>Ga0137415_10007237_pt1 | contig 10996 bp, 7 predicted proteins | sample CZODoug3_1_1_16f_FD_183082 | JGI IMG/M metagenome (GOLD analysis project Ga0137415, IMG submission 183082) | Vadose zone soil fungal communities from Angelo Coast Range Reserve, California, USA - CZODoug3_1_1_16fungal (Hybrid Assembly) | ecosystem: Environmental > Terrestrial > Soil > Vadose...
TTCCCGGTCACGGTGGCAATGGTGCAGGGCCTGCGCTCGCCGCAGCGCATCGAGACCGAGCTGATGCACACCTACGCGGCGACGAAACTGCAGGCGTTCTGGATGCTGCGGCTGCCGGCTGCACTGCCGTATCTGTTCCCGTCGCTGCGCATCGCGATCGCAGCCGGGCTGGTCGGCGCGATGGTGGCCGAGCTGCCGACCGGCGCGCAGGCCGGGCTCGGCGGAATTCATAATGGCGATGGAGTGGCGTACAACGGCAGCGGCGCTGTAAACATTCCTCTGGGAGAGCAATTCGCGGTTCGAGTGAGCGGCTTCTACAGACAAACTCCCGGGTATGTTGACAACACCAACACGAAGGAACAGGGAGTTAATGAGGAAAAGATCGACGGCGGCCGAATTTCTGCCCTGTGGAAGCCGATGCAGGACTTCTCCGTCAAGCTCGGCGCTCTCATCCAGGAAACGCGCTGGGAAGGGTCATCCTCTGTTTTCCTGGCGCCCGCGTTCGGCGACCTGCAGCAAAGTTACCTTCCCGGCACCGGAGGCCAGAACACACGGCTGCAGTCATACAGCGCAGTCATCTCGGCAAAGCTCGGTAGCGTGGATCTGACCTCCGTCACTGGTTACAACGTCAATTCTTATTTCTCGGCCGCTGACGTTTCGTCCGCGCTAGGTGCACCCATCGCGTTTACGAATGACAACAAGACCGACAAGGTCACTCAGGAGATCCGCTTGTCCGTCGCCATTGGCCCCAGCCTGGACTGGCTGTTGGGAGGTTTCTACACCCATGAAACCTCGCGGTTCGACCAGGCTTTTGTCGGCATCGATCCCGTGAGTGGCGCCTCGCTTGCGAACCTGCTGAATGCCGGCAGTCCGACGTCGTTCCAGGAATATGCGGCGTTTACTGATTTGACCTGGAAGATCACGGCCAGCTTCGATATTCAATTCGGCGGTCGCGAGAGCCACATCAAGCAGCAGGCAATGCAAGCCGTCTCCACTGGACCCTTCGTCCTGGGTGGTGAGTCCATCACTCCTGCCGGCGAATCCACTGCCAATGTATTCACTTACCTGGTCACACCGAGATTCAAAATCACGCCGGATATCATGCTGTATGCCCGGTTGGCTTCGGGCTACCGAGCCGGTGGGCCGAATACCAACTACGTGTTGGCGAGCTCGCCGCCGCAATACAGTCCTGACAAGACGCGAAATTATGAAGTGGGTACCAAAGGCGACTTCCTGAATCACACACTGTCAGTGGATGCATCGCTGTATTACATCGACTGGCGGGACATTCAGCTCCAGCTGTTCAATTCACAAACCAGTCTGTATTACACCGGCAACGGAAACAAGGCGAAGAGTCAGGGCATCGAGCTGTCAGTTCAGTCAAAGCCGCTGACGGGACTCACGGTAGGCGCCTGGATTGCGTTCTCCGACGCTGAGCTAACCCAGGATTTGCCATCTTCCAGCTCAGTTGCGGGTCTCGAAGGGGATCGGCTGCCATTGAGCAGCCGATTCTCCGGCAACATCTCGCTGGAGCAATCATTCCCGCTGATAGGGAGCGCCGTGGGATACGTCGGCGGCGCCGTTAGTTACGTCGGCTTCCGCGAAGGTTCATTCAATCCGCCTCTTGCGCCACGAGCAACCTATCCCGCATACGCACAGACAAACTTGCGATGCGGTGCGCGATACAACGACTGGACAGCCAACCTGTTCCTCAACAATGCCACCGACAGACGCGGCATCCTGGCCGGTGGCGTGGGCTATTTCCCGGCTACGTCGTACCAGGTAATTCAACCGCGGACGGTTGGACTGACCGTTACGAGGAGCTTTTGATGCATCGTGAGGTCTCGCGGCACAGGCAGGCAAAAACGGCCGCAGGATCGCTGCGCGTCGAGTTGGACGAGTCAAAGGTCGATGCGATTTTCGCAAAGCTGGACCAGTGTCATCTGCCGGGTGTGGCGGTAGGAATTGCAATCGACGGAAAGCCTGTGTATCGCAAGGGATTCGGCCTGGCCAGCATGGAGCTGCCGGTCATGCTGTCTGCCTCGATCCGCATGCGCATCGCCTCGACGAGCAAGCACTTTACCTGCCTGGCTTACATGTTGCTGTGCGAGGAAGGCAAGGCGGGAATCGACGATCCGGTGGGCAAACATCTGCCCGAGCTGCACACCGTCAGTCACCGCGCGACCATGCGACAACTGATGGGCAACACCAGTGGTTTGCGCGACGTATACGACGTCTTCGTGCAATTCAACGAGACTTACAGCGGGTATGGCGGGGTGTCGCAATCCGTCAAGAGCGCTGAGCTGCTGGAGCTCTATCGAAGTATCGACGATGTCAGCGCGCCGCCCGGAACGGCGTGGATGTACAACAATGGCGGCTGGCTGATACTGAGCGCGGCCATTGAGAGAATCAGCGGCCAGACGCTCGAGCAGGTGTTGCGGGAGCGCATCTTCGAGCCGGTGGGAATGTACTCCAGCCTGTTGCGCCGATCCGATAACGACTTCCTTCCCAATAGCGCCACTCAACATTCGGTGGGCGCCACGGGCTCGTTCGAAAGACTGTATTGGGGTCTCGATAACTGCTTCGGTGCGGGCGCGATCGTATCCACTATCGACGACATGCTGCTTTGGCTCGCTCACATGGACGAGCCCCAGGTCGGAAGTGCCTCGACTTGGGCAGTTATGAAAGCGCCGCAAACGCTGGCAAACGGAACGTCGACGGGCTATGGCCTCGGCCTGATGCTCGATCGCTATCGTGGTGTCGACACGGTCTCACATACCGGAAACGCTCTGGGCGGCAACGCACAAATGTTGAAGGTCCCCGCGGCCGGACTCGATGTGGTGATCATGTCTAACCGGCAGGATGTCTCGAGCATGTTGCTGGCCAATCAGGTGATCGACGCCTGCCTGCCCGGCCTCAAGGCCGCTCCGGAGCCTTATAGCGGACCGTTCGCAGCCGGGACGTTTTTATCACCCACCACGGGACGTGTGATCCAGCTGTTTGGCAAATATGGACGGCAGATCGCCTCGGTGGGTGGAAGCGAGCTGCCCATGGAGCCCGATGACCAAGGTGAATTCTCGTATGTCGAGTTGTGGAAGGATCCCAAGCAGAGCCTGATGCTGAAAGGAGACTTCGCGCAACCTGCCGCAGTTCGCTTCAAAGATTTCGGCAACATCGACGAGTGTGTTCGAATCGAGCCGGTTACGCAGGCTGACGCCGACGTCATCGCCGGACGCTATCGATCGGAAGCCATTGGCACGACTGCAACTGTGTCTATGACCGATGCAGGTCCGCGACTGACTACGGTCGGTCGGTTTGGGTCAGCCGTCTTCGATCTGGAATGCATTGCCTCCGGCATCTGGCGAACCAAGCCAGCCAAACTCCCGTTTCTGGGTGGACTGCTGTCATTCGATCGCGCCGCGGGCACTTTCCGCTTCTCCAACTATCAGACGCGAGCCTTGGTATTCCAGCGTATTCCATAATTGCCCGCGGTAGAAGACCTCATGAGTGACAAGGTCTACAGACGATATCTCCTGGGTGTTCTCCTGGTCATCTACGCATTCAACGGCGTGGACCGCCTGGCTTTGGGACTGCTCATGCAGAATATCAAAGCCGACCTGCATCTGAGCGACACCGAGTTGGGACTGCTCACGGGGATCGCGTTTGCCCTATTTTACTCCCTGATGGGAGTTCCCCTCGCACGCTGGGCGGATTCGGGCAATCGCAAGACCCTCATTGCAGCCACAACTGCACTTTGGAGCGTGGCGGTCGCCGCGAGCGGCCTTGCTGCCAATTTCATTCAGCTCCTGATCATTCGCGTCCTGGTGGGTGTGGGCGAAGCCGGCTGTGTTCCTCCCGCTCACTCTCTCATTGCGGACTATTTTAGCCGCGCTGAACGGCCGCGAGCGGTGTCGATCTACATGCTCGGGACGTCCCTGAGCGGTGTCATTGGCTATTTTCTAGCCGGCTGGCTGAATCAGTTCTATGGGTGGCGCACGACGTTCATCCTGCTTGGCTTGCCCGGAGTGGGCCTGGCGGCATTGGCCTGGTTCACGTTGCGGGAACCGCGTAGTCAGTCATTCACCGCATCGCGTGTGGGATTGACAACGGGGCCGGGCCTAGCGGAAGTTTGCGGCACGCTGTGGGCCAACACGACCTTCCGTCACCTGCTGCTGTGCTACTCAGTGATGTCATTCTTCGGGGCGGGAATAGGCCAGTGGCAGCCCACGTATATCGTGCGTAGTTTCCACCTGGCATCCGGTGATTTGGGCATCTGGTTCGCTGCGGTGTATAGCGTTAGCGGAATATTGGGGATATACCTGGGAGGTGAGTTGGCTTCACGCCGTGCGGCCAATAACGAGCGGCTGCAGCTCACAGTGATGGGGATTGCGTGCGCAGTGTGTACAGGTATCTCCGTGCTGACCTATCTCGCACCCAATCACTATGTTGCATTCGCAATGATAGGTCTGACCGCCATTGGGGGCGCGGCGGTGCTGGGGCCGTTGTTCGCTACGATTCAGACTCTCGTTCCGGAGCGGATGCGTGCGACGGCGATCGCGTTGATTTATCTCTTCGCGAACTTGATCGGGGTGGGGTTGGGTCCCCTGGCTGCAGGTGCTCTGAGCGATGCGTTGCACCCTCATTTCGGTGAGGAGTCTTTGCGCTACTCGCTGCTGGTCTTGAGCATGGGATATCTTTGGGGAGCCTGGCATCTGTGGCGTGCCCGGATTGTGGTGGCTGAAGATCTTGCCCGCTCTCAATCCGTTCCGAAAGCCGCGAGCCGCGACGACCCTCCGCCGTTCTACATTGAGCAGCAAGGGATTGGAAAATGACGGGACCCGATTTGCCCGCCCCGGGCAAATTCGATTTTCACCTGAGCGCTGCGCAGGAAGTGCGCGCCGAGCGGCTGCATCGCGAGAGTATCGTCGTGGACCTCGTATCGCAGGGAGCCGGTGGAAACATATTTTCCCACTATCCGCAGGACTTGCAGAACCAGTTCAACGCTCAGATGGATGCCGCGGGGGGTGGCCTGGACGCGCTGGGCGAGGCCTTTTTCTGGCCGTACGAAATGTCCAGGTTGGGCAAGTCTCATCTGCTGCGGGACTGGTTGCAGAGCGCAGGACTGAATTGTGGGACGTACGGTGTCGAAGTGCATGACGGCACCGATACGTATCTGAACCAGGGAGATGAGCTGACCGCGAGATATGCGGGTCTGCCGTGGCTACGCCACGTGACGACAGCAGCGCAGATTCGCCAGGCAAAGAAGGATGGCGTCATTGCGCTATACGGGCACTGCCAGCCCACCGCTCCGCTGCCTCGCAATCTCGCGGCTTTCGACAGAGCCTATTCCAAAGGCCTTCGCTCGTTCATGCTGACTTACAACCAGATGAACAACATTGGCGTTGGGTGTACGGAGCGGGTTGACGCCGGCCTCTCGACCTTTGGAATTGAAGTGGTCGAGCATTGCAACAAGATAGGCCTGATTGTCGATGTCAGCCATTGTGGACATCTGACGACACTCGATGCCTGTCGGCACTCCAAAAAGCCCGTCAACGCCAACCACACATCGGCCCGTAGCCTGTCCTTTCATGCGCGGGGAAAGAGCAATGAAGCCCTGCGCGCGATAGCGGATACGGGGGGAGTCATCGGCGTAGTCACATTGCCGATTTTCCTGACCCGGGAATCCGATCCGACGATTGAGCACATGTTGGATCACATTGACTACATTTCCAACCTCGTCGGCTGGCAGCACGTGGCCATTGGGTCGGATTCGCCGTTGCAGGCTCCCGATGAGATATTGAGACGAACTTTCATGCCGGCCGCCCAAAGTATCGGCTTCCGGCCGCAGGATCAGCTCGACATCACAAAGCGATTGATCGGTTTCGACGATTGTCGCGACCTGGTCAATATTACCCGTGGGCTGGTGAGTCGAGGTTATGACGAAGAACAGATCAAGGGTATCCTCGGTGAGAATGCCCTGAGGGTCTTCACGGAAGTCTGCGGCGAATGATTTTATCACGGACGAAGGATGTGCCATGCATCGGGCGGAGAAGTTGAACGATCCCACGGAGCAGAGTGCCAAGATCGATCGCATAGGCTCCGAGATCTTCTCGCACTGGTCCTCCATGGATTTGATGACTGCCTCACTGGCCGGCGGTATCACGGAACGGATCGGTTCGCCACTGCAAAGCGACAGCGAACGGACGGCCTCGATGGCGTCAGGTTGGGCTACGCGCCTCAACGCTATTGCGCCTGGTGCTTTGGATCGGGCCACGGAGCTGACCCGACGCTATCTGCGCTTTGAAGTTGAGAAGATGATTCAGGCGTCCGATCTGCATCGATTTGACTTGCAGATCACTCCCTACCGAATCGGATTCACCCTGGCGGAAGCTCATCGGCATTTTAAGTCATCCGCTCTCGACAGTGCCGCGGGTCTCGAGCGCTATCTGACATTGGCGCGCCAATATCACAGGTTCCTCGCAGACACTCTGAGCAATTTACGGGAGCAGGCCGCGCAGGGTATCGTCGTTCCCGCAAGCGCGATTCCCCGTTGCCTCGATGGAATCAAGGGTCTCGCGGCGGGAAGTTTCCAGAACATAGGCGTGGAGCTGGAACGACTCGAGCGTATTGCGCACGCGCAGCAAACCGCTTTTCTGTCTCATCTGCAACATTGGCTCTTCGAGATCCGCGCCGCGTTCGCGGAGTTGATTGCCTACATCGAAGATGACTATGCGCGGCTGGCTCCGGTTCGCATGGGGCTGTGTCAGTACGTGGGCGGCGCCAATGCCTACGAAAAGCTAATCTACCACCATATGACTCTGCCGCTCGAAGCCGAGGAGGTACACCGACGCGGACTAGACCTGGTGCGAGAAATCGAAGAGAACATGGCGTCTGTGCGAGCCGATCTCGGGTTCAGCGGTACCGCCCCCGAGTTTTTACAACAGCTGCAGTCCGACCGACGCTTGTACTGCCAAAGCGCGGCCGAAATGGGAGATCGCTATCTCGAATTGACGAGAAGGTGCGAAACGGTCATGCCCAAGGCCTTTGGGAAACAGACATTTCCCGCATACGCAGTTAAACGGCTCCCTCCAGAAGCAGAGGGAGGCATGACGTACGGCTACTATCAACCAGCCGGAACAGGACGCGACGATGTGGGTGCGTATATTTACAACGCATCCAACCTTGATCAACGGTCGACGACCAGTGCCGCCGCCGTCATATACCACGAGCTCATACCTGGACATCATTTGCAGCTGTCGACCGAGATGGGAGATGCAGGCCGGCCGCTCTTCCGACGCATACCCACCATCACCGCTTTCAGCGAGGGATGGGCCGAATATGCATCCGATCTGGGGTTCGAGCTCGGACTCTATCAGGACCCCTACGATCGATATGGCCGTCATCTGCTGCAGGTTTTCATGGCCAGCAGGTTAGTTGTCGATACCGGATTGAACGCATTCGGCTGGACGGAAGAACGTGCCCGCGAGTACTTGCGCGAGCACACCGGGCAATCATCGGCTGAAATCGAGTCAGAGATCCCACGCTACGCATGTTCGATGCCGGGTCAGGCTTTAGCCTATGCTCCAGGGCGAATCCATATCTGGGAAGCACGGCGCGCGGCCGAGGGGCGCCTGGGGTCTCGGTTTGAGTTGCCGGAGTTTCACAAAGTCATACTGGAGGGCGGCTCACTCCCATTGATGGATTTGAGCTTCAGCATTGAGCAGTGGTCCAGTGAAAGGATGCGGTAGGACGTGGAGATCGATTTTCGCTGGGGAATCCGGATTCCACTGCGTGACGGCGCAAATCTCAGCGCGACGGCCTACATCCCGAAGAGCCAGAATGAAAAGACGCCGTGCATCTTCGCACTGACCCCCTACGTTGCGGACCGATGTCATGAATACGGTGTCGCGTTCGCAACGCGGGGCTTCGCGTTTGTTGTCGTAGACGTCCGAGGGCGGGGGAATTCCGATGGACGTTTCCATCCGTTCAGTCACGAGTCGGACGATGGTTATGACGTGGTGGAGTGGCTTGCGCAACAGCCATTCTGCAACGGCAAGGTTGCGATGTGGGGTGTCTCATATCTCGCTCATAGCCAGTGGGCAACTGCGCGCGCCCGCCCGCCTCACTTGGCGACGATTGTCCCGGCTGCGGCACCGTTTGTTGGCTTCGACTTTCCCATGCGCAACAACATCTTCTGCCCCTTCGTAGTCAGATGGCTGACTCTGATCGCTGGACGTTCGAGTCAGATCGAGACATTCTCGGATGGTGAATTCTGGTCCTCAAAGTTTCGGGAGTGGCACGTGTCAGGCCGCTCTTTCAGTGAGATTGACTCGGCCGGTGTCGGAGCACCCGTCTTTCAAGAGTGGTTGGCCCATCCGGAGCTGAACGACTACTGGGAAAAGCGCAATCCGACGGCTGCCGATTATCAGAAAATCAACATCCCGATTCTGACGATCACCGGTAGTTACGACGATGATCAGCCAGGTGCTTTGAAGCACTATACCGAACACCTGAGGAATGCGGATCCCGAAGCCCAGGCGAGTCACTATCTGATCATCGGTCCGTGGGATCACAAGGGGACGCGAATACCGTCGTCGGAATTCGGTGGCCTGAAATTCGGGTCTGCCAGTGTCATTGACATGAAGAAGCTGCACCTGGAGTGGTACTCCTGGGTTTTATGCAATGGTCCGAAGCCTGAATTCCTCGAGAAGCGAGTTGCCTACTATGTCATGGGCGTTGAGCGATGGCGCTACGCTGATTCCTTGGATGAAGTTACCGAGAAACACGAGACGCTTTTCCTGGACTCGTCCTGCAACGCGACCGATGCATCAACCGCGGGTACTCTCGAGGCGCTGCCTGGAACCGGCCAACCTGATACGTATGTCTACGATCCTCGCAAAACGGATGGCCCTGAAGTAGACGCCGAAGCGCAGGCAGACGGCAATTCGGTCGTTGACCCACAGTTGATGTTGGCACTGCGTGGCAGACAACTCGTTTATCACACCGCTGAGATCCAAAGGGACCTGGAGCTCGGCGGGTTTTTCCGCCTGCGCGCCTGGATATCGATTGACTGCCCGGATACGGATCTCTACGTATCCGTCCATGAGATCGACCGGGACGGTCGGATGATCAGGCTGAGTACGGATGCCATACGGGCCCGCTATCGCGAACGGCTCAGTGCTTCCACGCTGATCCAGACAGCCGACCCTCTGCTCTATGATTTCCGCAACTTCACCTTCGTGTCCCGTCAAATCAAACGAGGACATCGCCTGCGTCTCATCATTGCGCCGATGGGGCGTTTGATCGGCGCGACCTTCACACAGAAGAACTACAACGGTGGAGGTGTCGTATCCCTGGAATCCAGCGATCAGGGCCGGCCGGTCACGGTCAGACTCTTTCATGATGCAGCGCATCTAAGTGCGCTCGAAGTCCCTCTGGGACGCGTGGAATAAAAAGCGGGGGACGACGCCGATGCAAGCAGCCACCCACCAACGGCTCGAGCTTTCGGTCCGCGTTCAGCCGTGGGCACTGCTGAGGCCGTTCAGAATTACCGGGTATGTATGGGAGTCGATCGACCTGCTGTTTGTGAGCCTGGCGGCAGGCGGGCAGATCGGTCGAAGCGAGGCGGCGGGTGTCTACTACAAAGGCGACACAGTTGCGTCGATGATGCAAAAAATTGAGTCCCTTCGAGCCCGGATCGAGCTGGGTATCGATCGTGTTGAGTTGCAAATCCTGTTGCCACCGGGAGGTGCCCGAAATGCATTGGATTGCGCTCTGTGGGACCTGGAGGCGAAACTGACGAATCGGCATGCCTGGCGGATCGCGGGTCTGCGCGATCCGCACCCTCTGCTTACAACCTTCACATGTGGCGCTGACGAGCCCGAGAGGATGGCCGCCACTGCACGCGCATTCAAAGGTGCCCGGGCAATCAAGCTCAAGCTCACTGGCGAGCCGGTTGACGCTGACCGAGTTGAGGCCGTCCGGGACGCGATGCCGGATGCGTGGCTCGGCGTGGATGCGAATCAAGGGTTCACTCGCGGCTCACTCGAGAAACTGATACCGACGCTCCTGAAGGCGAAGGTCGCGCTGATCGAACAGCCGTTTCCGGTTGGGCAGGAGGCGCAGCTCGATGGTCTCGAGTCGCCGATTCCAATCGCTGCGGATGAAAGTGTTCAAGGCGTGTCGGATATCCCACGGCTCGAGGGTCGATTCGACGTAGTCAACATCAAGCTCGACAAGTGCGGCGGATTGACAGAAGCGCTGGGTATGGTCGAGGCCGCTCGTGCTCGCGGCCTCGATGCCATGGTGGGCAATATGATGGGTACGTCCCTGGGGATGGCACCCGCGTTTCTGGTGGGTCAACTGTGCAGGATTGTCGACCTCGACGGCCCCGTCTTTCTGAAATCCGACCGCGCCAATCCGGTTGAATATACCAATGGCAGGATCGTGTGCCCGGATTCGCTGTGGGGTGGCGCTGCTGTCGGGAGCGAAGTTTCGGACCGGCTCTCCAAATAGTCCGGGTCGACGCGTGGGATGTTGTTGAGGAAAGTCTGTGTTGTATTTGGACGCGAATATCGGCGCAGAATGCTGCCTAGAACGCGGGACTTAATCTCATTTAAACATGCGCACCGTATTCGCGGAACCGTCCTATCCCGTTTTTATCGTTGACAGCGCTTTGATGGAGGCATACGCCGGAACGCCCGTTGTGTTACCGAGTCAAATTGTCAGCTTCAGGGCGGATATCTCCGGCTCGCGGAAAGCAAACGGGTGTTGGAGAGACTCGATGGCTGGGTTCGACGACGGTTTCGCTGCCTACTGTGGCGCTTGCGGGCTTCTGGGGACCGAGGCGTTCGACTCTCCCGCGCCCATCGGCATTTACGGAAAAACGACAGCAGACGAACGGGCCGTCGGGATCGCCGGTGTCCTTCCGGCAGCGGTGCATGAATTCGGGGGCGTTGAAGGGATAAGCTGGGGTAGCTGACTGAGCCGCGCTTGC
>Ga0137415_10007238_pt1 | contig 10996 bp, 7 predicted proteins | sample CZODoug3_1_1_16f_FD_183082 | JGI IMG/M metagenome (GOLD analysis project Ga0137415, IMG submission 183082) | Vadose zone soil fungal communities from Angelo Coast Range Reserve, California, USA - CZODoug3_1_1_16fungal (Hybrid Assembly) | ecosystem: Environmental > Terrestrial > Soil > Vadose...
CGCAGGGTCGGCCGGCTTACATCCAGGCAGGTGGCTCGCCGCGCGGCCGCGACTTCGCGGCGCGGCACGCCGATTCGATAATCGCCTCGGTGAACGGCGCCAAGGCGATGAAGGCGTTTCGTGACGATGTGCGGGCGCGGGCGGCAAAGTTCGGCCGCGATCCCGACGACATCAAGGTGCTCTTTTTGTTTGCTCCGGTTCTGGGCGAAACGGAGGAAGAAGCCAAAGCCAAGAATGACCGCGGCCTGTCCGCGCCCCGCTTCCAGGAGCACGCTCTGGCGCTTTACAGCGCGTTGAGCGACATCGATCTTTCGCGCTTCGATTTCGACAAACCATTGCCTGAGCTGACGACGAACGGCGAAACGACCTCGCTCGCGAAGTTTGCCCAATTCGGCAGCGGCAAGACCCTGCGTCAGGTCGTGATGGAGGGCGGAAAAGGCACCTCGATCGACGCCGTCGGGACGCCGGACCAAGTCGCCGACCGCATGGCCGAAGTGATGGAGGAAGTCGGCGGCGACGGCTTTCTGCTGAAGCACCCGTTCAACCACATCAACCGGCGATACATCCTCGAAGTCACCGAAGGCCTGGTCCCTGCCCTGCAACGCCGCGGCTTGGTTCGAAGCGAGTACACCAAGCCGACTCTTCGTGAGACGCTGCGTGAGTTTTAGAAAGCTCGTGCCGCGAATGGTACGGGCAACGGCGCACGCCATCGTACCGGCGCGGCAATACTGCGACGCACCGTTGCCCGTTCCATGAGCACGATCCAAAAAGAAGCAGATCTTGCCGCTCAGCGATGATTGAAGGGACGTCGCGATTTCAGATTGGTCGCGATTTCAGATTGAATGAATATCGCTTTCCGGAATCCGGCGAAATCGTCAGCAGCAGGCAACTGCTATTCCTGTTCGCCCTTTTCCATCATGCAGCTGCGGAACTGAGCACCTTGTGCGTCGCCCCAGGTCGATTGCGGGAACTTTTGCGCACGCATGCTGCAGTCGTGCACAGCGGCCGCTCGCTTCCCACTCATATGCTCTTCGCGTTGCGCGAAGCTGGGCGACGCAAGGGCGGTGAGTCCCAAGGCCAGTCCAAAGCCGAACACAACGAGGTTCTTGCTCGCATTAACCATTTCAGATTCTCCTTCTACCTGTGTGCTCCCGAGCACGTGCCTGACATAGTCACGGCAGCGAAGAGCGCCATGCATCTTGCTGCAAGGCAGCATTGCGGTCATTTGGTGGTGTCGCGGATGCTCATGTCACGCGGCTGCAATGTCGCCATGCGACGCAGAAAGATCGCGCGTGTGCAGGGACCGCGTCGTGCGCAAGAATATTCTTCGCGACGCACGGAAAGACGAAGAAAATATCACGAAGAAAATAATGTCGCCGTCGACCGCCCGCGCAACGCAGATCTGCAGAACTCGCCCCTGCATAAAATCTTGGAAAATATCTTGCGAGCGACGATCTGCGATTCGTGTCGCAGATGCTATGGTCGCTCCGGTTCGTGTGCTCTGCGTCCCCCGGTGCAATCGTGAAATCGCCCTGGACCCCATCGCGAGACAAGCGGCTCAAGGCCTACCTCGCCGCCGGGTTCAGCGCCGCCGAGGCGGCGGTCAAGCTCGGCACCACGCGCAATGCGGTGATCGGCCGGTCGATACGGCTGCGCGGGATCGTCTATCAGTCCAGCATCGACAGCTGGAAGCGCGCCAACGCCAAGCGCAGGAGGGGTCCGCGCAAGCCCGAGAAAATGCGGCGCAAGGCGCTACGCGCCATGGTGAAGAATCTGGCCCGCGGCATGCCGCGAAACGAGGCCATCGCCAAGGCCTCGGCCGGAGCCTATTGGCGGGAAATCGGCGCGCATTTCGGCCTGACCCGGCAGGCCGCACATCTTGCCGCCAAAACCTGGAGGCAGCGCGCGGAACTTTAAGTGCAGACCTTAGCCGGCGCGGCGGGCGGTCTGATCGTCGCGCCAGAATTTCTTGTGCTGACCGACAAGATGGTGCTCTCGGATGCGCACGATTTTTTCGGGGTCGGCGACCGCATGGCCAATGCGCTGCGCCACGCGGCCGTGCTTCTCCAGGATCGACAGCGTCAACCCGGCATCGCTCGGATCGACCACGTAACAAAAGCCGATTCCCATGTTGAAGACCTCGAACATCTCGCCGTCGTCGACCTTCGCGTGCCGTTGAATGAGCACAAAAATCGGATGCGGCTCGATCAGGTGGTCGATCTCGTAGCCCACCGGGGCGGCAACCCGCGTGAGGTTGAGCAGCCCGTCGCTGGTGATATTGGCGAGCGCCTTGATCCCGCGCACCCGTTCCAGGATTTCCAGGGCCTCCGGCACATAGATGTCGGTCGGGCGCAGCAACTCCTCGCCGAGCGTCATCGAGAGCTCGTCGAACTTGTGATCGACGGCATAACGGCCCTCCCCGAAGAACGCCTTGCGCGCGAGCGAGAGGCCGTTGCTGTGGATGCCGTTGCTGCGCACGCCGATGACGACGTCGCCGGCGCGCACGTTTGCACCGTCGATGATCTTGTCGAGGGCGACGCGGCCGACCGCCATGCCGACGAGATCGAAACCGGTCACGACGTCCTTGAGCTGCGAGGTCTCGCCGCCCGAGATCGATACCTGCGCCATGCGCGCGCCTTCGCACAGGCCGGCGCCAACGGCGTCGAGCATGGCCGCATCGGTGTGCGACACCGCGATGTAGTCGACGAGCGAGAGCGGCTTGGCGCCCACGCAGATCATGTCGTTCACGTTCATCGCCACGCAATCGATCCCGATGGTGTCGTACTTGCGCATCATGTCGGCGATGATGGTCTTCGAGCCGACGCCGTCGGTGCAAATGGCGATCCCGACCCCGTCCATCTCGATCACGTTGGCGAAGTAGCCGATCGGCAGCAGGACCCGGCCCTGGCCCGAGCGCGGCCAGGTCTTCTGCACCCGCGCGACGATGTGGCTGAGCCCCGCATCCGCTTCGGCGGTGTCGACGCCGGCCTGCTTGTACATTTCATTGCGCACGTCGGTGCGGTCACGGTCGGTCATGCGGGGGACTGTTCCGATCGGATTGACGATTGAGCCTCGGCCAGAGGCTTACCACGTCCGAGCGCCTGGTCGCTATGCGCGAGGCGCACCCCGCCGACGGCGGCCTCTCGCGCGAAAGCTCGTCGAAGTTTATTCGATTTCAACGCGATAGCCCCGCCGGGGGATCGTTCCCGCCCGGCCAACACACAAGAATCTCCACCGCTTGGGGCGTGCGGCCCGGCGGGAGCGCTCAATTGTCGAGCTTCGACGTGCTCGCCGGCAGCGCTTCGATACGGCTGCGCAGGTCGCTCGTGACGATAACCGGATCGTGCGCGGCGTCGTGAGTGGCAGGGGTCGCCGGGCAAAGCCCGTCGCAGGCCTGCGCCGCCTGAAGCGGGATCGCCCTGGCTTGGCCCTGCAGTGCGGCGATATGGGTATCGAAGCGCGCGAGGTCGGCCGTCCAGCGCGCGGTATCGGGCGCGAAATCGGGCGCGGTCACGACCAGCGCCTCCATGAGGTCGCGCCCCCGGCGCAACTCGGCCAGGGCCTGCGCGGTCTTGCCCAGGCGGTGGTGCGCGTTGGCCAGGCGCTGATAGCTCACGGCGAGGTCGCGTTGCCAACGGGGATTGCCGGGCTCGGCGGCGGCGAAGCGGCGGCCGATGCGAAGGCAGGCCTCGTATTCGCTCACCGCCGAGGTGAAATTTCCGCGCGCCTCGAGCACGAAGCCGATGCGCGCATGGCTGATGCCGAGATCGTATTGCCAACCGGGATTGGCCGGCTCGGCCTCGGCAAGGCGGGTGATGATCGCGCGCTTGGCCTCGTATTCGCGCAGCGCTCCCGGAAGATCGCCGAGCGCCTGCAACACTTCGCCGGCGTGCTCATAGGCGGTGGCGAGATCCCGCTGCCAACTGCTGTTGCGAGGCTCGGCCACGGCGGCGCGGCTGGCGATGGCAGCGCTGGTGCGGTATTCGCGTAGCGCTCCGACCAGGTCGCCCTGTGCATGCAGCACCGAGCCGATACGATCATGGCTGATGGCGAGATGGTTCTGCCAGCCGGCCAGGCCCGGCGCCGCGGCCGTGATGCGCTCGGCCATCGCGTTGCTGATGCGGTAGCTCGCGAGCGCGTCCTCGCCCTTGCCGGCGAGGGCGAGCACGTCGCCGATCTTGATCCACGCGACCGAATGCGCGCGCCGCCAGGCGAGATTGCCGGGATCGGCGGCGAGCAGCTCCTCGGCCATGGCGCGGCTGGCCTGATAGCTGGCGAGGGCCTGGTCGAGCTCGCCCTGAACGCGCTGCACATCGCCGATCTTTTCGCGCGCCACCAGCAGGCCGTGTTGCCAACGGGGGTTGCCGCGGTCGGTGGCGGCAACGCGCTCGTCGATGGCGAGGCTCGATTGGTAGCTCTCGAGGGCGTCGTCGATGGCGCCCTGGGCGACCGCTGCATCCCCTGCCTTGATCAGCCTTGCGGCAAGGTCGCTGTGCCTTCCGGTGTCGCCGGGCTCGGCGGCGCCGCGTCCGGCCATGGCGGCGCTGAGCTGATAGGCCGCCAGCGCCTCCTTGAGGCGACCCTGGCCATGCAGCACGTCGCCCAATTTGTCGTAGGTGACCGAGAGATCCCGCTGCCACGCCGGATTGCCCGGCACTTCCACGGCCAGCGAATGCATCAGCCGATCAGCCTCGGTCGCGCGCGCGCGGGGCGCGTTGCCGCCCAGCGCCGCATGGTGGCGGGCGAGGTCGATCAACAGGGCGGCCTTGCGATAGCGCACACGCGGCGTCTCGCCGCCGAGATCGAGGAGCTCGCCGGCGGCCTTCTCGGTGGCGGCCAGGATGCCTGCTTGCACCCGCTTGGGGAGGCCGAGCTGCTGCGATGCGGCAAACGCGGTGTCGGCCAGCAAAGTCACGCCCCGCAACGTGCGGTCGAGCAGCGCCTCGCTGCGGGCCAACTCCTGGCGCGCCAAGGATAGTCCGCTTTCACAGCCGATGAGCGCGGCGAGCACCGCGGCCATGCTGGCGCGGCGAATGTTGAGCGCCCGCCGCTGCGCGCGCGTGGCGCGGTGCTCGATCTCTTCGGACGGAAGACCGAGCAGCCGCGCAACCACTTTCTGCACCGCCAAGTTCTTGCGGGCCAAATTTTTCCGTGTCGCCAAGTCCTTCCGTGTCGCCAAGTCCTTCCGTAGCATCCAGTCCCTGCCATCGGGTTCCGGCCGGGCGTCGGGGATGGGCTCGCCACATTCGCCCGTCGGCTGGCGCTCGGGGGAGAGCTTGAACCGCAAAGCCTCCGGGAAGCAGTCGCGCACGGGATGGCCGGGGCTCCCGTCGACGATGACCGGGATCACGCGGTGGCCTCGGTGCATGCCGTTGAAGCGGCGGATTACCTCGTTGATCCGAGGACTTAGCGCCGCCGCCGGCGAACAGAGCACGACCAGGAATTGCGCCGCCTGGAGCGCCGCCACGGTCTCTTCGCTTAGCGTGACCTCTTCGCTCAGGGCGCCCTGTTTGCCAAGTGCTCCCTGTTTGCCAAGCGCGCCCGGTCCACTAACTGCGTCGCCTGCCTCGGCTTCATCGCAGAAGATCGGCCGCAAGGTCTTGGGTATCGGGCCGGCCGGGGTAAGGCGGCCGACCAGATCCCGGTCGACGCGAAAGTCTTCGAGCGCGGTCCGCAGCCAAATGCGCCACGCCTTGTCACGGCTGCTGCCGGTCAGGAATACACGGTACCGATACGCACTGACCTCAGCCACGCCCCTCTCCTGGAGCCGGGACTGAACCCGACGTTGGGAAATCTTCTGCTGTCCTTATGTCCAATCTAGCAGAGCACCGCTCTCGCCACCTGACAATGAAGAAGTTCACAGATGAAAAATATTCTTTGAATCCTGCGCGCGGCGGCGAATGATCCCGCACCACGATGCTTCTGAATTTGATGGGGAGGCGTCTGGATCTGATGGGGAGACGTCGCGCGACCTTGCGCCGTGTCGGCAAGATTGACGGCGATTTACACAGTCCTTGCAACTTCGACTGCAACTTTACGCAGTCTGTGCAAGTCCGGCTGTGCCGGTTGAATCATTAGAGATCGCCGATCAACAGCCGATCGCCATCATCCTTCAGCCGTACACCCGACAGCCGGCGTGCGCGAATCGCGTGAAGGAGGTGCACGAGCCTGAAGGCCGCATCGGCATAGCCCAGGCCTTCGGGGCGGATATTGGAGATGCAGTTGCGATCGGCGTCGGTCGTTTGCGGTGCGGGTTGCCAAGTGAGATAGGCGCCCATGCTGTCGGGCGCCGAGAGGCCGGGGCGTTCGCCGATCAGCGTCACCGCGATGCGCGCGTGGAGCGCGGTTGCGATGGCGTCGCCGATTGCGACCCGGCCATGCCTGACCACGACCAACGGCGCAATGGCGCAATGCTCGGCGCGCAGGCGCGCCAGCACCTGCGCCAACACGGGCTCCGCATGTGCCGCGACCGCGCGCGCGGAAAGGCCGTCGCTGACGACGAACACCACGTCATAGTTACCCGCGTGCGGCGCCAGCACTGCCGCGGCATCTGCGGCAAGGCTGCGGCCGAGGTCGGGACGCATGAGATAGCGCGGTCGGTCGGTCGCCGCGCTCGCGAGCGAGAGCACCGGCGCGCCGAGGTTCTCCAGATCGCGGACCAGCCGGGCGGCGTCGAGCGGGGCGTGCACGGCATCGCGGGCGCGCGCATGCGCCAGCCGCAGCTCGAGCAGTGGAGCCGTCGCAAGCGAGGCGCCGCTGCGGGCGAGCCCGATGCGCGCGGCGGTCAGCCGGCGCAACTTAGACCAAAGGTCGTCGTGCGGCTGCGGCGGAGGTGGCAGCTTGCCGGATTGTCGCTTGCGCGCCATTTAGCACTCCCTGCTGTCATTGATCACGCTGGCAGCAGTGCAAGGAAGTGACCGGGCAGGGCCGCGGGGCGGACGCGTCGGGCGGCATCGAGCAGGCCTTGGCGCGCGAGCCACGCTTCGAATTCCGGCGCCGGGCGGCGATGGAGCAGGTCGCGCATGGCGAGCGCATCGTGAAACGAGGTGCTCTGATAGCCGAGCATGATGTCGTCGGCACCGGGCACGCCCATCACGAAATTGACGCCGGCGGCGACGAGCAGCCCAAGCAGCGCGTCCATGTCGTCCTGGTCGGCCTCGGCGTGGTTGGTGTAGCAGACGTCGACGCCCATCGGCAGCCCCATGAGCTTGCCACAGAAGTGATCCTCGAGGCCGGCGCGGATGATTTGCTTGCCGTCGAAGAGATATTCGGGCCCGATGAAGCCCACGACCGTGTTGACGAGCAGCGGCGAGAAGTGTCGCGCCACCGCGTAGGCACGGGCTTCGAGCGTTTGTTGGTCGACACCGTGGTGGGCATTGGCGGAAAGCGCGCTGCCTTGCCCGGTCTCGAAATACATCACGTTGTCGCCGACGCTGCCGCGGCGGAGCGACAAGGCCGCCGCACGGGCCTCGCCGAGCAGCGCGAGATCGATGCCGAAGCTCTTGTTGGCGGCCTGCGTGCCGGCGATCGATTGGAACACCAGGTCGACCGGTGAGCCCCCGCGGATCAGGTCGAGCGTCGTCGTCACATGCGCGAGCACGCAGCTTTGCGTCGGAATGTCGAGCTTGAGGCGGATCTCCTCGAGCATCGAGAGCAGGGCATGCGCGCGCTCCGGACTGTCGGTAGCGGGATTGATGCCGATGACGGCATCGCCGGCGCCGAGCAGGAGGCCGTCGAGGATGCTCACCGCAATGCCGCGGGCGTCGTCGGTCGGATGGTTGGGCTGCAGCCGCACCGACAGCCGGCCGGGGAGCCCGATGGTGTTGCGAAAGCGCGTCACCACGGAGCATTTCGCTGCCATGACCATGAGGTCTTGCAGGCGGCTGATCTTGCACACCGCAGCCGCCATTTCCGGCGTCACGCCGGGAGCGAGCGCGGCCAAGCCTTCCGCGCTCGGCGCGTCCGAAAGCAGCCAGTCGCGCAAGCCGCCGACGGTCAGATGCGCAATCGGGGCGAATGCGGCGCTGTCATGGGTGTCGAGTATGAGGCGCGTGACCTCGTCGGTCTCGTAGGGTACGACGTGGTCCTCGAGGAAGGTGCGCAACGGCAGCTCGGCAAGGGCGTATTGCGCGGCCACGCGCTCCTCGCCGGTCGTCGCCGCGATCCCGGCGAGCGCATCGCCGCTGCGCTGCGGCGTCGCCTTCGCGAGCAGCGTCACGAGGTCGGGAAATACGTAGCGGCTGGTTCCGATTGTCGCGCTGTGCATCGCGGGGCCCTGCGGCGGAGCGTGTCGCACGCGACTATAGCGCAATGCGATTCCCGCCGCTGGATACCCCGTCGCCTCAGGCCGGCCGCGCGATCGGCGCGTCGGCCAGGATCTTGTATTGCTGCACCCGCGGTTTCGCCTTGTCCTCCTCGTTGACGTATTGGATGGAGCTTTTGCCGATCAACGCGCGCGGCAGGATCATCATGCGAATGAAACGGCTCGAGGGATCCGCCGCGGCTTGCGCGAAGACAGCGTCGGGGCCGGTCTCGTACCAGGCGCCGCCCGGCCCGAACGAGGTCGAGCGCCCATGCGTGTCGATGCGAATTCCGCCCTCGATCAGGCAACGGATGCCCGGTCCCTGGTGGCGATGCAGATAGGCGCAGCCGCCGGGCGGGAAGCCGACGCTGTCGCCGCGCAGCAGAAGCTCACCCGGCGGCAGGGTGTCGAGACGGGCGGAAAGCTTCTCGCGCGACGCCACGCTTGATGCGACGGACGGGGTCGCGGTGGTCTCGCCTGCCGAACCCGCCGTCAGCTCGAAGCGCCAGCAGGCGGCGCCGCCGCTCCCGGCCTCGAGCGTCACGGCGCTTTCGCCGTGCCAGGCCTCGCCATCGTTCAGCGTCCGTTCCGCGATGGTCACTGCGCCGTGCACCACGAAGATCATGCGCGGCGATGGTGGCAACGCGAGGGTAGCCGCGTTGGATAGAATATCTTCGAACAGACTAAGCACGGGGGGCATCAAGCGCTCCTTGTAGGGTGGCAAAATCGCCTGCCGTCGCCTCGCAATAGGCGCACGGTCGGGCACGATTTTGCCCACGCGTCACAATTGCTCAGATGTCGGGATGTCGGCAATAGCGACGCGTGGGCAAAGGTGCGCGAGAGCGAACGTTCCATCGAGGCCGCAGCGAGCGCCGTTGCCCACCCTACTGTCTGCGCAGCCGTTCGACACCAGCGGTCGGAATCGATACCGTCCGCCCGAACCGAGCTTCCAGCATTGACCGCAGTAAGCCCCGCTCCACCCCACCGTTGGCTGAAGTTCGCCGTGTTGATCCTGGTGATCGCGGCGCTCGGGCTGCCGATCAACGGTCTCTTCCGTTACGCGTTGCTCGTGGTCGCGACCATGCTCGTCGTCGTGGGCGACGTTTCGGCGCAATGGAAGCGGTGGGTTCTGGCCGGGGCGGCGGTTGCCCTGTGCGTGCTCGGCCAGATCGGGCTCTCGGCGCCGCGCATCGAGGAGGGGCATAATGTATTTATCGTAGACGGTGATGGTGGTGCGTTCGCGGCCTCCCTGCCGGCCGAAGCCTTCGCCTTCATGCGCGCCGAGTTCGACGCCAAATATCCGCCCGCGCAGCGCTGTGATCCGAAGAGCCAAGGCTGCTGGCGTGGCGAAGAGTTTCCGTCGCGTCCGTTCGCATTCTCCGCCGACGGCATCTACGAGCACGCGGCCTATTCGCGGCGCGTGACCGGCATCGATTTCGCCGATCCGGTATGGCTGCGCCTCGGCTTCATCAATGAGAAGAGCTACAATTGGCACACCACGACCGATGTCGATCGTGCGGTGCGCGATCGCCACTCGCTCGCGCTGCTGCATCGCTGGACGCTCGCGATGCCGTGGTTCGTGATGTACCGCTTCCCCGCCGATTTCGCCGGCAGCGATCTGTGTTGGCAGGGCGAGGTGCTGTGGGAAGCGGCGGGCGAGCATTTCGACGCGATCGCGCATCCATCGATGCAATGCCGGACGCTTGGCCCAGACGACATCGGTCGGCGCGTCTTCGGTGTGGCGATCAAACAGGATCTTGCGATGCGGCTCGATCCGACGGCAAAGCTCCGGTTGCGCCAATTGGTCGAGCCCGTGCTCGCCTTGATCGGGACCGCGGCCGTGCTCGCACTCCTGGTGACCTGCCGGCTTTCCCGCACCGTGCTGCCGCTCGCGCTGATCGCGGTGACGCTCGTGATGGCTTTTTTCGACGATGCGAGCTTCATCGGCGGCTTGCGCCCGTTCGATGGCGGCGACGACGGGATCGTCTATGACGGCTTCGCGCGTATCATGCTTCGCCACCTCCTTGCCGGCGATATCGCGGGCGCGCTCCAAGGCGGTGAGCCGGTGTTCTACTTCACGCCCGGCTTGCGCTATCTGCGCGTCGTGGAGCACTTGATCTTCGGCGAGAGCTATCTCGGATATCTCTCGCTCATGCTGTTGCTGCCGTTTCTCGTCTTTGCGATGTTCAAACGCTTCCTGCCGCTCACCTGGGCGCTGGCGCTGGTGACGATCTTTGCGGCGGTTCCGGTTGGCGCGCTGTTCGGCTCGAGTCTCGTCCAATACATCAAATGGGCGGCAAAGGGCTTTGCCGATCCCGCCGCCTTCGTTGTCTTCCTTGCGGCGCTCGTGCTCCTGGTCGGTCGCCGCGAAACCGGGCCACGCGATCGTCTCGGCGTGGCGTTGGGTGCCGGATTTCTGTTCGCGCTCGCGCTGTCCGTGCGGCCCAACCTCGCGCCAGCGGCGGGAATTCTGCTCGGCGGCGCCGGGTTGGCGGCGCTTTGGCGGCGACAGTACTGGCGCGTGGCCGGGCTCTGTCTCGGCTTTCTCCCGGTGCAGGGCATGGCGTTGCACAACTGGGTCTATGGTCAGACGCTGGCGCTGTTCACCTCCACGGCCACCCACTACACGACATTGGTGACGCCGCCGTCGGTCTATCTCGCGGCACTGCGCGAGCTCGTCCATCTCGACTTTGC
>Ga0137415_10007241_pt1 | contig 10995 bp, 10 predicted proteins | sample CZODoug3_1_1_16f_FD_183082 | JGI IMG/M metagenome (GOLD analysis project Ga0137415, IMG submission 183082) | Vadose zone soil fungal communities from Angelo Coast Range Reserve, California, USA - CZODoug3_1_1_16fungal (Hybrid Assembly) | ecosystem: Environmental > Terrestrial > Soil > Vadose...
ACGATGCTGCGGGCGCGTGCGACGTCCGCGCGCGCCTTCGCTCGAGCCGCGCGTGGTTTCGTTCAAGGTCCCGGCGAGGTCGCCATGTGACGCGCGCCAGGCTGGCAGCAGGCCGGCGAGCATTCCCACAACCAAGCTGACTGCGCCCGTGAAGACGAGGACGCGCAAGTCGGGCGAGATTTCGCTAATACGGGGAATATTAGAAGGCAGAAAACCGCGCAGCGAATCGATTCCCCAAACTGCGAGAACCAATCCGGCAAGACCGCCGGAAACTCCGAGCAGCGCGCTTTCCGTGAGCAGCTGTTTCACAATCTGCCAACGTCCGGCACCGAGCGCCGCGCGATAAAACGCATCGACGGTCGCCCGCGCTTTCGCCACAAATGCGATGTGCACCACCTTGTTCAGCCCGCCCTCCGCTCCGATCCAAAAATCCGCCTTGCCGTCGGCGCCGAAACCCGCCGCCGGCGCATCGTTCTCGAACTGCTGCACCTCCACGATCAGGCTATAGCCGAGCGGCGCCAGCGCCGCCGCGTAGAACCTTTTCGCCCGCGCGTAGTCGGAAACCGGAATGCCGACATGATCGATTATGGGGGGATGCTCCTTCACCCGCACGAAGTGAAACGTTCGCAACTTTTACGCAATCAACGGGAATTTTATCGGATACCTGCATGCATCACATGGACGCATATACGCCTTTCCGCCGTGAACCGTCCTAACGATCTCCTAAAGATTGTAGGACAAGATGCAAGCTGATCCACCGCCAGCAAGGAAACCCGTCGATGAAGGGCCCAATGGATTCGATTTTTTGGTGGGAAAAGCGCCGGGTCATTTTCAACCTGGTCGTCTTGGCAGCCGGAATCGCGACCCTCGTCCTTCTTGAATTATTTCTCCGCTTCTATGCCGGCGACGATTTCTTCCGCGCGGGCTTCGATACTCCCAATCACCTGCTGCAACACCACCTCGTTCATCGTCACCAAGAGCATCGCAGGGTCATCCGGCCTGAGCAGCATCCCATGCCGCGCTGCCACTTCCGCGGTTATCCGTTTTAAGTCGAGCGCGACTACTGGAGTCATTGGACTTCCCCTCTAACTGACACACCCTTTCCTTAAACAAATGGAATTGCGTCCAACTGTTCGAAGAGGTCGCGCTGCACAACCCGCAACCTCTGCTTCGCCATGATCGTAAAACCACTTCCATTCAATGCTTCGTCGAAAGTCATCTTGTTGCAAATCATTTCTTCGACATCCCGACCAAAGGTGTCCGCCGTGCGCCGCACGATCGCCACGGTGCCATGCACTTTACCCGCATGCTTCCTACATACTGCCATGTCCCTGAAAAGCGATCCGGCCGGCAGCACCGCGCCAAAATATTCATTCAACCAGACGACGATATTCTTCTCCCGCGTAGTTTCGGCCAGTTGCTCGAATCCAGCTAGTGTGTCGTTTAGCGACTGGCCTCCAGTAATAACCGAATGAACGAACACCCGTTTGCCTCTCTCCCGCAAATAATCGAGCGCGTGGTTTTCTAAGATATAGTGCCAGAGAGGAATAAAAGTGGACGCCCCTGTGTCCACAACGAATGTGCCGCTCTCTGTAAGAAACCGCTCCATGAGCAGATCGAATTCACGTTGGTCGACGCTTCCCTCTTTCAAGAGATTCAGGCAGCTCACCGCCAAACCCCGGTATTCGGACAGCGTCTGATTCACTGGGTCCGCATCAATGCCACGCACATCCTGCCCTTTCGACAATAAATACTGCGACAGGATCGCGGAGATCAGGCTCTTTCCAACCCCGCCCTTGCCTTGCAGCAAGATGTGAATCGATGCTCCACCGTTGGCATTACCGATTGTGTTTGTCATTCGAGTCCTCCGCCCTGTCCACTGGCGTTTTCATATTCCGTGTACCCCGCCAATGAAAACCAGGCCTGTTTTCTTCAAGTCGTTTTAGATTCGCAAACGGGTCCCGCCCTTCAACTGCTTCCACTCTCGTTTCCGGCAGTGCTTGCGCCTCAGAAGGCTTATCCTGTTTCCCCCAGTTGCTGGCCGCGGTTGGTTTCCTCCTTCGGGCGCGCCATACTGCCTTGTGAAAACTGTGGTAGCTCATTTGCAGACCTTCGCTTGCGAGTGCCTCCCAAATCTTTTTAAGACTCTGGCCTGAATTCACTGCCGCTTCTATTCCGGGAAGTAGAGAACGAATAAGGGCGGCTTTTCTCTCAGGGGCGTCCCCGGCTAGTTTGTCCAGACATTGGCGGTAGTGTTTTTGCATTGACACGCCTTTTCATCTTGCTGTACATATAGCACCATGCCGAACCGATGTAAAGTATGAAAAGGCTCTGAGTCGGCAAAGTTAGACGGAACGCGGCCGCATTCGGCAAAAGTAGCCAAGAGTCGGCATTAGTCAACCGGAAGTCGGCAGACTTCGGCTGACGAGGGCAGTAGTAGACCGAACGTCGGCAAATGTCGGCGGAAATCGGCACTTTTCAACAGCGGTAGGAGCAGGGTGCATGAAATGCAGGCGGACTATCGGCGACCGACACACGTATTGGAACATAAAGGGTTTGGGTCACTCCGTGATGTGTTCCTGCCCTAACTCCTTATCTTCCATCTGTTTCCGCTGATACCACACTGAACAGATTGTGGTATCAGCGCGGTGTCACTCTTGAAAGGAGCATTTTGTGGGAAAAACAACGATCTGTCGCACTTATCGATATCCTTCAGCCGAAGTACGGGAAAGAGTTCGGGCCGCCGTAAAAGAACGTGGGCTACGGTCCGAGCAGGCTTTCATTCTCGCGGCCTGTGAGAATGAGCTTCTCAGAGGTGAGAACAGCGAGGCGCTCACGCAGTATGAATCTCGCATCGCGGCAACGCTCAACAATCTGGCGAAACAGTTGCAGGGCCTTAACACGGTCGCGCAAGCGCAGTTCGCCCTGACCGACGTACTGTTGAAATACATCATTACGTGCGTGGTGGAACCTCCGGAAGATGCACTCCCCGCTGCGCGCGTTCGCGCCAGGCTGCGTTATGACAAATTATTGCGCGCAGCGGCGGAAGGGATCTCGGCGAAAAACAGAGACACTCTCAAGGGAATGATGGCCGATGAATGACCCACCCCCAATTCGACTGCGTCCGAGAAAATCAAAGCACGGTCCAAACGAGAACCCGAGGAAGTACGTAGGTGGTCTCCGTTCGGTACTTCGCCTCGTGCAGATGTCAAAGCGGGGGGAAGAAATACACAGCGCAACTAGAGAAGGAGGGCGGGCCGCCCGAAAACCCCCAACGCTCCACCAGCGAGTCGCGGTTCGGGTCAGCTACTCTGCGAATAAGAATCCAGGCCAGTGGAAGGCACACGGAAGATACGTGGCCCGTGAGAGCGCAACGAGCGGAGGACGCGTGGCCGAGGCAGGGTTTAATGCGAGGGGCAAGAACTTAGGCATCGCAGCAACGCTCGACAATTGGCAGGGTGCCGGTGACGCGCGGCTCTTCAAAATCATTTTATCTCCTGAGTTTGCTGACCGCTTGAACCTCCAGCAGCACACCCGCGACTTGATGAAACGGATGGAACGCGACCTAGGAACGCGACTCGAATGGGTCGCAGCCGTACATCACAACACTGATCATCCTCATGTTCACATCGCAGTTCGAGGAATGGATGACAAGGGAGGACCGCTTTGCATTCCGCGCGAATACATTCGCTCTGGGCTGCGCGGACGCGCCGAAGAATTGGCTACCGACGCCCTTGGCTATCGCTCGCCGGCGGATGCTCACGAGGCCCAGCGCCGCGAAACGCTTCAAAACCGGTACACATCTCTCGACCGCATCCTGCAACGCAGCAATGGCGCCTCCTCGTCCCACTTTGCGGTAATCGTCAATCCAAACGACGCGTCCCTCTCTGAATCCGCCGTACAACTTCAGAAACACCTCGGCGCGCGACTGATGCACCTCCAAACAATGGGCCTCGCGCAAATCGTCGCGCCGCACGAATGGCGCGTACAAGCGGATTTTGAAAAGGTACTCCGCACCCTCCAACAGAGCGCCGACCGGCAGAAGATGCTAGCGGCGCATGGCGCACTGGTTTCCGACAAGCGCCTTCCCCTCCAGGTCACCACGCTTCGGCAGCTTCAAAGTGTGGCCGGCCGCGTACTTCTTCACACCGAGGATGAACAAACGGGAAAACGCTACATGCTAGTTGAGGGCACGGACGGGAAAGTTCATTTGATCTATCACACCGACGGAATTGAGGAGGCTCGCAAGCAAGGGAAAGTCGCGGTGGACAATTTCATTCGAATCGAGAAACGATTCGCGCAACGGAGACCTGTCTTGCATGTTGACGATTTTGGGGATGCGACTGTGCTCCTTCAGAATTCTTCGTACTTCCTTCGAGAAGCTGAGCTCTTACTTCGCAATGGTATTCAGGATGTCCAGCCAGTATGGGGCGGATGGCTCGGACAATACCAAGCGAAGCTACAAGCCGAGCTACACCACCCCGACAGACGTAAACGTGGAGAGCGCGGACACTCGAGATAGGATATTGACATCCCCTCCCGTCATGGTGCTATATGTATAGCTACAATGAATGATGGGTCAGTGAACGCTCGTTTTTCTGACCCCTTAAGGGAGGTTTCGATGAATACCAACAACGCAGCAACTCGACAGGATCTAATTGAAAATTCAGTGGAGCACCAAATCTCCTCTCTCACAAACTCTGCCGCTTCGCCAGAACAACTGGAAACGCTGCTCAACTCAGAATTGGATCACGACCTTATTGCATGGCCTCGCCAATATCTGGAAACATATCTCGATTCCGATCCCACCGGCCGCGTTCCCCTAAATAGCGAGCAGCTGCAGGACATTCTCGAAGCGGCGTTTGACCGCGAGGGAACAACCGCCCGCGATTATCTCGAAGAATTGAAACGCGACCGCGGCCCTCTGAGCTTGGGAGATTCCACGCTCCAAATCGCAACAAAACGCGATGACGGAAAAGACGGCGGATATGAACTACTTTTCGACCCGGCTGACAGCCAAGATCTGAAACACCTCATCGAGCAATTAGACATTCGCCAGTGGGAGAGAAAGAACGCGCAGATGACTCCCACTCTCGAAACAAAGCCCGATATCGAACGACGCGAGACTACTGCATCTGTCGCAACGCACCAGCCCGGAAGTGCGGCAGTCGAGATTCACGACAAAGTTTCAGGTACTGATGTCCGCAAGTTGCTTGGCGGGGGAGAGTTGCCCGCAGGTCTCCAGGCCGCACTGAAAAAAATGGGGCCGGATGCGCTCGTTAAAGATGCTCAAACCGATAGCGGCGTTTACCGGGGCGCCGTGATCGGTGAAACCGACAAAAAGTTCATTCAACAAATCACTTCGCGCACCGTGGTTCTCCATCCGAAAGACCTCCTCGACAAACTTCCGTCAGTCGGCGACAACGTGCGCATCGCCTACACCAACAACAGCGCCCGAGTCCTCTCCGTCAAGGAAAGGAGTAAAGCGCAGGAGTTGGGACGGTGAAGCAGTTAAGCGTTTACCGAAAACCGAAAGATCCCGGCTACGTCGGTGGTTTCTATTGGCCCCCAACGATTGTCGGTTTCATCGGGCTCTTCTTGACGAACGTCGTCGCCACGCAGTTTGTCGCCTGGCGATTTGAGTTTCAGCCCGCACTTGGCCCCGCCTTGACTCGCATCGGCTCGTTTTCACTCTACGCCCCTTATAAATGGCTCGTCTGGGTGTGGACAGAGGCAGGCACGTCGGATATTCGAATTAAGCTTCCACTCCTAATCGGAGCAGGCATCATTGTGGGCGGGTCCTTCGCCTCCGGCGCACTCTTCTTCCTCCTCAATCTGGCGCATACAAAGGCACTCTCGAAGAATACCGAGGACCTACACGGTTCGGCGCGGTGGGCCACGAAAGCCGATATCGAGGAAACCAATCTCATCCAGGCAAGGCGGGGCGTCTATGTCGGAGGCTGGTACGAACAGCCCATCAAACACCTCCACTACTTGCGGCACAACGGCCCGGAACACATCCTGGCGTTTGCTCCCACGCGGAGCGGCAAGGGCGTGGGCATCGTTATTCCTACACTCCTGGCCTGGGCGGAAAGCACCGTGGTCTACGACATTAAGGGGGAAAATTGGGCCAAAACCGCGGGTTTCCGCAGCCAGGCCGGACAAGTCTGTTTCAAATTTGCTCCCGTGGAACCTGACCAATCTTCTCGATTTAATCCTCTGGCGGAAATCCGGCTCTTCACCGAACGCGACGTTTCCGATGCCCAAAACATTGCGGACATGCTCGTCCGCTCGGACGAAGACAAACCAGAGGACCGCTACTGGCAAGAAGCCGCAGCCTCCATCACGACGGGGATGATCCTCCACGCGTGTTATGCCGCGCTGCTAGAAGGTCGTCAAGCTTCCCTCAGTCTGCTCGGCGGCGTCTTTACGCGGCCCGGCTTTACCTTCCGCGAAACTCTCACCGAGCTTCTCACCTACACGCATGACAAAAACAACGCACATAACTGGCGGCTTCCCACCGGCGAAGCGACATGCACGCATCCGGTCGTGAGAGAGAAAGCGCAGGAAATGCTCGATAAGGAGGATAGGGATTTCTCGAGCGTCTTATCCACCGCGAAAACGGCATTGACGCTGTATAGCGATCCTCTTGTTAGCCGTGCCACTTGCGCGAGTGACTTTACGATTCAAGACCTCGTGAATCACGAGCGGCCAGTGTCGCTCTACCTGGTTGTGCCTCCGAGCGACAAGATTCGGCTTCGTCCGCTCATGCGCCTCATCTTCACCATGATTGTTAACCGGCTCACCGAAAAGCTCGACTTTCACGGTTCCGAGCATCTCCGCAACAAACATCGTTTGCTCTTCCTGATTGACGAATTCCCCTCCCTAAAGCGGATGGAGATTTTCGCGGACGCGCTTTCCTACATGGCGGGGTACGGCCTAAAGGCATACCTCATCACACAGGACATTCGCCAAATCGTGGACGAATACGGGCCCAATGAAAGCATCGTCAGTAACTGCCAAGTTCGCATTGCTTTTGCGCCCAACCAGTACGAGACCGCGGAACTCCTTAGCAAAATGACCGGGACACAGACGATTCGGAAAGCCTCCTTCAATTTCTCTGGCTCGCGCATGTCTCCCGTCCTCGACCGCATCAGCACGCACATGGACGAGATCGAGCGCCCGCTCATGACCCCCGACGAGATCATGCGCTTGCGGCCTCCGAAAAAGGAGCAAAGGGGCGATCAGGAAAAAATCATCGCGCCCGGCGACATGCTCATCTTTGTTTCTGGGCGCTACCCCATCTACGGCAAACAGATGCTCTACTTCTTTGACCCAATCCTGCGGTCCCGCGTAGAAATTCCGCCTCCGACCAAGTCTTATTCGATTCACGACGGAGTTCTTTCGCCTCAGCAGCCACTCCTGAAGCCGGCTCTGCCGTCGAAGCCAACATCTGGACCACGTACCCACTGCCGGTTGCCGGCTTCATCTCGCGGCCCGGCCACAAACCCGCCAATCAAGCAACCTCCACCACCCCCAGGTTCTGCGCTTCAGCCATCCCCTGGTTTGTTGGAACGCTTGGATTTCACAACGGAGCGGTAGGCAATGCAGGAGAATCGCTTTCAACTGGCTGGTTATCTCGCCGCGAAACCCACGTTGCGCTATTTGCCGTCCTCCATGCCAGTCGCCAATGCTCGGCTTGGACAGACCTATCGGTTTACGCGCAAGGAGATTCCCGCTGAGCACACCAATTGGTTCAGCCTGGTCTTCTACGGGGATTTGGCGATCCTTGCGACCGAACTTGAGAAAGGCACCAACCTTTACGTCGATGGAACCTTCGACCAACGGCCTTTCGTCGGGAAGGACAAATACACGCGCTATGTCTATGAGGTCACAGTGCAGAAATTCTTCGTAGTTGGTGGCGCGGCGCAAGAGTCACCAGTTCCGCTCAAAACGCACGCCACACTCCCGAACGAGGTCATGACCGATGGCGCTCCGTCTATCGAATCCTCAGAACAGCAAGATACCTGGCTCTTATGAACTACACTATCGACTCCGCCGCGCAGTTCCCTGGGCCTGCCTGCTGGGATCTCCCTTCTTTCTCGGGCTCATTGCGGGCTGGGTTTTCGGCATCCGCGTTAATCTCACTCCCTCACTACCGCTTGGCTTCTACATCACCAGCCATTCGTCAAAGGCAAAACTTGTTGAGTTCTGCCCGCAAGGAAACGCGGCCTATATCTCGCTCATCCGCCAATATCGCACCGCAGGGGCTTGCCCGGATGGCGGAGCGCCGCTTCTCAAACCAGGCGTCGCATTTCCCGGCGACGAAGTGGAGGTGAGCGCAAATGGAATTCGAGTCAATGGACAATTGCTTCCCAACAGCGCAGGACGATTCCGCGACCACCTTCAACGGCCGCTCGATCCGTGGCCTTATGGCACCTACAAAGTCGAACGGGGAACCGTGTGGGTCGTCTCGTCGTTCAACAGTTACAGCTTCGACAGCCGGTACTACGGCCCCATTCCAAATTCCGCGATTCGGCACCATCTCCGCCCGCTGTGGACATTCGCTACGGAAGTTCCTCAGCAGTAGACTGACGCTTCCCGTCGTCGCCGCTTCGACAGCGGCGATTGCGTGGAACGGACACCTTGCGGCAATCCCTTTTTCCCTTGTTGCTCCGCTGCTTGTCTATCACACGAAATCCAGAAAACACCCCTATGCTTCGATGTTCAGCTACTACGCGGCGGCAAGCTGGCCTCTCATCCCTGGAGCGCGCGCTTTCTTTGGCGTCCAGGGCACTCCGCTCATTGGATTGTTACTATGCTTGTCCGGCGGGGCACTACTGGCATTGCCGTGGGGTTTGCTCTTCACGCGTGGACGGGAGAGAGCTGCATGCTCCGTGCAGCTCTGCATCCTGCTCACTGCGATACCGCCGCTCGGGATCATCGGATGGGCTTCGCCACTTCTTTCCGCAGGTGTTCTTTTCCCTGGCTCCAAATGGTTCGGACTGGCGCTAATCACCGTCTTTCTGATTGCCTTCCGCTTCAAGCCAGCACTGAGTGTCGTCAGTTTGGCGCTCTGTGCACTCGTCTTTCATTTCCAGTACACGCAACCGCAGGTCCCTGCAGGATGGGAAGCCGTCAACACAAACTATGGGGGCACAGGACAGGGGGACCCCGACTTCACGACCGAATACAACACGGCCCAAACCATGCAGACAACGATTCTCGAGTCGCATGCGACCGTGCTCCTCTTCCCGGAACATCTGCTCACGCACTGGAATGAATCCACGGATGCTTTTTGGGGAGACACTTTAACCGCGCTTGCTTCGCAGCACCGCACAGTGCTTATGGGAGCTGGAATCAACCCACCAGGCACTTCGAGAAATCCTTTTGCGCAGAAGCGGTACTTGAATGTGCTGCTCGCACGCGGCGAGGAAAATACCGCGCTCTATCAAGAGCGCATTCCCGTTCCAATTGCAATGTGGAGGCCCCTCAGTGATGACGGGGTGCCACTGAAGCTCTTTGCCCGCGGAACAATCCGCATCCACAATCAAAACGCCGCCGTACTTATTTGTTACGAACAAATCCTCGTGTGGCCGTTTCTTTCTTCCGCCCTCGAACATCCGACCGTTCTATTGACCGCCTCGAATGACTATTGGGCCAAGGACACCCGTATTCCGGCGATTCAGCAATCAAGCGCTGCGAGCTGGGCGCGACTATTCCATCTTCCCGTGCTTTCGGCTTCGAACTTCTAATGCACATTGCAAGAATCATTCTCGCAACGCTCTTCGCTCTCGCCGGCACGGCTTCGTGTGCACAAACACGAACGGCGAACCCCAACACAAAGATTTCGCCTACTTCGTTTCAAACGCTCGCGCAAACCTGTGCGGCGAACGTCCCGGTCAGCACCCTCGAAGCTATCGCCCGCACTGAGTCTGCGCTTTACCCCTACGCCCTCAGCATCAACCGTCCCCACCAGCTCGCCCGACGCCAGGGATGGAATCGCGCCACCATCACCCTTGAAAGACAGCCTGCATCGCTCGAAGAGGCAGTCGCGTGGACCAAATGGCTCCTCGGGCAAGGCATCACCGTGAGCATTGGGCTGCTCCAGGTGAACAGCGAGCACGCTGCGCATTTGCATCTCACCGCTGAACAACTGTTTGACCCTTGCACCAATCTCCGTTCAGGTGCTGCGCTTCTTTCTGCCACGTACACAACAACAGCTCGAATCCAGGGTGAAGGCTTCGCCGCTCTCGATTCCGCTCTTTCTTACTACAACACAGGATCTCCTACAGCCGGACTCACCAACGGATACGTGCAGCAGGTCAAACGCCACGCAAAATCTCTAAGAAACTAACACTGATCCACCTCCGCGATTAGAACAGTTCCACCGCAAATTCCCTTCTCCGCAAGAGGCTGCGCCCGGTCCCGCGCTTCTTCCGTCAAGGGTTTCCGCTTTTCTCCAATGAACGGCATACCCCGCCGCCCTTGACGGCGCGCGCGCCCGTTCGCAATGAGCCCGCTATGAAGGGAATTTGCTTCTTTTTTCGAGCAGCAAAACCGCTCGAAAAAGAAAAAAGGAGAAACCACAATGACGAATACACCGAATCAAGAAACTTGGGCAGAACTGCTTCACAGCGCGGTCCTCACGCCGGGAAAACTGTTGGCTGCATACACGGCCTTCCATAACTACTCATTTGGGAATGCCTTGCTCGCATTGACGCAGTGCCGCCGCCGTAACTTGGAGCCGGGGCCACTCAATACCTATCGCGGTTGGTTGGAACTCAAACGCCAAGTGCGCAAAGGCGAGAAGGGCATCACCCTCTGCATGCCGATGCAGTACAAGAAGCGCGTTCCGAAGGATGACGAGCAAGAAGAAGAGACGGAAGAAACAACGCGTTCCACTTTCGGGTTTCGCGCTTATTGGTTTGTCTTGGCGCAAACGGATGGGGATGCAGTGGAGACCGTACCGATCCCTGGATTTGACCTGGACAC
>Ga0137415_10007242_pt1 | contig 10992 bp, 10 predicted proteins | sample CZODoug3_1_1_16f_FD_183082 | JGI IMG/M metagenome (GOLD analysis project Ga0137415, IMG submission 183082) | Vadose zone soil fungal communities from Angelo Coast Range Reserve, California, USA - CZODoug3_1_1_16fungal (Hybrid Assembly) | ecosystem: Environmental > Terrestrial > Soil > Vadose...
CGCCGTGGCTTCGACCCGGTGCTGGGGGCGCGGCCGCTGCGCCGCACGATCCAGCGCGAGATCGAGGACCAGCTGTCGGAGAAGATCCTGTTCGGCGAGGTGGAGCCAGGCCAGATCGTGATCATCGATGTGGAGGGCTTCGACCCCGAGGACACCACGCGCGCCGCGCAGGACCAGGCCAAGTTCGTCTTCCGGGGCGAGCCGAAGCCGAAGGTGAGCGTGCCGGACACGATCCCCGCCGGCGTCGGCGAGGAGTAGACCCCGAGGTTCCCGCGAGTCGGGCGTCTCAGCACACCGAGTCGGGCATAACAGCACACCGACGGCCGACCCGGACCATCAGGTCCGGGTCGGCCGTCGTCGTGTTCGGGCCCACACCCGGTGCAACGCGGATGCAACCCCGGGGCTCCTAGCGTGGCCGCGCTGTTCAAGGAGCGCGCTGTTCAAGGAGAGAGCCCTCGGGAGGTCGAAGATGACCCTGGCAGTTGACGAACCGCGGATCAAGGAAGTCGTGGGTTCGCTGAGCCGAAAGATGTTGATCAATGGCGAGTGGGTGGACGCCGCATCGGGCAAGACGTTCGACAGCGTGAACCCGGCGACCGAGGAGGTACTGGCCTCGGTGGCGCACGGCGAGGCCGCCGACGCGGACGCCGCGGTGCGCGCGGCCCGTACCGCGTTCGAGGACGGCTCGCCGTGGCGCAAGATGCCGCACGGCCAGCGTGGCAGGATCATTCACAAGCTGGGCGACCTGATCCTCGAGCACCTGGACGAGTTCGCCCTGCTCGAGTCGCTGGACAACGGCAAGCCCTACGCCGTGGCCAAGGCCGCCGACGTGCCGCTGACCGCTGACCTGTTCCACTACATGTCCGGCTGGGCCACCAAGATCGAGGGCAACACGGTGCCGGTGTCCGCCTGGGACCCGGAGCTGTACCTCGCGTTCACCCTGCGCGAGCCGGTCGGGGTGTGTGCCCAGATCATCCCGTGGAACTTCCCGCTGCTGATGGCCGCGTGGAAGATCGGCCCGGTACTGGCCGCCGGCTGTACCACGGTGCTCAAGCCGGCCGAGCAGACCCCGCTGTCCGCGCTGCTGCTCGGCGAGCTGGCGATGCAGGCCGGGCTGCCGCCGGGCGTGCTGAACATCGTGACCGGGTACGGGGACGCCGGCGCCGCCCTGGCCTCCCACCCGGACGTGGACAAGGTGGCGTTCACCGGGTCCACCGAGGTCGGCAGGGAGATCGTCAAGGCGGCGGCCGGGAACCTGAAGAAGGTCAGCCTGGAACTGGGCGGCAAATCGCCGAACGTGGTGTACGCCGACGCGGACATCGACAAGGCGATCGCCGGCTCGGCCAACGCGATCTTCTTCAACCAGGGTGAGTGCTGCGTGGCCGGGTCCCGGCTGTACGTGGAGGAGTCCGTTTACGACCAGGTCGTGGAGGGTGTGGCCGAGCAGGCCCGCCAGATCAAGGTCGGCAACGGGCTGGACCCCGAGACCAGCATGGGTCCGTTGGTTTCCCAGGAGCAGTTCGACCGGGTTACCGGGTACATCAACTCCGGTCGCGGCGAGGGCGCCAACATCATCGGCGGCGACCGAGTCGGCGACAAGGGCTACTTCGTCGCGCCGACCGTGCTCACCGGGACCCGCGAGGACATGAAGGCGGTGCGCGAGGAGATCTTCGGGCCGGTGGTCGCGGCCGCGCCGTTCAACGCCGAGCGGGACATCTTGCCGACCGCGAACAACACCAACTACGGCCTCGGCGCCGGGGTGTTCACCCGGGACATCACGAAGGCCTACCGCACCGCGCGCCGGCTGCGTGCGGGCACGGTCTGGGTGAACACCTGGAACGTGTTCGACGCGACCCTTCCGTTCGGCGGGTACAAGGAGTCGGGCTGGGGCCGCGAGATGGGCCACGCGGTGTTCAACAACTACACGGAGACCAAGACGGTCATCACCGAGCTGAGCTGACCTGACCTACTTCGTCGGTCGGCGCGCCGGGTACGGGGAGGGCAGCGCGGCTCTCCCTGTGCCCGGCGCCCGGGTAGCCGGCGCTCCCCGTGCCCGGCGCTCGCCCTAGCCAACGCGCGGGGTGCTCAGTCGCGGGTGAGCCGCTCGGCCCTGGCCACCATGGTGGCGTGCCGGGGGTCGGTGGTCGGGAGTGTGGCGGCGAGCCGCTCGGCCAGCTCGACGTCGTCCGCGCCGGAGTCCACCTCGGCCAGCGCCCACATCGCCTCGGCGTCCTCGCTGTCCAGGACCGCCCTGCGCAGCGTGCCGGCCAGCAGCTGGCGCTCCTCGATCACCGTGGGTGCCTCCGAGCCCGGCCGCAGCGCGCCCCGGTAGGCGGCGGCCGCCGCGCGTACCCGGCCGGCCCGCAGTTCGTCGCGCACGGTCAGGAAGTCGGCGTCCACCTCGGCGTGCAACCGGTACGGCGCGGAGCGGACCACCCCGGCGCCCAGGTGGTTGCGCAGCCGGTGGATCTCCGCGCGCGCGGTAACCGGGTTGCCCCGGTCGCCGTAGACCCCGGTGGCCAGCGCCTCGGCGCTCACCCCGATGGGATGCAGGGCGAGCAGGGTGAGCATGTCGGCGTGCCGGCGGCTCAGCCGTTGCGGCGGGATGTCGTCGAGCGCGGCGGTTGGCTGCTCGGTTCCCAGGAAGCGCAGCCGCAGCAGCCGCCGCCGGGTCGCTGACGCCGCGGCAGGCAACGGCGAAAGGGGCGCCGCCGGACGTGACGGGGTGCGGACCCGCAGCAGGTAACCCTCGCCGAGCGGCTCCAGCACCGCGGTCCGGCCGTCCGGCAGCGTCACCGTGCCGGTACCCGGTGGGATGCCCATGCCGGTGGCCGGCGACGCGGTGACGCCTCCGGCGAGCACCGAGCCGGGGGCGCGCCCGGTGAGCTCCAGCCGGGGCTCCGGCAGCCAGTCGTGCGGCGCGCAGGCCAACACCCGGCCGGACCGGGTGATCAGCGCGCCGTACTCTCCGCGCAGCGCGTTCAGTGCAGCCATGGTGCGCTTGCGCAGCAGCTCGTCGCGAGCCCGCATGCGGGCGCGGAGCACGCCCTCGGCGAGTTTCGCGGCAGCGCCGACCAGCGCCATCGTGGATGGGTGGAAGCCGCGCACCGGGCCGGTCACGTCGACCACGCCGACCAGCCGCCCGGTGTCCGGGTCGTGCACCGGGCTGGCCGCGCAGGTCCAGGCGTGGTAGGTGCGTACCAGGTGCTCGGCGGAGTGGATCTGCACCGGGGCGTCCTCGGCGATCGCGGTACCCATGGCGTTGGTGCCGATCACGTCCTCCGACCACCGGGTGCCCTCGATCAGTCCGACCCGGTCGGCGCGGCGGAGCACGCCGGCCTGCCCCTCCCGCCACAGGATGTGCCCGGCCGAGTCGGTGATGATCATCATGTGCATCGCCTCGTCGGCGATCGACACCAGGGTTTCGCGCAGCACGGGGAGCGTCTCGGCCAGCGGGTGGGCCGAGCGGATCTCCACCGTCTCGCCGCGGTCGTACACCATGGGCGGGCCGGCACCGTCCGGGTCCACCCGGGCGGCCAGCGAGCGGCGCCACGACTCGGACACCACCGGCCGGGGCTGCTGTGGCGCGGGTGAACCGCTGAGCACAGCCTCACGGATCTGGGCGAGCAGCCGCGCTCGTGCCACGGGATCCGAGGGCCGCGACATCGGTAGGCCCATCCGTGTCCCTCTTCGGCGCCCGTGGCTCCACCAACTGGGACGACGGGACGCTGAGTTCGGCCCTCATTCTGCGCGGGGAGTGTGAGTGAGGCAACCCTCAATCGTCTCCGCACTGACGGCCGAATGATGGCCCATCCCGCCGCGGCCGCGGGCCGAGGGGTCAGTCGGTCGGTTTGGTGGCTTCGGAGAGCTGCACCACCTCGAACTCGAGCAGGCTCGCGCCAGTGGCGACCGGGCCCTGTCCGTGCCCGGCGCCGACCGGGCGGCCCCGCTCGCCGGCGTGTGCCTCGATCGCCGGTCCGTCGCGCCACTTCTGGAAGGACTCCTCGTCCTCCCAGTGGGTCAGTACGAAGTACCGGGTCTCCCCGGAGACCGGGCGGAGCAGCTCGAAGGAGATGAAGCCGGGCTGGCCGTCCACGGCGTGCAGCCGGTTGGCGAACCGCCGCTCCAGCTCCGGTCCGGCGCCCTCAGGTACCTCAATTGCGTTGATCTTGACCACGGCCATGTGGCTAGGCTACGACACTGGGATGCGCACCAGCGTGACTGTGTCCGACGGAGCCCGCATCGCGGTCCGTGGGTACGGCGGTAGCGGTCGGACCATCCTGTTGCTGCACGGGCTGATGGGCCGCGCCAGCACCTGGTGGCGCACGTCCCGGTGGCTGGCCGACCTCGGCCGCGTGGTGGCGATCGACGCTCGCGCGCACGGCGATTCGGCGGCGCCCACCCCGGGGCCGTGGGCCACCGAGCGGTTTGTGAGAGATGTCACCGAGGTGGTCGAGGAGCTGTCACTGGGCCCAGCGGTGGTGATCGGCCACTCGATGGGCGGGCTGCACGGCTGGGAGCTGGCCGCCGCCCGCCCGGACCTGGTCGAGCGGCTGGTGGTGGAGGACATGGCGCCGGACCATCGGGGCCGCACCGCCGCGCCGTGGGTGTCCTGGTTCGAGGCGATGCCGGAGACCTTCGAGTCGGTGGCCGCCGTGCGGGACGCGTTCGGCTGGCCGAGGCCCAGTGTGGGGGACTATGTGGCGGAGTGCGTGCGGGAGGCGCCGGACGGATACCGGCTGCTCACCCCGCACGCCGCCGCCGCCGCGATCGCCGGGGAGTGGGGCGAGCGGGACTTCTGGGACTCGGTCCGCAAGGTGGAGTGCCCGGCGCTGCTGCTGGAGGCCGAGGAGTCGCCGATCGCGTCGGAGCAGATGGCCACCATGGCCGAGCTGATGCCCCGGGCGCGGCACGTCCGGGTGCCCGGCACCGGCCACCTGCTGCACGACGACGCCCCGGAGCGCTACCGGGAGCTGGTCACCGAGTTCCTCACCGAATCGGGCTGACCTGGCCGGTGCGGGTGTCGGTGATGCCGATGGAGGTCACCTTCGCCCGGATCGGCCGCACCTCGTCCAGGTTCTCCAGCGCGCCGGGCAGCGCCGACGAGTCCAGCTCGCGGCTGAGTACGCAGTGCGGCGACCACGACCCGGGCAGGTACGCCGACGACGGTTCGCGCACCCGGCCGGCCAGCGCGTCGTGCACGCTGCCGTGAGTGGCCAGCAGTTCGGTATCCACCACGGCGCCGAGCACGAGCCGAGGCTCGGCGGTGAGGACTGTGCCGAGCACCGCCAGCCAGAGCTCGGGCAGCACCAGCAGCCGCAGGTCGTCGGCCAGCTGCCCGCGCACCTTGGCCGGGATCGCGGCGCCCCGAGCGAACCGTACGGACGGTGCCGAGGAGGGCACCGGCACACCGTGCAGCGCCAGCCGCGCGCGCAGCTCCATCACCTTGGCGGCGGCGGAGTTGTCGAGGAAGAAGTCCAGCGCCTCGGCCACGCGGTGAGGCTACTCGAACGCCGCGCGTCGGTCGGCTGGGTCTGTTCAGCCACGTTGCCTCCGCGTGCGGCGACCTGCTCAGCGTCGGCGGGGTGGCGAAGTGTACTTAGCGCACGGCGCTGGCCTCGCCGGGCAGGGCGAACCGGATCTCGTCCAGCTGCTCCACCAGCCCGTCCTCCAGCAGCGAGAGCAGGCAGCGGTCCCGCTGCACGGCGTCCGACCAGACGATGTCCAGCTCGGCGCGGTGTACCGGCCCGGGCGCGGCGCGCAGCACGTCCAGCAGCCGTCCGCGAACCTGGCGGTCGGTTCCGGCGTAGCGCTGCACCGGGCGGGGCGGGCCGCTGTACTCGGGGCGGCCGTTGGCGTGCCAGGCGCAGCCGTCCAGCGCCGGGCAGGACCCACAGCGCGGCGCCGGGCCCGCGATGCAGAGCACCGCGCCGAGCTCCATCAGCGCGGCCGAGAACCGGGCCGCGTCGGCGTCGGTGTCCGGTAACAGCGCCTCGGCGTCGGCCAGGTCGGAGGTGGTGCGGGCCGGGCCGGCGTCCCCGGCGCCGTGCACCACCCGGGCGATCACCCGGCGGACGTTGGTGTCCACCACCGGGGCCCGGCGGTGGTAGCCGAACGCGAGCACGGCCCTGGCTGTGTACGCGCCGACGCCCGGCAGCGCGAGCAGTGCGTCGACATCGTCCGGCACCACGTCACCGTGCTGCTCCGCGATGGCGGTGGCGGCGGCGTGCAGCCGCAGCGCGCGCCGGGGATAACCCAGCTTGCCCCAGGCGCGCAGCACGTCGGCCTGTGCCGCGGCGGCCAGCGCGGACGGCGTCGGCCAGCGGGTCAGCCACTCCGTCCAGAGCGGCGCAACCCTGCTCACCGGGGTCTGCTGCAGCATGAACTCGCTGACCATGACGCCCCACGGCGTGGTGTCCGCACGGCGCCAGGGCAGGTCTCGGGCGTGCTCGTCGAACCAGGGCAGCAGCTGGTCGGGGAGGGAGGCGGCCACGCCCGTAGTGTGCCCGGCCGGCCTCCCGGGTGTGCTGACAACCCCGATTCGTTGTGCTGGAATCCCGCACCGCCGAAGGCCGACTTACGGGGTGGGTGCGGTTAGACGACCTCGTTGAGCTTGCCGGTGGCCACGTCGAACACGAAGCCGCGGACGGCGCCCTTCTTCGGCACGAACGGGCTGGCCTTGATCCGGGCGATGGACTGCCGCACGTCGGTGTCCAGGTCCGCGAACGCCTCCGTGGACCACGCCGGCTTGATCCCGATCTCGTCCTGGATGGACGCCTTGAACGCGTCGTCGGTGAAGGTCAGCATGCCGCAGTCGGTGTGGTGGATGAGGATGATCTCCTCGGTGCCGAGCAGCCGCTGGCTGATCGCCAGCGAGCGGATCTCGTCGTCGGTGACCACCCCGCCGGCGTTGCGGATGACGTGTGCCTCTCCCTCGTTCAGGCCGAGGATGCCGTACACGTTGAGCCGGGCGTCCATGCAGGCCACCACGGCGACGTGCTTGGCCGGCGGCAGCGGGAGCGGGCCGGTGAAGTTGGCCGCGTAGGCGATGTTGTTCTCCAGGAACTGGTCGGTGACGGACACGGTCGTCTCCTTGGGTGCGGTTGCGAAAAGGGGCCACGGAAGGTCGTTGAGCAGCGGAAACGCGCATCAAACCGACATTCGGAGCAAACTTGCGGCGCGGGTCGGCTCAGCCGACCGGACGACAGAACTCGTCGAACTGCGTGACGCGACGGCTCGGCCAGAAGTACTCGAGACACATGCGCAACACACCATAAGTAGACTCTGGGTGCGCACTCCGTTGCAAGGCTCCACTGTCCGATGACTCGTTTGAGTGGATCCGCGAGAAAGTTCGTGACTCGCCGTGGTCGCTACCGGAGGATCCTTCAACCTCCAGTTAACGTTCAGCGCATGATCGACCCAGCGGAACTGACGTACTGGCGGCGGCGGGCCATTGCCATCGCCGCCATCCTCGGGCTCGTACTGCTGATCATCTGGGCGATGTCCGGCCCGAGCCAGCCGGCCCGGCCGGAGGCCGGCGCGGAGACCAATACGGCCGGCTCGACGCAGCTCTCCTTCGCCCAGCCGGCGCCGGCCGGTGAGCCGGTGGCCGCGCCGCTCCAGCCGCCGACCCAGGCGGGACTGCCGGGCGCCGGCCTGCCACCCGGGTTGACCGCCAGCTCCACGGACCCCTCTGGCCTGCCCACGGCGCCGTCCGGGCTGCCCTCGGCACCGGGGCGGGCAGCCGACCCACTGGCCGCCGGCAACTCAGGCCTGCCGGGCAGCCAGGGCCTCGCCGCCGGCAACCCCGGCCTGCCGGGCAACCCCAGCCTGCCGGGCAGCCAGGGCCTGCCGGGGAGCCAGGGCCTGCCGGGGAGTGACCCGGGGTTGGCGGCTCCACCCGGCTCGGCGCGGCCCACCCCGTCCGCGCGGCCCTCGTCCGGACCGTACGCGAGTCCATACCGTTCGAGCTCCGCGCCGCCGCCCAGGTCCGCGCGGCCGTCCGAATCCGGATCGCCGTCCAGCTCCACCCGCCCGTCCCACTCGGCGCGGCCTGGCTCGTCGGCGCGGCCTGGTTCGTCGTCGGGGGCGAACGGCGACTTCGACCAGTCCAGGGCGGGGCAGACCCAGCTCGGTGCGATGCCGGCGGCCGGCCCACCCACCGTGGTGCCGCCCGGCCCGATCGGGCCGGACTCGCCCAGCGTCGCGCCCCTGCCGGCCGGTGCCGCTCCGGCGGCCGGTCCCCCGGCGGCTGGTCCGGCCCCAGCGGCCGGCGCGCCGCGCGCGGTCCCGGTGTTGGAGAAGTGCCCCGACCAGAGCCTGGCGCTGGTCGCCCAGGTCGCCGCCACCAGCTACAAGATCGGCCAGCGCCCGCTGTTCCGGTTGGTGATCGCCAACATCGGGGACAGGCCGTGCAGCCGCGACCTGGACCCCGCGCTACAGGGCCTGGTCATCAACGGACCGGCCGGCCAGCTGTGGGCCAGCAACGACTGCGACCCCGCCCGCCGTCCGGACATGCGCGTGCTGGACCCGGGCAAGCCGCTGATCTTCTCGCTCAACTGGGCGGGCCGCACCTCCCACCCGGGGTGTGCCGGCACGCGCCAGGCGGTCCCCGCCGGTACGTACCAACTGGTCGGCAAGTTCGGCCCGCTGAGCAGCGGACCTGCCCCCTTCACCATGACGCCGTAGCTCCGAGGGCGTCAGGCGGGGGGTTTCAGGCGGGGGCGGCCAGCAGGGTCAGGGCGTCGATTACCTGCGCTACCTCGGTGATGCGCAGGGGGAGGGCGCGGGCGGCTTTGGTGAGGCCGGAGTCGCTGGGGACCAGGGCGGCGGTGAACCCGAGCCGGGCGGCCTCGGCCAGCCTCCGCTCCACGCCGGCGATGCGGCGTACCTCCCCGGTCAGCCCCAGCTCGCCGAGCACCACCAGCCCACCGGGCACCGGGCGGTCCAGCTTCGCCGACGCCACCGCGAGCGCCACCGCCAGGTCGGCGGCCGGCTCGGTCATCCGCATGCCGCCCACGGTGGCGGTGAACACGTCGGCGTCGGCCAGCCGGATCCCGGCGCGCCGCTCGAGCACGGCCAGCACCATGGCCACCCGGGAGTAGTCCAGCCCGCTCACCGCGCGCCGGGGGGACGGGATGTCCTTACCGGCCACCAGCGACTGCACCTCGGCCAGCAGCGGCCGCTTGCCCTCCACCGCCACGGTGATCGCGGTGCCGGGTACCAGCCGCGTGCGCCGCAGCGAGGCGTCCGCCAGGAACAGGCCGGACGGGTCGGCCACCCCGTGGATCCCGTCGTCGCGCAGCTCGAAGCAGCCCACCTCGTCGGCCGGCCCGAACCGGTTCTTGATCCCGCGCACCAGTCGCAGCGTGGAGTGCCGGTCGCCCTCGAAGTTGAGCACCACGTCCACCAGGTGCTCCAGCACCCGGGGACCGGCCACCGAGCCGTCCTTGGTGACATGTCCCACCAGGATCACCGGCAGCCCGCGCTCCTTGGCCATCGCGGTCAGCGCCACCGTCACCGCGCGCACCTGGGTGACCCCACCGGCCGCGCCGTCCACCTCGCCGGTGGACACCGTCTGCACCGAGTCCACCACCAGCAGCGTGGGCTTGAGGGTGTCCAGATGGCCGAGGATGGCGCCGAGATCGGACTCCGCCGCCAGGTACAGCCCGTCGCTCACCGCGCCGGTGCGCTCGGCGCGCAGCCGCACCTGGCCGGCCGACTCCTCCCCGGTGGCGTACAGCACCGGACCGTTGGCATCGGCGGCTCGAGCGGCAACCTCCAGCAGCAGGGTGGACTTGCCGGCACCCGGCTCGCCGGCCAGCAGTACCACCACCCCCGGCACCAGCCCGCCGCCGAGCACGCGGTCCAGCTCGGCGATCCCGGTCGGCTTGGCGCGGGCCGAGTCCAGCTCGACGGACGCGATCAGCTGGGCGGCGGAGGCGGGTGCCCCGGCCGCCAGCCGGCGCCCGCCACCGACGGTCCGGGTCGCGGCGCGGCTGATGGTGACCGGGGTGTCCGGGATGGTGCCGAAGCTCTGGCACTCCGGGCACTGGCCGACCCACTTGGTCACCTCACGGCCGCACTCAGTGCAGCGGTAGGCGACGGTGCCGGCGCGGCCGCTCAGTTGGAACTGTTCCGGGTGGCCAGCGCTCCGCCGGGGTAACCGACCGGGAGTTCCGCGGTGAGGACGCCGCCCCGCTGGAAGGTGAAGACCACCGGGTAGTTCAGGCCCGCCGTGATGTCCTGCTTGAGCCCGACGAGCTTGACGCTGATCGTCTTGTCGGCCAGCGCGGCGGCGTCCGCCGGGGAGTTGCCGTTGCCCACCTGGACCGCGCGGCCGCCGCCGATCACCGCGTCGCCCTGAATCTGGGCGGCGGCGGCGATCGGACTGCTCACCGAGACCAGCTGGTCCGCGGTGGCGCTCACGTTGACCAGCGTCATCTCCAGATTGGCGGTCTGCCCCGCGCGGTAGATCGCCCCGGTGTTCGCCTGACCGGCGTAGGCGATGCTCGCGTCGCGCACCACGATGTTGCCGGCCCGGCCCTGATAGCCGTTCACGGCGGAGGACTGGGTGTCGGTCTGGGTGATCTGCCCGGCGCCGCAGCCGGTCAGCGTGGCGAGCCCGAGCGCGGCGGAGAGGGCGAGCGTGGCTACTGCGGCGGCGCGTCGCTTCACGACTGGGGAGATCCTTTCGTGCGGGTGCTCAGGCGCGTGCTCGGTCCGGTGCCCGGCCGGAGGGTGCGCCGGGCGGGCGGCGGGCCCTCCGGGTGCGTACCGGATGACCTGGCCAGAAGCCTAGCCTCGGCCCCTGACGGTTGGTCATCGTGGTGACGAAGGTAGCCCGGCGAGTCGTGCGCGAACTCGGCGAGGTTGACCTTCCTTGCATGATCTTGCGTCAAAGTCAACCCCCTGACCTGCGATGACGAGGCATCCCAGTGAGCCCGGCCATCACCCGGCGTGTTAACCTTGAGTCAGCGAAAGGGGCAGAGG
>Ga0137415_10007243_pt1 | contig 10991 bp, 13 predicted proteins | sample CZODoug3_1_1_16f_FD_183082 | JGI IMG/M metagenome (GOLD analysis project Ga0137415, IMG submission 183082) | Vadose zone soil fungal communities from Angelo Coast Range Reserve, California, USA - CZODoug3_1_1_16fungal (Hybrid Assembly) | ecosystem: Environmental > Terrestrial > Soil > Vadose...
ACCAGAATCAGTTGGGCTGCCAATTACCCCATACCCCATCACAGATCCAACCGAACTCACCGACCAGACCGGGGAGTGACTCTACCGGACGCGTCACTCCGATCCGAAATCGCGTGCCTCGGCCCCGGCTCCGAGGCCGAGGCCCGTCAGCTGCCGATCTTGGTGTGGGTGTCCCAGGTGCCCACCACGGGTGGCAGCAGCCTGCCTTGCGCGTCCTGCGGGTAGAACGCGTACTGGATCGTGCGGTAGCTCAAGCCGGCGAGGTCGAGGGGGTTGCCGCCGCCGCGTAGGACGAGACGAGCACATCGGTGAGCGTGATCTTGATGTAGTCGGTCGGCCGGCCCGCCCGGTTCCGGGCGACGGTGAACACCGCGGTCTGGATGTGCTGGCCGGTGGCGCAGACGACGAACAGCCGTGGGGAGGCCGCGCTCGTGCGAGCCAAGAAGGTGAAGTCGCCCGGTACGGCCTTGCCCGTACCGCTCCCGGCGCCGCCGCCACCCGCTGCGGTGGCCTTGATGCTCCACGAGAAGCTGAGCAGGTCGATCTGGTCCCGGTGCCTGGCGTCGGTGCTCCCGCCCTGGATGCCGTCGAGCTTCAGGAAGTAGTCGTTCGAGCGGGGCCCGGTGCCATCAGCTGCGATGTGGCCGCGTCGGCGTTCGCAATGCCCATCACGCTCGCGAGCGCGCCGATACCGAACGCTCCGGTCTTGAGCACATCGCGACGACGGGCTCCAGGGTGTCCATCCATGACGCGCACCGTACAAGCCAACTAGGAGAATGTCCTGCTAGGACAAGGGTTTCTACCTCATCAGCGGATCCAATGCGACGCCGACGCACACCTCGGACAGATCGCCCACCGCCGACGCCGAGCCACGAAAGCCGCGGATCAGGTCACCAGGTCCGGTAGCTCGGCGAGGCTGGTGATGACCGGCACGCGCCGCTCGTCACCAGTGGTTCGGCCGCGGTCGAGCCAGACACCCTGCAGGCCGGCTTCGGTCGCGGCCAGCGCGTCCACGTCGATGCGGTCGCCGACGTGCATCGCCTCGTTCGGCGCCACTGCGATCGCGGCGCACGCGTGCTCGAAGATCGCCGGGTCGGGCTTCGCCGCGCCGACCTCACCGGAGATCGCGAGAACGTCGAACGAGTCGGCTAACCCCACGACGGCGAGCTTGTCCCGCTGGTGCGGACCGTCGTTGTTCGTGATCACGCCCAGCCGCAACACCCGCTCGCGCAGAGCGGCCAGGCACGACAGGACATCGTCGAACAGCACGAAGGAACGGTTGAGCGCCTCGAAGCGAGCGGTCTCCAGCTCCGCGGCTCGGTGGCTGTCGGCTTCGCGTCCGAGCTCGCGCAGGAAATGGGCGGTGCGCCCGATCCGCATTGCGGCGAACTCGATCTCGCCGCAGTAGTACCGCTGGAAATGCGGCTCGGAGATCTCCTGCCAGCGGTCGTACTCGCTGGCGGCACCCATCGCCTCGTCCAGAGCCACCCGAGCAGTCGCGGCGTAGTCCACGAGCGTGTCGTCCACGTCGAAGAAGACGGCGCGGATCACGGCAGCAGACCGTCGAGCGCCGCCAGGTCCGACACGACGGGGACCCGGCGCTCGCCGGCGTCGATTCCTTGGCGATCCAGCCAGACCCCGAGCATTCCGGCGGCAGTTGCGCCGAGCGCGTCGGTGTCGAGGCGGTCGCCCACGTGCATCGCCTCGTTCGGCGTCACTGCGATCGCGGCGCACGCGTGCTCGAAGATCGCCGGATCGGGCTTGGCCACGCCCAGCTCACCGGATATGACGACGGCGTCGAACGAGTCGGCCAGCCCGGCCGCGGCGAGCTTGCGGCGTTGATGTTCGGGCGAGGAGTTGGAGATGACGCCGAGCTTCAGGCCACGCCGGCGCAGTCCACGCAGACACGCTTCGACGTCGTGGTAGACCACGGTGTTCTCGATGAAGCGCTGGTTGCGCACTTGTTCGGTCGCCTCGGCGCTGACCAGATCGTGGGCCTCGCCGCGGGTGGCGAGGAAATCGGCCATCCGGGCAGTCATCATGGCCGGGAACTCGACCGCGCCACTGTTGAAGTGCTCGTACTGCGCCTCGGTGATCGCGTCCCAGGTCGCGATGTCGACGTCCTCGTCGAAGACGGCCCGCAACGACAGCCGGGCGGTCGTCGGGGTGTCGAGCAAGGTCTGATCGACGTCGAAGAAGACGGCTCTGACCAGGCGGCTCACGCCCGGGCGGCGTGCAGGCGGGCCAGCGAGCGGTCGCGGCCGAGCAGCTCGAGCGACTCGAACAGCGGCGGCGACACGGTCCGCCCGGTGATCGCGACGCGGATCGGGCCGAACGCGTTGCGCGGCTTGAGGCCCAGGTCGTCGACGAGGGCCTGACGCAGCGCCGTCTCGATCGAGGCGGTGTCCCAGTTCGGCAGGGTCTCGAGCGCCGGGACAGCCGCAGCCAGCACGGCCTGGCCGGCCTCACCGAGCTGCTTGGCGCGGGCGTCGTCGTCCATCTCGATCTCGTCCTCGACGAGGAACCGCAGCATGTTCGCAGCCTCGACGAGGGTCTGGACGCGCTCCTGCACCAGCGGTGCGGCTGCAGCGACGACCGCGGAGTCGGCGTCGGGCAGGTACTCCGCGAGGCGCTGCGCGAACTCGTCGGCCGGCAGCATCCGGATGTGCGCGGCGTTGATGACTTCGCACTTCTTCGGGTCGAAGCGGGCCGAGTTGGCATTCACGTCGGCGACGTCGAACGCGGCGGCCATCTCGTCCATCGTGAACACGTCACGATCCGCGGCGATCGACCAGCCGAGTAGCGCGAGGTAGTTCAGCAGTCCCTCGGGCAGGTAGCCGCCCCGGCGGTAGGTGTCGAGCGAACCCTCCGGCGCGCGCTTGGACAGCTTGCGGTTGCCCTCGCCCATCACGAACGGCAGGTGGCCGAAGCGCGGGACGAAGTCGGTTACGCCGATGTCGATCAGTGCGCGATACAGCACGATCTGGCGCGGCGTGGACGGCATGAGGTCCTCGCCCCGCAGCACGTCGGTGATGCGCATCAGGGCGTCGTCGACCGGGTTGGTCAACGTGTAGAGCGGGTCGCCGTTGCCTCGCGTGATCACGAAGTCGGGGACGCTGCCCGCTGCGAACGTGATCTCGTCGCGGATCAGGTCGGTCCAGGTGACGTCGTCGTCGGGCATGCGCACGCGCAGCACGGGCAGGCGCCCCTCGGCGCGATACGCGGCGCGCTGCTCTTCGGTCAGCTCGCGGTCGAACCCGTCGTAGCCGAGCTTGGGGTCGCGGCCCGCCGCCCGGTGCCGCGCCTCGGTCTCCTCCGGGGTCGAGTACGACTCGTAGACGTGGCCGGCCTTGACCAGCTTCTCGACGACCTCGGCGTAGATCGCCCGGCGCTCGCTCTGCCGGTAGGGGCCGTACGGGCCACCGGTCTCGGGACCCTCGTCCCAGTCCAGGCCGAGCCAGCGCAGGTCGTCGAGCAGCTTGAGGTAGGACGCCTCCGTGTCGCGGGCAGTGTCGGTGTCCTCGACCCGGAAGACGAAGGTGCCGTTCGTGTGCCGGGCATACGCCCAGTTGAACAGCGCGGTGCGGACGTTGCCCACGTGCAGATCACCCGTGGGCGACGGGCAGAACCGGACTCGCACGCTCACTGCACCCTGCCGCTCTTCGCGCAAGCGCTCATCGTGACCCTGCCGCTCTTCGCGCAAGCGCTCATCGTGACCCAGCCGCCCTTCGCGCAAGCGCTCATCGTGCCCGCACCTCGTTCGTCAACGTCCCGATCCCTTCGATCTCGATGCTGACCGTGTCGCCGTCCCGGATCGGGCCGACGCCGGCGGGCGTGCCGGTCAGGATCACATCGCCGGGCAGCAGCGTCATGATGCTCGACGCGAACGCGATGAGCGACGGGACGTCGTGCACCATCTGGCTGGTACGCCCATCCTGGCGTAGCTCGCCGTTGACGGCGGCAGTGACCCGCAGGTCGAACGGGTCGAGCACCGTCTCGATCCAGGGGCCGAGCGGGCAGAACGAGTCGTAGCCCTTCGCCCGGGTGAACTGCACGTCGGCGCGCTGCTGGTCGCGGGCGGTCACGTCGTTGCCGACCGTGTAGCCGAGCACGTGATCGAGCGCCTTCTCTCGAGCGACGTCCTTGGCCGGAATGCCGATCACGACGGCGAGTTCGGCCTCGTGCTCGACCTGCTGCGAGTCGCCGGGCAACCGGATTACGTCGCCCGTGCCGATCACCGACGTCGACGGCTTGAGAAAGAGCAGCGGCGTCGACGGCACCTCGTTGCCCAGTTCGCGCGCGTGCTCGGCGTAGTTGCGGCCCACCGCGACCACCTTGCTCGGCAGCACGGGCGAGAGCAGCCGTACGTCGGGCAGCGCCCACCGCTGACCGCTGAACGTGATACCGGCGAACGGGTGGCCCTCGATCGCGGCCACGGTGGGCGCGTCCTGCCCCTCGACGACGCCCCACGTCAGGCTGGCGGACGGGGTAGCGAAGCGGGCGATGCGCACGAGCGCCAAGGCTACCGGGCAGGCCGTCGAAGCCCGGCTTGGGCTGTTCTGCCCGACAACGTTGTCATACGATCACGTCCGGGTGATTCGCAGAAGGAGGACGCATGGCTGATCAGGATTCCTTCCGGAGAGTCGAGCAGCCGGGCTCGTCCCGGCGTACGTTCCTCGCCGCAGGTGGCACGCTCGCGGCGGCCGGCCTGCTCGGCGACCTCCCGCAGGCGCAGGCCGCGGCGCCGCGCCGGGCGACGCCGCGCCGAATCGCGTACAGCATGCCGTCGCTCGTCTTCGACGACCCTGCCCGCCAGCGTTCGCTGGGCCAGATCTACGAGGCGGCCCTCACCGGCCTGATCGGCATCAACACGATCTACGCCGAACCGGCGGTGTATGACCACGCCGACCTGGTGACCTATCCGCCCGGGGCGTTCGTGCGCGCCGGCGGCGGCTATCCGTCCCCGCAGCGCTGGACCCGCGATGCCGCCGTCAACGCCTGGAACGCCGCCAGCCTGATCGGGCCGGACGTCGGCGGCAACACCCTCTGGGCCGTTGTCGACCGGCGCGCGGACGGGACCCTCATCGTTCAGCAAGACAACCAATGGTGGGATCAGATCGTCTGGATCATCAGCGCCTGGAACCACTACGCCATCACCGGCGATCGCGATTTCCTCGCGAATGCGTACCAGGCGTCGGTGAACACGCTGGCGGCGCGCAAGGCGCAGAACTTCAACACCGAGTTCGGGCTCTTCGCCGGCCCGTCCTTCATGAACGACGGCATCGCCGGCTACCCCAGCCCGCCGTGGGAGGACGGCAACGGCTCGTCGTTCGTGCTCAGCTACCCGCATGCGGACGAGCTGATGTGCCTGTCCACGAACTGCCTCTACCACGGCGCGTACCTCGCGCTGGCCGGCATGGCCGAGCAACTCGATCGGGATATGGGCCCGTTCCGCGACGACGCGAAGACGCTGCGGCAAGCGATCAACCGCCACCTCTGGCGGGAGGGAGCCGGCAGCTACGGCTACTTCGTCCACGGCAACGATCAGCTGGCGGGCCAACTCGACCCGTCCCAGGAAGGCGCTGGCCTGGCGTTCGCCGTCCTGTTCGGCGTTGCGGACGCCCGCCGGACGCGGCTGCTGCTGAGCAACGCCCACTGGCAACCCAAGGGCATCGTCAACGTGTGGCCGCACTTCGCCCGGTTCAGCGATGAGCGACCGGGACGGCACAACGTCATCGTCTGGCCGATGGTGCACTCGATGTTCGGGCACGCCGCGGCCGCCGGTCGCCGCACCGACCTGTTCGCGCGGGCACTCACCGGCCTGGCGAGCCTGGTCGCCGATAGCGACGGCAGCTTCTACGAGATCTACAACTCCGTGACCGGGGTCGTGGACGGCGGCTGGCAGACGGGCATCGACTCGCAGTGGACGTCGCAGCCCGATCAGGCCTGGTCGGCCTCGGGGTACCTGCGCATGATCTACTCCGGCCTGTTCGGCCTGACGTTCACGCCGGACCGGCTCCGCATCGCCCCCACGCTGCCGCCCGGCTGGGGCGCGGTCGGCCTCTACGGCCTGCCCTATCGCGACATGATCCTCGACATCGAACTGACCGGCGCCGGCAACCGCCTGCGCTCGTGCACCATGGACGGCCGCCGGGGTCAGCCGGTGATCGCCGCGGGTGGCACTGGCCACCACACGGTGCGAATCGAGCTCGCGGCCTGACCGGGCATACTTCTTGCCGTGCCCTCGCAGCTGTCCTACGTGCCAGTGGAGCGCCGCCGCCGGGCGGCCGCAACCGTCGGGCTGATCGCCACCCTGCTCGTCGCGATCGGCATCGTGTCGTGGGCCGGGTCGGCGCCGAGCACGATCCGCGTCTTCTCGACGATCGCGCTCGTCGCGGCCGTGCTGCTGGGGCTGGTGGCCTGGGGGCTGCTCACCAGCGTCCGCGCCGACCTGGCCGAATTGCGGGTCGACGCGGCGATCGCGTCCGCCGTCGCGTCGTCCGGGGCTGGCTGCGGCTGCGGGCACGAGCACGATCCGGACGAGATGCACGTGACCGACGCCTGCCCGTCCGGTGACGCCTGTGCCCACGACTGCGCGACCTGCCTACTGGGCGCGGCATGGCCAAGCTGATCTACTCGGCGATCGCCTCGCTCGATGGCTACATCGCCGACGCGGACGGCGTCTTCGACTGGGCCGCACCAGACGAAGAGGTGCACGCGTTCCTCAACGAGACCGAGCGATCGATCGGCATGTTCCTGCTCGGCCGCCGGATGTACGAGGTGCTGATGTACTGGGAGACGGTGCCCGTCGACGCAGGGCCGGCAGTGAGCCGGGACTTCGCCCGGATGTGGCAGTCGGCCGACAAGATCGTGTACTCGCGTACCCGCACCGACGGGCCGAGCGAACGCACCCGGTTCGAACCCGAATTCGACGTCGATGCGGTGCGCCGGCTGAAGCAGTCGGCCGAGCACGACCTCAGCGTCGGCGGCGCGAATCTCGCTGCCCAGGCACTCGCGGCCGGACTGGTCGACGAGCTGCACCTGTACCTCAACCCGATCGTGGTGGGCGGCGGCACGGCCGCGTTGCCGTCCGATGTCCGGATCGGACTCGACCTGCTCGACGAGCGCCGCTTCGCCGCCGGCGCGGTGTACCTTCGCTACACGTGCCGCAACCCGTAGCAATGCGAATCGAGCGCGACAACCCGGCCCGGCCCGACGTCGCCCGGCTGCTGGAGCAGCACCTGGTGGACATGCACGCCACATCGCCGCCGGAGAGCGTGCACGCCCTGGACCACGCGGCTCTCGCGGACCCGTCGATCACGTTCTGGTCCGCCCGAGACGGCGCGGTGTTGCTCGGCGTCGGCGCCTTGAACGAGCTGTCCGCGGTCGACGGCGAGATCAAGTCGATGCGTACGGCGCCGGCTGCTCGCAACCGAGGGGTCGCCGCCAGCCTGCTGATCCACATCCTCGACGAGGCCGTCGGACGCGGATACCGCCGGGTCTTCCTCGAGACGGGGACGCAGGACTATTTCGCGGCGGCCCGGCGACTGTACCGGCGCCACGACTTTACCGAGTGTCCCCCGTTCGCCGGGTATCGCCCGGACCCGAACAGCGTGTTCATGACTCGCACCCTCGAGCCGGCCGGAGCCTGATCCGATACCCCCGGCGCGCGCTACTCGTGCAACAACCCGTAGCGCACGGCGTCGTGCAGGGCCAGCCACGAGGCCTCGATCACGTTGCCGTGCACGCCCACCGTCGTCCATTCGTGCTGGCGGTCCGAGGTCTCGACGAGCACCCGGGTGACCGCGTCCGTGCCGTGCTTGCCGGGCAGGATGCGCACCTTGTAATCCGTCAGCGACAGCTGGGCCAGACGCGGGTAGGCCGTCTCGAGCGCTGAGCGCAGGGCGCGGTCCAGAGCGTTCACCGGGCCGTTGCCCTCGTCGGTCGAGATCACCCGCTGCCCGCCCGCGTGCAGCTTGACGGTGGCCTCGCTGACCAGCGAGCCGTCCTCACGCCGCTCGACGATCACCCGGTAGGACTCGACGCGAAACGCCTCGGGGGCCTCGCCGAGCTCGTCGCGCAGCAGCAGTTCGAACGACGCGTCGGCCGCCTCGTAGGACCACCCCTCGGCCTCGCGCTGCTTGACCCGCTCGACCACCTTGCCGACGACGTCCGGCCGTTCCGTTACGTCAACGCCCAGCTCGCGCGACTTGAGCTCGACCGACGCCCGCCCGGCCATCTCGGTGACGAGGATGCGCTGACCGTTGCCGACCACGGCCGGGTCGAGGTGGTTGTACAGCTCGGGCGACACCTTGATCGCGGACGCGTGCAGCCCGGCCTTGTGCGCGAACGCCGATGATCCGACGTAGGGCTGGTGGGTGTTCGGCGCCAGGTTGGCGATCTCGGCGATGGCGTGCGAGACGCGCATCATCTCGGTGAGGCAGCCCTCTGGCAGGACGTCGCGCCCCATCTTGGTGACGAGCCCGCCGATGATGCCGAAGATGTCGGCATTGCCGGCCCGTTCGCCGTAGCCGTTGGCGGTGCCCTGCGCGTGGGTGGCCCCGGCGTCGACGGCCGCCAGCGTGTTGGCAACTGCGCAGCCGGTGTCGTCCTGGGTGTGGATGCCGAGCCGGATCCCCGTACGCCGGCGTACGTTCGTCACGATCTCGTGGACGCCCATCGGCAACATGCCGCCGTTCGTGTCGCACAGCACGCCGACATCGGCGCCCGCCTCGGCCGCGGCCTCCAGCACCCGTACCCCGTAGTCGGGATCGTGCTGGTAGCCGTCGAAGAAGTGCTCGCAGTCGAGGAAGACGCGGCGGTCGTGTTCGCGCAGGAACCGCACCGTGTCGCGCACCATCGCGAGGTTCTCCTCCAGCGTGGTGCGCAGCGCCCGCTCGACGTGCCACACGTCGGACTTGGCCACGAGCGTGATCACCTGGGCCCGCGACTCGAGCAGTGCGCGCACCTGGGCGTCGTCCTCGACCTTGACGCCGGCCTTGCGCGTTGCCCCGAACGCGACCAGCACGGCGTTCTTCAGGGTGAGTTCGCCGTCGGCTGCCCGGGCGAAGAACTCGGTGTCCTTGGGCATCGCTCCGGGCCAGCCGCCCTCGATGAAGCCGACGCCGAGCTGGTCGAGCAGCCGCGCGACCGCCAGCTTGTCGGCGACGGAGTAGGTGATGCCCTCGCGCTGGGCCCCGTCGCGCAGCGTCGTATCGAAGACGTGGAAGTCGTCGGTGAGCATGGAATGTCCTCGGGTAGTAGGGCCGGTGTGGTGCCAAAACAAAAGACCCCCCGCGGGTGCGGAGGGTCTGCGCGTCGGTGTTGAGCTCGGGCCGACGCGCTAACTGATAATCACGAAGTGGACGTGCACGTCGCCGAGTCTGCCACATCTTGCGGCGGGCGTCGCGCTCAGACCTGCGAGCGGTACCAGCTGATCTTCTCGCGGATGTGCTGTTGCTGGGCCCGGAGCACGCCGATCTGCTCCTCGACGGACCGGTCGTGCTCTTCGAGCAGCGCGATGCGTTCGGCGAACGTGGCTTCACCGGTTCGGCACAGTTCGGCGTAGCGCAGCATCTGCGCGATCGGCATGCCGGTGTCGCGCAGGCAGCGCAGCACCTCGAGCCAGCCGAGGTCGTCGTCGGTGAACGTGCGTCGCCCGCCCGGCGTGCGGGCGATGCCGTCGAGCAAGCCGATGCGCTCGTAGTAGCGCAGGGTGTCGAGGCTGAACCCCGTCTTGTCGGCGACCTGTCCAGGTGAGTACATGGATCTATCTTGACCTGGAGCGCGCTCCGGGTACCAGGGTGGACGCATGAAACTCGTACTCGGCGCCATGTTCTTCGGCACACGCACCGATGAAGCCACCTCGATCGCGGTGCTCGACCGGTTCGTCGACGCCGGCGGCACCATGATCGACACGTCGAACAACTACTCGTTCTGGGAGCACCCGAGCGGATTCGGCGGGCAGAGCGAGGCCCTGCTCGGCCGCTGGCTCGCCGCCCGTCCAGGACTGCGCGATCGCCTGTACCTGAGCACCAAAGTCGGCGCCCAGCCACTCGCGCCGGGCGGCTACCCCGACAACCTGCAAGGCCTGTCGGACGGCGTGATCAAGGACGCCGTGCAGGGCAGCCTCAAGCAACTGGGCACCGATCACCTGGACCTGTACTGGGCGCACGTCGAGGATCGGTCGGTGCCGGTCGAGGAGACGATCGACGCCTTCGGGGCACTCGTCGCGGATGGCCTGGTGGGACGGGTCGGCTGCTCCAACTGGCCGACGTGGCGGGTCGAGCAGGCCCGGCACGCGGCCGCCGGCTGGGCCGGCTTCAGCGTCCTGCAGCTGCTGTACAGCTACCTGCGGCCCCGTCCCGGCGCGGCGGTCGAGTTCCAGTCACAGCGCTTCGGCTGGGTCACGGACGAGACGCTCGACTACGCGCTGAGCAACGAGGTCGGCATCTGGGCGTACTCGCCTCTGCTGAAGGGGGCGTACACCCATCCGGACCGGTTGACCGAACCGTACTACCACCCCGGCACGACCCGGCGGCTGGCCGCCCTGGATTCCGTGGCCGCCGAGCTGGACGTGACGCGCAATCAGGTCGTGCTGGCCTGGCTGATCGGCGGTACCCCGTCGATCACGCCGATGGTGGGCTGCAGCTCGGTCGCCCAGCTCGACGAGGCGCTGACCGGGGCGAGGCTGACGCTGAGCGACGACCAGCGCCGTCGCCTCGACGCCGCGGCGTGAACCCCGACGGTTTTGGCCGCCAGTGGTCGCATAGCCCTACTGACGGCCAAAACCGGGATTAGCCCGCCGCGGCCTTGGCGAGGCGCTCGCCGATCTCTGCCGTGGTGCCGGGGCTGTGCGGATCGCGACTGGCCAGATCCGCGGCGACGGCGGCCTCGACCCGAGCGGCCGCCTCCGCCGAACCCAGGTGCTCGAGCAGCATCGACACCGACAGGATCGCCGCCGTCGGATCGGCCTTGCCCTGCCCGGCGAT
>Ga0137415_10007244_pt1 | contig 10990 bp, 10 predicted proteins | sample CZODoug3_1_1_16f_FD_183082 | JGI IMG/M metagenome (GOLD analysis project Ga0137415, IMG submission 183082) | Vadose zone soil fungal communities from Angelo Coast Range Reserve, California, USA - CZODoug3_1_1_16fungal (Hybrid Assembly) | ecosystem: Environmental > Terrestrial > Soil > Vadose...
CAATGGAAAAACGGTCGCCCGGCGGCCGCCAAAAATAAGCCCGCTGATCGGCACTCCCTCCGGATCATTAAACTTGGGATCCAAGGCGGGATTATTGGTGACCGGCGAACAAAAGCGGCTATTGGGGTGGGCCGCCTTTTCCCCGCCAGAACTACGCCATGGCCGTCCTTGCCAGTCGAAAAGGTTTTCCGGAGCTGGATTCTCCTTCCCCTCCCACCAGATGTCGCCATCGGAAGTGTACGCGACATTCGTGAAGATGCTGTCCCGCTTCATCGACTCCATCGCGTTAGGATTGGATCGATAGCTGGTGCCAGGAACCACTCCAAAATACCCGTTCTCCGGGTTAATCGCATAAAGACGTCCATCCGCTCCCGGCTTCATCCAGGCTATGTCGTCGCCAACCGTCCAAACCTTCCATCCGGCGAATCGTTTAGGCGGAATGAGCATCGCAAAATTGGTTTTTCCGCAGGCACTCGGAAAAGCCGCTGCTACGTAGGTCTTTTCGCCATTGGGATCCTCTACCCCCAGGATCAACATATGTTCGGCCATCCAGCCTTCTTGCCGCCCTAAATAGGAACCGATTCGTAAGCTGAGACACTTCTTCCCTAGAAGCACGTTGCCGCCGTAGTTCGATCCAACCGAAATGATCGCGTTATCCTGCGGAAAGTGGGCGATGTATCTCCGCTCTGGGCTAACATCGAGCATGCAGTGTAGGCCGCGATTGAAATTGTCACTTTCGCCAAGCTGACGATAAGCGATCTCGCCCATGCGCGTCATGATTCGCATACTCAGAACGACGTAGATCGAATCGGTCAACTCGATCCCAACTTTGGCCAGGCCCGACCCGGGAGGGCCCATTAAATAGGGAACCACGTACATTCGCCGGCCGCGCATCGCTCCTTCGGCCAAGCCGTAAAGCTTGCTGTACATGTCCGCGGGAGCAGCCCAATTGTTCGTAGGTCCAGCTTCATCCGCGCTCGGCGTACATATATATGTGCACTGTTCGACGCGAGCGACATCGTTAACTTCCGACCGATGGTAATAACAGCCGGGCCACTTTTCTCGATCCAATGCAATCAAGATCCCCTGCTCCACCGCGAGACGGGTAAGAAAATCCTTTTCCTGCACCGAGCCATCACACCAAAAAACCTGTTCCGGTTGGCAAATGTGGGCCATTCTTTCAACCCAGGAGATAATGCCTTGGTTATGCGTGTTTCTGGTGCCAAGCGTACTGTCGCTCATGCGGTTTCGTCCCTTGATCTCAAGCGTACTATTTTGCCAAATGCGATCCAAGACCATTTCGGAATAGTTCATTCCCGCTCTGCATTCTCAAAGAATCAAAAACCGACTCTCACCAAATGGAATTGAAACTTCGAATTAACGAAGTCGCATTCGGCGGTAGCGGGGTCGGAAAGGCGGACGGCAAAGTCGTATTCGTGCCTTTCACCGTCGACGGCGAGTTAGTTCAGGTTCGAATCACCGAATCACATAAAAGTTTCAGTTTGGGGTCGGCCGAGGCCATTCTGCAAGCCTCACCCCATCGCGAGGAACCACCTTGCCCTTACTACCAGATTTGCGGCGGCTGCGATTACCAACACATTCAATACGCGCATCAACTGGAATTGAAACGCCTCCAGGTCGAACAGACGCTGCACCGAATCGCCAAACTCGCGGAAATAGTCGTTCCGCCCGTCTGCCCTAGTCCAAAAATCTACGGCTTTCGCAATCGGATTACGGTCCACTCCGATGGTCAGGTGATCGGCTTTTTTCGGAAGAAAAGCCGTAAGATCGTTGATATTGCGCGCTGCGCCCTTGCTTCCGATATAGTGAATGCCAAGCTGGCTAAACTTCGTCACCAGGGATTGGCGGCACTCAGTCATGCCACGGTGCGAGAGGACGATACGAGCGCTACTTTCACGCAGACTAACGACGAAGTCGCCGCCAAACTCTTGGACTACGTCCGAGCACGGCTGAAAGGCACGGTTCTGGTAGACGCCTTTTGCGGTTCGGGTTTCTTCGCTCACCAGCTCGCTCCGGCGTGCGAAACAGTTATCGGTATCGAATGGAATCGAGCGGCATACAAGTTGGCCGCTCAATCGGCCTTTACCCACGAAAAGTATTATTGTGGAGACGTGACAGGTCTACTGCCGCATGTTTTGCGGAAGTATCGCGTTTCCACACTACTTCTTGACCCGCCGGCAGAAGGTTTGACGAAACAGGTATGCGAAACGATTGGCGAGTATCCACCCAGCACAGTGATATACATCTCTTGTAATCCCGCTACCTTCGCTCGCGATCTGAGCCGTTTGCGGCCAAGATTCCGTCTCACCGAAGTGCAGCCATTCGACATGTTTCCGCAAACTGCAGAAATCGAGTTAGCCGCGCTGCTCGAACCATAGGAATTACCGGTGTTACCAGTTGCAGGTTTTCTGCGTCGGGCCGAACTTGCAACTTGTCACCGGCAACCCGTAACCTGTCAGGCAATGCTCTCCAGGGACGGGTTAGCGGTAAGAAAAGTCCAGAATCGCTCGACCAGTGGCCTGGTTCTCTCGAGCGATCGATAAATGCGCACTTCCATCGGCCCGGCATCGGGAATATCGATGACCTGAACTGTGCATCGACTTAGCTCGTTCCGGACCGAACTTTCCGGAAGCCAAGCGATCCCATGACCCGCCAGTACCATTGCCTTAACCGCTTCCGCCATTCCATTTTCGTAAACTTTTTTTAGTTGAAGTCGATTGGCCGATTCAGACAGCACGACGCGGCACAATCTACCTAAGAACGACTCCGAGGTGTACCCCAGGAATGGAATCGCGGTGCCGACGAATTGCGAAACAGGAAAATAGGGATGGCCTTCCACATCAACGCCGGTAACCAGAACCAGGCGATCCGAACCGAGAGCAACGTGAGGAAACTTCGCCGGGTCCAGAAATACGGGCACCATCGGATGATAATAGGTGAACAAAAAATCACACTCTCCTTCCACCAATCGTTGAATCGAATCCTGGAAATCATCGGTGAATAGGCTCACTCCAATTGTACCAAAAGAGCGTTCCACCTTCTTCAGCCAGGCAGGCAAAAACTGCAGAGAAAGGGCGTGTAGCGCGGCGATCTTCACGGTTGAGCCGGTAAGCTTGTCCTGACTCTGCAATCGGCCGCGCTCCTCTTGCAACATCCTTACAACCTCCTCGGCGACCGCCCGAAACTGTCGTCCAGCGGGAGTAAGCGAAGTGGGATAAGTGCTCCGATCAACGAGCGGAGTTCCAATCCACATTTCCAACGCCTGAATCCGGCGACTGAATGCCGATTGAGTAACGTGCCGTTGAGCCGCCGATTTCGAAAAACTATGCGTGCTTGCGAGACTCAGGAAATCTTCTAGCCAGATCAGGTCCACGGCATTCGAGCGTATTCCAGGTTCGGGATCGACGCCACGGGGAATAACGCCGACAACGCCGGGAGTCGGCGTTCGCGGCGATGACGGCGTTGCCGGCGTTCCTCACCCAATCCCCCAGTCCCTCAGCTTCTGATCTACCCGACGCTGGGTTGCTTCATCCATACGAACCAGCTCCGGCCACGTTCGATGGTAACCTTCGCCCGCGAGCTTGCGCGTAGCATCGAATCCCATATGGGAGCCGATGTTCGGTAGCGTTGGCGCATGATCAAGGCTGTCCGATGGATTTTTGATGAACGTCGTGTCCCGCTGAGGATCGGTATTTGCGCAGAGTCGAAATAGTACTTCGCTCGTGTTTCTCACGTCGCAATCTTCATCGACGACTACGACGTATTTCGAAAACATCATTTGGCCCATCCCCCAGAGTCCGTGCATGATTTTGTAAGCCTGATAAGGATACTGTTTCCGGATGCTCACAAAAACCAGGTTGTGAAACACTCCTTCTGCTGGCAGAGCCATGTCGACGATTTCCGGAAAGTTCATCTTAAAGACTGGAAGAAAAATCCGAACGCTGGCATCACCGATATAAAAATCTTCCATCGGTGGAACTCCCACGATCGTGGCCGGATAAATCGCTTTATTACGGTGAGTGATTGCGGTGAGATGAAAAACCGGATATGGATCGATTGGCGTATAGAATCCGGTGTGATCGCCAAAAGGTCCCTCTTCTCTCAACTCTCCCGGTTGTACGTACCCTTCCAAGACAAAGTCGACATCAGCCGGAACCTCGATATTGATGGACTCGCATCTTATCAGCTCAACTGACTTCTTCCGAATGAATCCCGCGAATAACACTTCATCCAGGCCATCGGGTAAAGGCGCTGTTGCTGCGAACGTGTACGCAGGATCACCTCCCAGGCAGACCGCTACCGGCATTGGTTCGTTGCGTTGGTAGTAGAGCCGGCCGTGACGTGCGCCGACTTTATGAACCTGCCAGTGCATGCCCGTTGTTTGTCCATCGTAGAGTTGCATGCGGTACATCCCCACATTCCGTTGTCCGCTCTCCGGATCCTGAGTATAGACATTCGGCAAGGTAATGAAACGCCCACCGTCTTTTGGCCAGCAATGCAAAACCGGTAAATCCCGGAGCGAGAATGAGTCGCCTGGCTGAAACCGATGGATGACCTCCTTGCAGGGACCGTCGGTTACTTTCTTTGGCCGGGCATGCAACAAATCCAACCCTTGCCGCAGGAGATTCCATCCTTCGCTCACTGATGTGGGCGGCTTTGCCTTCAGAATCAGCTGAACTTGATGAGCCAGTTCTTCAACAGAATCCAAACCGAGCGCGCGGCCCATCCGGCGTTCCGAACCAAGCAAATTGATGGCGACCGGAAACCGCGAGGATGCTCCATCAATCGTCGGCTTCTCGAATAGAAGCGCTTTCCCTCCTCCCGTCTTCTTCATTTCACGGTCGGCGACGTCCGTGATCTCGAGCTCGGTCGCAACCGATTGAGAAACACGAATGAGTTCACCGCATCGATCTAGTTCGGTAACAAATTGCTCAAGCGATGGATAAGCCATGAATTAACGAATTGGCAAGTGGTAGACACAGCGGAAGTCGTTTGCATTTCCAAAAAATCGTGTCTGGCAAAATGGAGTGAGAAAAGGGGCAGCACCGGCCACCCAACGGTTACGCAAAGTTATCGAAGATATTCCCAACCGGTTAGGCGGTTCCCTTCGAAAAACGCCGTCTTATAGGGAACTTCAATGGTAGTGAAATCGTCATATGGGCCGTAGAACGGATCGTAGAAGCCGTAACGATAACGAAAGCCCGGCCAGTAATGATAGTAATGGTAGAAGCCGAAACGCGTGTAAGCCGGATAATAGTAGCCGGAATAAACCGTGCGGTACGTTGTGTAGACCCACGCCTCATAGGAGTGACCATTACGAAATCCACTTATTACACGATCCGGCGAACCCCAAGCCAAATAAACTTGGTCTCGGGTGAAGCCATTTCGAACTTGCCCGGAGCGCACCAACGATTGATCGGCCGGCGAAAGCTGGGCGTACGCGTACGGTTTTTCTTTGATCCGGTCTTCAACCGTCGAACAGCCGGCGAGAAGCAAGAGTATCAAGGCAAATGCCCACCGCCGTTTCATTGAACAAAGAGTATCGAGAATTAATATCCATTCAAAGAGAATCCAGATGGGCAACGGACTCGCGCTCGCTCCTTCGCTATCAGGTAGTCTTGCACTAAACGCTCGCGTGATTAGACTCTCTTCATGGAGGATCGATTTGGACACCGCATCAGCTATCTACGGGTGTCGGTTACCGACCGATGCAACGAGCGGTGCGTCTACTGCATGCCCCAGGAGCTTCAGGAGTGGCTCCCCCACCAGGAAATTCTAACCTACCAGGAGATTCAGCGCTTGGTTCGAGTCGCTTCCGAATTGGGAGTAAAAAAAGTACGAATCACCGGCGGCGAACCGCTCACTCGAAGAAACGTTCTCGAGTTGTTTCGCCAGATCAGCGAACTACCGAAAATTCAAGAGATGGGGGTCTCGACTAACGGTTCTCTGTTGGCGAAGGAAGTCGCTCCCGGCGTCACCATGGCCAAAGCGCTGCGCCAGCTCCGAGTGTCCAGCCTTAACGTCTCGCTTGATACACTTAAGGCCGAGACCTACGCCGCAATTACTGGCCGGGATTTTTTGAAACAAACCTTGGCCGGTCTTGAGGCCGCTAAACAGGCTGGCTTTAGCAACATTCGGCTTAATACAGTCCTGATGCGCGGGAGGAACGAACACGAACTGACCGAGCTTATTCGATTCGCTCGGGTTCACCAGTTTTTGGTGCGCTTTATCGAGTTGATGCCGGTAAGTACCGAGACGGTACTCGAGGACGAGAATTTCCTTCCGGTTGCGGAAGCAAAGCGCTTTATCGAATCGGAATTCGGGCCTTTGATTCCCGATCCGCAATACCGAACGAATGGTCCGGCCGTCTATTATCAATGTCCCGGGTATCCGCAACGAATTGGCTTTATCGGCGCTCTCACCAACCTTCACTTTTGCGAAAGCTGCAATAAGCTTCGGCTTACCTGTGAAGGGAAACTTCGTCCTTGTCTGGGTAGCCACCTTGAATTCGACATCAAAAAACCGTTACGGGAAGGCGCTTCGGACCAGGACCTTCAGCGGTTTTTCCGACAGGTTGTGGATCAGAAACCCGAAATGCACGAGTTTCGATCGAACTATCAACCCGGCCGAAAGATGGTCGCCATCGGCGGCTAGCGCAATACTGGACTGTATTAGATGGAATTGACACATCTCACTAGCGAGGGCCAAGCGTCCATGGTCGACGTATCCGCCAAACCGATTGAGCGACGCGTCGCTGTAGCGGAGGGGATCATCCGTCTTCAACCGGCCACGATAGAAAAGATCAATCAATCTCAAATCGCCAAAGGCAACGTTTTCGTGGTGGCCCAAATTGCGGCCATCCTGGCAACGAAACGGACGGACGAATTGATTCCCCTTTGCCACACTCTGCCGATTCAGAACGCCGAAGTAACATTCGAACAGCTTGCCGAAGGAATCCGCATCCGTTGTGCCGTCGTAACCAATGCCCAGACCGGAGTCGAAATGGAAGCCTTGAGTGGCGTTACCGTTGGCGCCCTTACCATTTACGATATGTGCAAGGCCGTGGACAAGACAATGGAGATCACGGACATCCATCTAGTGTTAAAAACCAAGGAGACCTTGTGAACCAAATCAGCGTCGGAATCGTTACCGTTTCGGATCGCGCTTCCGCCGGGGTCTATGACGATATGGGAGGCCCGGCGCTGGCGAGCCAGGTTAAGCAATTAGGTTGGAACGTTCAGGCCGAAGCAATCGTGCCGGATGAAATCTGGCGTATTCAAGAGGCCATTCAGGCGTTGGCGGCCCAGGGATGCCAAGTCGTTCTCACCACTGGTGGCACCGGTATTGCACCTCGCGATCAAACCCCAGAAGCGATCCGGGCGATCATGCGGATTGAGCTTCCCGGTTTCGGCGAGATTATGCGAACCGAATCGATGAAGCTTACGCCCAACGCGATCCTCTCCCGAAGTCTAGCTGCGATGGTTGATCGATGCTTGGTCATTGCGTTGCCGGGGAAACCGGCCGGAGCGGTTGACTGCCTGATGTTTGTTGCAGCTGCGATTCCTCACGCGGTAAAAGTTGCGCAAGGTTTGCCGACGTCGTGCTAGCCTCTAGTCGGCTTTGTGGACCGATGCCAATTCGAGGACGAGCGCGAATCGATCCCTCACCTCCATCGAAATAAGCCGATCAAAAAGGCTGGAGTCAAGAGAAGCAGATCGGCCAAAAAACTCAGCAATATGGGTTTAGCCCTGCACGTGATCGCGACCATGATAGCAACGTGTACACCAGCCAATGCGAGAGACAGCGTACGCCGCAGATCACCGGGTAACCCAAGGCATTCGCTCAGAAAGACCATGCTAGCTCCCAGAGCCAGGAGCAAAAGGCCGGTTAGCCGTCCTCCCAGCCGAGCGGGAATTGTCGGTGTGCCATGCAGACGGTCCCCTGCTATATCCCGAAGATCAAACACCAGACTATTGATACCAAGTACCAAGAAGCACCACGTAAAGATGGTCAGATCCAACCAGGAGAACCGCTCGCCGGTTTGCAGAATTGGCCAGACCACCAGGATCGTCGCGATAAAGGCGGGAACAAAGAAGCTTTTGATTCCGGGCAGGTCTTTCAGCCGAAGACTAGAGCCAGGGAACGGACGCGAATAAAACAGAAAGCCTGCGGCCGCGGCCAGAAGCCCGGGAAGAAGAAGAGATTGCCCGGTCAATATTGGCCAGGCTATCAGAATCGCCGATCCCAAGATTATCACTACGACTCTTTTCCAGCGAAGCCGATCGCGGTACCGAAAACGCATTGGAGTATTCAACGAATCCGCCGGGTCCGGATACAGTCGGTCCAAATTGTAGACGACGAGATATCCCCCAAACCAAAGTGGAGCGGAAGGATACCACGGTGTGCCCGAGCATTGGCAGGCGGCCCAGCCCAGCGCCGAAACCGATAGTGCTCCGAAAATTTCCAGCAGATAAATCTCCCTGCAGAAAGTTAGTAGGAATCGAAACTGTGAGCGGTATCTATCCAATGAAGAGGCTTATTTAACCTAGCGATTTTAAGTCAGATTGTTTCCTTGACGACCTGTCTCCGTCTACCTAGATACAGGCTGGCTATCATAAAGATGGCTCGCACACACTCTTGAACACTGACGTAGCGCAAAAGGTTGCTCGTCCGGCCAGGGACTGAAGCAAAAACAGTAAATAAAAAAGGCAGAGTTTGCATGTTTAATGGCATTTTCGGCTTATTCTCGAACGATATTGGCATTGATCTGGGAACAGCCAATACGCTGGTATATGTAAAGGATCAGGGGATCGTTTTACGGGAGCCGTCAGTGGTTGCGGTTCGATCCGGTAGTAGCCACGTCTTAGCGGTTGGTGATGAAGCAAAGCGGATGCTCGGCCGTACACCGGGTAATATTGTTGCGGTACGCCCGTTGAAGGATGGTGTCATCGCCGATTTTGAAATGACGGAAGCAATGCTCCGACATTTCATCACCAAGGTCCACAGCAACAAGTGGGTTCGACCCCGAGTCGTTATTGCTGTGCCCTCCGGAATTACCGAAGTCGAGAAACGCGCAGTCAAAGAATCCGCAGCTCACGCCGGCGCACGCGAGGTCTATCTGATCGAAGAACCAATGGCGGCTGCCATCGGGGTCGGATTACCGGTCCAAGATGCTGCCGGCAATATGATTATAGATATCGGCGGCGGCACTACCGAGGTTGCTCTGATCTCGCTTTCCGGAATTGTATTTAGCCGGAGTGTACGCGTCGCTGGCGATGAACTCGACGAAGCAGTCGCAGGATACATGAAGCGCGCATATAACTTAATGATCGGCGAACGCACGGCCGAAGAAATCAAGATCAAGATTGGCAGCGCATACCCAATGGAAAAGGAGACCAGTATGGAAGTAAAAGGCCGGGATCTGGTGGCGGGCCTACCGAAGACTTTAACCATTACGTCTCAGGAAGTTCGTGAGGCCTTGCTCGAACCAATCTCGACAATAGTAGAGTCGGTGCGCGTCACCCTGGAGCGCTGTCCACCAGAGCTTTCCGCGGATCTAGTTGATCGCGGTCTGGTTTTGGCCGGCGGAGGCGCTCTCTTGCGGGGCTTGGACAAACTGTTACAGGAAGAGACTGGGCTTCCAGTTCACGTTGCCGAGGACCCACTCAGCGCAGTGGCGGAGGGGACCGGTCGTGCACTGACCGAAATCAAGTTTCTGCGACAAGTTGCCTCCTCCGACAAGCCAACCCGGTAGCAGATCTCCGCTCTCATGAGGGGACCATCGATCGCGACGTTTGCAGTTTTCGTCGTGTTGGTTGTTGTTCTCATTCTCCTCCCCGGTGGTTGCAAGCAACAGATTCAGGCAAACTTCCTGCAATTCGTTTCTCCGATTTTGAAAACCGGGTCCTCAGTTCAGCAGGGGCTCGGTGGGGTAAGTGGTGGTTTGAAAAAACTCGACGAATTGGAAAAAGAAAATCGTCAGCTGCGACAAGAAAACGAGCAGCTTCGAACAACCAACAATCTCCTCAAGACTCTCGAAACCGAGGTCAATCGCCTCAATAAGGCGCTCGGTTTTCGGGAGCAGTCACCTTTTCGATTAATCCCTGCTCGGGTGATTGCTCGAGATAATGCTAGTTGGTGGAACACTTGCACAATTGATCGTGGAAGTGAGGACGGTCTGGCCGTGGATATGGCGGTGGTCACTGAGGCTGGTCTGGTCGGAAAAGTCGCAACGGTCGCGAAGAATGTCTCCAGCGTCGTCCTCGTTTCGGACGAGAGCCTCAGAGTTTCGGTCTCGATCGAAGGCACCAACGAACAAGGCATTATCAGCGGAACTCGCGCCTCCTCCAATTTCGTCCCAGACTTGCGCATTCGTTTTCTGACCAAAACTGCGGAAATCAAGCCAGGCATGCGGGTTACTACGTCGGGAACCGGTGGGGTATTCCCTTCCGGAGTAATCGTTGGCACGATTAAACAATTTACGGTCAAGGAGTTGGAAGGCGTAGCTATCGTCCAACCGGCAGTGGATCTCAGCAAGGTTCAAGATGTTTTCGTAATTAGTGGAATCAAATGATAAGGTTTTTTCTTGTTCTGATTTTGTTGATTTTCCTGTCACTCATATTCCAACTTTATATTCCCCCGATGATTTTCCTTAAGTGAGCGGCTATTCTCTTCGTACCCGCATTGCTTTTCTACGGCAGCCTGACCTTCCCTCTTCCTTTCGTACTGGTTTTGGTGTTTCTGACCGGCCTTTGGTATGACCTACTAACTATTCCCCTGGGTTCTGGCCGTCCGGACTACGTTATCGGTACTTCGATCGTCATTTACCTAATTCCAGCGATGATCATCCATGGTTTTCGTCCCTTGTTTATCAAGAAAGGTTGGGGCGTTCACTTGTTTCTAGCCGAGCTTGCCGCGATTCTGACTCCTTTTTGCCTGTTGGCCCAATATGCAATCATCAGCTTCGAAC
>Ga0137415_10007246_pt1 | contig 10989 bp, 6 predicted proteins | sample CZODoug3_1_1_16f_FD_183082 | JGI IMG/M metagenome (GOLD analysis project Ga0137415, IMG submission 183082) | Vadose zone soil fungal communities from Angelo Coast Range Reserve, California, USA - CZODoug3_1_1_16fungal (Hybrid Assembly) | ecosystem: Environmental > Terrestrial > Soil > Vadose...
TCGCCGGCCGCGTCGACCTGACCGGAAAACGGGTTGCGCGCCTGGAAAGATTTGTTGCGGAGGTAGCCGAAGACGTCCCCATGGAAATCGTTGGAGCCGCTCTTGGTAACGATGTTGACGACACCACCTGTGGCACGGCCATATTCCGCGTTGTAATTGCTGAGGATCATCTGGAATTCCTGGACGGCTTCCTGGGAAACGGTGGAGCGGATGCCGTTGACGGAGTTGTCCACGGCGTCGGCGCCGTCGACGCTGACCATGTTGGAGCGAGCGCGCGAGCCGCTGATGCTAAGGCCGCTGTTGGGGGCGGGGCCGATGGCGTTAGAGTTATCGCGCAGGGTTTGGGAATTGATCAAAGTGAAATTGATGTAGTTGCGGCCGTTGATGGGAAGATTTTCGATCTGGCGCTGCTCGACGGTTTGCGAGCTTTCGGAGCGGGTGACTTCGACGGGAGAGGTCTCGGTGGTCACGGTGACGGTTTGGGTTTGCGTGCCCAACTGGAGCGTGACGTTGGCGGTGGCTTGTTCGCCCACAGTGAGTTGGACAGAGGGCCTTTCGTAGGGAGCGAAATTTGTGCCGCTCTCGACGCGGAGTTTGTACATTCCGGGGACGAGGCCGACGAGAGTGTAGTGGCCGGAATCATCCACGACGACGGAGCGCTCGGAACCCGTGGCGAGAAGCGTGACGGTGACTTTTGCGCCGCGAACAGCGAGACCCTGCGGATCAATTACGTTTCCGGAGAGAGTAGCGGTGTTGACCTGGGCCACCGCGGAACTGACGCCCAAAAGAATTGCCACACAGAGAATCACAAACGCAAACAACGGCTGCCTGCGTTGCATGCCGAGCCTCCTTGGATTTACTGACAGTATCTCCGCTACCCCTAGCGGTGGCGGAGGGTGTCCGCCGCGAGATGACTGAAAAGAAAAAGATGAAATAGCTTGTACGACAATGTACGAGCCAGTGCAACTGTAAACTGCCAGACGTTTGTTTGGCTAGGGAAGAGACGCGGGAGTGCCCAAGATGTCATGGGCGGGGAGAGGCGGATGGGGTCAGTTGACATTCATGATTTACAGGAGAAGGGGAAAAATTAAGTGCGTTCGGGGAGTTGTTCGGCGACGAGATCGGTGGAAGATGGACGGCGTTCTTTCCAAGCTTTGAGAAAGATAGCGAGGACGATCAGGAAGGAAGTGGCGGTGTTGGCGAGAATGACGGACGGGGCGTGGAGGAAGATGCCGTAGGCGAGCCAGAGAAGAACGCCGGCGAGATAGAAGACCAACATGCCGTAGGAGAGATCGCGTCCGCCCTGCTTTTGGATTTTGATTAACTGTGGGACGAAGGCGAAGGTGGTGCAGAAACCGGCGACGGCGCCGAGGATTTCGATGGATTGCGGGGAGGGCATTTGTGGAGGTCTCCTGGTTTTATTCTAGCAGGCGTCGGAGAGATGGGATTCGAAAGGGACCGGACAGATACGGATTGGGAGGAGCAGACAGAAAAACACAAGCCCCAGGCGCCCTACTTGCACCTGGGGCCCGCGCCGGAAGAGTTTTTTCAAACGCTCATTGCATCTTTGTAAAGGTGCCGGCGCCTGATTCGGCTTGGCAAGCGCCCGACACGGTGGAATTGAGAGTCAGGATTCTTGCTCCCGGATCGGTGGTGCCCTTCAAGAGGATCGAGCCATCATTTCCGCTCTCGCCGCGCAATTCCAGTTTCGATCCGGTCTGCGTGCCGGTGACTTTCATGGAATGCAGGCAGGCGGAATTGGTAAAGTTGGCAGTGCCGGAGAGTTGGTTTGCGTCGCCGCCTAAATTGAGGATGACGTGCACCGGCATGCGATCCGCTGATCGCACCATGGCGCTGTATGGACCAATCGGAACAGCTGTCCGCGTGCCGCTCCAAGTTCCGGTGTCCCCGCTCGCAGCGGCGCAGGCGCCAGTGGCCGACATGACCTGATAAGTGCCGCTAGCGGTATTGCCGGTGCTGGCCAGCGTTCCCATAACACTGATCGTCTCCGGGCTGGCCTCCGTGAGGGTGCCGGTGATAGCGGAGCCAGACACGTTGCCACTAATCGTCCCTGATGAAGCGCAAGAGCCGGTCAGTGCCACGCTTGCTGAGAAAGCTCCGCCAGTTTGGGTGAACGTCCCGGAAACGGAAGACGAGCCACTCGTAGAAGAAACATAGGTGAAATCCCAGGTTCCCGCCAAAGTTTGACTTAATGGAGTATTACCATGACTGCTGTAGCCACCACACCCTGAGATTGAACAGCCCAGACAAAACACTAACGCGATCCGGATAATTGATTTCATCACTCCCCCTTGATATCACCGCGAGTTATTCGTCGTTTGGCAGATGGAATGAAATGCCGTGCCTTCGAGGTCTTGACGGCAGCACACGAATCTTGCCGGTCGCCACGGATTTGAAATTCCGCCGAGGAATCGTAAACGGCCGAGAGAGATGGTGCGCTGACTGCCTGGACGACTGAGTGAATCCTAGTCGAGATGCCGAATGAGGAATTTCATGCTTCTGTAAAATCGAGGAGACAAGAAGTTTACAGAGATGTGACCAGAACCGCCGCGGCGTGGCTTGCCGCGGTGGGTTCCGTTAATCCGAGTTACAGCGTCCGAATGCGGGGAAACCGAGGGCAGGAATAATAGTTGAGAGCCTTAGAGATGTTTCTGGACGAGTTTGCGGAGGCGTTCGTGGTCTTCTTGTTTCATGTGGACGAACTCGACGCCGCTGCCGTCGGGGCCGATGTTGCGGACGACGGCGGTGAAGTGGATTTTGTGGAGGCCGGAGCGGACTTCCAGCTGGACGGAATCGCCGATGCTGAGGCGATTGGGAGATTCGACATAGGCGCCGCCGAGGCTGATGGTTTTGACGCGCACGGGGCTCATCATCTGGGGTTGGCTGCCGATTTGCGCGCGCAATGGCGATTCCAGAGGAATGCGCGTGTAGCGGCGAGGCACGATGAAATTGCCGAGGGGCGCAGCAGGTGATTCGAAGGCGGCGCGGACGCGAGCGGAGGATGGAGTCTCTTCCATCATCGAGAGAGAGTCTTCAGCGGCGAAGCGGAGGCCGGCGGGTTCGACGAAGGTGAGGCCCTCGCGTTTGGTAGCGAGCTGGCGAAGCAGTTCGATGGATTCCGTGGCGCGAAGACGGCCGAGAGCTTCGATAGCTTTGATGCGAACGAAAATGTCGCGGAGGGTTTCGTGTTCGCCGGCGGCGATTTCCATGAGGAGGGAAACGGCGGTGGCCTCCTGGCCGACGCCAATCTGATCGATCATCATTGGAACGACGAGAGGATGGGCCTCGGCGAGAATCGCGGAGAAGACGAACGCGGTGCTTTGCGCCGACGGAGAGTTGGACGGGCGAGCAAGTTCGCTGACGGCGAGATCCTGAAGATTCCATTCCCAACTGGCCATCGCGCGAGTGAGACCGCGCAGGAGGCGATCTGGATCGGCGGCGGCGAGCAATTTGATGGCGGCGCTGACGCGTTGGCGGCGGGCTTCGAAGAGCCGGGTTTCGAGAAGCGTGAGAACGGGGACGCCGATGGCGCGAAGGAGACGGGCCATGGCGGGAATCATTTCGGGGCCGCGCGGGTCAGTTAGCAAAAGGGTCAGGCGATCGAGAAGGCGCTCGGGATCGCGCTGCAAGAGGCGAGGCAGCGTTGGGTCGAGGGCGCGATTGGCGAGAGCCGCGTCCACAAGGAGCATCCAGCGATCGTTGGCGACGAGGCGATGGCCGAGAGCGGTGAGGTGCTCGTGCTCGGAGTCGCGGGGAACGCGTTCGAGGCCGATGAGAATATTTTCGAAGCCGGAGAAATCGCCGCGGGAGACGGCGACGCGGCCGAGGGTTTCGAGGAACGCAGCGAGCAAGGCGCTGGTTTCGGGGCCTTTTTCTTTGGCGAGAGCGGCGAGCGTGCCCTTGCTGAGCTCTTCGGGAACTTGATTGGGCCAGAGCGATTCGAGAAGCGGAGTGAGTTCGCCAAGGCCGGCGGCAACGATTCGGCGGGTGCCGGAATCCGTGTGCTCCAGGCGGCGGGCATAGTTCAAGAGAATGGCGCGAGCTTCGCGGCGCGGAGCATCGGCGCCGGTTTCGACGAGAAGATTCATGGTCTGGCGAATGGCGGTGATGGGGACGCACCAGATGTCCGGGCCGCGGAGGACGGTGGTTTTTTCGCGCGGCGGAAGCTCCAGCCAGAAGCGTTCGATCATTTGTTCGCGAAACGATTCGTTGGCCCACGTGGTGGCGAGCGAAGAGAGATGTTGAGAAGAGTGAGGGCCATGATAGCCGCCCGCGTCGACGATGACACCGGCTAGCTGATTCAGAATCGGGCGGACAGAATGCGGAGCGATCTGGGCGGCGGCAAATTCGGAAGTAAGGTATTCGAGAACGAGGCTCTGCGAGAGGCGACGAAGATAGGCTTGCGGGATTTCGCCTTCCTGCGGAGCGTAGTGGGTCATGGAGGCGAGCAGCATTCGAACGGTGCTGCGGCTGGCCTGTTCCATGGAAGAGTGAATGGCGCGCGCCGCTTCTTCAGGGGAAAGGCCGCGGGCGCCTTCCATTGGAGGAGTCAGATGGCCGATCAGGCGGAGAGTGTCGTTGAGTTCGCCGATTTGCGGGGCGTGGATGGGAGTGTCGCCGCTTTCCTCGGACGAAGTTCCACCGTAGGCGACGAGTGCCGCGATGAGGCTGGCCAATACCGTGTCCACCTTGCGCTCAGTCAAGGTGTTGATCTGAATGCCTTCCACGCGATGCTCCCGGAGCAGGGCCGCCCAGGCAGTGGTTGCATCGTGCCTGGAGGGCTCATCCGATTTTAGCAAGGTCACCTTCATCAGTTGAGCAAGCGTGTCCAATTCGCCCACATTAAATTTGGGAGCGAACCAAAGGGTCTGGATTCCGGCGCGTTGCAATTCGGTGGCGAGAGAGTGGAATTCGCCTCGGGCGTCGGGGAGGTGAGCTTCGCTGACCTTGGTGACGACGATGCCGCCGCGTTCGGGACGAATTTCCAGGCCACCCAAGTCGGCGGCGGTGCGGCGCAGGGATTCGTAGGCGACGTCGAGGCTGTCCTGGACGCGCGGGTGGGCAGTGCCATAGAGGCGATGGGCGCGGAGGAGCAGGTGGAATTCGCGCAGGGCCTGGACGGCGTCGGCGAGGAGCGGCTCGATGGAACGGGCAGGCTCGCGGCGCAAGGATCCGGAGTCGTTCGGCGAAGAGCGCTTGGAGCCGAGAGGAGCGCCGGAACTATCGTCGAGAAGAGCTGTGGCGCGCTGTACCAAAAGACTGCCCCGATTTCCGCGAAGCCAAGGGCCTTCGCTGCGAGCAAAAATTCCGGGCACCGGGCTGGGAGTGGGCAGATAGACCACGGCCAGAGGCGGGAGCCCTACAAGTATTAGGGTAGGGGGAGAGGGGTGTTGGGCCTATAGTACTAGTAGCCCATTGTATGTACTGAATGGCCACAAAACTGGGGCTGTTGGGACATTGGCTTACGCTTATTTTCGTTTGTTGTTCGCTGTACCGCGGGACGAATTGTTACTTTCCCAGGAGCGTTGCGTTGACGTTTACGGTGCCGCCTTCGCTGGCTTGAATGCCGCGGCGGGCAAACTCGTAGCCTTTCAACAGAAGACCGATGGTGTGTGTGCCGGTGGGGATCTGGACGCGAGCGGGAGAGAACTGGCCGGTGGAAATGCCGTCCACAAGAATCTCCGCGCCAGCAGGAGTGGTGTCTACCTGTGCCCAGGCGACATGACCGGCTCTCGGCTTGAGTTCGAGATCTAAGGCGGTTTGAACGTTGTCCTTCACCTGGATCTGGCCGGCGTAGGGCTCGTGACCTTCGAGCCGAAGGATCAGGTTGTAAGAGCCTGCGGCGAGGGGGAGAGTGGCGGGGGTTTGCCCGGCCTGTTTATCGCCGTTAATGAAGATGTCGGCGCCAGCTGGACGGGAGTTGATGAAGAGGCCGTTGGTCAGCGCTTCGAGGAGGATCTTCTGATCCTGGGAATCGCCGGTCTTGAGTTCGAAGGCGGTTTGGACCTGTCGGTAGCCTTCTTTTTGAACTTGCAGGCTATAGCGGGCCGGGACGAGGTCGTTGAAGCTGCAAGGTGTTTGACAAGTTCCAGCGGCGCGGCCCGAGGGGTCAAAAATGGTGGCCTTGGCGCCGATTACATTGGTGAGAACGCGGACGGCAGCATTGCCATTGGATGGGACGGGATGGCCGCTGTTGTCGGTATTTTGAGAAGAGGGGAGCGGCGTGTCGTCGTGGGAGATTTCATCAACTACGCGGACGCTTGCGGGGGCGTTGCGCATGAAGTGCAGGAGCGAAGAATGCTCCGCGGGACGCAACTTGCCGGTTAGGGTGATGGTGTTGTTGGTGGCTGAGATCCTGACGCGGCCAGACAGGGAGCGCTGGGTGAGGGCGGCCTCGATCTGAGTTTTGTATGCTGCTGCGGCGGAAGTGCTGGACTTTTTTTCGACGACACTAACGGGCGTCGGAACTGGATCAGACTTCGCGGGTGCCGATGCAGCGGTGGAGACCGAAGCGGGAACGACCGCCAAACTGTTCGGTTGGTCGGTGCTTGCCGGCGCAGGGTTCGCCGCTGGATCCGAATCTGAAGGAGCAGATTTCGGCGTTGAGGGATCTGGAACCTGGGATTCCTGACGAGAACGGTTGTTCAGTTCGCGGGTGGCCTGGAATTCGGGGCGCAGTTTGTTGAAGCCGTAGATGATGACGCCCACGAGAATCAACGCGAGGATGATGGTGAGAGTGGGACTATTCTTTTTCGGCTCTTCGATTGGTGCGATTGGGCCTGTGCGGCGAATGATGGGGGTTTGCGTGGGATTCGTGCCCCGATTCTGAAGCGAGCGAATCGTGGGCGTGATATTGGGATTGCCCGCGGGAGTGTTTTGGGGGCTGCCACCCGCGATGCCAAGAGGAAAAGGAGAGCCGGAGCGCGGGGAGATTAGCGTGGCGTCGGGATTGCCAGCGGCAGGAGTAAGAGCGCGATAGTTGCGGAGATCTTCGAGGAGCTCGCGGCAGCTCTGGTAGCGGACTTCGGGCTCTTTGGCGAGCGCGCGCATGACGATGTCGCTTAGGCCTTGATGAAGGGAAGGATTTAGCGTGCGCGGCGGAATGGGTTCTTCGTTGACGATTTTGTAGATGACGGTGGTGATGCTCTGGCCGGGGAAAGGCTTTTCCCCGGTGAGAATTTCGTAGAGCAGAACGCCGAGAGAGAAGATGTCGCTGCGGCCGTCGACGGGGCGCCCTTTGACCTGCTCGGGCGACATGTAGCTGGGTGTGCCCATGACGTGGGTGGTCTGCTGGACGGTGCCGAACTGGAGAATTTTGGCGGTGCCAAAGTCGGTGACCTTGACCGTGTCGTCGGCGGTGAGCATCAGGTTCGCGGGCTTGATGTCGCGATGGATGATGTTGCGTTCGTGAGCGAACTGGAGGGCGCTGCAGGTCTGCTCCATGATGCGGAGGACGCGGGGGACGGGGAAGGAATGGCCGGAGTCGAGGAGAGCCTGGAGGCTTTTGCCCTCGATAAGCTCCATGGTGATGTAGTAGAGGCCGTTTTCTTCGCCGGCATCGTAGACAACTACGATGTTGGGATGGGCGAGGAGACCGGCGGCGCGGGCTTCGGTCTGGAGGCGAGAGAGAAGCTCGGGGCGGCTGAGGCCGGTGCCTTCTTCGCTGAGGCGGATGGTTTTGACGGCGACGGTGCGGCCGATGACGGGGTCGGTGGCTCGGTAGACAACACCCATGGCGCCGCGGCCGAGTTCGCCGAGAATTTCGTAGCGCCCTGCTTTTACCGTTGTTTCCATGCTGCCCCGCTGCCCGAAAAAGTACTATTCCGCAAAAAAACCATGCCGAGAGGCGAAGTTGCACGAGAAAGCCTCTCAGGAGACTTATCGGAGAATCGCCGTGAAACTGTATAGGCCGACACGTGGATTGCATCCCGTGGGGACGTTCCGACACACATCCCCCGCCATTAGGAAGAGTAGGGGGCGGGATTTCAGGGGGTCAACGCTACGGGAGTACTAGTGTGACGGAGTGTTATCTGGCCGGAAGGACAGGGGGAGGAAAGAAAGTGGTGCGGAAGCGCGTGGCAGCGAGGTGGACTGGGTTGCCACAATCGACAGTAGATTACTTCCAAGTTGCCCGTCACTCGCCCAAGATCAGCGGCAGCGCAACAGAATTCCCATTTCAGAATGGAGCGGCAGGTTCGGATGCTTCTAAGAAGGGGTCTTACAGGGCCTCGTAACCCTCGTCTTCGCGAAGCGTAAGAACAAGGTGCTGGCGAGCCCTCGTTCGTCAGACGGATAGCCCATATATAGAACAACGGTTGGCCACCACGTGGGAGCCGCTGGGGAGTTTATGCGTGCGCCGCGACTGCAGCGGGCAGAGTGAACTGAAAAGTTGCACCCTGCCCGGAGGCACTGGCGGCCCACAAGCGGCCGCCATGCGACTCGATGATCGAGCGACTGATGGGCAGCCCCATACCGGTCCCGTTATCCTTGGTAGTAAAGAATGCCCGGAAGATCTGGTCCGCCTCCTCCGGGGGCAATCCCACTCCGGTATCGCTGACCGAGATCAGCAGCTGACCATCGCCGGCTTCCGACTTGATGGCAAGGTCACCTCCGCCACTCGTTTCCTTCATGGCATCGATGCCGTTGAGCATGAGGTTCATGAAAACCTGCTGTAGTTGCACACGGTCTGCCATGACCTTTGGAAGACCCTCAGCAAGCTCAGTGCGGATGGAGATCGAATAGCGGTTCGCCTCGCTGCGCAGCAGGACAATCATTTCTCGAATGAGCTCATTTACATCAACCAACTCACGCTGCAGCGCGCCCTTCTTGAACAGCGAGCTGATTCTGCCAATGATATCAGCCGCGCGCGTTACATCTTTAACGAGTCTCGATGCGGTTTCGCATGCCCTTGCGACATTGGGCTCATCGCGACCAAGCCATAGCAAGCAGGTTTTAGCGTTTGTTAGTGCCGCGGAAATCGGCTGCCTGATCTCGTGCGCTAGCGATGCCGTCAACTCGCCCATCGTCGTCACCCGGCTTAGGTGCGCAAGATCAGCCTGTACTTGGCGCAATCTCTCGCGCTCTTCATCCGCCCGCTTGCGTTCGGTCACGTCTATCGATGTACCGACGTATTCCACGAGATCGCCGGATAGGTTGCGAACGGGGTGACCTGTCGAGCGAACGCACTTAATCGCTTCGCCTGGAAGAACGATTCGGAATTCCACGTCAAAGTGGGAGCCTTCGTCCGGCCTTTCAAGAAACACTTCTCTGCGCACCCTGTCTCTATCCTCTGGATGAACGCGCTGATAAAACGCCTCATCTGACGGTATACCCCCTTCGGGATCGAAGCCAAACAGTCGGTAATTTTCCTGTGACCAGTAGACACTCTGTCGAGTGGCCACGTTCCATGCCCAGCTCCCTGTACGGGTCAATCTCTGTGCATCAGCTAAGTAACTCTCGCTCCGCCGCAACGCTTCTTCCGCCTGCTTTGCTGCGGTGACGTCCATCGCGGTGCCGACAAATTCTACTAGGTCGCCCGACTCGTTCAAGATAGGATGGCCGATCGTGTGGAGGTGCTTGATCGTTCCCTCCGGAAGAACAATGCGGTAGTCCACTTGAAACTCGGTTTTCTCGAGTTCGGCTCTTTCAAAAAGGTTCACAATGCGCTTCCGGTCCTCAGGATGGAACTTACTAAAGAAGAATTCCGTGTTCGATGCGTCATCATCAGGCTTGATGTCGTGTATCCGATAGATTTCCGGCGAGACTATGACTGCCCCCGATGCAACATCATGTCGCCAGCTGCCAGTGTGGCTTAGTCTCTGCGCCTCAAGCAAAGATTCTTCACTGCGGCGCAGTTTTTTCTCCGCGCGCTTGCTCTCGGTGGCGTCCATTACCGCTCCAACAAACTCGAGCTCACCCGACTCATCTCTTTCAGCATGAGCCACAACGTGGGCATGTTTGACCGCACCATCCGGCATTACCAAGCGATATTCATGCTCAAAATCCTTTCCATCCTGCGACGCGCGCTCCATGGTCTCTCTCACCAAGGCCGCGTCGTCCGGATGAACCCGTTGGAGGATAAGTTCGACGGTCGGTATCGTCGTTCGGTCGTATTGGAAGATTCGAAAGGTTTCCTCTGACCAAATGATCTCGCCATTGGAAACTCTCCAGCCGAAGCTCCCGGTATGGCTTAATCTTTCTGCTTCAGCCAAATATGCCTGGCTGCGCCGCAGCTCTTCGTTGACGGCTGTCAGTTTGCTGGTTCGCTCAGCGACTCGTCGCTCGAGCACCTCTGCGACACGCTTCTGGTCGCCTGAGCGTCGAGCCTCTTGCAATCCAATTGCGGCCTGGTTGGCCGCGACACGCAGGAGGAGACGTTCAATGTCGGTCGGGAAATCAGCTCGCCGAGAGCCAGCCACCAACACGCCAACTTCGTCGTGAAGGCCCAGGGAGAACGACGCGATCGCGACCTCACCCTCTCCGGCCGGATTTGGAATCACGAAACGCGAAACAGTTTTGTCACCGCTCAGCCAGCGGCCGAGCGCTCGACCGACTTCCTGCGGCTGAGCAGAGGGATGCTGACGTTGGGCCAACCGGACCACCTCGACTGGCGAACCGTCAATCGAGTCGTTCAGACGGGCGCACGCGAAATCGAGGCGCAGGATGGCGAGGAGAGAGTCGAGCAACGTGCCGAGCATTTGGCATGACTCGCTGCCACTCCAAATGGCGGCAAGGGCCAGAACGCTGATCAGATCGTTGATACAGCTCTGAAGGCGCTTGACCTCATCGGCTGTCTTTTCCATTTCCACTTCCACATCAGACCACTGATGGGGGCGGCGTGTCGCGCGTGGTGTCTCGTTCGCGCAGCATCCGCAAGAATTCATCCGGCGGAACGAAGAACGGGTTCTCCTGGAGGATGCCGCCGATGATGATCATCGGGTGGGTCCGCATGATGTCGACGACGATCTC
>Ga0137415_10007247_pt1 | contig 10989 bp, 11 predicted proteins | sample CZODoug3_1_1_16f_FD_183082 | JGI IMG/M metagenome (GOLD analysis project Ga0137415, IMG submission 183082) | Vadose zone soil fungal communities from Angelo Coast Range Reserve, California, USA - CZODoug3_1_1_16fungal (Hybrid Assembly) | ecosystem: Environmental > Terrestrial > Soil > Vadose...
CCGTCCTTCGTCAATCTCGGCGCCTATGTCGATGAGAGCACCATGATCGATACCTGGTCGACGGTCGGCTCCTGCGCCCAGATCGGCAAGCGCGTGCACATTTCCGGCGGCGTCGGCATCGGCGGCGTGCTGGAGCCGCTGCAGGCCGAACCCGTGATCGTCGAGGACGATTGCTTCATCGGCGCGCGCTCGGAAGTCGCCGAAGGCGTCATCGTACGCAAGGGCGCGGTGCTGGCGATGGGCGTTTTCCTCGGCGCCTCCACCAAGATCATCGACCGCGACACCGGCGAGATTTTTATCGGCGAAGTGCCGGAATATGCCGTGGTGGTGCCGGGCGCGTTGCCGGGCAGACCCCTGAAGAACGGCCAGCCCGGTCCCTCCACCGCCTGCGCCGTGATCGTCAAGCGCGTCGACGAGCGCACCCGCGCCAAGACCAGCATCAACGAACTGTTGCGGGACTAATTCGAACCAAAATCCGCCGGTGGCGACCAATCTAGCGGACTGCGGGGGCACTTTCCGCCGTCCCGAGGTTGCTGCGATGCACTACGCCTGGTTCCTTTTCGGCTTCGAGGGCCGCATCAACCGCGCCAAATACTGGCTCGCGGTGCTGATCATCGTATGCTGGATGCTGTTTCTGGCCATGCTGATGTTCGCCGTCGGCAGCATCTTCGGCCTTGCTCCCCATAGATCCTTCGGTTTCGGGACCGACGATATCTTCGGCATTTTCGATCCCACCTCGCTTCGTTCGCTGTCGTCGGCCGATATCCTGCCGCTGTGCTTCAAGGCGATCGGAACACCGCTGTTCCTGTGGGTCTATGTCGCCACCTCGATCAAGCGGCTGCATGACCGCGACAGGAGTAGCTGGTGGATGATCCCGTTTTTCGCCGTTCCGGGCTTCTATGGCCAGTTTTCCGATCGGCTCGGCGATTCGATCCCCGCGATGCTGGTTGCCGCTATTGTGTTCGTTTTGCTGATCTGGAGTCTTGTCGAAACCTGTTACCTGAGGGGGACGCGAGGGCAAAACCGGTTCGGCGCCGATCCGCTCGCGCCACGCGATATGCAGCCGCGCTCGGACCAGCAAAGCGAGCTGGAAATTGTTCCGCACAGTGCTGGCCCATCGCGGCCATCGCATGTTAAGCGGGGGCATGAATGATGCCGTTTCCATTACCCGCGACCTGGTCCGCTGCCCGTCTGTCACCCCGGCCGATGCCGGCGCGCTCGGCGTGCTCGAAAATATCCTGAAAGCCGCCGGTTTCGAGGTGCATCGCGTCACCTTCGGCGAGCCTGGCACCACCGATATCGACAATCTCTACGCCCGCATCGGCAACCAGGCACCGCATATCACCTTTGCCGGCCACACCGATGTGGTGCCGCCCGGTGACGAGGCGGCATGGAGCCATGGCGCGTTCTCCGGCGAGGTGAAGGATGGCTTTCTCTACGGCCGCGGCGCCGTCGACATGAAGGGCGGCATCGCCTGCAGCGTGGCGGCGGTGCTGCAGTATCTCGATGACCATGGCGGCAAGCCGCGCAAAGACGGCGGGGGCTCGATCTCGTTTTTGATCACCGGCGACGAGGAAGCCATCTCCGTCAACGGCACCATCAAGCTGTTGCAATGGGTGGCGGCCCGCGGCGAGAAATTCGATCATTGCGTGCTCGGCGAGCCCTCTAATGTCGAAGTGCTGGGCGACTGCATCAAGGTCGGCCGCCGCGGCTCGCAATCCGGCACGCTCTATGTCGACGGCGTGCAGGGCCACGTCGCCTATCCGCACCGCGCCGCGAATCCGGTGCCGGATATCTCGCGCCTGATCGTGGCGCTCAGCGACGAACCGCTCGATCATGGCAGCGCGCAATTCCAGGCCTCCAACCTCGAATTCACCTCAGTCGATGTCGGCAATACCGCTGGTAACGTCATCGCCGGCCAGGCCCGCGCGAAATTCAACATCCGCTTCAACGACAACCACACCCAGGAAAGCCTGCGCCAGCTGGTCGACGAGCGGCTGGCGAAAGCCGCCGGCAACCGCATCCGCGCCCGCATCGTCTGGGAGCCGTCGAACTCCAATGTTTTCGTGACAAAGCCTGGCCCCTTTACCGATCTCGCGGTCGCGGCGATCGAAGAGGTGACCGGCCGCAAGCCGGAGCTCTCGACCAGCGGCGGCACCTCGGATGCACGCTTCATCGCCAGCTATTGCCCGGTGATCGAATTCGGCTTGGTCGGCCAGACCATGCACCAGATCGACGAGCGCACGCCGGTGTCGGACCTGGAAAAGCTGACGAAGATCTATCGCGGCGTGCTGGACCGGTATTTCGCCTAATAATCCACCCGCACCAGATACAATCCATCCGGCGGCGCGACGGGGCCGCAGGCGGCGCGGTTGCGGGCGGTGAGAGCCGCGGCGAGATCATCGGCACTCCAGCGGCCCTCGCCGACCCAGACCAGCGATCCCACCATCGAGCGCACCTGGCTGTGCAGGAACGAGCGCGCGGAGGTGACGATGTTGACGGCATCGCCCTGCCTGACGACGTCGAGCTGATCGAGCGTCTTCTCCGGCGATTTGGCCTGGCATTCGGTGTCGCGAAAGGTCGTGAAATCGTGCTTGCCGAGCAGGCGTTGCGCCGCCGCATGCATGGCGTCGGCATCGAGAGGCCGCGGCACCCGCCAGGTGCGCCCGATATCGAGCGCGAGGTTGGCTCTGGTGTTGGTGATGCGATAGAGATAGTGCCGCTTCCGGGCCGAAAACCGCGCCTCAAATGTATCGGGCACGATGTCCGCGGACAATACGCCGATCGGATGCGGCCTTAGGTGCGCGTTCAAGCCATCGCGCAAACGGCCCGGTGGAAAATGCTTGGTGATATCGCAATGCGCGACCTGCGCCAGCGCATGCACACCTGCATCGGTGCGGCCGGCGCCGTGGACGCGAACCGGCTCGCCGCAGATCGCCTTCACCGCGGCCTCCAGCGCGCCCTGCACGGTCGATCCGTTGTCCTGGATCTGCCAGCCGGAGAACGGCGTGCCGTCATATTCGATGATGAGTTTGTAGCGGGGCATCAGCTCAGCCGCGCGGGAGGTTTTAGCGACGTGCCGCGCAAGAATTCCGTAGCCTTCATCGGCGCCTTGCCGGAGCGCTGCAGTTCCAGAATCCGGATCGCGCCGTCGCCGCAGGCGATCGCGAGATGGTCATCGAGCACGGCGCCCGGCGCGCCCGCGCTTTTCGCGGGTTCACAGCGCAGGATCTTGATCCGCACCGGCTCGCGATCGCTTCCGACCTCGCACCACGCGCCGGGAAACGGCGACAGGCCGTGAATATGGCGTAGCACCGCGTGCGCCGGCCTGCTCCAGTCGATCCGGGCTTCGGCCTTGTCGATCTTGGCGGCATAGGTCACGCCGTCTTCGCTCTGTTTCGTCAGTCGCAGCGAGCCACCTTCCAGCGCGCCCATCGCGCGCACCATCAGGTCGGCGCCGAGCGGCGCCAGCGCGTCATGCAGATCGGCCGCGGTCATCTTGTCGGATATCGAGAGCCGCTCCGCCATCGCGACATCGCCGGTGTCGAGGCCAGCATCCATCTTCATCACCATGACGCCAGTCTCGGCATCACCCGCCATGATGGCGCGGTTGATCGGCGCGGCTCCGCGCCAGCGCGGCAGCAGCGAGGCGTGCAGGTTGAAGCAGCCGAGCGGAGGCGCATCCAGGATGGCCTGCGGCAGGATCATGCCATAGGCGACGACGACGGCCGCGTCGGCTTGATGCGCGCGGAATTGCTCGAGCGCTTCCGGCGTCCTTAACGTCTTCGGCGTTGCGACGGGAATGCCGAGCCGCCGCGCTTCCCGCTCGACCGGGCTCAGTTGCAGCTTCATGCCACGCCCCGCGGGCTTGGCCGCACGGGTATAGACGACCGCGATCTCATGGCCGTGGGCCACAAGCTCCAGCAGCGTCGGCACCGCGAAGTCAGGCGTGCCCATGAAGATCAAGCGGAGAGGCATGTGCGCAGAAAGTTCCTTTAAGCCGAACACCAAGATAACGGGCGTTATCCTGAGGTGCGAGCTCTTGCGAGCCTCGAAGGATACGCAGGAAAGAAAGAACGTCACTTGCGTCTGCCGCCGCCCTTCGAGGCTCCGGCGCCAAGAAGCGCCTTCGCATCTCCCGAGCGAACGCAAGCGCGTTCGTCCGGGGGTGACGGCACGTCGTACGCGCGAGGCCGACCCTACTCCGCCGTGCGCTTGGCGGCCTTCGCAAACTTCTTCAGCACCCGGTCGCGCTTCAGCTTCGACAGATAATCCACGAACAGGACGCCGTTGAGATGGTCGATCTCGTGCTGGATGCAGGTCGCATAGAGGCCGTCGGCATCTTCCTCATGCACCTTGCCGTCGAGATCGGTGAAGCGCACACGCACTTGCGCCGGGCGCTCGACTTCCTCGTAATATTCCGGGATCGAGAGGCAGCCTTCCTCGTACACCGACATTTCTTCCGACGACGAGATGATTTCCGGATTGATGAAGACGCGCGGCCGCGGCGTGCTCTCGCCGTTCTCGTCGCGCTTGGCGAGGTCCATGGTGATCAGCCGCACCGGCTGCGCGACCTGAATCGCCGCCAGCCCGATGCCGGGCGCGTCGTACATAGTCTCGAACATGTCGTCGGCAAGCTTGCGGATCTCCGCCGTCACCTTTTGGATCGGTTTGGAGACCAGCCGCAACTGCTTGTCCGGCAGGATGATGATTTCTCGTAAGGCCATGTTTTCTCTACGTACCCTGGCGGGCGATTTAATCTGCTGGTTTGCCGGGGTCAATGCGCGGCGGAACCGGTTAAGGCGCTGCCAACCAGGATTTTTAAGACGCGGTTAACCACGAAAATTAACCGTCTATTCACCATAAACGTTCCCTCTTCGTTCGCGTAGGCGCGCGAATCGGATACAAGGCTGCCATGAACGAGATTGTTTTCCTGATCGGCGACTGGCCGGTCCGCAGCAGCGACGCGCTGATCGGCTTTGGCGCGCTCGCACTGTTCCTGCTGCTGGTCATCGCCATCGTGATCGCGCGCTCCGGCCGGCGCGGCGCCGAAGTCGCGATGGAGCAGGCGATCCGCGCCGACGAGCTTGAAGAGCGTTTGAGTGAAATGCTCCGCATCCAGAGCGAGGCCACCGGCCGCGTCGATGCGATGGGCCAGGCGTTGGCCGGCCGCCAGGCCGAGATGGCGCGCGCCGTCAACGAGCGGCTTGATTCGGTGACCCATCGCGTTGGCCAGTCGATGGAGCAGACGACGCGCAACACCATGGATAGCTTGCGGGTGCTGCACGAGCGTCTCGGCATCATCGACAACGCGCATAAGAACCTCACCGACCTGACCACGCAGGTGACGACGCTGCGCGACGTGCTCGCCAACAAGCAATCGCGCGGCGCCTTCGGCCAGGCGCGGATGGAGGCGATCGTCCAGGACGGCATGCCGAAAGGCGCTTACGAATTCCAGTTCACGCTGTCGACCGGCAAGCGGCCGGATTGCGTGGTGTTCCTGCCCGACCAGCGCCCGCTCTGCATCGACGCCAAATTCCCGCTGGAGGCGATGACCGCCTTGCATGACGCGCGCAGCGACGAGGAACGAAAATACGCCACCCAACGCCTGCGCAACGACGTCATGAAGCACGTCAGCGATATCGCCGAAAAATATCTGATCGCCGGCGAGACCCAGGACACCGCCTTGATGTTCGTGCCGTCGGAATCTGTCTACGCCGAAATCCACGACGGTTTCGACGACGTGATCCAGAAGGCGTACCGCTCCCGCGTGGTGCTGGTGTCGCCATCGCTGCTGATGCTGGCGATCCAGGTGATGCAGCAGATCCTGAAAGACGCGCGGATGCGCGATGCCGCCGACCAGATCCGCACCGAAGTACTCAATTTGGGTGACGATCTGGGCCGCTTGCGCGAGCGCGTGCTGAAACTGCAGAACCATTTCTCGCAGGCCAATGAAGACGTGCGCCAGATCCTGATTTCCGCCGACAAGATCGAAAAGCGCGCCGGCCGGATCGAAGAGCTCGATTTCAGCAAGGCCGACGCGCCGGTGGAAGTGCCGCGCCTCGTCAAGAGCAGCACCCCGGAGCTGTTCCCCGTGCCGCGCAAGCTGCAGGCGGGGGAGTAGCGTTTCTCGATCCCGTAGCCCGGTCAAGCCGGGCCATGACAATTTTTTCTTAGCTCGAATCTGCTACCAACGTGGGCATGACCGCACCTGAAGCCACCTCAGACGGGTCTTCAAAGCCCGCGCCTCCCGCCTCCTGGCGCGACAGCCTTGCGGTCTATCTGCAGCCACGCGTGCTGATCGTGCTGCTGCTGGGATTCTCCGCCGGGCTGCCGTTCTCGCTGACCGGACAGACGCTGCAAGCCTGGATGACCGAGAGCAGCGTCGACATCAAGACGATCGGTCTGTTTGCAGCCGTCGGCGTACCGTATATCGCGAAGTTCGCATGGTCTCCTGCCGTCGATGCACTGGACGTGCCTGTGCTGTCGCGACTTTTCGGCCGCCGTCGCGGCTGGCTGCTGCTGACGCAACTGATGCTGATCATCGCGATCGGCCTGCTGGCCCTGTCGGACCCATCGCGGTCGCCGGCTCTGGTGGCGGTGGCGGCACTGCTCGTGACGACAGCCTCAGCGACACAGGATATCGTCATCGACGCCTTCCGCGTCGAAAGCCTGCCTGACAGGGAGCAGGCCGCCGGCATGGCGTCCTACGTTGCAGCCTATCGTATCGCGGCGCTGGTTTCAGGAGCCGGTGCACTGTTCCTGGTGAGCGGCTTCGTGGGCCTCGGATTGGACAAGCAGGGCGCCTACGGCGCCACGTATGGGTTGATGGCGCTGCTGGTTCTGATCGGGATCGCCGCAACTCTTGCATCGACCGAGCCGGCGCAGTCCGTTCCCGCGGAAGCAGATCATGCGGCACACGCCCGGGATGGGTCGTTGCGCCGGCTCACCGAAACGGCCATCACCAGTTTCAAGAATTTTTTCTCGCGCGACGCGGCGATCGCGATTCTTTTGTTCGTGACCCTGTTCAAGCTCGCCGACGCACTGGCGACCGCGATGACAACGACGTTCGTGCTCAAGATCGGATTCTCACGCATTGAGCTTGCCACCATCATCAAGGGCGTTGGATTCGCCGCAGCCCTGCTCGGTGGTTTTGCCGGCGGCTTCGTCGCCCGTGCGCTCCCCCTCAGCACCAGCCTCTGGATCGGCGGCCTGCTGCAGACGGTCGCCATTCTGGCATTCTCCTGGCAGGCCGTCGTCGGTGCCGACGCCCGATGGCTTGCCTTTGCCATCACCGCCGAAAACTTCACCAGCGCGCTGGGCACTGTGACTTTCGTCGCTTACTTGTCCGCGCTTTGCAATAATCCGCTGCACACCGCCACGCAATATGCGCTGCTGACTGCACTGACCGCCTTTGGCCGCACGATCTTCGCATTGGGCAGCGGATATATGGCGGAGGCAACCGGCTGGACAACCTACTTCATCCTCTGCACCGCGTCCGCGATTCCCAGCTTCATCCTGCTCGCGTGGCTGCAGCGGCGGGGGCACTTTGAAATGCTGGCGGCGGAGAAGATTTAGTTCTCCGCGCCGTGGTCACGGAAGTCGTCATTGGGAAACATCACGCGCGGCTCACGCGAACCGGAATCCACTCCGCTCGAAACGCTTCAATGCGCGGTCACGATACTCCACTTCGTGACCACCGCCTCACTCATCTGCCCGGCGTCCTGCGCACAGGCGATTTCATCGACCTTGACCGAGATTTCCTTGCCGACGAAGCTCTTCAGCTGCGCGGCCTGCGCGTCGCTGGAGGCGATGAGCTGGAATGTTTCCGGACCGGTCTCCAGATTGCAGAGCCCGTTCGGCGGCGGCAGCCGGCGCGGCTCGCTGGTGATCTGATAGGTGGAGATGCGCTTGCCAGCCTTGCCGCCGCGGACCTTCATGGTGTTGAGTTCCCCGGAAAGAACGTCGCCGGCATTGATCAACTTGCCCGCTTTCGCCACAGGCTCGGCCTGCTGGGCGCCTGCGGAAGGCGCCGCAAACGCCACCACCATGATGGCCGCAAAGCTCAGGCGCCCGCCGAATCGTCGTTTCGTCATGTCGATCAGTTCCGTTTTGTGATTCTAGAACAGCGTTCGCTGCCGCATCGCAGCCGATAGCGTACCTTCGTCGAGATAATCAAGCTCGCCGCCGACCGGCACGCCATGGGCCAGCCGCGTCACCCTGACATTGGCTTCCTGAAGGAGATCGGTGATGTAATGCGCGGTGGTCTGGCCATCAACCGTCGCATTCAGCGCCAGAACGATCTCGCTCACTTGAGAATCATGCGCGCGCGCCACCAGCGCGTCGATGGTCAGATCCTGCGGGCCGACGCCGTCGAGCGGCGACAGCGTGGCGCCGAGCACGTGATAGCGGCCATTGGTCGCATTCGCCCGCTCCAGCGCCCAGAGATCAGCGACGTCGGCGACCACCACGATGATCGAGGGATCGCGGCGCGGATCGGTGCACACGGTGCAGGGATTTTGGGTATCGATGTTGCCGCAGGTCTTGCAGACCTGGATCTTGTCAATCGCGACCTGCAGCGCGCCGGCGAGCGGCGTCATCAGCGCCTCGCGCTTCTTGATCAGATGCAGCGCCGCGCGCCGCGCCGAGCGCGGGCCGAGTCCGGGCAGCCGCGCGAGCAACTGGATCAGGCGTTCGATTTCGGGACCGGCGACGCTTGCGGCCATTTCAGGTGAGACCGAGTCCCGGCGGCAGGCCGAGCCCACCGGTCAGCGTCTGCATCTTTTCCTGCATCGCGGCTTCCGCCTTGCGCCGCGCGTCGTTAAGCGCGGTCACCAGCAGATCCTCGAGGATCTCGCGCTCCTCCGCCTTCATCAGCGACGGATCGATCTTCACCGCCTTCACTTCCATCTTCGCGGTCATCCGCACGGCGACGAGGCCACCGCCGGAAATGCCCTCGACCTCGACATTGCCGAGTTCTTCCTGCATCGCCTGCATCTTGGATTGCAGTTGGGCCGCTTGCTTCATCATGCCGAGAAAATCAGCCATTCATATTTCCCTCGCGTGCTTCCTCATGATTGATCGATCAATCGTCGCTGTCGGAATTCTCAGTGGGGTCTTCACCGGCAATATCGGATTCCGGCGGCTCGGCGGCAAGCCTGCGCACCTCGACGACCTTGGCGCCGGGAAACCGCGCCAGCACTTCCTGCACGCGCGGATCGGCTTCGGCGGCGCGTTCGCGCTCGCTTCGCACAAGTTCGTGCTGCGACCGCAGCGTCGGTTGACCTGCCTCGTTGGACACGATCACGGTCCAGCGCCGCCCGGTCCATTGTTCCAGCTTGCGCGAGAGATCATTGACCAGCGTGCGCGCGGCGTTGCGTTCCAGCGCCGCTTCCAACCGCCCGTCCTCGATCCGCACCAGCCGCATATCGGCTTCCAGCGCAGCCTTGGTCTGAAGATCACGCTTATCGCCGGCGAGCGCAACGAGTTGCGGAAAGCTCGTAATCCGCAGCGCAGGTGCGGGCTGCGCGCCCGACGCGGCTACGATGGTCTGCGGGCGCGCGGAGACTTCGGCGCTCCCCCGCGGCGCACTGGCGGATCCACGCACAGGCGAAGACGACATTGAAGACACGGGCAAAGCCGGCGCGGCGCGCGACGGCGCCGAACCGCCCGATATCACCGGCGATGCGCCGCCGCCGTTCTGTTCGAGCATCCTGATCGCTTCGTCCGGGGTCGGCATGTCCGCGACATAGGCGATGCGGACCAGCACCATTTCGGCCGCCGCCGCCGGCCGCGTCGCGGTCTGCACTTCGGTGATGCCCTTGAGCAGCATCTGCCACATCCGCGACAGCACCCGCATCGAAAGCTTGGCGGCGAATTCGCGCGCGCGGATGCGCTCGGTCTCGCCGAAGGCGACATTGTCGGCCGTTGCCGGAACGATCTTGACGCGGGTGACGAAATTGACGAATTCGGCGAGATCGGACAGCACCACGATCGGATCGGCGCCGACGTCATATTGGGCGCGAAACTCGCCAAATGCGCTGGCGATGTCGCCACGCGCCAGCGAATCGAACAGATCGATCACGCGGGTACGGTCGGCAAGGCCGAGCATCTGGCGCACCGCGTCGGCGCGCACGGGGCCTGCCGCATGCGCGATCGCTTGGTCGAACAGCGACAGCGAATCGCGCACCGAGCCTTCCGCCGCGCGCGCAATAATGCCGAGCGCCTCGGGCTCGACCTCGACGCCTTCTTTGGTCGCGATATTGGCAAGATGGCCCATCAGCACGTCGGCCTCGACCCGGCGCAGATCGAAGCGCTGGCAGCGCGACAGCACCGTCACCGGCACCTTGCGGATTTCGGTGGTGGCGAAAATGAACTTGGCGTGCGGCGGCGGCTCTTCCAGCGTCTTGAGCAGCGCGTTGAACGCCGCGCCCGAGAGCATGTGCACTTCGTCGAGGATGTAGACCTTGTAGCGCGCCGACACCGGCGCGTAGCGGATGGCGTCGTTGATCTGGCGCACGTCCTCGACCGAATTGTGCGAGGCGGCGTCCATCTCCAGCACGTCAAGGTGACGGCCTTCGATGATCGCTTCGTCATGCACGCCGAGCTTCGGCATGTTGACGGTCGGTTCGGTCACCGAGCCGTCCGGCAATTCGTAATTCAGCGCGCGGGCGAGAATGCGCGCGGTCGTGGTCTTGCCGACGCCGCGCACGCCGGTGAGCACCCAGGCCTGCGGAATGCGGCCGCTCTCGAAGGCGTTCGAGATGGTGCGCACCATCGCGTCCTGGCCGATCAGATCGTCGAAATTGGCGGGCCGGTATTTGCGGGCGAGCACGCGATACCCGGGACCTTCGGCGGGGGCGCCGAGGTCGAGGCCGGGATGGGCCGGTTCCGGAATTTTGGTCGGCTCGCTCATCGTGCCATCCGCCCATAGTGCGTCGAAGACGCGCGTAACGCGCGTCCAAGACGCGCGTTAACGCGCTTTTGTCC
>Ga0137415_10007248_pt1 | contig 10989 bp, 10 predicted proteins | sample CZODoug3_1_1_16f_FD_183082 | JGI IMG/M metagenome (GOLD analysis project Ga0137415, IMG submission 183082) | Vadose zone soil fungal communities from Angelo Coast Range Reserve, California, USA - CZODoug3_1_1_16fungal (Hybrid Assembly) | ecosystem: Environmental > Terrestrial > Soil > Vadose...
CCACCTGCTCCACAGTGTCGGCCGGCAGCTCATCGAACAGCTCGATGGCGTGTGCCGCCCACACTCCGGCAAGGTCGAACCTCCGCCGGCCGTCCACATCCTCATCGCGGTAACGAAACGCAAGAGCGTAGGCAGTCTCAGCCGCAGCGCGTTTGTCTACCGCAAGTTCTCGGTCGAATGCCCTCCGCAACTCCTCGACCGACGCCAATGTCTCCCCCATGAAACTCAGCCCGTTCAGTAAGCGAACTTCTCGGCAAGAGTCTCGTACTCGAACAGCTCCGCCGCCGAGAACCACAGCTCGACCTCGTACTTGGCCTCCTCCGAGTTTCCCGACGCGTGCACCAAGTTCATGACAGCCTTGCCACTCACCTCTGACGACGCCTTTGTCTGGTGCGCGAAGTCGCCTCGCACTGTGCCCGGCGCGGCCTGGTCCGGGAAGGTGCTGCCAATAATCTTCCGCACCTTCGCCACCGCGTCCACACCTTCGAGCGCGAAGGCGATGACCGGCCCGCTCTGCATGAATCCGGCAGTGCAGTTGTAGATCTCGGAGCCCGCGCGCTCCTCCAGGTCAAAGTAGTGCTTACGCGTGAACTCGGCATCCATATGCTTCATCTTCGTGCCGACGATCTTCAAAGCGGCGGCCTCAAAACGCGCGACGATCTGCCCCGCAAGTCCACGAGCGACCGCGTCCGGCTTGAGCAGCACAAGCGACCGCTCCACTCCAAGCTCCGACGAGCTGGTCATTCCATAGATCCTTCCAGTCAAATCCTCTGTAGGAGGAATCTTACCGGTGCAAATTTTCAACTACTCGAGGAGGGTCGTTTGACACGAGAGAACCGGTTCGGCCCTAGACTGACCTACGGGCTCCCCATTTGGCCCACTATATGGCTACACTATGTGAGCGAGTACCAATCATTCGGCCGAGTGACATTGCAGAGCGACCTCTCGACCCTCATGTAGGTGTCTCATCGCTGCGGAGCGAAGAACTGGACAATATCCGGCTACTGCGATCGTCGGATAGCAGACCCACACCAACGAAATTGTTGGGAGCACAGCCAACGAAGGCCGCCCCAGCAGCCACGCCGGGCCACAATCGCAAAACCATTGGAAGCACCTTCGGGATGGTTGGCCTTGGCCGCTCCCGACTAATCCGGCAAGCTTAAGATGGAATCAAAGGCATCCGGTAGCCAGTTGTCTACATCGTAAGTAATCGACGCTGCGGTGCCGTACGACACAATTCTGCTAATTGACTCCGTCCTAACGTTTCCAGCATCGTCCTGGTCGATAATCCTGTAGACCAGGATATCCGATTCAACGTTTCCGGTCACGACAGCCATCGCCAAGCTGGGTTGGTCGGAAGGCGCCAAGATGCTCCCACTGAGCCCAGTGGGAGCCGCGCAGCTCATTTCCTTGGCGGGATACTGTTTATCGGATGTGTTCGCGATCATGTCTCGCTGGAAGCACCCCTTTATCAGTCGACCAGGCGGTTGCTCTTCTGGATTGCCCTCATTTAAATAACCATAACAAATGAATTCAACTCCATCTCCGACGGGATGATAAAGAGCGGTGTAGTAGTATGAGTCGTAACCTTCGTAGCCCGATGCCCGGGGCTCGGTTCTGATTAATCCGATATCGAATACGGGATGCACGGCGACGCCAATCACGCGTCTTGGCGGCTCCCCACCTTCGATGGCTATAAAAGTCGGGCGATCGTCAACAGGTATATTGTGTCCAGCCGTCAGGAATACCTCTCGTCGAGTGTAGGCTCCGCAGGATCCAAGAAACGTCGCTGTCGATGGATTTTTGGGGTCCTCACAGTAAATTGCTCCCGCCGCAAAGCGATGGAAAAACCGCGGATCAGGCCCTGGGTCGATCAATCCTTCTCCATGGGAATCGCTTCATTAATGTCAAACTGAGAATATCGTCACAATGCCGCGTCCGCGAGAGGCGTGGCACGCGGCCACCCGCTAACGCTCTCCTCGCCTTGCATTAGTATCCGGAGAGGCCACCTCGACCTTATAGCCAAGTCCTGCGAGCCGATAGGCAGTGCGCCGAAGGCAAAGCCGCGACAGTAATGGCAAGGTTCGAAGGTCGCGAGCACGCCACGTGCCGAGAAGCAGCAAAGTCACCGTTACCGCCCTGGGTTCCCGCTTCTCAAGCGACACAAGCAATTCAGTAGCCGCGTCACTGATTCTGTTATTTGGATTTTTCTCGGCGATACGCTCATATAGGGCGTCGCGTGCCAGAGGGTGTTGAACGAACATCTCCGCTGCCAACTCGGCTTGCTTGCATAGATGGCTAAATGTTGACGACCTGCCCTTTACTTTCGCGAACACGAGACGTTTGTCCGTCGTTAGTAGATCGCAGGGCTCGAACGGCGTCTGATCTTCCAGGTAGATATTCCGCTGGTCCAGCATCAAGATCTCGTCGCTATGTGTATTCTCAACCATCTCGAGGTACGCGCGTTCACTCTCGCCTGGCCAGTCCGGGAACGGGTAATCACTCCATGGGATGGTGGCCAAGGCTGCGTCCACTCGCTCCAGAAAATCGCGGTCGACCTTGAGTACCTCGCCGTCGCTTACGATGAGGTGACCATCTTCAAAGTCGAACTCCGCAGCCAGAAGGTCAATTAGTTCGTATTCTACCGATTCCTCGCTTTGGCGCCCCTCAGTCCTGATTCGGATCTTCTGTCTCAGCTGTGTGGACGGCCGCCTTGGTAAGGCCAACAGGCAAGCTCGAACACTTCGCCAAAGTATTGGCATGCGGTCAACTTCATTCCGCCCCATCTGGAAACAGAGGCGCGAAGAGCCCACGTGGCCCTCAAGCTCTGGCAGGACGATATCGACCGGCGTATCGTCATGCTCTTCGATGAGGTGAAAAAGTCCCTCGAGCACGCGTTCAACTTCGCTGCGAGGGCTTACTGGAACGATATGATCGATCCAATCCCACTCGGCCTGATAATCGTTCCGATCGCGGATCTCGGTCAGGTAATCGGCCAGATGAATGAAGTCATTCCAGCTTCCGATGTAGGTGGAGAACTTTAGCCCTCGCCCGCCTTGCAGGTCAGGCATAAGCGGATCGTGGGTGACTACCCGTATTGATTTCAGGAGGTCCGACACTCGCTCGAATCGTAGCCCCTCTACTGGCGATGGCCCAGGACTCCTTGCCATGACTGTATGCCGATAGCCATCGCGAACATCAGCGCCCAACTGGCGAACAAGCTGCGAGGGATCGCCGGCTACAGATCTGCGGCGGGCGTTCTCGGGTAGAAGTGTCCACGGGTGTGAGTCCTCGCCGGCCACATGCTTATTGATCGCAACGATGAGTCCGAACCGTTCATCTACGAGCTTATTGGGTACAGCTAACGAGGCCACACCGAAACACCAAATCAGCGTTCGTGGGCGATGCTCCCCAGTCTGCACCACCACCAACACGGACTCTGAAACGGGCGTATCGTCGCCGGCGAGCGGCACGCCCAGATCGCGTAGGAACGGCTTCCACTGAGCTTCGGTTGAGGTACGCCGCCGAAGCGCGACGTGGACGCCAGTCGCGACACTCGGCACAGCAACTTCGGCTAAAGCACTCGTCTTGAGGTCGACCTGAAACCATGAGAGCGCCTCGCTGTCCAGTTCATCAGACAGGTCACGAACAGTCGTCTCGTCCCGCATCAACTGCGCATGGAGGCTCATGAGGACGGGCTCTGCCACTTCATCTAAGCGCGAGCCTGGGTTCCCTCCGTGCGCCACTCCGCGCGATCTTGCGTCCTCTGACCGTTGCCGTTGTCCCGGTACCTGGGTCGGGGAGGCAAGGGGTGGTACAGATGCCGCACGTAGCGTGCGGCCTGATGGCTGAGTCACGGGCACGTCCGATTGGCGTAGGAAGCTCGACGCTCAGCTGTCGCTTTGGCCCCCCACAGTGTTACGCGTCACAGCGATCACAGAGGCCCGGCTGCGATCACCACAGATCCCATGAGGCCGTCAGCCTTGGTAGGCCATGCGCCGGTAGCGGTTGGAGATGGCGTCCGGGTTGCGAGGTTTGGCGAACTCGGAGTCGGCGGAGAACACGAAGTGGTCGCCCGTCAGCTCCCGCTTGGCCGCCTGGAGGTGCTCGCGGCAGGACTCCTTGTGCTCGACCGCAGGGCCACGGTCTCCGGGTCAAGGGTCAGTCGGCGCATCTGGTGTGTCTTGGTGTCCTTGTGAACACCGACGCCGCCGACCACGACATAGCCGGAACGCAGCTCGATCACAGCCCGATCCAGCTCGATGTGCCGTCGGGGAGTCGAACCCCGGACCTAGGCATTAAGAGGCTGTGACCAACTGAACCGCTGACGTCCGCCGACGTCATCCGGTGCAGGTCACGAAGGGTGCGCGAGCACCGGCGGACACCGACTTACACCGGCGTACTGCAACCGGCTGTGCAACCAGCGACACGCGCCCCGCGGCTCGACCTCGATACTTGAGCATTGTTACTCTCCGTGATGAGAGAGAACCAACGTTTCGCGCCTGTCGAGAAAGCTAGTCAGTTCGGGCGCCTCGCCCTGATGCAACTCGCCCCCGGCCGAGCCCCCAATCCGACCCAAGCGCCGTGGAGATCGGCCCGCAACGATGATCCCACTACGTCATTAACATCTGGGAGTGTCTCCCAGGCGGGGGTCGCGTCCGCTGAGCTAACCCGAGTACTGGCTCCAACCTCAGCAACGACATTGTCTTCGTTGAAGCGTGCGGACTGATCGAGGAACCTGCGGGGACACCCCCATCGGAGTGGATTTTTCGAGCCGGACCGTTCGGCGCCCAGGAACACCAACAGGTTCCAGTTCAGAGGCCACTCATTCATTCACTGGCCGCGCACCAGCGCCGTTCATTCACGGATCCAGGCTAGGCTTGCCGGGTGATGGTGGGGGGTTGGCGGTCTTTCGACCCGGTCAGGAAGATGGTGGGTCGGCTGCGAGGTTTCCGGCGCCCACAGCCCTTCCTACGGGGTTTGATTGTGCTGGTGCCGCTCGTTGTGCTGGTGTGCGTCGTCATCATCGTGATGATGGTTGCAAGCGGTTCACATCGCAACGATGGTGGCGTCCAGCCTTGTACACTTGGAGCCAAATGTGAGGCCGAGGAGGCGTCGCTCTACGGAACTCGCACTGAGGCACCTGGCCCCGGGCAATGGGCAGGTGCCTCAGGAGGCGGGTTCGTCGTGGGATTCGAGCACCCGGGGACGTCTATCGCCTGGGCCGTAGCGGACGTCCCGGCCTCGGGAAGTCACGACCTCGACATCCGGTACAGCAACTACCGCGGACAGGACGACCACCTCGGGACTCGGACGCTGACACTCACGGTAAACCGAGACACCAAACAGATTCAGCTGCCCACAACCCAAGGGTGGCGCGCTTGGTCAGATTTTCTGGTTTCTGGTGTCGAGCTTGCCGAAGGTGGCAACACGATGAAACTGGAATTCGCCGACCATGACACGGGTCGAGTCAACATCGACTTTATCAGGATTTACTGAGGCATCAGCTTATGACCAGCCCGGAAAACGAAGACGCACGATCGCGCACGCCGTCGGTATGGAGTTGGCTACCCGCCGCGATACCCGCGACGATTGCCGCCGTCGCGGCGGCCGCCGGGGTCTACTTCACGGGTCTATCTGTGGGTGCCACCGAGCAGGGGCAAATTACCGATAGGTACGGCAAGGCAGTCGAGCAACTCGGCAACTCGTCGCCGGACGTTCGGGTGGGAGGAATATTCGGACTGGAGCGCGTGACCCATGACTCGCCGACTGACCAGCCCACGGTCATCGATGTGCTGTCCTCTTTCGTGCAAGAAAAGGCATCAAAGGATGTCGCGGGGTCATGCGTCCATGCTGTACAGGCGGGGACATCGTTGCCAGTGGACGTACAGGCGGCCATCAGAGTCCTGGCGCGGCGCAATCCCCAAGAGGACAACGGGGCACAGATACGACTACCGTCCACGTGTCTGCCAAGGGTCGTGGCACCCCACGCCCAGCTCGCGGGCGGCGAGCTGGCGAATGTCACCATGACGGCGGCCAATTTGGACCAGGCCGACCTGAGTTCGGCTGACCTGTCGGGAGCGCAACTGACCTGTCGCGACACCATTGTCGCCGAATCGTGCGTGTTCCTCGAGCGCGGCAACTTGAAGAACGCGACCCTGACGGATGCCGATCTGACCGGGGCGGATCTGCTCGGAGCCGACCTCAGCGGCGCGCTACTCGTGCGGACGACACTGGCACGCGCCAACCTCGGGAAGGCCGACCTCACTGGCGCCCAGATGATCGGCGTCGTCCTGAGCCAGGCAACACTAGCCGACGCTCACCTGGCCCAGGCGAACATGACTAGCGCCAACCTTGCCGCGATCGATGGTTCTGACGCGGATTTCAAACAAGCGGATCTGTCAAAGTCAAACCTCGCGGGCGGCGTATTCTTCTCCACGAATCTGGCCAACGCCCACCTCAACTCCGCAAACTTGACTGACGCAGTTCTCATTGGCGCCGATCTCTCCAATGCGGATCTCACGGACGCCGACTTGAGCGGGGCCAACTTAACTGGCGCCAATCTGACAGGCGCCATTCTGACCGGAGCGAAAGGTCTGAAACCACACTGACGTGACGATGGACGGCTCCCACGAGTCAGTCGATGTGCCGTTTCGACAATCACTGTGATGTCGTTTTCCTCCCTACGGAATGCAACCAGACAGCGTGCACCGTTGCTCGCGGCGTTAACGGCCCGCCAGGTCAGCCACAGCCTGCTTCGCGGCGATCACACTAGCGATCCGGAGCGCCGATTCGGCCCGCATACAGTGCCGACCTGTCGACCCACCTCCGGCATGCCGCCACAGGGAGCCACCGGACTGAAGGCGGGCAGCCCGGGGCGCTGCATCTGCGGCACGGCATGGTCGTGGTCATCTCTGGGCCGAAATGGACTACCGCCGGCAGTCGGCTCAGGGATCCGTCTTCGTTAGCTTGCTGTTTGTGGGCCTGCGCCATGTCGTTGAAAGCTTGGTCCGCTTTCGATCATTGACCAAACGGTAGCCGTCGGCCTGCAACTAATTGGAGTGGTTGGCACTATCAGAGCCGTGTTGGCGTACTTAGTGCGCGATTTACATATCGGCTTTCTTGCGGGCCCGGAGTCGTGATGTTGAAGCTGAATAACAACGAGCCGAGTCGCACATTGCCGTTCGACTGCGGCCTGCGTTTTGCGGCACGTACATACGTGCAAAGGCTAGTCCTTCCGCTCAGCATTAGCGGAGCTGTATCCGCAGGACTCGCGATCTATTATTCAATCGGCAAATTCTTATCGATGTGGCTCGTTTATCGCCACTGTCGCGTTTGTGCTCGGCCTGCTCATACTCGGGCATCGCAGCGCACCTGCGGCGGGCAGACTCGCGACCGGCGGCGGTGGGCGCGCAGAAGGAATGGGAGTACCTTTGAGCGCCGCGCTGTCAAGCACCGCATACACCAGGTACGCCACGCCGGGGACGACTCCCCTGCCGTAACGCTGATCAGCGAGCCGTCGCGACGCCCAAGCTGCGTCGGTAAGGGTCCTGGTATCGCGCCGGTCGCGGATCCGCTGCATCTCCGTGGGCTGTCGAGACATGACGCTCACCGTACGCCTTATCGAATGTATGTTTTATAGCCCACCTGCCTGGTGCGCCCGTCACGAGTTTCGACATTCCCACCCCGATCGCGATAACGCTGCGGACTAAACAGAGCTGCCCGCGAGTACTCGCGGGCAGCCAATGAGGAAGACGAGCAGTACTACCTGGTTAACACCCCCGACGACCACGCCAAGCTGGAGCAACTGGCCCGCCAGGAGGCTGCCGGGCGCAACGTGATCTTCGGCGGCCGGTACCTTCATGTGCTCATGGCGATTGGTTCTGCGTTGAGCATGTTCGAGAACACGACCGTGTGTTGCCTCGCCGAGGGCCGCGCGTTCGCAGAAACGGACTAGGGCGTTGCGCGACGACCAGACGTGCCTGGATCAGGGAGCGCGGTCACGATCCTGGACTAGGTCACTGTGGCTCGCCTAGTACGTCACTGTCTCAGCCCGGCGGCGTAGTCGTATCAGTGGCGGTGGCACCGGACGGCACCCGCCTCGTCAGCGGCGGCGGCGACGGCACAGTGAGGGTGTGGGACCTGGCCACCGGCGCCCAGTTCGGAGAACCACTCACCGGCCACCTGGGCTCCGTGGCGTCGGTGGCGGTGACCCCGGACGGCACCCGCATCATCAGCGCCGGCGCCGACACCGTGCTCGCCGACATACTCGTCCATCACCGGTCATGATCTCGCTCCATAAAATCGGTCCAGATCCAAGTGAAGCGCGCTTAGGGCTTTGGTGGTAGTCGATTCGTGGACAACTCTGGGCTGGCCCGTTCGGGGCTGGGCGACGAGGTGGCCCTTCCCAGTTTGCAAGGTCAGGACGTCATTTTGGTCCTCGGCCCGTGGGGTCCTCCTGGGTCTTGGGGCACGGGAGGCCTCACGCTGGTCTAAGGGGGTGAACCGCGCGCGAAACAAAACGTCTAGGTGCCGACCCGTAACAGAGCGGGTGTGACGGACGACACGTAGAAGCCCTGATGTTTTCGAGCGCAGGAGATCCACCGTGACTGGATTGCCTCCAGATGTGTTCGCAGCGATTGCCCGGGCCGAGGAAAGTAGGTGTCGGGGCGATATCGAGGGTGAGGCGACAGCGCGGCTCGAGTTGGGTGACACGCTGGCCAAGCGGAATCGGTACGGCATGGCGGTGAGGGAGTTCAGGCTCAGCGCTGAGCGGTTCGTGCAACATGGCGACGAGGAGGGGGCGGCGTACGCGGAGTTCAACGCGGCCGTGGCCCACTGCCTCGACCACGCGCTCCGCGACAGCCTGGCAAGGTTCGCTGCCGCGGAGAGCCACCTCGACTCGCTACAAACCAGGCAAGAGGGCCGTGCCGGCCGTCTCGATCAAGTTCGTCTCCAGGTGGAGGCCGCCTGGCTCGAAGCGTTGATCGATCTGGAGGGGACCGACCAAGTGGCGGTCGAGCCGCTCGAAGCAGCGGTCCTCGAACGTTGCGAGCGGCTACTGGTGATCACCTCGTTACTGTCAGGCCCCAAGCCAGCGTTCGCGCGATACGAGGCGACCTATCACAAGGCACGCGTCCTGGCACGGGCCGACGACCATATCAGGGCCCTACCGGCCGCTCGAGAAGCCGCCGAGGTGGCATCATTGGTCGCGGATGATGAAGCCCGGGCGATCGAACGTCAAATGCGAATCATCATGGGAATCGCACTCGGTAAGAAGGGCGAGCGCGGCGCGGCTACAGACCAACTCATGCGGGGCGCCTCTTTAGCCGCCGCCGACGACGACGCGCTGACCGTCGATATGGCAATCATGCGGCTTGCCGCGCTCTACCGGCGAGAACAACCTGAACTCACTCGTCTTCTTGACAAGCTGCTCGATATCTTCGTTTGTCGCGGCGCTGACCGGTGTGAAGCCCGAGCCCGGTACGCCCGAGCGAGAGCCATCGAATCCACATCGCGGGAGCCGGACCTCGCGGTCTCGCTTCAGATAGTGAGCGAGTATCTCGAAGCGGGACGTTCATTCGAAAAGCTCGGTGAGATTGCCAGACACGCTGACTCGTACTACGCCGCTGGACACGCTCTCAGCACAGTCGCGCTTCTGAAAGTTGAGCACCGTAACCGAGCGCTCACCCTTCTGGCCGAGAGCGAACAACTCTTCCGCAGTGTCGCAAACTGGCACGGTGTTGGGATCGCGCTATTCGGCCAAGCCGAACTCCTTAACCGTTGGTATCCTGGCGTCGAACGTCAAGACACGCAGGTTGAACTCCTTCAGCAGAATGCGGTCGAAGTTTTCCGACTCGCCGATCTGCCAGTTGAGGAGGCCGGCGCGACGCTCATGCAGGCCGGGCACCTCGCACGCCGAAATGACAGCGATGAACGGTTCGCTCACGTGTGCCTGCAATCCTTTGATGCCAACGAACGGGGCAGAGCACGTCGTCTAATTCCCACGGACCGAGAATTCGATGTCGGCGCGAACCAACCAATGTTCGCATTACTCGCACACCGCACCGCGCAAATCCTCCGGCGTGCGGAGCGCCACCCGAAAAGTGACGAACTCGTGTGGGGACTCGAGGGGATCGTGAAAGCCCGATCGCTTCAAGATCAACTGATCGCACCGGGGATCTGGCAACAGTTCCTGTCCCAGGACGCCCTCTTGCGCGATCTCACTAGGCAGATCGAGCACGCCCAAGCCCAGCTCGAGCGAGCGGTATACGACCACCAGCCAGAACAGGCACAGGCGGCCCGTGCGACACTCGAGGCGATACGGCGACAGCACCGCGAGCGGCTCGAAGACATCGCGACGGAATCGCCGATTGAGCTGGGGCTGGTCAGCAGCCCCGTTGTGCACTGGACACAAGTGCAGGCGCTTCTCTCACCTGACGAGATGTACATCGGACTGGTGTCTTGCGCCGGTGATCGGTATCTGCGGACCCAGCTAACCCGGTCCACTCGCCGATTCGACTCGGTCGATGTCCCTGACCTCAACTTCCTGGCGCGGCGTCAACTAGCCGGTGAGTACCTCACTTACGCCGAGAAGAGCACGCTGTCAGACAAGGCGTTCGACCTACTCGGGCTTCCGTCGTCGGGTATCAGCACTCTCGTGGTTTGCCCGGACCGCGAGCTAGTTGGCATCCAGTGGGACCTGCTAGAGGAATCAGATACCGGAAACTGGCTCGGCGACCGTATCAGCATGGGAGTCGTTCCGGCGGCTGGCGCCTTCGCTCATTTCCGCGATCGCCGGAACGGCCACCCGCCAGGGACCCCTAGGATATCTTACCTGGGTGTATCCGATGTATCCGGCGCGGGGGGATCTGGAGCGCTCCAGCACGCTGACCGTGAGATTGAACGCGTTCGACATCGCTACTTTCCCCGCTCCAGCCGCTGCTTGACCACAGGCCACGGACGTGAGCTATTAGACCAGCGCGGCCA
>Ga0137415_10007250_pt1 | contig 10989 bp, 7 predicted proteins | sample CZODoug3_1_1_16f_FD_183082 | JGI IMG/M metagenome (GOLD analysis project Ga0137415, IMG submission 183082) | Vadose zone soil fungal communities from Angelo Coast Range Reserve, California, USA - CZODoug3_1_1_16fungal (Hybrid Assembly) | ecosystem: Environmental > Terrestrial > Soil > Vadose...
GATCCACAGGAGCGCGACCGTCAGCCACGCCACAAAGGAAGCGCTCAGGCCAAAAATGCTCGTGGCCCCCAGCAGGGCCGATGGGACGATGTCCTTGGCGTTGTTCACCGCCGCGTGCAGCAGCATGACGAGCAGCAGGCTCCCGTGGGTGCGCGCGTATAGCCACGCCATGGCGACGGACAACGCGGTCACTTGCAACACAAACACAAAGAAGGACTGACCGTACGTGTCGACCTCGGGAATGAAGAACTGCGGCAGGTGCCAAAAGGCCCAGATGAGGCCGAGCAGGATGCTCGCGCGCCCGAGTCCGAAGCGGGCCGCCAGTCGGGGGAGCGCATAGCCGCGCCAGCCGATCTCTTCTCCCGCCTGGAAGGGAGTCGAAACGGCGATTCCCCCGAGGATGAGATACCACGGATCGTCGCCAAAGCGCGGCCACGCGCCTGTGGCTACGCGATGGACCAGCGCAGCCGTCAGCTTGATGGCGGGAATGAAGGCGAGGGCGAACAGGTACCAGCGCGCCGCAACCCGCCACTTGAGGACGCCACCCAGGAGGGCCCGCACGCCGCTGTCTCCCTCGGTGCGCGAGGTCAGCCAGAGAGCCACGAGGGAGGGAGCGAAGGTGCCCAACAGCAACAGTACGCCACCGAGCGGGGAGTAGATGGGAATCTCCGCCACCGCGACCGGGATGAAGCAGGCCCACATCAGGGCGTAGGTCAGCACGAAGAACCTGGCCAGGGGCCCCCAGGGCTTCACGTCGGGTCCCTTCTGGCCAGCGTCCAGCGTCCGAATGAGAACAGCCGTCGACGCCGCGCCACCGGGCGGCTCGAGGACGAGAAGATCATTTCAAAATGGTCCAGGACGCGGTCCACATCGAAGAACTCATTAGGCCTGTTCTGGTGGAAGTAGGGTTCGGCCATACACTGGCGATACAGCGCATCGCTCTCATCGAGCTCGATGATCCTCTCAATCAGCGCGTCTTCGTCTTGGAAATCGAAGTAATTCAGGAAGCTCTTCGAGTTGAATTCGCGCTGGATCAGGGGATTGCCCCAGTAAATCGGCAGGCACCGTGCCGCCATCGCCTCGACGACCTTTTCAGTCGTATATCCCGGAAGTGAGGCATTTTCGAAGGCGATATTGAACTTGTACTGTTTCAAGAACTGAATCTTGCCCAACGGCCCCCCCGGTACCTGGTACCCGATATTATTGAACGCGCGACCGCCGGCATCCACTTTCTTGTAGCGGCTGAGGCGGTGAAAGAAGGCGTTCCGTTTGCGCGTGGTTCTCGGGTGACGCGTGTTGCGGGCAATGAAGCAGCAGAAGTGAGTCTTCATCGCCATGATCGCGTCGACGTCATCGTCTTGTCTCACGAGCAAGTCCGGCTCGTAGTAAAAGGCGTAGAGCGGCCACCGCAGGTGACGTGGATCGTCCACGTAATGACACGTAAGCGCGTAATCACACGTCGAGAAGTCCGGGCGGTGTGATTCGCCCGTGAAAAAAATGCGGGTGCAGGAATGCAGCCGGTGATGGTCTCCGAAGCTGGAATAGATCACGAAATCCGGCCGGTCGTGAAGCTCCACGGCATATCGCGTCTTCAGCAGGTTATAAATCCGGTTGTCGTCCTTGCGGAACCCGGGCCAGAAATCGCAGAAGTCGATGCGGATGGTCTTCATGGAAGGGTGAAGAGGTAGAGGCCGGGCGCCCCCTCGAACAGCAGGCGGAAGTCGGGCTGTTTCACAGTGGACGGCACGGGGGCAAAGTATGCGATGCTGCGGGCATGCAGCACCAGGCTGGTCTTGAGCAGGAGGGCCCTAGGGGCGACGCACTCGCGGCCAGGCACGCTTGATGCAAGCGGGCGTGCAGTATTGGCAGTTGGGAATCCCGGCCCGCGCAGCCGATCCTGCGCCCATCCAACAGGGAAGCGCCGACAACGCTCTCGATTCTTGTCGTCGAAGACCACGCCGCGATCCGCGAGGCCATCGCCCGGTCGTTGGCCCGGCGGGGGTGCCGTGTCATGACGGCGACGAACGGGGCGGAAGGACTCGAGGCCGTCCGCGCGGAACGGTTCGATGCCGTGATCACCGATCTGAACATGCCGGAGCGTGGGGGCCTGTGGCTGTGGGAGCATGCGCTGGCGCTCCGCCCGGAGCTACGTGGCCGGTTCGTGTTGATCAGCTCGGAAGCGCGCCCCGGCGAGCAAAGCATGGGGCTGTTCCTCGAGTCGGAGCACTTTGTCGTCAAGCCGTTCTCGCTCGATGGTCTTCTAGATCAGGCCGAGGAGATCGGGCGCATGGGGGTCGAGCGGTCCGGCGGCGTGCTCCCGCAGATGCCCGGACAGGTCCAGCCCGGTTTTCAAGACGACCAGCAGGGCGAGCGGAATGAGCGGTGAGCCGAGCTTGGCGACGAGGAAGCCACCGACCAGGATCACGACGTGTAGCACCATCACCTGGCCGTAGGGACGGAACATCAGCGCCGGCAGGAGCGCTGTCTTGTATTGCCCGGCGCCGATATAGTTGAACGCGAAGGACACGGCGTGGCTCAACGCGAGCCCCGAGGCTGCGGGGGCTATCCCGGCCGCCTGAACGGCTTGCCAGAAGATCGTCGGCGTCGGGAATCCTCTCCCAGCAGCGCCGCCCCCGAACAGCGACAGCACGAAGATCCCGTGGACGGTGACGAACATGCCGTAGTGGAAGGTGAAGAACGGGATCATGAACAACTTTGCCGCCCACATCGCACCGACCCGCGGCTGTGCGACGAGGATGCGCAAGACGTTGAAGGCGCCCACGATCACGTTCTCCACCCAGAAGAGCAGCAGGGTCGCGAACACAGTCCAGCCGAGGAACAGGACGCCGCCGAGCGGGACGAGGTTCGCCGCCACGAGCGCCAGGGCGCTGGGCGAGAGCCGCAGGGTGGGGCGGTCCGGTACGAGCGAAGTCACCGTGTCCCTACGATGTCGAGTGGAGGGGGCGCCGCCAAGGGCTTGCCCGCCCCGCCCGCGGGGAGGATCTTGCCGGCGTGAGCGCTTCGACCACAGGCCTGGTCGCCGTAGGGATCTCCGGCAGCCCGTCCGGGACGTCCAAGTCGCGCGTGCTGGTGGAGTACGCGCTGGCGCAGCTCGCGGCGGGGGGCGCAACGACTCACCTCGTGGATCTGGCGGCACTCCCCGCCGAGGGGCTGCTTGGCCGGGGAACGAGTCCCCTGGTGACGGCGGCGCTCGAGGCGGCGACACGCGCGCGGATCATCGTCGCGGGGACACCGGTATATCGCGCAACGTATAGCGGGTTGCTGAAGGTGTTCTTCGACCTGTTGCCGCAGGACAGCCTGATCGGGAAAATCGGCGTGCCGCTCGTGACGGGGCACGGCGCCGCCCATTCTCTTTCGGTAGATCATGGGTTGCGGCCGCTGTTCGCGAGCCTGGGCGCCACGCTGGTCGCCGGCGGCGTGTATGCGACGAGCCAGCAGTTCGCCGACGGAAAGCCCGGCGTCGAGCTGGTCGCGGCGGTGGACCGGGCGGTGGGAGAAGCACTGGCCCTCGCTACCGCCGGGCTACCGGGACCAATTCCCCGACGAGACTGATGCGCCAGCCCTACGAGTCTCCACCCGGCGCGTCGAGCACCTCGCGCACCTTGCGTGCCAGAGAGTCCGGTGTGAACGGCTTCTGGAGGTACGCCGTCCCCGCCTCGAGGATGCCGTGCCGGACGACCGAGTCGTCCGTGTACCCGGACGCGTACAGCACCTTCATGTCCGGCCGTACTAGCGCGAGCTGCTCCGCCAACCGCCGCCCACCCAACACCGGCATCACGACGTCCGTCAGGAGCAAGTGGATCGGGCCGCGATGCTTGTGTGCCACGTGCAGCGCCACCTCGCCGTCGGGCGCCTCGAGTACCGTGTACCCCTGGCGCTCGAGCACCTGCTTGGCGACGGCGCGGACGGCCGCAGCGTCCTCGACCAGGAGAACAGTCTCGGTCCCACGCGGTACGCTGACGGTCCCGGCGGTCTTTACCCCCTCAACGGGCGCGTCTATCCGCGGCAGGTAAATCTTGAAGCTCGTGCCGTTCCCCGGCTCTGAGTACACCCAGATGAAGCCACCCGACTGGTTCACGATGCCGTACACGGTGGCGAGGCCCAGTCCCGTGCCCTTGCCGGCTTCTTTGGTGGTGAAGAACGGCTCGAAGATCTTGGCCTTGGTCGCCTCGTCCATGCCGACGCCCGTGTCGGTCACGGCGAGCATCACGAACCGACCCACAGCGGCCGCCTCGCGCTTCAGCGCGTATTCGGGCTCGTGCTCGACGTTGGCGGTCTCGATGGTGAGCTTGCCTCCGGTAGGCATTGCGTCGCGCGCGTTCACGGTCAGATTCATCAACACCTGCTCGAGCTGCCCCACGTCGGCTTTCACCGCCCCGAGATCGGGAGCGAGCGCCGCGGCCAGCTCGACGTCCTCTCCGATGACCCGTCGCAGGATCTTTTGGAGGCCCTCGACCACCGCGTTCAGATTGACGACTCGGGGCGCGAGCACCTGCTGGCGGCTGAACGCCAGGAGCTGGCGCGTGAGGGACGCGGCGCCATCCGCGGCCTTGAGCACCTGCTGGACATCATCCCGCTTGGGGTCATCCTTCCCGAGGTCCTCGAGCAGCAGGTCACTGTAGCTCGTAATCACGGTGAGGAGATTGTTGAAGTCGTGCGCGATGCCGCCCGCCAGGCGTCCGACCGCCTCCATTTTCTGCACCTGCACGAGTTGCTGTTGTAGGCGTCGCTGCTCGGTGACATCCCGCACGAAGGTCTCGTAGTACTCGACTTGCCGAGCCGCGTTCCGCACCGCACGGACGCTGAGCTGCACCGTCAGGAGGCGACCGTCCTTGCCCTTCCACGTTGCTTCCACTTCGTCGTATTCGCGATCACTGTAGGAATCCCGGTCGACGAGACGTTGGCGCTCGGCGGGGTCTGCGTACACGTCGCGCGCCAAGTCGAGCGGCAGCACGTCGGCGGCGGAATCGTAGCCGAGGATCCGGACCAGGGCCGTATTCACGGAAAGGAACCTGCCGTCCAGGCTCGAGCGGTAAATGCCGACCGGGGCATGCTCGACCAGCGTCTCGTAGCTGGCCTCGGCCGCGCGCAGCGCCGCCCGCCCTTTCGCCTCTCGCAGCTCGCGCTCGATCGCGGGGAGTAACCGCTTCAGCTGCCCCTTTGTTACCCAGTCGTTCGCGCCCGCCCTCATGGCGGCGACCGCAAGCTCCTCGGTGATGGTGCCGGAGACACAGATGTAGGGGACGTCCATTCCACGCTCCCGCACCAGCGCCAACGCCTCGACGCCGCTGAACTTCGGCATGCTGAAGTCACCAATCACGACATCCCAGACCTGGCGATCGAGGGCCGCCCGCATCGCGGGGGCCGTGTCCACCTGCTCGTGGGTCACCTCATAGCCACCGCGCTTCAGCTCGCGCGCGATTAGACGCACGTCGTCGTCAGAGTCTTCGACGATCAGCACACGCAGGGGGATGCCCATTGCTTCAGACTGCTCCTATCGGCAGCGGCCGTCGAATCCGTCATGTCCCGCCAGCCCAACAACTTGACGTTTCGAGGGCGTGGGGGAGTGAGCGTGATCACGTGCCCGCTCTGTGATCATGGGAAGGAACATGGCGGCCGGGTAGAGAGGGACTAGGGCGTTTTTGCGGCACGGAGGGTCAAAACGCGACACAATCACCACTTACGCGCTCGCGCAGCGTCCCTCAGATTACAGCATGGCCCTTCAACCCTCGCCCCCGGTCAACCCCCTGGCCGGTCGACTCATCAGGGATCGGCGTGGTGGTGTCGATCGGCGCGCAGCGCCCCGGCGAGCGACGGTGACGAGGTCGTCAGTGGAGCGGCGCTCGAAGGTGGATCGGCGCCGTGGTCCGGAGCAGCGCAGCGGTCGAGACCGGCGTAGCTGGTCCGGTCGTAGCGCATTCACTGAAACTCCGCGGGAACACCTGCGGAACGCGCTTCAGCTGCTCGGCCAAGCGACTGACAGCTCCAGGTTGGATGCCGAGTGTCGGGCGGATCTGACAGCGGCCGTGGGGCGCATCCATCATGCGTTGAGCCTGCTGGAGCAGCGTAGCCCCTGACGTGTCGCACGGGCGCCCGTCCGTGTCGCAAAATCGCCCTACCCCCGCCGTTGCGGCCCTGCCATGTTGCGGACATACCGGAGCATGGAGATAGAGTGAGCCGTCGCGACCCCACCGAGCGCGAGCGGGCAGAGCAGTTGCAAGCGGCCACGTACCGGATCTCGGAGGCCACGAACGCCGCCGAGGACCTGCCCCAGTTGTTCCGAGCCATCCACGGCATCATCAGCGAGCTGATGCCCGCCAAGAACCTTTACATCGCGCTCCAAGACACCGCGTCGGGAGTGCTCAGCTTTCCTTACTGGGTGGACGAGCACGACTCCCCGCCGACGCCTCATCGACCCTCGCGCGGCCTGACGGAATACGTGCTCCGGACGGGGCAGCCGCTGCTCGCCACCCCGGAGGTGCACGAGGACCTGAGTCGCCGGGGAGAAGCCGAACTGGTCGGTGCACCGTCGTTGGACTGGATCGGCGTGCCGCTGAAGACCCATGACCGGACGATTGGCGTGCTCGTGGCCCAGACCTATACCCAAGGGATCCGTTTCGGTGAGCGCGAGAAGGACATCCTGCAATTCGTGTCCACCCAGGTGGCCATGGCCATCGAGCGGAAACGGGCGGAGGAAGCCGTCCGCACGTCTGCAGGACAACTCAAAGCCCTGCTCGACAGCGCGCTCGACGCCTGCGTCACGATGGACGAGACGGGACGGCTCACGAGCTGGAGCGCGGCCGCCGAAGCGGTGTTCGGCTGGCCCGCGTCGGAAGCAATCGGTCGGAGCCTGGCGGACACGATCATTCCGCAGCAGCACCGGGAGGGACATGCGCGCGGGCTCGCGCGGTTCCTCGAGACGGGGGAAGGGCCGATCCTGCGGCAGCGCATTGAGATCACCGCCTTGCACCGGGACGGACGGGAGTTCCCGGTCGAGCTGACGGTCACCCCCATCCGACTGGGCGATCACTGGCTGTTTGGGGCCTTCGTCCGCGACCTCACCGAAGAGAAGCACGCGGAGCAGGCACTGCAGAAGGAGGTGGGCGAGCGCGAGGCAGCCGAGCGACTCCTGCGGCAGGTGATCGATGCCGACCCGAGCCTGGTGTTTGTGAAGGACCGTGACGGGAGATTCGTGCTCGTCAACAAGGCGGTCGCGGACATTTACGGGACCACGGTGGAGGCCCAGGTCGGTAAGACCGACGCTGACTTCAATCCTAACAAGGGGGAAGTAGAGCACTTCCTGCGAGACGATCGGGCCGTGATGGACAGCCGCCGGCCGAAGGTCGTGGCGGAAGAGTCCGTCACCAACCCCGCGACTGGTGCGACGCGCTGGTTTCAGACGGTCAAGGTGCCGCTCCTCTCTCCCGACGGCGAGGCCCACCGCGTGCTCGGCGTCGCTACCGACATCACCGAGCGCAAGCGCGCCGAGGAGGCGCTGCGTCGTTCAGAGGCGAGCTACCGCGGTCTCGTGGAGCACGCCGCGTACGGTATCTATCGAGCGACCGGGGACGGCACGTTCCTCATGGTGAACCCGGCCCTCTTCACGATGCTGGGGCACGGGTCGGCAGAAGAGCTACTCAAGATCGACATCGCCCGCGACGTGTACGTGGACCCCGCAGCGCGCGCCCGCATCCTCGCCCGGTGCGAGCAGTTCGGCTCCGCCATTGAAGAGGTCGCCTGGAGGCGCCGGGACGGCAGCGTCATCACGGTGCGTTTGAACGGTCGCCCGGTGCGGGCCCCGGACGGGGCGCTCGAGTGCTTCGAGTTCATCGTCGACGACGTGACGGACCAGCGCGCGCTCGAGGAGCGGCTGCGCCAGACCCAGAAAATGGAGGCCGTGGGCCGCCTCGCCGGCGGGATCGCCCACGACTTCAACAATCTGCTCACCGCCATCCTCGGCTCCGTGGACTTCCTGCGCCGGGCGCTCGGCCCCGAGCACCCGGAGCACGCGGAGACCGAAGAGATCCAGAAGGCGGCCGTCCGGGCGGCGGACCTGACGCGCCAGCTCCTGGCGTTCAGCCGGCAGCAGGTGCTCGCGCCCAAGGTCCTGGAGCTGGATGCGCTGGTGACCAACCTCGAAAAAATGCTGCGCCGCTTGATCGGCGAGGACGTCGACTTGCGCTTCGCGCCCAAAGCGCCCCGCGCTGCCGTCCGGGCCGATCCCGGGCAGCTCGAGCAGGTCATCGTGAATCTGGTGGTCAACGCACGCGACGCCATGCCGCGCGGCGGTAAGCTCACGATCGACACCGCCACCGTGGATCTCGACACCGGGTATGCGTGGGAGCACGGGACGGTCGAGCCGGGCCGCTACGTGATGCTCGCCGTGACCGACACCGGTGTCGGCATCGATCACGCGGCGCAAGCACGGCTGTTCGAACCGTTCTTCACCACCAAGGAGTTCGGCAAGGGCACGGGGCTCGGGCTCGCGACCGTGTACGGCATCGTGAAGCAGAGCGGCGGGTACATCTGGGTGTACAGCGAGCCGGGGCAGGGCGCCACGTTCAAAGTCTATCTGCCACGTGTCGAGCCAGCCGGCGAGCCGGTCGCCGCACCCCAACCACCGGCCCGGGCCCTCGGCGGCACCGAGACCATCCTGCTCGCGGAAGACGAAGCCGCAGTGCGGAACCTCGCGCGCCGGGTGCTCGAGAAGCATGGCTACAAACTGCTGCTCGCGGCAACGGGGCGGGACGGCGTTCAGGTGGCGGACCAGCACGGCGCGCCGATCGACCTCCTGGTGACAGACGTGGTGATGCCCGAGATGGGCGGGCGCGAGCTCGCCCAACGCCTCACGGCCCGGCAGCCGGGCCTCAAAGTGCTCTTCTTGTCGGGTTACACCGACGATGCCATCGTCCACCACGGCGTGCTCGACGCGGGCGTCGCCTTCCTCCAGAAGCCGTTCAAGCCGGATGACCTGGTCCGGAAGATTCGCGCGGTGCTGGACGGGACCTAGGCTGTCGCACAAGCGCCCCTCGGTGCCGCAAAAACGCCCTATTCCCGCCTCCTTGGTCGCGCGATGTTGCGCAACCGACCGTGATTACCGGAATTAGAGGCATGTCTCGAGACCCGGCGACGTTCGTCACCGAAGAGGAGCCGCGCGTCCAAGCCGAGGTGAAACGCGCGGCGGTCCGTCAGCTCCTGGCGGGCGGCCCGTTCGCCGAGTCCCTGCACATCCTGCTCGTCAGTGTGGTCGCCGCGCTGGTATGGAATTCCCTGCCTATCGAGGTCACGATCGGATGGGTTGGAGCGGTCGCGGCCGCCGCCGGGTTGCGAGCCTGGTGGCGGGTGCGCGCCCGAGGGCGCAGCCTCTCCGCCGACGAGGCCCTGCGGGGCGTGCGCCTGACCGTGGCCGGCGTTGGCCTGGCATGGGGGTTCGGAGCGGCTTCGGCGATCCCGGCGCTGGGCCTCGACCAGGCGGCACTCATCCTCGTGGTGGTGGCCGGAATCGTGGCCGGCGCGACCGGCACGCTGGTGGGCGACCGGCGCAGCTTTCACTACCTCCTGTTCACAGTCCTCGCCCCGCTCCCCGTCGGCATCCTGTTGCAGGGCCACTCCCGGCCGCATCTCCTGGCCATCGTCCTGATCGCGATGTTCGTGTGGGGCATGGACCGAGTGCATGGGCGTGCCCACCGGACGTTCGCCGAGCGTGTCCGCGCGGCGGCGTTGCTGGAGCGGTCCACTCAAGAATTGGCCCGTCAGCACGCCTACCTCGATGCCCTGATCGCGAGCACGCCGGTGGCCATCGCGGTGCTGGACGACCAGCGCGTCGTGCGCAGCGTGAACCCGGCGTTCGAGGACCTGTTCGGGTACGCCGCTGCCGAGGTCGTCGGCGCCGGTATCGACCGGCTGATCGTGCCGGAATCCCTCCGCTCCGAGTCGAGTGATCTGGAGACGCGCGTCCGGCGGGGTGAGACCGTGCGCGTGGAAGTCGAGCGCATGCGCAAGGACGGCGGACGGATCCAGGTCCGCCTTTCGGCGGCCGCCGTGAAGGCCGCCGCCGACGGCGCCCTAGTCGCGCTGTACGAGGACATCAGCGATCGAAAGGCGGCGGAAGAGGCGATGCGCGCGGCACGCGACCTCGCGGAGCGCGTGGCCCGGGCGCGGAGCGCGTTCCTGGCCAACATGAGCCACGAGATCCGCACGCCGATGAACGCGGTCCTCGGCTTCGTCGAGCTGGTGCTGGACACGGAACTGGCCCCGGAGCAGCGGCGCGCCCTGGAGCTGGTGCGTACCTCGTCCGAGGCGCTGCTCACCATCCTCAACGACATCCTGGATTACTCCAAGATCGAAGCCGAGCATCTCGAGCTCGAATCGATCCCGTTCGACCTGCCCAAGGTCGTGCATGCCACCGCCACGCTGCTCGCGGTGCGGGCGCGCGAGAAGCACCTCGAGCTCACGGTGGACGTGCCGCCCGACGTGCCGCAGATGGTGCGGGGCGATCCGACCCGGGTACGCCAGGTGCTCATGAATCTGATCGGGAACGCGATCAAGTTCACCGAGGAAGGTGAAGTGGACGTGTCGGCCAGCGTGATTCAGCGCGACGGCGACCGGGCGGCCGTACAGTTCCGTGTGCGGGACACGGGCATCGGCATCTCGCAAGAGCAGCTAGGCACGATCTTCCAGGAGTTCACACAGGCGGACGCGTCGATGACACGCCGGTACGGCGGTACCGGACTCGGCCTCGCGATCTCGCGCCGCCTGGTGGGCCTGATGGGCGGCGAGCTGGCGGTCACGAGCGAGGTGGGCCAGGGCAGCGAGTTCGGTTTCGCCCTCACCTTCCCGCTCGAGGCGGCGCAGGCCGCGGCTCGCGCGACCGTGTCCCTCGGCGGACGCCGGCTCCTGGTGGTGGATGACAATGAAACCAACCGGCGGATCGTCCGGGACATGCTGGGGGCGGAGGGGATGGCCGTG
>Ga0137415_10007253_pt1 | contig 10986 bp, 10 predicted proteins | sample CZODoug3_1_1_16f_FD_183082 | JGI IMG/M metagenome (GOLD analysis project Ga0137415, IMG submission 183082) | Vadose zone soil fungal communities from Angelo Coast Range Reserve, California, USA - CZODoug3_1_1_16fungal (Hybrid Assembly) | ecosystem: Environmental > Terrestrial > Soil > Vadose...
AGCGGTCGGCGTGTTCGTCCTCGTCACCTCCTGCTTCGCGCTCCTGACGTATGCGTTCCTCACGTTCTACTTCTCCGTCCGCTACGTCGCGACCAACACGAACCTCGGCACGCCCTTCTACTACCGCATCACCGGGGTCTGGGGCGCGCTCGAGGGCTCGATCATCCTCTGGTCCTGGATGCTCGCGCTGTACACGATCATCCTGATCGTGCGCCACCGGGTCGGCGCGCGCGAGCTCTACCCGTGGGCGCTGGCGACGATGCTCGGGATCCTCGCCTTCTTCCTCCTCGTGATGACGGTCGCGGCGCCGCCGTTCCAGCGCCAGGTGCCGGTGCCCCCCGACGGCCGCGGCCTGAACCCGCTGCTCGAGGACACCGGGATGATCACGCATCCGGTCGCCCTCTATCTGGGCTTCACGGGCTTCACCGTCCCCTTCGCCTTCGCGATGGCCGCGCTGATCACCGGCCGCATCGGCGACACCTGGCTCGCGCTGACGCGGCGGTGGACGATCGTCGCCTGGTACTTTCTCTCGCTCGGTCTCCTGATCGGCGGCTGGTGGAGCTACCACGTCCTGGGCTGGGGTGGCTACTGGGCGTGGGATCCGGTCGAGAACGCCGCGTTCATGCCGTGGCTGACCGGCACCGCGTTCCTGCATTCGGTGATGATCCAGGAGCGACGGCGCATGCTCCGCCTCTGGAACATCTCGCTCGTGATCCTGACGTTCGGCCTGACGCTCTTCGGAACGTTCTTGACGCGCTCGGGCGTCATCGCCTCGGTCCACGCTTTCACGCAGGGCTCGATCGGCATGCTGTTCCTGAGCTTCCTGGCCCTGGTGCTGCTGACCGCGCTGGGCCTGGTCGCGTGGCGCTGGGAGGCGTTCCGCTCGGAGGGCGAGCTCGATTCCGTCGTGTCGCGCGAGTCCGCGTTCCTCCTCAACAACGTGCTGCTGATCGCCGCCGCCTTCACCGTCTTCTTCGGCACGGTGTTCCCGCTCCTCTCGGAAGCGGTCCGCGGCGTCAAGGTCAGCGTCGGCGCGCCGTTCTTCAACCAGGTCAACGTGCCGCTCTTCCTCTCGCTGGTCTTCCTGATGGGCGTCGGGCCGCTGATCGCCTGGCGGCGCGCGTCGCTCGAAAATCTGAGACGGAACTTCCTCTGGCCGGTGGCGCTAGGAATCGTCGCGGCCGCGGCCGCGTTCGCCCTGGGCGTGCGCTCGCTGCTGGCGGCGCTCACGTTCGCGACGACGGTCTTCGTCGCCGTCACGATCGGCCTCGACTTCACGCGGGCCACGCGAGCGCGGGTTCGCCTGGGCGAGTCGATCCTGCCGGCGATGGGCGGGCTTCTCTTGCGGCACAACCGGCGCTACGGCGGCTTCATCGTGCACCTCGGCATCCTCATCATCGCGCTCGGCGTGATGGGATCGCACGCCTGGTCGGTGCAGACCGAGACCACCCTGCATCGCGGCGAGACGGCCGAGCTCGCCGGGTACCGCTTTCGCTTCGACGGCCTCACCGCGGTCGAGGAGTCGAACCACTTCAAGGTGATCGGGGCGTTCACGGTCTCCAACGGCAAGGTGCTCGGTGTGCTGAGGCCCGCCAAGAAGTTCTATCCCCAGGAGCAGGCGCCCATCGCGTACGTCGACTATCGCCTGGGCCTGCGCGAGGATATCTACCTCGTGCTGGGCGACTTCGCCCGCGACGGGTCGCAGGCGACCGTCAAGCTCCAGGTCAACCGCCTCGTGAGCTGGATCTGGATCGGCGGCCTGGTGCTCACCCTGGGGGCCCTGCTGGCGATCCTGCCGGAGCGACACAAGAGCGCGTGAAGCGGCTCTGGCGCTGGCTGATCCCGCTCGCCGCCGTCCCCGTGCTGGCGTTACTCGCCTACGGGTTCCGCGTGAGCCCGCGCGATATTCCCTCGCCGCTGGTCGGACGGCCGGCGCCCGCGTTCGCGCTCGCGACGCTCGAAGGCGAGCCGCTCAGCCTCGCGGGCCACCGCGGCAAGGTCGTCGTGCTCAACTTCTGGGCGTCGTGGTGTTATCCCGCGTGCTACGAGGAGGCGCCGGTGCTCGAGCGGAACTGGCGCGGCTACCGCGATCGCGGCGTGGTCGTCGTGGGCGTCGACATCCAGGACAAGCGCGAGGCTGCGGTGAAGTTCGTCGGCGACTTCGGTCTCACCTTCCCGATCGCTCAGGACCTGAAGGGCACGGTGTCGGTGGACTTTGGCGTGTACGGTGTGCCCGAGACGTTCTTCCTCGATCGAGCGGGCCGCATCCGGGTCAAGCACGTGGGCGCCGTCACCGACGACGTGTTCCGGGCGACGGTCGATCGTCTCCTCGCCGAGGCGAGCTCGCCATGAGCCGCGTCGCGATCATGCTCTGTGCGGCGCTGGTCCTCCTGGCCGCGGCCGCCTCTGCGGCGCAGGCGCAGTCGGCGAAGCCCGTGAGCGAAGACGTCGTGCACGAGATCGCCGCCCAGCTTCGATGCGTCGTGTGCCAGAACCTGTCGGTGGCGGACTCGCCTTCGGAGATGGCGAGCCAGATGCGCGCGATCATCCGGGAGCGGCTCGCCGGCGGCGAGAGTCCGGCCGAGGTCCAGCGCTATTTCGTCGACCGCTACGGCGAGTGGATCCTCCTGTCGCCTCCGCGCCGCGGATTCAACCTGCTCGTCTGGTTCCTTCCGCTGGCCGCCGTCGCCGTCGGCCTCCTCATCGTCGGAGCCCTGGTGTGGCGCTGGACCCATCGCGGTCGCGGCGTCCGGACGCCGCCGACGGCCGTGGACCCCGCGATGAGCGAGCGGATCCGACGAGAGCTGGAGAGCGGGTCGTGATCGGCGCTGGAGCCCTCGTCGTCACGGCCGTCGTCGGCGTGCCCGCGCTCGTGTTCGTGCTCTGGCCGCTCTTCGGCCGCGCCCGGCGCGGGCGAACGTTTCTTCCGTTGCCGCTCGACCGCCGACAGCAGCTCGAAGAGGAAAAGCGCGCCGCCCTCGGCGCCATCCGCGAGCTCGAGTTCGAGCACGGGGCGGGACACGTCTCGGACGCCGACTTCACCGAGCTGCGCGCTCGGTACGAGGGCGAGGCGGCCACGCTCCTCACGGAGCTCGACCGGCTCGGTCCTGCCGAGCCGGCTCCACCCCGGGTGGCGCCGCGCACCGCACCCCGCCGCTCGGCCTGGCGGCATCCGGCGGCGCTCGCGGCCGCGGCCGTGCTCCTGGTCGTCTTCGGAATCGTCGTGGGCGCCGGAATCGTGCGGTACACCGAGCCCGATCCGATGGCCGGGCGGCCTTCTCCCGGCTCTCGTCCGCTCGCCGAGCTTCCACGCGAGGCGCCGGGCGCGCCCGGCGCCAGCAACGCCCCCCGGGTGGAGCCCGGACGTCCATTACCCCCCGAGATGCTGCGAGGGATGCTGCAGGCGGCGCGCTCGAGTCTGGGTCAGGGCCGTTACAGCGAGGCGATCGCCGCGTACCAGGCTGTCCTCAAGCGTGACCCCAGTAACGTGGACGCGACGACCCATCTCGGGCTGATTCTTGCGGTCGGTGGGGGTCCCGAGCATGCCGATCGCGCGCTCGAGATCTTCGATCGGGCGCTGGCGATCGATCCGAACTATCTCCCGGCGCTCCTCTATCGCGGGCAGGTGCTCTTCGAGGCCAAGCACGATGCCGCCGGGGCCGTCCGCTCGTGGGAGAAGTTCGTGGCGCTGGCCCCGCCGGGTGAAGATCGGGACCGGGTGGTGAAGATGATCCGCGAGGCTCAGGCCAAGCGCTGACTCAGCGCCGCTCGGGAACCTGGAAGGTGCGGTCGTGCTTCATGGGAACCGCCAGGTACTCTCGTTCCTGGTAGACGATCACCGGCCAGTTCCACCGCACGCTGACCTCGAGCGTCTTGCCCTCGTCCGTCACCGAGATCGCGCGCTCGTCGACGTTGATGCCGCTGGCCGCCACCTTCTTGGCGATGTCGTCCCTCACGCGCCCCGCGCGCTCCTGACGCTCGCTGCGCGCCGCACGCTCGTTGACGACCTCCTCGACCAGGCTGGTGATCTCCAGGTAGGACCAGACCGCCATCGCACCGGCATAGAAGACGTACACGCACCCGATCGCGACAAAAATCCAGAAGAGGGCCTTCATCCAGCCGCGCCCGGCAGGTAGACCCAGATCTTCGCCGCGGCCGGTAAGCCGAGCGCGATCGTCTGACCGTCACCGGATGCCGTGATCGTCCCGGCCCAGGGCGCGACCTCGGTGATCTTCAGGCGCCGCCCCGGGCGGACGTCATTCTTCCACAGGTGCTCGAGGAGCTTCTTGTCGGCCTCCGCCTCCTCGGTGATGCGCTCGACCACGACGGTCGTCCCTTCCTTCGCCTGGGCGAGAGGAAACGGCTCGACCTTGGGCGGCTTGGCCATGCCCGGTATCGGGTTGCCGTGCGGGCAGGTGCTCGGCATGCCCAGGAGCTCGGCCAGACGGTCCTCGACACGCGGTGAAAGCGCGTGCTCGAGCCGGTGCGCCTCCTCGTGGGCGTCCGTCCAGTTGAGCCCGAGCGTGTCCGTGAGCCAGCGCTCGAGGAGACGATGACGGCGGGCCATGAGCTCGGCGATCTGCCTTCCCTTGGTGGAGAGCACCAGCTTCTTGCCACGTGCGATCTTCACGTACCCGCCGCGAGCCATGCGATGGATCGCCTCGGTCACCGCGGGAGCGGAGATGCCCATGTGCTTGGCGAGCCGCGCGCCGATCACCGGCTTGCCGCTGCTCGCCAGGTCATAGATCGCCGCGAGATAGTCCTGGACCGAAGCCGTCGTGGCTCGGGTCTCGGCCGCAATTTTGAGGGTGGATGATCGTGGCATGTGTACGCCTATCGAACGAAACCTCGATCGCTCGCTCGGCAGTATAGCGTCACTCTCACTCGAGCAGCAAGGCGACCGAGATTCTTACGTCTCGGAGCGCAACTGGCGGCCGACGCTCCCGACGCGGAGCGGTCGGGTCACCGGCGACTTCCGGATGGTGGACTTCCTCGCGTTCGCCGGAGTCGACCCCGCGCACCGCGGGCAATGAGACCGGGCGCCGGACCATCCGTCCGGTCTCCGCCGGCACCTCCGGCGAGCGCGCCGCTCGCCGGAGCGCGCCGGCGGAGAATGTTATGCTTCGAGTCATGACGCGGGCCGATGCCGCGCAGCGCATCACCGAGCTGCGCGAGCAGATTCATCACCACGACTATCTGTACTACGTCGAGGCGCGGCCCGAGGTCTCCGACACCGAATACGACGCGCTCATGCGCGAGCTCCGGGAGCTCGAGGCGAGCTTCCCGGACCTCGTGACCGCCGACAGCCCGACCCAGCGCGTCGCCGGAGTACCGACCGACATCTTCAAGCCGGTCGAGCACCATGACGCGATGCTGTCGCTGGACAACGCGACCTCGCCCGATGACCTGCGCGAGTTCGAAGCCCGGATCGGCCGCGCGCTGCCAGGCGCCGCGTTCACGTACGTCTGCGAGCCCAAGATCGATGGCCTGGGCATCGCGCTCCTGTACGAGGCCGGCCGCTTCGTCCGGGGCGCCACGCGCGGCGACGGGCGTCTGGGCGAGGACATCACGCCCAACCTCCGAACGATCCGGTCCATTCCAATGGTCCTGCGGGGCGCGCTCGCGGCCGCCCCCGTCATCGAGGTCCGCGGTGAGGTGTTCATGCCGCGGGAGGAGTTCGCCCGACTCAATCGCACCCTGGAGGAAGCGGGCACGCCGACGTTCGCGAACCCGCGCAACGCCGCCGCGGGCGCGGTGCGCCAGAAGGACCCGTCGGTCACCGCCCGCCGGCCGCTGGACATCTTCGTCTATCACCTGAGTCGTGCCGGCTCGCTCGGCTTCGGCTCGCACTGGGACGTCCTCGAGGCGTTGCGCGCGGCCGGGTTCAAGACCAACCCTCGGGCCCAACGTTGCGCGAATCTCGCCGCGGTCATCGCGTGCTGCGAGAAGCTCGAGACCGACCGCGACGCGCTCGGCTACGACGCGGACGGCGCCGTGGTCAAGGTCGAGTCGCTCGACCACCAGCGACGCCTCGGCTCGACGACCCACCACCCGCGCTGGGCGATCGCCTTCAAGTTCGCCGCGCGTCAGGCCACGACGCTGATCGAGGCGATCGAGGTGAACGTGGGCAAGACGGGCGCGCTGACGCCGACCGCCAAGCTCACGCCGGTGGAGCTGGCCGGCGTGACGATCCGGAACGTCAGCCTCCACAACGAGGACGAGATCCGCCGCAAGGACATGCGCGTGGGCGACACGGTCTTGATCGAGCGCGCGGGCGACGTGATCCCGTACGTCGTCCAGGTGGTCTTGAGCAAGCGTCCGCCCGAGAGCCAGCCCTTCACGTTCCCGTCCGTGTGTCCGGCGTGCGGCGGTGTCGCCTTCCGCCCGGAGGGCGAGGCGTACTGGCGGTGCACCAACAGCGCCTGCCCGGCCCAGCTCAAGGAGCGGCTGCGCCACTTCGGGTCGCGGCGAGCGATGGACATCGAGCACCTCGGGGACAGCACGATCGAGCAGCTGGTCGACAGCGGGCGGGTGAAGGACTTCGCCGATCTCTACACGTTGACCGCCGAGGAGGTCGGCGAGCTCGATCGGTTCGCCGAGAAGTCGGCCGAGAACCTCGTCGCGGCGATCGCGGCGTCCCGCACGCGCGGCCCGGCGCGCCTGCTCAACGCGATCGGGATCCGGCTCGTCGGGGAGCGGGTCGCTCAGCTGCTGGCGACCCGCTTCGGAAGCCTCGAGCGCATCGCTGCCGCGTCCGAGGCCGAGCTGGCCGACGTGCACGGCATCGGCGACGAGATCGCGCGCTCGATCGCGACCTTCTTCCAGGATCCGACGAATCAGAAGCTGATCGAGCGTCTGGGACGCGCCGGGGTCGTGACGAGCGCGCCGATCGCGCCGGAGGGGCCCAAGCCGCTCGCCGGCAAAACGCTCGTCTTGACCGGGTCGCTGCCGACGCTCTCGCGAGAGGCCGCCCGGGAGCTGATCGAGCGGCACGGCGGTCGTGTCGCCTCCTCGGTCTCGAAGAAGACCCACTACGTCGTCGTCGGCGAGGCGCCCGGCAGCAAGGCGGACGACGCCCGCCGCTTGGGGGTGACCGTGCTCGACGAAGCCGGACTGCTCGAACTGGTCCGCTCATGAACCGCTCGCTCGTGAACCGCGGTGGCCCGCGCGTCGTGCTGGCCCTGGCCGTGCTGCTCCTGGCCCGCTGTCTCGGCAAGACGACCGACTCGACCGCGCCGGTCGACATCATGAGTCCGGGCAAGTGGGTGCCGCTCGCGCCGATGCCGACCGCACGTCAGGAAGTCGCCGTCGCCGAGGTCAACGGCCGAGTCTTCGTGATCGGCGGCTTCGGTGCGGGCAGCGAGGCCGTCCCCACCGTCGAGGTCTACGACCCGGCGACCGATCGCTGGGACACCCGCGCGCCGCTCCCCGCCCCCACCCACCACGCGGCCGCGGCCGTCATCGACGGGCGGCTCTTCGTCGTCGGGGGCTACAGCGGCGGGCGCGTGAGCTGGACCCCGCTGCGCACGGTGTACGAGTACGACGAGGCGCGTAGCTCCTGGTCGACCCGCGCGCCGCTGCGCCAGGCCCGCGGCGGCCTCGCGGTCGTTGCGCTCGGGGGCCGCCTGCACGCGGTCGGCGGCAGCGGCGACAGCGCGAGCGCCGCGCACGAGGTGTACGAGCCCACCCCCGACCGATGGACCGACGCGCCGCCGATGCCGACCGCGCGCGATCATCTGGCGGCGGTCGTGTTTCAAGGCAAGCTCTGGGCCATCGGCGGGCGCACGTCGTTCGTCGGCACCCAGTTCGCCAACGTCGAGATCTACGATCCCGCGACCAACACCTGGTCCACCGGAACACCGCTTCCCACCGCCCGCGGCGGGCTCGCCGCCGCCGTGCTCGGCGACCGCGTCTACGTCTTCGGCGGCGAGGCGCCGCTCCGGATCTTCAGCGCCAACGAGATGTACGAGGTGCCCGGAACCCGGTGGATCGGCAAGGAGCCCATGCGCACACCGCGCCACGGCATCGGCGCGGCCACGGTCGGCAACCGGATCTACGTACCGGGTGGGGGCACCCAGCCCGGATACGCCGCCACCAACGTGAACGAGGCCTACGTGCCGTGACGGTGCGCTGGCTCGGATCGCTCGTTCTGGCCGCGCTGGCCCTGTGGCCGGCGGCGCTCGTCGCGAGCCCGACGCGCGAGGAGGCGCTCAAGGCGCTCGGCGACACGGGCGATGTGGACAGCCGACGCCGGGGCGCTGAGGCTCTCGGCGAGACCGGACTCATGACGGACGTTCCCCGGCTCGCCACGGCGCTGCGTGACATCGACCCGGTCGTCCGCGCGGTCGCGGAGAGCGCGATGTGGCAGGTCTGGAGCCGATCGGGTGATGCGACCATCGACCGGCTCTTCGCGACCGGCGTCGAGCAGATGAACGCTCGCCAGGGCGAGCAGGCCGTCGATACCTTCAGCGAGATCATCCGGCGCCGTCCGGAGTTCGCGGAGGGGTGGAACAAGCGGGCGACGATCTACTACCTGATCGGTGAATACCAGAAATCGCTCGCCGACTGCGACGAGGTGATGAAGCGCAACCCGTATCACTTCGGCGCGCTCAGCGGCTACGGGATGATCTACCTGCAGCTCGACCAGCCGGCGACCGCGCTCGAGTACTTCGAGCGCGCGCTTGGCGTGAACCCGAACCTCGAATCGACCCGGCAAACGATCGAGATCCTCAAAACCCTGCTGATCCAGCGCCGAAAGGACACCATCTGATGATCGACGCCCTCAAGAAGATCTCCAGCCCGAGCGTGGCCAATGCGATCGAGACGTTCAACGTCCGCCCGCGCAATCACGGCAACATGTCGTCCGAGATCCGCACCTTGTTCACGGAACTCGGCCCGCTGGTCGGCTACGCCGTCACGGCGGTGATCCGCGCCGAGCCGCAGCCACTCGAAGGGCACCGCGCCTCCACCTTCGGGTGGTGGGATTACGTGCTCTCGATCCCGGCGCCGCGGGTCATCGTCGTGCACGACCTGGACGAGCCGCGGGGCCAGGGAGCCCAGTGGGGCGAAGTCCAGGCCAACATCCACCGGGCGCTCGGCTGCGCTGGAGTCATCACGGACGGCTCGGTGCGCGGCCTCGACGAGGTGCGAGCGCTCGGCTTCCAGTTCGCCGCCGCGCACATCTCCGTCTCGCACGCGTACGTGCACATGGTGGACTTCGGCTTGCCGATCAAGGTGGGCGGGCTCTGGGTGAAGCCCGGCGACCTGGTTCACGCCGACCAGCACGGCGCCGTGACGATTCCAGCCGAGATCGCCGGGCGGATCCCCGAAGCCGTCGCGAAGGTGGAGGCCGACGAGCGCAAGATCATCTCGGTCTGCCAGTCGCCGACGTTCTCGGCCGACAGCCTCAAGGCGCTGTACAAGCAGATCAGGCCCGGGACGTACTAGATCGCGGCGGCGAATCGCTGGCTGGACACCTCGAGACTCAGAATTGGCGGGCACGCCCACTCTCGCTCCACGTATTCGTGGAGCACGCAGCAAAGAAGTGGGCGAACTCTAGGCCGAGAACCAGGGGCTGTCAAGAGGGATTCCCTGCCCGGAATCCCATTACACGACGCGACCTTCCGGAAACTTCAGACCGCGGGCCGGCCCGGTGCGGCCCGCTCGAAAGCGACCCGACACCGAATGTGATCCACTGCTCGGTGCGGGCCCGGAGCCGTCGGAGACCTAACGGCTGCCGTTGGACTGGACGACCGTCAGGCTCGCGGACACCGGGATCCGAAGTCGCCGAACGAGCTCGTAGAGCGCGCTCTTGCCGCCACGATAGCCGACCTCACGCGCGCGACGGAGCACCTCGGCGCCCGAAAGCGTTGGCGTCTCACGCAGCCATCCCTCGATCTGAGGAGCGAACGGAGCCACCGTCGATGGGCGGCCCACGCCCCGCGGCTGATGCCACGTGCGAGAAGCACTACCGTTAACCGATTCACTGACCGCCGTGCCATTGACCGACATGTCTGAGCCCTCCTGTCGTACCGGAAAAAGCAATTCCGATACCGAGTGGCTCGGCCTATTGTTTCCCTCGTCTTTAAGCCTACTTACGACGTGGTGAGGCCATGGCTCCTGGTAGGGAATTGACCACGTAGATCACTCTCGGTCCAGGTGCTTCATGATCGGTGTTGGGTGGGGAGGCGAACAGATCCTGACCGGCGGTCAGGCGCGAGCGGAACCGTCGCGGCGTAGCTTGTACTCGACCGAGTCGACGAGCGCTTGCCAGGAGGCTTCGATGATGTTGTCGGCCACGCCGACCGTGCCCCAGGTCTCGTCGCCATCGCCCGAGGTGATCAAGACCCGCGTCTTGGCGGCTGTGCCCTTCGACTCGTCCAGGATGCGAACCTTGTAGTCGAGGAGCTTCATGGTCTTGAGGTTCGGGTAGAACTCCTCCAGCGCCTTGCGAAGCGCATGGTCGAGGGCGTCGACGGGGCCGTTTCCGGACGCGGCGGTGTGCTCCAGCATGCCCTTCACGCGCACCCGCACCGTGGCCTCCGCGACGGGCTCCTGGTCGGTGTTCTGTTCCTCGACGATCACCCGGTACGCCTCGAGCGCGAAGTAGGGCCGGTGGCGGCCGAGCGCCCGCTCCATGAGCAGCTCGAACGAGGCCTCCGCGCCCTCGAACTGGAATCCCTGGTCCTCGAGCTCCTTGAGCCGGTCGAGGATCCGGCGGGAGTCCGGCGTGTCGTGATCGAGGTTGATGCCGTACTCGCGCGCTTTCCAGAGGATGTTCGATTTGCCCGCGAGCTCCGAGACCAGGACTCGCCGGCGATTGCCCACCGCTTCGGGATTGATGTGCTCGTATGTCTCCGGATGCTTCTGAACCGCCGAGACGTGCATGCCGCCCTTGTGCGCGAAGGCCGAGTCGCCCACGTAGGGCTGCGCGTCCCACGGCTTGCGGTTGGCCAGCTCCGACACGAACCGCGAGACGTCGCGCAG
>Ga0137415_10007254_pt1 | contig 10985 bp, 10 predicted proteins | sample CZODoug3_1_1_16f_FD_183082 | JGI IMG/M metagenome (GOLD analysis project Ga0137415, IMG submission 183082) | Vadose zone soil fungal communities from Angelo Coast Range Reserve, California, USA - CZODoug3_1_1_16fungal (Hybrid Assembly) | ecosystem: Environmental > Terrestrial > Soil > Vadose...
GCCGCCGAGCTGGCGCTGGAGTACCTGTTCCTGACCCGCAAGCTGGCCAAGGACGAGTCCGACGACGGTGACACGGTGAGCTATGGCTGACCCTCAGCATCGACCCGGCCCGCGCCGCCGTCGCCGGCGGCTGCGCTACGCCTACGGGCCGTACGACGGCGGGCCGGACCCCCTGGCCCCACCGTTCGACATCCGCCAGGCGATGGACGAAATCGGCCGGGACGTGATGGAGGGCTCCTCGCCCCAGCAGGCGCTGCGCGAGCTGCTCCGGCGTGGCCTGGACGGTCGCCACGGGCTGGACGACCTCACCAGGCAGGTCTGGCAGCGCCGCCGCGACCTGCAGCGGGACAACCGGCTGGACGGCACCCTGGAACAGGTCCGGGAGCTGCTGGCGCGGGCGATGGACGCCGAGCGCGAGGTGCTCGGACGCGATGACACTGAAGATGCCCGGTTCCGCGAGATGCAGCTGGACGCGCTGCCGAGCGACACCGGGGGTGCGGTCCGTGAACTGGACTCCTACGACTGGCGCTCCTCCGAGGCCCGTGAGGCGTACCAGGAGATCCGCGACCTGCTTGGTCGGGAGCTGCTCGACCAGCGCTTCCAGGGCATCAAGGAGGCGATGGAGAACGCCACCCAGGAGGACGTCGAGCGGGTCCGGGAGATGCTCGACGACCTGAACCGGCTGCTCGCCGCGCACGCCCAGGGGCGGGACACCACCGAGCAGTTCAACGAGTTCATGGACGCGCACGGCGAGTTCTTCCCGGAGAACCCGCGCAACACCGAGGAGCTGGTGGACCTGCTCGCGGCCCGGGCGGCCGCCGCGCAGCGGATGCTGAACTCGATGTCCGCGCAGCAGCGCGCCGAGCTGGCCGAGCTGGCCCAGCAGGCGTTCGGTGACCCCCGGCTGGCGCAGGCGCTGTCCCAGCTGGACGCCCAGCTGCAGGGGCTGCGGCCGGGGGAGGACTGGGAGGGTTCCGGGCGTTTCCGCGGCGACAACCCCTTGGGCATGGGCGAGGCCACCCGCGCCATGGAGGAGCTCGGGCAGCTGGACGCGCTGGCGGAGCAGCTGGCGCAGAGCTACCCCGGGGCCCGGTTGGAGGACGTCGACCTGGACGCACTGGGCGAGCTGCTCGGGGAGGACGCCCGGGTGGACGCCCGGACGTTGGCCGAGCTGGAGCGCGAGCTGCAGCGCCAGGGACTGTTCGAGCGGGCCGCCGACGGGTCGCTGCGGCTGTCCCCGAAGGCCCTGCGGCGCCTCGGCGAGTCCGCGCTGCGGGACGTGGTGGACCGGATCGGGGCGCGGCGGGGCGAGCGGGAGACCCACCACTCGGGGGCGGCCGGTGAAGCCACCGGGGCCACCCGCCCGTGGGCGTTCGGCGACACCGAGGCCTGGTCGGTGCCGCGCACGTTGCTCAACGCGCAGCTGCGTCAGGCCGGCGGTGACCGTCGGAAGCTCGATGTCAGCGATGTGGAGGTGGTGGAGACCGAGCAGCGCACCCGGGCCGCGGTGGCGTTGCTGGTGGACACCTCTTGGTCGATGGTGGCCGAGGGCCGGTGGGTGCCTATGAAACGCACCGCGCTGGCGCTGCACCAGCTCATCTCCACCCGGTTCCGGGGTGACGACCTGGCGCTGATCACCTTCGGCCGGCACGCGCAGACCGTGGAGCTGGGCGAACTGGTCGGGCTGGAGGGCGCGTACGCGCAGGGCACCAACCTGCACCACGCGCTGCTGCTCGCCGAGCGTCACCTGCGCCAGCACCCGGACGCCATGCCGGTGGTGCTGGTGGTCACCGACGGCGAGCCCACCGCGCACCTGGAGCCGGACGGCGAGGCGTACTTCGACTACCCGCCCAGCCCGTACACGCTGCGGGCCACGGTCGGCGCGGTGGACCGGCTCACCGGGACAGGGGCGGCGTTCACGTTCTTCGTGCTCGGGGACGACCCCCGGCTGGCCGCCTTCATGGACGACGTGGCCCGGCGCTGCGGCGGACGGGTGGTCGCCCCGACGCTGGACGGGCTGGGCGCCGAAGTCGTCGCCGACTATCTGCGCACCAGGCGTTGACACCCGTGAGTGGTTAGCGTTGTCCTCAAGCCCGGTCAGCGGTTGCGCAGCGTGTGCCGGGGGGTCACCCCGTAGCTGTGGCGGTAGAGCGCGGCGAAGCGGCTGTTGCTGTAAAAGCCCCAGCGGGCGGCTATGGAGGTCACCGTGTCGCCCCGGCTGGGGTCGGTGGCGAGCAGGTCATGATGGGCGCGATCCAGCCGCACCGTGCGCAGATAGGCCATCGGCGTGGTGTCGAGTTGGCGGCGGAACGCGAACTGAACGGCCCGGATGCTGACATTCGAGGCCACCGCGATGTCGGCGACGCTGATATCAGAGTGGGGATGCCCTTCAATGAACGCGATGGCCCGCCGCACGGTGGTACCGGTGGCGTCCCGGCGATCCTGCGCGGTCGGGTCGATGATTGCCGTATTGGGGAACGTGGCCAGGACCGTCGCAGCCAACAGCCGCCCGGCGTTGCCCCTGATCAGCGGCTGCGCGGCGGCCTGAGTGTTGTCCAGGAGCTCGCGCAGGGAGGTGAGCATGCGGGGCCACTGCTGAGCCGCTGAGCGCGACCTGGGCTGATAACTCGTGAACCGGATCGGACCAGCCGCCCGGTTCGGCGAGGTGGCCGCAACCTGGGTAAGCAATGCGAGATCCAGCACCAGCGTCTGCGAATTCGCCTCGAGCAGGCGCCAGGTGGCGGGCAGGGTGGGCTCGGCATCCACGAACACGTCGCCAGGAAGGAACCGCTCGCTGACCCCGCCGCAGTCGCGTTCCAGCCGGCCAGCGTCGAGCTTGGCGATGACCAGCGCGCCCAGCGGCTCCTGGTGGATGCCGACCTGCAGGGGTATCCGCACATCGTCAATGCAGAACAGGCCGCCGTCGGCGCGGGAATGGCGGAACAGGTGTCCATCCCGAGCACCGGTGACGCGCAGACTCGTTCGGTAGGTGCGGCTGAGATAGTCGATCGCTAAGCCCGAGTCGGTCGTGCTGAACTCGATCCGTCCCGGCGCCTCGGCGGAGACCGGTGCCGTCATCGCCGCAACAGCTCCTCACCGTGGGCAGCCACACCGCCGGCTACACAGCCGGCCAGCCGCCCCTGGCGCGTCGCTTCCAACACGAAAATATGACCATAGTCCCCGGTGGCACGAAAAACGAAGGCCGTCGGCCCACGACGACCCCAAACGAACACCACCGGCCCCAGAACCCGCACCGCCGTCGGTCGCGGGTCGAGCCTGCGTGGCGGTTCGTCGGCGTTGAATCACACCCTCAGGCGGCCAGTTCGAGCACGAACAGGGGGATCTGGCGCTCGGTCAAGGTCTGGTACTCCGCGTATTCCGGCCAGACCTTGACCGCACGGTCCCACCACATGGCCCGCTCATCGCCGGAAAGCTCGCGGGCCATGTAGGCGCGCTTGACAGCCCCGTCCTGGAGTTCAACCAAGGGCTGGGCTTTGAAGTTGTGGTACCAGAGCGGGTGTGTCGGAGCACCGCCCTGTGAGGCGACCGCCAGGTACACACCGCCGACAAGGCCCAGCACGCCGTCGACGAGGTCCTGAGTCACGACAGCTAGAGCGCTGGTCAGCCCCAGTTCATTCGCCGGAGCGCAGCCGGTCGGCGGAGCTGAGGATGGTCTCGGCCAGCGCGGCCCCGGGGCCGTCGAACGTGTGGCCGCCGCTGGACAGCACGAACTCGAACGAGGGCAGCGGGGGCAGGGCAGCCTTCGCCGGTACCGCGGTCAGCCCGGCCGGGATCAGCGTCTCGGCGTGCGCGATGATCCCCAGGCCGGCCATCGCCGCCGCGTGCAGCCCGCTGAGGCTGCCGCTGGTGCAGGCCAGCCGCCACGGCCGCCCGGCCGCCTCCAGCGCGGCGATGACCGCCGCTCGCGAGGAGCTCGGCGGCGGGAAGCACACCAGCGGCACCGGGTCGCCCGGCCCAATGTTGGGCAGGTCTGGGCCGGACACCCAGACAAACCGGTCCCGCCACACCGCGACGCCCTCGGCCTGCCCGGCAGGGGCCTCGACACCCCCGCCGACGCGCTTGGCGAACACCAGGTCCAGCTCACCGTTGTGCGCCAGGTGCCGCAGGGTGGCGCCGAGGCCGACGGTGAGCTCCAGATCGACCAGCGGATGGCGGCGGCGGAACTCGGTCAGGATGCTGGGCAGCCGGCTGAGCACCAGGTCCTCGGACAGCCCGAAGCGGAGCCTGCCCCGGACCTGTGGACCGCCGAAGTGGGCGATCGCCCGGTCGGCGGTGTCCAGGATGGCGCCGGCGAAGTTCAGCATGGTCTCGCCGTCCGAGGTGAGCGCGACCGAGTGGGTATCCCGCACCAGCAGCGGCCGGCCGACCACGGACTCCAGCTTGCGGACGTGCTGACTCACCGTGGACTGCCGGATCCCCAGGTGCTCGCTGGCCCGGGTGAAGCTCAGCAGCCGGGCCACCGTGACGAACGACCGCAGGTGTGTGGGATCCAACACGTCGGCCAGCCTACCTGCGGATAGTCGACAACGTGATGACAATCATCATGGCATACGCGTTTCCGAATCACCGTTCCTCGCACATCATCGAAGGTATGTACCGGCCGAGACCCTTGCGTGACCGCCTGAAGATCGACACCTTCGTGGCGTTGATCCTCTGCACCGTGGGTATCGCCGCTCTGCTTCCGGCCCGGAGCGGGGTGGCCGAGGGCTTCTCCCACCTGACCACGCTGGCCATCGGGGTGCTGTTCTTCCTCTACGGCGTCAGGCTTTCCCCGCGTGAGGCGATCGCCGGGCTGCGGCACTGGCGGCTGCACGGCTCGGTGCTCGCGGCCACCTTTGTGCTCTTCCCATTGCTCGGCCTGGCCGTCCAGTGGATCCCGGCGTCCGTGCTGCCGCGCCAGCTGGCCCTGGGCGTGCTGTTCCTCTGCTGCCTGCCGTCCACCGTGCAGTCGTCGATCGCGTTCACCTCGGTGGCCAGGGGAAACGTGCCGGCGGCGATCTGCGCGGCTTCGCTGTCCAACCTGGCCGGCATTCTGCTGACCCCGGCGCTGGTCGGCGCGCTGATGTCCGCGCACGGCGGCATCTCCGGCCGGGCCGTGGTGGACGTGGCGCTGCAACTGTTGGCCCCGTTCCTGCTCGGCCAGCTACTGCGGCGCTGGCTGGCGGACTGGGTGACCCGGCAGCACCGGATGTTGTCGGTGGTGGACCGGGGCTCGATCCTGCTGGTCGTCTACACCGCGTTCAGCGAGGCGGTGGTGGCCGGCATCTGGCACCAGCTCTCCCCGGCCTCGCTGGGCATGCTCGTCCTGGTCGACGCGGCGTTGCTCGGCGTGGTGCTCACGGTGACCTCGCTGCTGCCGCGCTGGCTGGGCTTCTCCCAGGCGGACCGGATCACCATCCTGTTCTGCGGTTCGAAGAAGAGCATGGCCAGCGGGCTGCCGATGGCCGGCGTGCTGTTTGCCGGACAGGGGGTCGGGCTGCTGGTGCTGCCGCTGATGCTGTTTCACCAGATCCAGCTGATGGTCTGCGCGTGGCTGGCCGGTCGGTACGGCGGGCGGGCGCGGGTCGAGGTGGTCAAACCTCGCCCGACGGCTACGCAGGGTGCGTTCGTTGCCCGCAACGCCGCCTGATCCAGCGGTTTGACCGGGCTCTGAAAGGATACAGAAAACGTGCCGTAGCGCCCTGGTAACAGAGCGCGATCGTTGGGCGCACCGGGGTGACCGGTCGTCGCGCGGACGCCGTTTCGGTCGCCTGAGCGCCTGGTCGCCGGCTTCGGGGCCAGCACACTTGCTCGATGAACGAACCTCAAGCATGTCGCGCCTGCGGCCGTCCGCCGGACCCCCGGCAGGGCGGGGCCTTGTCCTGGATGTGCGACCGCCGGCCGGACGGCGGGAGCAGCTGGATGTGCGCGGACTGTGCCCGCTCGCACCTGCGGGCGATCGAGACCAAGGTGTCCGACGAATGGTGGTAGGCCACGCCTCGGACGCCCACAGGTACTCGTGCTCGGGGCGACCGGTGACTCCGTAGCGCAGCCGCATCTCCACCCCGCTGGCGTCGGCCAGCGCCGTCAGGTACCGCTGTGCGGTGCGGTAGGGCTGGCGCGGCAGGGGTGTCGGTCAGCCTTGCCAAGGCTGACTGAAACGCTGGTAGGTGCCGTCCCCGAGGTCCAGCCGCAGCCACTGGTTCACCCACTGCTGGAACACCACGTCGTCTTGGGGCAGCAGGTAGGCCTTGGGCGAGTAGCTGAACGGGTGGTCCGGGTTCACCGCACACAGCTCGGGGTGCTGGGCGGCCTGCCAGCGGGTCTCGCTGGCGTCGGTGATCATGAGATCGGCGCGGCCCTGGAGGATCTCGTCGAAGATCGTGTTGTTGTCCGGATGCGGCACGATGGTGGCCCGGGTGAGGTGCGCCTTGTCGAACGACTCGTTGGTGCCGCCGGGGTTCACCACCACCCGCACCCCGGGGCGGTCGATCAGCTCGAGGGTCTGGAACCGGGCGACGTCCGCGCAGCGGGTGATCGGCGCCTTCCCGTCGATCAGGTACGGGTCGCTGAAGGTGGCCCTCTTGGCCCGATCCAGGGTGACCGAGATGCCACCCATCGCTACATCGCAGCGGCCACCGGCGAGGTCGCCGACGAGCGTGGCCCAGGTGGTGGGCACCATGGTCAGCCGCACGCTCAGCTTCTGCGCCAGGTCGCCGGCCATGTCGATGTCGATGCCGCTCCACCGCCCGGTTGCCGGGTCGCGGTAGGTGAACGGGCGGTAGTCCCCGGTGCTGCACACCCGGAGCTCGCCGTGCTGGGGGATCAGGTCCAGCGCGCTGGGCGGGGGCCCGAGCGGCGCCGGCTTCGGTGCGCACGCGACCCCGGCCACCAGGACGGCCAGTACCGCCGCCGCGACTCCCATCCGACGCATTCCGGCTCCCCCCGAGTCGGCCGGCGCCCGCCCGGACGCGGCACCGCGGACCGGCTCTCACCGTGCCACAGCGCCTGGAGCAGCGACGCAGTCGGCTACCAACGCGTAGTTTGTTGCCTATGCAGCCCTGGTCGCCCACCCCATTGCCCTCGATCCCCGGGTCCGCGCCGCCGCTGCGGCTCTACGACACCGCTACCGGGGAGATCCGCCCGACGGCGCCGTCGGCGACCGCGCGCATGTACGTCTGCGGAATCACGCCCTACGACGCCACGCACCTCGGCCACGCCGCCACGTACCTGGCGTTCGACCTGGTGAACCGGGTGTGGCGGGACGCCGGCCACGACGTGCACTACGTGCAGAACGTCACCGACATCGACGAGCCGCTGCTGGAGCGCGCGGCCCGGGACCACGACGACTGGATCGTGCTCGGCATGCGGGAGACGGCCCTGTTCCGGGAGGACATGGAGTCGCTGCGGGTGCTGCCGCCCAAGCACTACATCGGCGCGGTGGAGGCCATGTCGGAGATCAGCGAGCTGGTCGACAAGCTGCTTGCCGCGGGTGCCGCCTACCGGATCGAGGACCCGGAGTACCCGGACGTCTACTACGACAGCGCCGCCACCCAGGAGTTCGGCTACGAGTCGGGCTACGACGAGGCGACCATGCTCCGGCTGGCCGGTGAGCGCGGCGGCGACCCGGACCGCCCGGGTAAGCGCAACCCGGTGGACGCGCTCCTGTGGCGGATGGCCCGCCCCGGGGAGCCGTCCTGGGAGAGCGAACTGGGCACCGGGCGGCCGGGCTGGCACGTGGAGTGCGCCGCGATCTCGCTGAACCGGCTCGGCGCGCAGATCGACGTGCAGGGCGGCGGCTCGGACCTGATCTTCCCGCACCACGAGTTCGGTGCCGCGCACGCCGAGGCGTTCACCGGGGTGCACCCGTTCGCCCGGCACTACTGCCACGCCGGCATGATCGCGCTGGACGGCGAGAAGATGTCCAAGTCGCGGGGAAACCTGGTGTTCGTCTCCCGGCTGCGCGCCGACCGGAAGGACCCGATGGCGGTCCGGCTGGCGCTGCTGGCCGGGCACTGGCGCTCCGACCGGTCCTGGGAGCCCGAGCTGTTGCGGGCCGCCGAGGCCAGGGTGGCGGCGTGGCGGGAGGCAGTCCGGCTGGACGCCGCCCCGGACGCCACCGACACGGTCGCCCGGCTGCGCACCCACCTGGCCGACGACCTGGACACCCCGAGGGCCCTGGCTGCCGTGGACGCCTGGGCGCGGGAGGCGGGGGAGCGCCGGGGCAGGGACAGCGGGGCCCCGGTCCTGATGCGCGACGCGGTCGACGCGCTGCTCGGAGTGGCCCTCTAGGACTGTCCTGGCCCGATCGGGAGGAGGCCGAGGTGGCGCACAATGTGCTCGGCGGTGAACTGCGGCCGTGCAGTACCGACCCGTTGACCGGGTTCTACCGCAACGGCTGCTGTGACACCGGCGGCGAGGACACCGGCGTGCACACCGTGTGCGTCCGGGTGACGGCGGAGTTCCTCGAGTTCAGTAGCCAGGTGGGCAACGACCTGTCCACCCCCGCGCCGGAGTACGGCTTCGGCGGGCTGCGGCCGGGCGACCAGTGGTGCCTGTGTGCGTCTCGCTGGGCGCAGGCGCTGGCCGCCGGGCGGGCCCCGGAGGTGGTGCTGGAGGCCACCCACGCCCGCACCCTGGAGTGGGTCGACCTGAAGGATCTGCGCCAGCACGCGGTCGAGGCCAGCGAGTAGCGGTCAGCCGCCGTAGGGGGCGCGGGCTGCCCGTGGCCGCCCGTCCGTGGCCGCCCGTCCGCTGACACAGCTTCCCCGGGCTCGCCACAGCGGCTCGAGCCGCTGTGTGAACCCCACGCGAGCTGTGTGAGCGCCGGGCGAACCGGTGATCGGCGGAGTGGGTCAGCCGCCGTAGGGGGCGCGGGCGCGGGCGGCCCGCAATGCGCGCGCCCACCAGGTCAGCTGGTCGAGCAGCACCGTGGCGGCCGCGCCGGTGCCGGCCTCGTCCACCGCGTCGCCGTCGGCGGTGAACCGCTGGTGTGCCAGGTGGAAGCTGACCGTGTCACGCACCGTAACGGTGTGCAGCTCGGCGAAGACCACCCGCAGCGCCTCCACCGCGCGCAGTCCTCCGGACAGCCCGCCGTAGCTGACGAACGCCACCGGCTTGCCCCGCCACTCGACGCCGACCCCGTCGATCGCGGTCTTCAGTGGCCCGGGATAGCTGTGGTTGTACTCCGGGGTCACCACGACCACCGCGTCCGCCCGGCCGATCCGCTCGGCGAGATCCGCCGTACCCTCCGCCAGGTCGACCACGCCGACCCGCAGGTCAGCCCGCTGGGCGCACTTGCTGACGAACCAGTCGGTCACCACCGGCCCGAACCGGCCCTGGCGGACACTGCCCATGATCACCTCGACGCGCAGCGGCTCCGCCCAGTCGGGTTCGCTGCTGGTCACCGGGGCCTCGGCGGTGGCGGTCATGGTGTGGTCCTCTCGATCGATCGTGGCAGGTCAGGGCCGACTCATCCGGCTGGTGATGATCAGCGTAGAACCTCAACAAATATTGAGGTCAAATCCCTTGACCACGTGATCGTCGCGGGGTAAGACCACAACTAACGTTGAGGTAGGAGTGGGGATGCGACAGGCAGGGTGGGACCACGGGGAGCTGACCGTCGGGCAGCTCGCCGAGCGCAGCGGGGTGGCGGTGTCCGCGCTGCACTTCTACGAGCGGCAGGAGCTGATCAGCAGCCGGCGTACGTCGGGCAACCAGCGCCGCTATCGGCGGGACGTGCTGCGCCGGGTGGCCCTGATCCGGATCGCCCAGCGGGTCGGCATCCCGCTGGCCGACGTGCGCGCCGCGTTGGCCGAGCTGCCGGAGGGCCGTACCCCGAATCGGGCGGACTGGGAGCGGCTGTCCCAGCGCTGGCACGACGAGCTGGACGAGCGGATCAAGCGCCTGCAGCAGCTGCGCGACGAGTTCACCGACTGCATCGGCTGCGGCTGCCTTTCGCTGGATCGCTGCCGAATGGCCAACCCGTTCGACCAGCTCTCCGGGCACGGCTCCGGCCCCCGCCGGCTGATCGAGCGCTGAACCGGCCCGGCGATCAACGCCCCGGGCCCGCGATCAGCGCCGCGAGCCCGGCTTACGCGGCGAGCCCGGCTTACGCGGCGATCAGCGCCCCGGGCCGCTCATCCCGCCCGGCCGGCCATGCCCACCCGATCCGCCGTTGCCCCGCCGACGCAGGTAGCGCTCGAAGTCGGCGGCGATCGACTCCCCGGTCATCTCCGGCAGCGAGGACTCCGACTCGGTGCGCTCCTCGAGCGAGCGCACGTACTCGCGCACCTCGTCGTCGGCGTCGGCCATCTCGCTGACCGTGCGCTCCCACGCCTCCGCCTGCTCGGGCAGCCCGCCCAGCGGTACCTCCAGGTCGAGCACCTCCTCCACCCGGTGCAGCAGCGCGACCGCCGCCTTCGGGTCCGGCGCCTGCGACACGTAATGCGGCACGGCGGCCCAGAACGCGATAGCCGGGATACCGGCCCGTACACAGCAGTCCTGGAACACCCCGACGATTCCGGTGTTGCCCTGGTAGCGGGACGTCTCCAGGCCGAACCGGGCCGCCGAGTCGGCGTCGTAGGCCGTGCCGCTCACCGGGACCGGCCGGGTGTGCGGTGTATCGGTCAGCAGCGCTCCCAGCGTCACCACGGTGGTCGCGCCGAGCCTCTCGAGGTAGGTCAACAGCTCCGCGCAGAACGCCCGCCAGCGCATGTTCGGCTCGATGCCCCGAATCAGGACGACATCGTGGTCCGCGCCGGGTGGCCGGCACACGGACAGCCGAGTGGTCGGCCATTCGATTCTGCGGGTGATCCCGTCGACCAGATGTACTGTGGGACGCGTCACCTGAAAGTCGTAGTAATCGTCCGGGTCCATGGCTGCCAGTGGGCGTGCATCCCAGCTCAGCTCGAGATGCTCCAGCGCGGTGCTCGCCGCGTCGCCGGCGTCGTTCCACCCCTCGAAAGCGGCCACCACCACGGGTT
>Ga0137415_10007255_pt1 | contig 10985 bp, 11 predicted proteins | sample CZODoug3_1_1_16f_FD_183082 | JGI IMG/M metagenome (GOLD analysis project Ga0137415, IMG submission 183082) | Vadose zone soil fungal communities from Angelo Coast Range Reserve, California, USA - CZODoug3_1_1_16fungal (Hybrid Assembly) | ecosystem: Environmental > Terrestrial > Soil > Vadose...
CTATACGCAGGCGTGACCCATAACGACATCGATGCCACCAAAGTGGGCATCGCTTCCGGAACCCATACAATTCATTTCAAGTCGTGGACCAGCAAAGGTATCTGTCCCGTCGTCAGTACGACCTTCAAGGTCGTAGGCGGAAGTGCAAGCTCCGGTGGTTCCGCTTCTGCCGGCTCCACGGTATCCGGTTCGATTCCGTCCTACGCAATTGGATCCGCCAACCTGGATGGCAAGTACTGGGCATTCGAGCAGGATGCGGGTGTCCCGGGATCCGCGCGAGGCTCGACAGTGTATCCGGCAACCACCCCGTCGTATGACGATGCTCGAAAGTTCTACATGTCGTACTCGAAACATGGCGGGGTGCGTTGGCACACCTCCTTCGCCAAGGACGCAGCCGCCACTCACTTCATCTACGACACCTATGTCTACATAGTCGATCCGTCACAGGTAGCGAATCTGGAGTTGGATATGAACCAGGTTATGTCTAACGGCAAGACGGTGATCTTCGGCACGCAATGTTCGACCTACACGAAGACCTGGGAGTACACCTATGTCTCGGGTGGGGCTCACTGGAAATCTTCCGGTATCGCCTGCAACCCCAAGAACTGGGCCGCAAAAACCTGGCACCACATTCAGATAGCTTCCCATCGGAACAGCAGCGGGTATGTCACTTACGACTGGGTAAACGTGGATGGTGCTCATCACGCCTTCTCGAATGCCACCGTATATTCGGCCGAGTCGCTGGGCTGGGCACACGGCGACCTGCTCATCAACTTCCAGATGGACGGAGCTAATTACACGAGTGGCTCCATCACTGCCTATATCCACAAGATGACGATCTTCCGCTGGTAAAGCAGAGAGAGGTTGTTGTCATGGTGGCCGTCCTTCGGGGCGGCCACTTCTTTCTTTAGCGTGCTCGAACTCTCGAAGGTAGGCGGAATGCGCAAATCTTCAGCAATAATTGATTTTGCGCCGCGATCGATTTTCGGCCATCGCTCAAAAACAAAAATGCCCTGGCAGCCAAACGCTGGACAGGGCTTTTGAAACGATTGGTGCCGAAGAAGGGACTCGAACCCCCACACCCTTGCGAGTACATGGACCTGAACCATGCGCGTCTGCCAATTCCGCCACTTCGGCACGGTGATCTCCAGCGCGATTGGCTGGATAGGCAGTAACTCCTAGTTTTTCAAAGAGCAGAGTTTGTGTCAAACTTGCCAGTTACAAATAAAAGGCTAGCCTTCAAAGCTATCGGTCTGCATCCAACTGATGTAGCTTTAGAGGATCAGATAACGCGATGTCCCAATCTGCCGTCAATACCATCCCACCAGAACAGGCCCAGGAGATCCGCCAGCTTGCTCACGATCTTAGCAACGCGCTTGAAATCATCGTCCAAACCAATTATCTGCTGGGGACTGTCAAGCTAGAAGGAGATGCGAATCAGTGGCGCTCCATGCTGGATCAAGGTGTGCAGCAGGCGACGGATATCAATCGCAAGCTGCGTGAGTATATCCGTGCTCACAGCTAGCTGGTATTGACATCGTCAGGCTACTACTCCCCCTACCCCCTTGCTCAAAATGTTAAGTACTTTGTTTTCTTTCGGTTGACTGGGTATGTATATTCTCGATAACAGGCTAACTAATTGTATTTAGAACACTTACCTGTTAGGCCCTAACTTATGTTTTGTGGCTTGGTCAGGGCCTGACCCTAGTTTTTGTATAGCGGTTGGGCCCTGACTTGAGCACAGAAAAGACATTAGGGCGTAATTTCGCGCAGACGGTGGCTCAGGGCCTGAAGGAGCTTTCCGGCGCAGCGGTGGGAGATTTCGTTCCCGCAGAGTGCGTCCATGAGTCTCTGAATCGTTGCGAAAACTTCTTCCACTTCCAACTGAGGTATTTCGGTGGCAAGTCCGCGCCAGAGTTGGCGGCGGGTAAGCGGCTTTGCTTTGGGCTGATGGTTGCGCGGGTTCTCAGAGTGATGACGGCAGTAGGGACGGTGGCTGAGAGCGATGCCCCGGCAGCGGTCTCCGGTAACGAGGATGTAGCGGCAGTTCTGCATGTTGATCTTGCCTCCAAATAGAAAAGCCCATCCGTGGTGGGGATGGGCTTTTTGCCTGCTACTTCTATTTTATTGAATTTGAATAATTCGAGTGCCAACTATTTTTGGCGGGAGATCCTTTGGTTTGAATGAGTTAGAGATGAATTTTGGGGAAAGGGGCTTGACAGGGATGGTGGAGGTCGATGGTTATGTGCGACCGAGGATGAGCCGCAGAGATCCATCAAAGTACGGCTCATGGCGTAGGTAGCCATATTTTTCATCCCATGCGCCGTTCTGTAGATCACGGCTTAAGTTTTCAACGAAACGTAGCTCAACGGAAGGGTCTACGAAACTCCACGCAGAGTTGGCACGCCTTGCGCCTGGGTCCAAGAGGCGTTCAGGACGCCCATAGTATGCCTCGCTGAATCCATCAGTGCAGTGCAAAGGAATAGGAATGGGAATAACCTCCACATTGCCTCCCAATCCTTTCGTAATCGACTTCATAATGGGGTAGCGGCGAGCCTCAACGGTAATCATTTCCGGAGCATACTCATGCAACCAAGATCGATGGAGAGCCTCGGGGTCACAGGTAAGAACCAGTACCGGCCCACGTGTGACACGTTGCATTTCAGCTAAACCTTCTCCAAGGTCGTGCCATTGATGGACGGTGAATGAGGCCATGCTCGCGTCGAAAAGTCCATCTGTGAAAGGAAGAGTTTCAGCCACGGCATCGATAGCTTGAGAGAGATGAGCGGGCCTCTGCGCTCGCATGGAGGCGGATGGCTCTACAGCAGTCACTCGGCGATTTGTGGGCTCATACGAACCCGCTCCAGCACCCACATTCAAAACTGTTTGCGCCGTGCCAAGAGCCTTTTCGATGAAAACTGCAATCGCGGGTTCTGGTTGACGGTATGAGATGTACCCATTACCGATCACTCCATAATCTGCATCGCCAGCACTTCCATCAGTATGTCTATGCAACATTCGATCTCCTTCCAAAAAGATGTAAGCTTCTGACGATTTGGCTCACGTCTGAATCACGGGCTAACCGGGAGTTGCACTTCAGTGCCTGCTCATGCTTAGTTCGTTGCGCAAACGAACGTTTTCGCACGGATTTTGGAACTAACCGAATCCCCGCAATTTAAGTTTCAAAATGATATTGTGACAGGTCCGTTGAAAAGCGATAGGTTTCCGCAACGGGGCTTACCGTTCTATTTGGGACGTTTGATGTGGTAACCCCGATGAGGACTGAATGGTTTCCACACTATTCGATCGCGTGGGAAGAAAATTGAAGCGAGACCTATTGAAGGCCGATGGAATCCAGTTCCTGCCGAAGTTCATCCATCTGGAGCTTCATTTGTTCCCGCTGGCTTTCTAAGGCGTTGAGATCCAGCCCTCTGAGCGCTCGAGATTGCTCGGCCAGCGCTTCAGTCTCTTGTCGCAACTTCAATACATCCATACTGTCCAGCTTGGCTTGCAATTCCATGAAAATGGTTGCGTCCTTTGGCCCGAAGACTGGCCACTCCAGATCGCCCTTTTTCTTCGGTTCGCCTGCCATCATGCTCAATGTCTGTTCTTTGTGATTACGCACCACTGTGAGCTGTACCTGTTTGCCGCGATTTGCATGAATGGCCTTCAGCCACTGCGATGTCGTAGCCATGGTGTCATTGTTTAGCTTGGTGATGACATCTCCGGCTTTCAAGCCCGCCGTTGCTGCCGGACTGTTGTCGTCCACGCGGGCTACCAGCAAACCCGTGCCTTCTTTTACGCCAAAGTAGTCCGCAAGCTGCGAACCTACAGGATTCACCTCTGCGCCTATATAAAGCTGATTGATCGAAAGCGACCCAAAGAAACCCCTGCTTCCGGCGAATCCAGGTCCTGAGGGCATCATCGGTCTGGCTTCAACCGTTGGAGCATCATCCGGGTCAGGCACGGCAAAGTGCTTCGACCACGCATCGGCTTCCACCTGTGCCCGGTCCGCAAGCTGGATATTCAATGTCTGCTGCTGGCCGTCGCGGCTGATGAGAAAAGTAACGGCGTGCCCGGCGGGCGTCTCGCGCAGCATGCGGCGCAACTGCGTTTCACCCTCCACCTGCTGGCCGTTCATCTGCAGGATGACGTCGTGTAGCTTGAGTCCGGCCTTGCCTGCCGGGGCATCGCGATCAACTGTAACCACTTCAGCGCCACGCGCATCCTTGAGCTTCAGCGCCGCGGCCCGGTCATTGTCGATATCGCGGATATCGATGCCCAGGTAGCCTTGTGAGCTGTGCAGCAAAAGCGCTGGGCCTTCCTGCATGACATTGACAAGTTGAGCATGGGCCGCACCGGTTGCGACACAGCCACTGAGCATTGCGACGTTTACCAGCCTCGGAAAGTATTTCATCCTGTTACCTCGATTTCCACTGCGCCAGAGCAAGCTCTTCAGGCCTGTTTCTCACACTTTACTGACGCAGGGCAGCTTCAAAATGTCATCGTATAGCGTTATTGAATTTGCGGCATCTGATCGAGAACCTGCCGCGAAACGGTACGTATCTGGGGATTATCATCCTGCAACGCAACTGTGTTCAATACCTGTCGAACGCTGCTGTCGGCTTCTACTGGCTCCAGTAGTCCGATGGCTTGCGTGCGCACGGTCGCATCCTTGTCGTTCATCAGCGTTTCCAGAACGGCATCGCGCACACGCATGTCGTCACCGATATACGGCTGCAATCCTTCCAGCGCTTTCAAACGCACGTTGGGGCTGCGATCATAGCGCAGGGCCACCATCAACGCGTTGCGAATCGGACCATCTGTGCATTGATGTCCGGCGCGGCATTCGTTTGCCAGCAGGCCGACGGAATCATCCCTCACATCAGGGTTGATGCGATTCTGCGCGCCCAGTAGCAGCAATTGGCGAATCTGCGGATCATCGAGCGAGCCGTGGATGGTCTCCGGGACCAGGCGGTTATAGCTCACCTCAACATTGTCGGTATTCGGTTCCTGGACGATGCTGCTTACATTCGCAATCTGCGCCGTGACGCCACCGGTCTTCGCCGCGGACTGCATAATCAGCTTTGCCTGATCGCTGTCGTGGATGTGCCGGCCCTCGCGGAATCCTGCGTATCCACCGATGCCAACGCCCAGCACCAGCAGCACCGAAGCCGCCACTGGAGCAGCGCGCATATGCCCCAGACCCTGGGAGAATTTCTGCGAAAGGCGCAGCAGCCAACTGCCGTGCGGCATCGAGTCCAGAGCTTCTTCCAAACGAAGCCTCGTGCGCGCGATGAGATTTGCCGATGGTTCCTCTACCGGTAGGAGCGACATGGCCTTATAAAGACCCTGCACGGCTTCCAGTTCCCGGCGGCAACTTTCACATTCCGCTAAATGCTGTTCGAGTAGATGAACTTTGTCATCCGGCAGCTCACCGTACACGATAAGCGCGATTTGTTCCTGAGCCAGTTCACACTTCATGGCCACGTCCTTTGCCTCACATGCCTCAAAAGTCGCTGGCCCGGTCTAAAGGGAGGGCTAGCGTAATTCTGCCAAGTTCATTCTTAACTTTCTTGTCGCGCGAAAGAGTGTGTTCTTGGCGGTCTCTTCCGTCGTGTTCAACATCTCTCCAATTGTCCTCAGCTTCAACCCCTGGTAGTGCTTCAGCTCGAAAACCATACGTTCGCGGGGTGTCAGCTTATCCAGCGCCTCGCGAATTCGTTCACCCAGAAACTTGCGTTGCAGCTCCCTGTCGGGATTCGCGCCTGCGCGGTCGTCCGACACATTGCTCAACAAATCCATCTCCTCGCCCGAGGAGTCGATCATCACTGCCTGGTCTTCGCGCCGCGCCTTGCGCCGCCGCAGATGGTCCAGGCACAGGTTAGTGACGATCCTGTAAATCCACGTATAAAACGAGCATTCAAAGCGGAAGTTGCCGAGATACCGGTAGGCTTTCAGGAAGGCTTCCTGGTGAACATCCTGCGCGTCCTGCTCCGAACCGGTCAGGTGAAGCGCCAATCGCAACACCGCCTGATCATATTGACGCACCAGAGTGTCAAAGGCTGTGCGCGAACCGGCCTGAGCCTCACGAATTAATTCATTTTCGCTGGCGCGGTCCCGCGCTTGGCTCGGCATACGCTGTGAGGATTGTAGCCCCGAGGTGGCCGGAATACGAAGGCGGAGGGCATCCACAGACATGAACACTCCATTCGCTTGCGGTAGCAAACGTATATGAAATGACGGATGAGGAGGCGATTTGTTAGCAGATTCGGCACAAAAATTTCTGCCCGGCCCATGATGGCAGCCATTGCCATAGATTGCCGCCTTGCGTAGAGTATAGGTCGATAAAACGCTCTAACAGGCGCCGGACTCACAATTCACCTGCTCCTGCACCTGGTATCACGAACCCACGCTGCTCTGCATCTAAGGAGATGCACGTATGAAAAAACAGATACTCCTCCAATCCATCCTAATAGCCGTTCTTTCGCTTTCGGTTTCCTCTGCTCTGGCCCAGGGGCATGGCAACGGAAACGGGAATAGTCACGGCAACAAGCACAGCGATGGCAATGACCAGGGCAATGGAAACCATGGAAATGGAAAAGGCAAACATGGCCGGTATTTCCGCGATTCCGACTACGGCATCCTCAAGCAAAACTACTCAGGACCGACCAATCTCCCACCCGGCCTTCGCAAAAAGTACTACCGCACCGGAACCTTGCCTCCTGGGTGGCAGAAGCGTTTCCAACCCATGCCTGTCGCGGTCGTACAGCAACTGCCGCCAATCCCCGCATATTGCCAGCGCGGCTACATTGACGGATACGCTGTCGTCTATGACCGCAGAACACGCATTATTTTGGATACAGTCGACCTTGTTGGAGCCATTGCTGGTCATTAGAGCCGTCTTCCGGGTGCCTCATTCTTCGCGAGCGGTGTTTTCGCGAAGAATGGGCCTCAGCGGTCTTGAACCGCGCTATAGCATTTTCCCTGAAGGTATAGAGGAAGAAGATGTTCCATGCGTAGCCGTTCCGCTAAAGAACGGCTACACCGAGTCAATCTCGACACTCTACAGCATCAGGGAAAATGCTTTAACTCTTACCCGGACTCTCTTCCACCGTCTTATCCAATACACTTTTCTCATGACTCAGGACCGAACCAGCGCAACCCTATGGCCTCAAGAAAAAGTCTCCAACGAAGGCTGGGTAACCGCCTACTGCGACGGAGGCTCTCGAGGAAACCCCGGTCCTGCCGGTTACGGAGTCTTCTTGCAGAACGCCGATGGCAAGACTGTTGGCGAACTGAGTGAATACCTGGGCAAGAAGACCAACAACTTCGCCGAATACTCGGGCCTGCTGGCGGCGCTCGACTACGCCATCCAGCAAGGCATCCCGAAATTGAAGGTGGTAGCTGACTCGGAACTGATGGTGAAGCAGATTAAGGGACAATATAAGGTCAACAGTCCTGAACTGCGTCCGCTTTATGAAGAAGCGAAGCGCCGTATCGGTAAGCTCGAGGCTTTCCAGATCCAGCATGTTTTGCGTGGGAAAAACCAGCAGGCTGACCGGCTGGCCAATCAGGCTATGGATAAAGGTATGGGACGGTCTGCTGCTCCAGCATCATCCCCAGCAGGCGAAAAGCCGCAAACCTTACGTGGCTTTGTGAAGGGTGGGGTAATTCACCTGGTTGAAGGGGAACTGCCGGATGGGGTGTTTGTACGTATTACAAGAGATCCGGGTGCCCCAGGTTCGCGAAGCTAGCCTGGGGACGTTGATCTTCAGAACTAAAGCAGCTACCCAGCTAATCTTGCCTTCACCAGTTCGCTCAAAACCCGTCCGTCTGCGCGCAGACCGCTTGCCTGTACGCGCGCCTGAATTGCTTTCATGGCCGTGCCCATGTCTTTGGGGCCGAGTGATGCTCCGGAGGCGGCAAGCTCCGAGATTGCTTCGTCGACCAGCTTCTTGAGGTCGTCTTCGCTGGCTGCTTTTGGCATGTACTCTTCGATGACCGTGATCTCGGCAGCTTCCTTCTCTGCAAGGAGAGGACGATTGCCCTTCGTGAACTGCTCGATCGATTCACGCCGTTGCTTAATCATGGTTGTCAGCACCTGCACGGCTTCGGCATCGGTCAGTGGCTCACGCTTTTCGATCTCTTTGTTCTTAAAAGCGGTCTTCACCATGCGCAGCACGGATGTGCGTTCCGGATCGCGCGCCTTCATCGCCGCAACCATGTCGTGATCGACCTTTTTCACTAAACTCACGTGCCGTCTCCAATCTGACGTCCAAACCTATCATTATAGAAAGAAAACAGAATTCGAGCCGCTCGTTAAAATAGAAGTTAGAGGATACTCCGAAAATGATTCGCAAGACGCGCCTGTTCACCCCCGGCCCGACACCACTGCTTCCCGCCGCGCAGTTCGCCATGGCCGCTGCGGACATCCACCACCGTACTCCGGAGTTCCGCGCCCTTTATATGCGCGTGCTTGAGCAGCTCAAGGCATTCGTCGGAACAAAAAACGACGTGCTGTTACTCGCCTCCTCGGGTACCGGAGCCATGGAAGCCGCTGTCTCGAACCTCACCTCGCCAGGCGATCGGGTGCTCGTTCTCTCCGCCGGAAAATTCGGCGAGCGCTGGGTATCGCTCACCAAAGCCTTTGGATGCGCCGTCGATATCATTACCAAACCCTATGGCCAGACCTTTTCGCTGGATGAAGTTCGCGCCGCACTCAAGATCGAGACCCGAGCCGTCTTCATGCAGGCTACCGAGTCATCGACCGGCATCCGTCACGACGTGGAAGGTGTTGCCAAGCTACTCAAGTCCACGAACAGCGACGCGTTGCTCGTCGTCGATGCCATCACTGGGCTTGGCACTACGCACCTGGATGTGGACGGCTGGGGCATCGACATCGCTATTGGCGGTTCGCAGAAGGCGGTCATGATTCCGCCCGGCCTTGCCTATCTCTCTGTAAGCGACCGCGCATGGGAGGCGATGGAAATTTCACTGAACCCGCGCTACTACTTCGATCTACGCCGCGAGCGCAAGAGCGCGCATAAAGGAGAATCGGCTTATACGCCCGCAGTTGCACTGATCGCCGCGCTGGGAGCCGCTCTTGACTACATCGCCGCCCAAGGCGGAGGAGACCTTGCTACTGGCCGTATCGCGCTGGTCGATAACGCGGAGACCTGTGCCGCCATGACCCGCGCCGCAGTGAAAGCGCTAGGGCTGAAGTTATTTGCTCCTGACGCGCCTGCCGCCGCACTGACCGCCGTATTGCCTCCCGAGGGAGTCGATTCGGGTGTTGTCGTGAAGGATCTCAAGAGCCGTTTTGCTGCCGTCATCACTAACGGACAGGGCGACATGAAGGGCCAGCTCTTCCGTGTTGCGCATATCGGTTTCTTCGACTACATGGACACCATCGCGCTGATTGGCGCGCTGGAGCAGGTAGCCGTCTCGACGCTCAAGATTCCTGGCTTCCAGTTTGGACAGGCACTCGCTGCGGCGCAGCAGGCTTATGTTGATTGTCTAAAGACTGTTGAAGAGCGCAAGAAGTTTGCTGCGCCGGAAGCCGTTCACGCGTAAACAACTTACTAAGTAGTGAGCTTTTGAAGGGGACGGACTTTAGTCCGTCCGTAAACCCAGCCAATTTGGTGCGGCTTTAGCCGCTGAGGGAAGATTTCTTTTGCAGACTCTCCCCATATAAGGATTAAGAAAAAGAATGAAGATCGTTCTCGCAGAAAAGGTCTCTCCGGCAACCCTCGCCGTTTTCAAGACCGAACCCACCTGGCAGGTTCTCACGCATGACCAGGTAAAGAGTCTTCCTGAAGAGCTTGCCGATGCCGATGGCCTTGTCGTCCGTTCCGCCGTGCAAGTGAACGAGGCCCTGCTTGCTTCCGCTCCCAAACTCCGTGTCATCGGGCGCGCCGGAGTTGGCGTAGACAACATCGATGCCGATGCAGCGACACGTCATGGCATCGTTGTGATGAATACACCGGGAGCCAACGCCATTGCCGTCGCCGAGCTTACGCTTGGCATGATGATCGCGCTTGCCCGCCAGATTCCCAAAGCCACCAACACCATGCACGACGGCAAGTGGGAGAAGAAGTCCCTGCAAGGCGTCGAGCTACGCGGCAAAAAACTCGGCGTCCTGGGTCTGGGCCGCATTGGTCTTGAGGTCGCCCGCCGCGCCCGCAGCTTTGGCATGGAACTCATTGGGCACGATCCATTCGTCTCCGCTGCCGTGGCCCGCGAGAATGCCATCAAGCTCGTCACCACCGAAGAGCTCTTTCGCGAAGCTGATTATCTGACATTACATGTCGGACTTACGCCGCAAACCACTGGCATCATCAACGCGTCGACGCTGGGTACCATGAAGAAAGGTGTCCGCATCATCAACTGCGCCCGCGGTGAACTCATCATCGAAGAGGCTCTCGCCGAGGCCCTCAAGAGCGGCCAGGTTGGCGGAGCAGCCCTCGATGTCTTCCATCAGGAGCCACCCAAGAACTCGCCTTTCTTTGGGCTTGAAAATGTCGTCCTTACGCCGCACATCGCCGGATCGACAGCCGAAGCGCAGGAGGCAGTTGGCATCCAGATCGCGTTGCAGGTCCGCGAGTATCTCAAGCTCGGAGTCGTGCAGAACGCCGTCAACCTGCCCTCGCTCACACATGAGGAATACCTCGAACTCTCCCCGTACATGACGCTTGCCGAGCGCCTCGGCACTTTCGTCGCGCAATTCACGCCGGGCAGCATCGAGAGCATCCACCTCGCCTACAACGGTCGCATCTCCGAATCGAAGACCGACCTTATCCGCAACGCGGCAGTAGAAGGCGTGCTCGGCCACTCCGATCAGGTGAACCGCATCAACGCGGCTTCGGTCGCTGCTGAGCGTGGTATCCGAATCCACGAAGAGAAAAAAGAAGTTGCCTCAGGCGGCGCTGGCAATGTCATTAAGCTCACGCTGCATACGAGCTCTGGCGATGTGACAGCCAGCG
>Ga0137415_10007259_pt1 | contig 10979 bp, 10 predicted proteins | sample CZODoug3_1_1_16f_FD_183082 | JGI IMG/M metagenome (GOLD analysis project Ga0137415, IMG submission 183082) | Vadose zone soil fungal communities from Angelo Coast Range Reserve, California, USA - CZODoug3_1_1_16fungal (Hybrid Assembly) | ecosystem: Environmental > Terrestrial > Soil > Vadose...
CCCGGGATGTCATTGCCGATCGACCACCGGCAACCCTGCGCCGTCTGCCCCTTCGTGTAGAAGGGATAGAACGCAGCCGGCGTGCCGTCGTCGGTCACCGGGATCAGCGTGCACCCGGTGCCGACGTGCGTGTCACACGGCTGGTTGCCCGCCGAGGACTCGATCGCCGCAAGGTCCGCCTCGAACGCCATCCGCGGGTAGGTGTCGCGGAAGTGGTGGCCGGTGCGCGGGCTCGAGAACAGGATCGACGTCGGGTGCTGCTTGCTGCCGTCCGGCCAGCGGGGCAGGTAGGACGTCCCGTCGAAGCCGTCGTTCTGGCCGTTGCAGCCGGTGACCGGCACGAGCGTCGACGCCGACGCGGGGAAGCACGCGAAGTCGTCGTCGTCGGCCGGCTCCTGGTCGCCGGGCACGCCTTCCTTACCGACGCACGTTCCGGTGGCCGTATCGACCGCGGAGCAGAAGTCGAAGTGACCGATCTCGTCGGAGAACGAGACGTTGCCGGAGTGCGCCGCCCACAGCGTGTCCGCCCCGGGCGCCGGCGAGCTGGTGTCATACATCGGGTGGAAGTCGTACGGCGTCTCGGTGCAGCTGGTGCCGGTGGGCGCGAACTTGACCTGGCCGAAGCCGTTGCGGGCGCTCGCGGTCATCGACCCGGACTGATGGGTGGTGGCGTCGTCCAGTTCGGCCCGCAGGCCGTGCGACGTGTCGTGCATCGTCAGGGTGATGCGGTCGCCCTGACCCATCATCAGCGCCTTGCGCGGATCGGGTTTGCCCGACGCGACGGGGTCGAAGTGCAGCGGGTCGGGCGGTCCCTGCGGGCGACCGGATCGGGTGAGGTAGGCGAAGTTGACGTACTCGACACCGCCGAGCACCTGATTCGAGCACGCGTTGTTGAGCAGCGTGCCCGCCACCGGGTCCTCGCTCAGGCTGTCGATCGTGAGCGCCGCGCACCAGTGCGTGGCGTCGCAGCTCTGGCTGTCGAACTGCTGCACCCATCCCGGTGGGTAGAGCTGCAATTCCATGAACGCCGCCCCCGGGTGTCGCGGGCTCTTGCGCGGATCGACGACGTTGCGGTCACTGTCCGGCGTGCAGTGGTCGACCTGGACGGGGTAGGACTGCGTGTCGCACAGCACCATCCCGAACCACAGGGCGGGACGCAGCTGGAAGCTGTAGGAGAAGCGCGGGTCGGCCGAGGGTGGCGGATCCTTGGGGAGGGTGAACGAGTACTGCATCGAATTCCCCGACCCGTGCTGCGCCGAGTAGAAGTTCAGCGCGGGCTCGTCGTGGCCGACGTAGTGCCCGAACAGCTGCGTCGAGTTCTCCACCTCGGCGCACAGCATCCGGGCCGCACCGCAGTTGGGTAGTTGCCGCGGCGCCGCCTGCGTCTGCGTCGCGTTCACCAGCGACACCCCGGCCAGCGCTCCCGCCGCCAGCACTGCGAGACCCATCCGTTTGATGGTCATCAGCACCTCCTGCTCTAGGGCCCCCCGCCGGTGACACGGCACAGCCCGCGCCTAGGTTCACGAATGCCACACTTCACTGGTGACCGTCCCGGATCCGGCGCTGGTGGTGCTGATCGGCGCCTCGGGTTCGGGCAAGTCGACCTGGGCGGCGGCTCGCTACCGCCCGCAGGAGATCGTGTCGTCGGACGCGCTGCGAGGCGTGGTGGGCAGCGGGCAGCACGACCTGGACGCCTCGACCGACGCGTTCGGCCTACTCGAGCAGATCGTCGCGGCCCGGATCGGCCGTGGGCTGACCACCGTCGTCGACACGCTCGGCGCGGACGCCGCGCGCCGGCGCAGCTGGCTGGAACAGGCCCGGACGGCCGGGCTGCCGGCCGTCGCGGTGCTGTTCGACGTGGACGCCGCCGAGTGCCGTCGCCGCAACCGGGCCCGTGACCGCCCGGTGCCGGCCGCCGCTCTTGATGCCCAGCTACGCCGGATGCGCGACGTCCCGGCCGAGCTCGCCGCTGAGGGCTGGGACGTCGTGCTCGACATCAGCCAGGACGTCCGGATCGAGCCGACGCACAGCCCGGGCAGCGCCGCCGCGCCGGCGGGACGACCACTCGGCATGGTCTTGCAGATCTCCCGGTTCGCCTGGGGCGACGACCCGGCAGGCTGGCTGACCTCGATTGCCGATGCGGCGACGCAGGCCGGCTTCGAGGGGCTCGCGCTGATGGACCATCTGATCCAGATCCCGCAGGTGGGACGGGCCTGGGAGCCGATTCCCGAACCGCTGGTAACGCTCGGGATGCTCGCTGGCGTGACGACCGACTTGCGGCTCGGCACGTTGGTGACACCGGTGACCTACCGGGCGCCGGGCATCATCGCCAAGTCCCTGGCCACCCTGGACGCGTTGAGTGGCGGGCGGGCGTTCTGCGGCATCGGCGCCGGCTGGTGGGCCCGCGAGCACGCCGCGTTCGGGCTGCCCTTCCCGGGCGCCGCCGAGCGGCTCGACGAGCTCGAGCGGGCCATCGGGATGATCCGCGCGCTGTGGGCGTCGGGCACGAAGCCCTATGCCGGCCAGCGGGCACACCTGCCGGAGACGACGTGTTACCCGCGGCCCGTCTCGCAGATCCCGATCATCGTGGGCGGTTCGGGTGAGCGTCGCACCCTGCAGATCGCGGCCCGGCACGCGGACGCGTGCAACCTGCCGTCGGATCTGGAGACGCTCGACCACAAGCTCGAGGTGTTGAAACGGCACTGCGCCGAGGCCGGCCGCGACATCGCGGTCACCGTCCTGGACGTGCCGATCGTGGGCCGCGACCGCGAGCACGTCGCGGCGCTGGTCGAGAAGCTACGAGGCCGAACGCCGGCTGCCACCTTCGCCCGCCGCCACCATGCTGGGACGGCGGCGGAGCATCTCGGCCGGTACCGACTCCTCGCCGAGCGGGGAGTCAGCACCGTGTTCGTCTCGCTGCCGGACCTCGCCGGCCCGGACGACGTGCTGCACCTCGCCCCGATCGTGAGCGGTTTCGCCGAGGCGGGCCGGCCCACGTGATGACCCACCCCGGCGATCCCGTCCTGCCAGCAGGCGAGCCCGTTCTTTCGCTGACGTTCCTCCCCAGACGCCGAAGGGCTCGCGTGCGTCCAGTGCCCACTTCAGGCAGCTTGTGATGACCGGGCACGATGCGCAGATCTGCTTGGCTCGCCGCTCGCGCCGGGCCAGCGTCGGCCCGCGCTCGCGATCACCCGGGTAGAAGACCGACGTGTCCATGCCGCTGCAGGCGGCGCGCTGGCGCCAGCTCTCGTGGTGCACCGAGTGCTCGGTCATGGTGATCCCTGTTCCATCGGGCGGAGCGAGCTGATACCTAGGAGACGGGCGACCCGGCGCATCGTGTCGCGGAACCGGCCAGCGAGAATGCCGCTGTGACCGTGCTTCGATTGCTCACCTACAACGTCCGCTCGCTCCGCGACGACGACGCCGCGGTCGGCCGGGTGATCCGGGCCGCGAATCCGCACGTGGCGTGCATCCAGGAGGCGCCGCGGTTCTTCCGCTGGCGCTCGAAATGCGCGGGCCTCGCCCGCCGGGCCGGAATGGTCCTCGTGACCGGCGGCCGCGATGCCGGCGCGAATCTGGTGCTGTCGACGCTCGGCGTGGACGTCGTGTCGACCCGGGACGTACTGCTGTCCCGCAACCGGGGCTACCACCAGCGTGGGGTCGCGATGGCAGTGCTCCGGCTGGACGGTGTCGAGTTCGCCGTGGTCGGCACGCATCTGGACGGCGCGTCCCAGGTGCACCAGATAGGCGAGCTGCACCGGGCCCTTTCCGCCTTCGCGCCGGCGGGTCGACCGGCGATCGTGGCCGGCGACATCAACGCCTCGCCCACGATGCCCGGCTGGCAGGAGCTGGCCGGTCGCGGGTCCGACGCGTTCGCCGTCGCCGGCACCGGCGACGGGTTCACCTCCAACGTCACGGCGCTGACCCGGCGCATCGACGGCATCTTCCCCGGCGCCGGCATCAAGGTGTTGAGCGCGCAGGCGATCGACACCCCGGACGTCCGCATCGCCAGCGACCACCTGCCCGTGCTCGCCGAACTGGAGCTGCCGGGATGACCGAGACGGGCGCCCGGCTGTCGTCGACGACCCGGGTCGAGGCGTTCAGCGACGGTGTCATGGCCATCGCGATCACCCTGCTGATCCTGGAGATCAAAGTCCCCGAACGGGGGCACGGCAGCCTGCTGCACGACCTGCTGCACCAGTGGGCGTCCTACCTGGCCTACCTCGACTCGTTCCTCACCATCGGCGTGATCTGGCTGTGCCACCACGCGTTCTTCAGCCGCATCCGGCACATCGACCCGTTGCTGCAATGGGGCAACCTCATGCTGCTGCTGGTCGTCGGGTTCTTGCCGTTCCCGACCGCAGTGCTGGCTGATCGCCTGCCCGGCGGTGGCTGGGACGCCAAGGTCGCGACGGCGTTCTACGGCGTCGTCGGCATGCTGCAGGCCCTGGCGTGGATGCTCATGTGGCTGCCGCTGCGCCGCCGTCCGGAGATGTTCGAGCCCGGGTTCGACAGCGCGTTCGCCCGGATCGAGAGCCGGCTGGCGTGGATCGGCGTCCTCTTGTTCGGGTTGTGCGCCGCGATCGCCCTGCTCGCCCCGTGGGTCGCCCTGACGATGTACGTGGTGTTCACCGGGACGTACGGCATCGCGAGCGGCGGCTGGTACTCGTTCCGGGCGCAGGTGGCCCGCTCGGACGGGCCGAGCTAGGCGAGGCGGAGCCGCCGGGCGGCACAGCCGATCGTGACGGTCTGGCCCCACGACAGGCTCAGGTGATCGGCCTCGATGCCGTCCCCGAAGGCGACGAGCTGATCCGACTCGACGGTGATCGCCAGCCGGGCGGCGGCCAACTCGCCTTCGGTGTTGACCGTGCCGGTCGCCGGCGAGGGCCACGCCTCGCGGACGAACCACAGCAGCCGCCGCTCGTCCGGGTCGGGTAGCGCGAGCGGGCTGTGGCGTTCCAGCCAGGCCGAGCGGCACCAGCCGGTGCTGCCGGTGCCGGTGGCGACGATCAGCCCGGACGACGCCTGCCGCTCGGCGTCGCCGTCCGCCGGCGTCAGTGTGTACCGGGACGTCTGGTGGCTGGCGTGGCCGAGATAGATCTCGTTCAGCGCGAGCAGCGACTGGCCGTCATCGGTGATCGCCTCGACCATCGTGCGTTCTGCGGCGCCCGTCCCACGCAGCAGGTCGCCCGCCGCCGACGGGGGATGCGCGACGAGCACGCCGGGGTTGCGGTCCGGATCGGAGTTGATGCCGATGACGCGCTGGCCGTCCAGGTACTTCGCCACGTTGGCCACCAGGCCGTCCTGGCCGACCACGATCACGACGTCGTCCGGCGCGAACAGGAACCGGGCCAGGTCGTCCCGCTCGACTGTTCCCCTCCGCCAGTCGAGCGGGACGACCGCCATCACCTCGGCGATGGCCGCTGTCGTCGCCGCGTGTCGTTGCTCGACCTCGTCCAGGCGCCGGCCCCGGGTGGCCAGGAAGAACGCCGCCTGACCCCGGGTGCCGTGCCGGGCGAGCAGCTCGTCCAGTTCGGTGCGCCGGTGGACGAGGACGGCGCGCGGCGCCAGCGTCACTGCGAGCTGCCGAGGCGGGCCAGCACCGGGGCGATCAGGTCGGGCGTCAGCACCAGGCTGTTGATCTGCGGCAGGTTCGTGGCCAGCTCCTGGGCGGCCAGGGCCATGAGGACGTTGCTCGACACGTCGCGGTAGGCGTCGAGCTTGGCCGCCTCGGCCGCGGCCCGCGCCACGCCCTGCACCCGGGTCGCGGCCGCGTGCGCCTCGGCCATCCGCTCGGTGCGGGCGGCCTCGGCCTCGACGTTGATCTGGGTGGCGGCCGCCGCCTCCTCGGCCTCGCGCCGCGTGTTGGCGCCGCGCTGGGCGACCAGCTGCTCCTCGCGCTTGGCCAGCTCGATCTGGTTCTGCAGCTCGTTCTCACTGATCGCCCGCTCGCGTTCCACGGCGACGGCCCGCCGTTCGTAGGTCGCGCGGTCGGCCTCTTGCTGCACCTGCTCGCGGGTCGGCGTCTGCAGCGCCCGCTCGACCTCGGGCTCGGGCCGGATCGCGACGACGCGCACCCCGATCAGCGCGATGCCAATCTCGGCCAGTCGCGCGTCGCCGGCGAGGCCCGCCTCGATCGCGTTCCGGACGGCGGTCACCCCGTCGGTCAACGCCGTGGTGAGCGTCGTCCGGACCAGCAGGTCCAAGGCGTGCTGCTGCGCCGTCTCGGTCAGCAACGAGGCGACCTGCTCTAGCGGCATCGCCCGCCAGCGTCCCGTGTCGGGGTCGATCGAGAAGTCCATGCGGGTCGCGGCGGTGATCGGATCGGTCAGCCGGTAGGTCAGCGTCGCCTGCACCGTCACGTCCTGGAAGTCGACCGTGCGGGCGTGGAAGAGCAGCGGTAGCTCCCGGTCGTCGATCGGCACCTCCGACAGGACGGCGCTCAGCGGCCGGAACCAGAACGACTGGCCACTGCCGGTATGGCGCGGCTTGCCGTTCTGGACGTGCAGCACGTGCGTGGTGGCCGTGCCCCGCAGGTGCCGCAACAGTGGGTAGCGGGCGATGTCTGCCATTGACCTCTCCTTAATCGTCAGTTCGACGATAACACTATCGTCAACGTGACGATTAGCATGTGACGCATGACGTCCGACACAGCGGTCACTGTCGACCTGGTGGTGCTGACGATTCGCGACGACGCCCTCTGCGCCCTGGCGATCCGGCGCGGCGAGCCCCCCTACAAGGGGCGGTGGGCGTTGCCGGGCGGCTTCGTCCGTCCGGACGAGGACCTGGCCGAGGCCGCGGCGCGCGAACTGGCCGAGGAGACCGCGGTCAGCGCCTACCTCGAACAGCTGGCCACGTACGGGGCGCCTCGCCGCGATCCTCGCGCGCGCGTGGTCACCGTCGCCTACCTGGCGCTGGCCCCGGCCCTTCCGACGCCGCAAGCCGGGACCGACGCAGCCGACGCGCGCTGGCTACCCGTCGACGAGCTGCGCTCAGCCCGGCTGGCCTTCGATCACCACCAGATCCTGCTGGACGGCCTGGAGCGGGCGCGGGCCAAGCTCGAGTACACCCCGCTCGGAACCGCCTTCTGCGCGGGGGAATTCACCGTCGCCGAGCTGCGCCGCGTCTACGAGATCGTCTGGGACACCACGCTCGACCCCCGCAACTTCCACCGCAAAGTCACCGGTACGGCCGGCCTACTGGAACCGACCGGCCGCACAACGACCCGCGACGGGGGACGCCCAGCTCAGCTGTACCGACGCGGTGGGACAGAACTGCTGTATCCGCCACTACTACGCGACGGGGCAACAGCGTGACATCCAGCGTCGATGCGGGGAGCGCTGCAGTGGTCGACACCGTATCGGTTGCGGGTCAAGCAGGTGTAGTAGCGAACTACCGATAGTTCAGCGCGGATGTCGTCGTGATCGCCGTCGAGATCCGGCTGGACTACTATCCTAAATTTCTGTACCGGCGTACCCAAATGCTGCCGGACCACAACCAGAGGTTATTATTATGCCGCCCTTCTCGGGGCACGCGTACACCTTGATTTCAGCGAGGGGAGCCATGGTCAGGTAGGCGTAGGTAGTAGTGCCATTGCCTTCCTTGTTCCACTTGTAGTAGGGCCCTGTATTGGACCGGTCATAGCGATAGTACTTGGCCACAACTCCGTAGCCGTCCGCGTGCGTATCGTGAACGCTCAGTATTTGGGTGTCCGCGTTGAAATAGGCATAGCCAACCGAGGCCGTCGATACGGCGTTGGTGGGAACGGTGGCGGCGAACGATGGGCTGGCGGCCACGGCCGTAGCCGTGACTGCCACGGCGACCATGACGGCAAGCCGGGTTGCGGTGCGCTTCACGATCGACATGGCCGGTTGGCGTCTGCGTCGCATGAATATGTACCTCCTCAGGGCGAATATATCTCGAGTAAATGGCAATTCGCGCACGGTCCGCGGCCGCCGTGCTGACCCTGAGCATATGCATGGACCCGAAGGCGATCCCGATCTGCTGCAAGCCGGTGATGATAGAACTGCTGTATCCGCCACTACTACGCGATGGGGGCACCGCGTGACGTCCAACCTCGATCCGGAACTGCTCGCGCGGGAGGGACACGGTGCCGTCCAGGTCGATCTGCCGACCGAGGAGCCCCTGGTCGTCATGCTCGCCGGTCCCATCAAGATCTGGTGGGCGCCCGGGCAGTGGGATTCCCTGGCCCACCGCGAGTTCGTGCAGTGGCGCGACGCCGTACGCGTCGCCTGCGTCAAGGCCGGCTTTCTCGTCTACAGCCCGCACCGCGCCTGGCAGGGCGCCTGGAGCGAGTCGGCCCAGCGCGTCAACGACATGGCGATCGAGATGGCTGACGTCGTGCTCGACCTCACGCCACCCGGGGTCGAGGCGGACGGCACCCTGGCCGAGGTGGCCTACGCCGACAAGGTCGGCACCCCGGTGCACCCTCTGCCGCCCGGCGATGCGACCACCCTCGCCGAAGCGCTCGCCGAGCTGGCCACCCGGCCCCGCTAGCCGCGCACCGAGGCGCGCTCGTACGCGGAGCTAGACGCGGCGCAGGAACAGTTCTCTTCCCTCGGACGGGATCTGCCCGGACGAGATCGCCGAATCCAACGAGGTGACCAGCGCAGCGATGTAGGAGCGGTCCTGCGGGAAAGCGGCCGTGACGATATGAATGATGCCGGCGTGCACCTTGTCGAGCCGGTTCCACCGTGCGCTGAGTGCGGCGAAGTCACGGACGTTGGCGGTGACGACGCAGCGGCCCTGTTCAGTTGCGGCGGCCAGGATGTCCTCGTCCGACATCGAGATCAGCGCCACCACTTCGACCACCGCGACTGCGTCGTGGCCTCGATCGCGCAATTGAACCGCGATGCGGGCGCCGAGCATCTCGTCCAGTAGCAAGGCGGCCGTGCGGCTCACTTAGCGAGTAGGTCCTGTTGCCGCTGCCACGAGGCCAGGGCATCGGCCTCGTGCTGCTCCGCCTCGGCTATCCAGGCATCGATCTCGTCGGGAAAGGACGCCCAGTAGCGCAATGCAGTCTGGATCTGCCGGCCGGGCACGCCGGTGTTCGACTCGACCAGTGCGATCACCTTGTCGCCGTCGAGGTGGGGCTCAGCCGCTCGGGCTGACTTCACCGCGCGAATGACTTCCCAGACGTCCGGCCCGGCGATCAGCACCGCCCGCCGGCCGGCCGCGCCGTCGCGAAAAATTACTCCCGGATGATCTTCCATGCGCAGGGCCTCGTCCACGAACAGATTTGCCGCCGACGAGCCGGACCAGCCCGGATGGCTCGCGACATAGGCGCGCAGCCGCTTGCTGACTCGCTCGTCGAAGCGGATCGACCTTGGCAGCGTGCTACTCATCGCTCTAGTGTAGCCAGTTGTAGCGCGCCGGTGCGGGAGTCAGCCCACGGGCGTTCGCTCCGGTTCGAGGGGCTCGTCGCGCTCGGGGTGCGGATAGGACGGCTCGACGCGTAGCACGCGGGCGAACCGCGCCGGCAGGTACCAGTTCCACCGGCCGAACAGCGACACCAGCGACGGGACGAGCAACGAGCGCACGATCGTCGCGTCGAGCAGGATGCCGATACCGAGCCCGGTCGCGAGCACCTTGAGGTCGGTGCCCGGCCCCGACGCCAGCGCCGCGAACGCCAGGAACAGGATCAGCGCGGCGCTCGTGACCAGCCGCCCGGTCCGTCCGATTCCCTCGACCACCGCGGCGTTCGTCGAGCGGGCGCCGTCGTACTCCTCCCGGATCCGCGACAGGATGAACACCTCGTAGTCCATCGACAGACCGAACAGGAAGGCGAACACCATCAGCGGGATCCAGAACGTGATCGCACCTGTCGCGTGGATACCGAAGATCGCGTTCGAACCGAACCCGTGCTGCCAGAACAGCACCATCAACCCGAGCGTCGCGGCCACCGATATGAGATTGAGAAGCACCGCCTTGAACGGCAACAGTATCGACCGGAACGCGCGTACGAGCAGCACGTAGGTCAACAGTGCGATCAACGCCAGCATCAACGGGAAGTTCCCGTACACGGCGTGCATGAAGTCGATCTGCGCCGGACCGATACCGGCGACCCCGACCACGCCGGGCAGGTCCTTCGCCGCGCTCTTCACGCGTTTCACGACGCCGACGCTCTTGGAGTTGACTGTCTCCTTGTCCGGGATGAGCAGCACGATGTTCTGCCCGGCCCGGGTGCCGGCCGGTCCGGTCGGTACGAGCGCGTGTTGGACTCCGTCGATCTGGCCGAGCCGATCAGCGGCTGGGCGAGCTTGATCGCTCGAGACCAGTACCTCCATCGGCGTGAGCACGCCCGTCGGCAGGCCGCCCCGTTCGAGCACCTGCAAGGTGTCGTACGCCTTGCCGTTGTGGGCCAAGGAATCGGAGGACGCGACGCCGATCTTGGCGCCGAGGAAGACGCCGAACAGCGCGAACAGCGCAGCCAGCGCGGTGATCGCGGCGAGCCACCGGTGCCGCACGACGCCGGCGGCCCAGCGACTCCACGCCCGGCTGGCCCGGTTCTCGTGTCGGACCTTCGGCCAGTCGACGCGCGGGCCGATGCCGCCGAGGATCGCCGGCGTCAACGTCAAGGTCGCCATCACGCTGGCGAGCGGGATCAGGGCGCCGCCGATCCCCATGCTGCGCATGAACGGCACGGGCAGCACGACCAGCGCCAGCAGGCCGATCGCCACCGTAATGCCGCTGAAGATGATGGCGTGCCCGGCCGTTTGCATGGCGACCACCACGGCGTCGTGGTTCTCGCGGCCGTGATCACGCTCCTCGCGCCATCGGTTGACGAACAGCAGCGAGTAGTCGATGGCAACGCCCAGCCCGATCAGCGCGATCAGGAACTCCACGATGAGCGAGACGTCCATGATGTACGTGATCGGCAACAACAGCAGGAACGACGTCAGGATCGACACCGCGGCTACGACCAGCGGCAAGAACGCGAGGAACGACGCGAACACGAA
>Ga0137415_10007260_pt1 | contig 10978 bp, 5 predicted proteins | sample CZODoug3_1_1_16f_FD_183082 | JGI IMG/M metagenome (GOLD analysis project Ga0137415, IMG submission 183082) | Vadose zone soil fungal communities from Angelo Coast Range Reserve, California, USA - CZODoug3_1_1_16fungal (Hybrid Assembly) | ecosystem: Environmental > Terrestrial > Soil > Vadose...
TTGGCGTCGTAGCTTCGCGGTTCGAGCTCGACTACCTTGCGAAATTCCGCTTCCGCCTCTGCGTTTCGATGGAGACGAACCAGGTTGGCGGCGAGCGTGGAATGAGCGGCTGCAGAACCTGGATTCAATCGCACCGCCGTTGAGAGATAGGCATGCGCTTTCTCATCCTGGCCAAGCGCCACATAGACCAGTCCTGTCAGTTCATTAATTTCGAAGCTGTTAGGGTTGGCTGCCAGGAGCGGGATGAGCTCCCGTTGTGCCTCGCCGTAGCGCTCGGCTTGGTAGGCAGCAACGGCAGCCTTAAACCGGCGGGTGGTTTCTTCGGCGGCCTGGCCGGATTTTTCCGACTGCCGTGGTTGCTCGGGACTGTCAAAGCCGGAACAAGTGGCGCACCCGAAAAGGAGCAAAAGCGCTGCCGTCGACCGGCCGATCCGGAGATACCGGCAATAAACACTCGGCAGCACGAGATCATGGTAACACTGGTCCGGTCGGGACACAGTTCGGGCAAAACGCTGGGGACCCAAGAATCTTAATGCCGGCCAACACCAGGACCGGGTCCAGAACACCGCATCTTCCGGCTCGACTGCACGTGCGGGTTGCGTACTGGACCTGTCTTCACCAGTAAAACTTCAGGCCCATCTGAACCTGCCGCGCAATGCCCCGTGTGGCGTTGATGCGTGCGAAATTGTTCGTGTCCGTGAAGTTCAAAGTCCTGAAGCTATTCGAGAAATTCGGATGGTTCAAGAAATTGAAGAACTCGCTGCGGAATTCCAAATGCGTGCTCTCGGAGGTGGGGAATTGCTTGAACAGGGAAAAGTCCAGGTTGTCATACCCCGGGCCGTGCACTTGCGTATCCTGACCGCCCAGGGGAGAGTAATCGGTCTGGCCAATCGTCGTAGCCACGGGCGGATTGCTGAAAGCCGCGGGGTTGAGAAATTGGTCGATGCCATGAGGTCCGGAATGCGCATAAAGATTCTGACTCGGCACCACAAAGGCGGTACAGCCAAAATTGGAGGTAGTGGGGGTCGCGCATCCCACGGTAAACGGGAATCCATCCTGGAGAGTGTAGATCCACTGGGCGCTCCATCCGCCAATCGCCTGGTTGACAAGACCGGAAGCGTTGCCGGCGAGGCGGTGACCCTTGCCGATGGGGACTTGCCAGATCCCGCTGGTGCGAAAGATATTGGGAACATCGTTGCCGCAATACCGATAATCGCGTTTAAGTCCAAATCCAGGGAGCAGCGGAGCGCGAGCGAAATCATTCTCGCTGATACCAAGGATATTCTTGTTGTCCGTTTTGCATACCGAGCGCGTGTAATTAACGAGCAGGTTCAGGCCCTGGCTGAATCTGCGCTCTAGAGCGACGGAGACACCATGGTAATAGGCATCCCCGTTGGGGGCGACGTAATCGCTGTTGCGGGAAAAATCCGGAAACGGAACATATTGCTGGGGATCCGTTCCGGGAGGCAGGATCTCAGTGGTAACGTTTCGTTTGTCGCCATCGAGCATGTGACGGGTGCTGTTCCCGACATAAGCCAGCGTGACGGTCTGGCTGGGAGTCAGCTGGTACTGGAAGGACAGGTTCCACTGCTGGGTGTAGGCCGTCTTCCAGGGCCGCTCGAAGCCGAGCAAACCCAAGCCATGGGCATCGAAGTTAGGACTTGCGGGGTCGGGGTTCGCGGCTGACAGACCAGCCTCAAGCGTAGCCCGCTGTCCGTTGGGGTAGACGAGGGGAGAAACGTCGTTCTTTCTAAAGAACCCGAGGTTGACAGCGTATGGGTAGGTGTAGCCGGGGTCGGGCGCGCCACCGACGTTCTCAAATCCTCCGTAGAAAATTCCATACCCCGCGCGGGTCACGAACTTGGGGGTTAGCTGATAAGCCAGCCCTATGCGCGGCGCGAAATTGGTGAGGGGCGTAGTAGTGACGCTGCTGTCGCTTATATATCGAAGGTTGATTCCATCCTTGGCCAGGAGAGAGGTGAAAGACGGAGACAAGGGCTGGCTCTTTTGGGAGTTCAGGAGCAAATACTCGGCCCCGGCGCCGTTCGGCGCACCGGGTATTAGGTTCGCCTGTTTGCCGTTGATGTCCTCTATCTGACCAAAGACCTCCCACCGCAGACCTAAGTTCAAGGTGAGCTTGGACGTCACTTTCCAGTCATCCTGAAAGTAGGTTCCGTAGTAGCGGCGGAGGTCGTCGGGTTGCGTTATGTTCGACGCAAACACAGTGTTCGAGCCGCCGACGAAATCCACACCGTTCGGTACCGTGGACCCCACAGGAGTGAGCAGAATATCTGCAGTGCCCACGCCGCCGGTAATCCCATTGGGGATTCCCGTATAGCCTCCGAAACTGAAACTCCCTCGTGACCAAGCCGGGTCGATCCACGGGAAGTGCACGGACTGATATTCAAAGCCGCCTTTGAAACTATGAGCGCCGTGGGTTTTCGTGAGGTTCTCGGTAAACTGAATGGTGTCGCTGACCCGACGATTGGGGCTTGCAAATGCACCGGCCCCTAGAGATGTAAGACCATTGATATTTATGGTCGGCAAGCCTCCGTTGCCATTGTCCTGCGGAATGCCTTGGATACCGAACTGCGCCGGGATGCCCTGGGTGCCGGTAATGGGAGGCTCCGAGGAGGTACGCAGGCGGCTGTAGCCGAAGCGGAATTCATTGATCATGGTGGCCGAAAAAGAATGCGTCTCGCTGATGGCCAGATTGATAGAGTTATCCTTGAAGTCCCCCTGGCCAAATCCCGCGTTGTCACCCAGGCCGACGAAATCGCCGGGAAAGTTAGCGTGCCGCCTGGTATAGCTCACGCGGCCGAAAAGCTGATCACGTTGGCTGAAATCCTGGTCGGCACGAATGTCGAAATGGTTGCTGTCGTCGGGCTGGCTGCGATTCACCGAATAATTGTTGAAAACACCCGCCTGATTGGCCGAGGGATAGAGGTTTAAGAGTTTAATGACGTTTGGATCGAGGCGGCCCGCAGGAAGTTGATTCAAGAACTGCGTCCGCCCGGTAAAGTCGGTAATGCCGACGATGCTGCCGCCAGTATAGAAAGGATCCCGCACGAACCCATTGCTTGTAGCGAGGAGTCCGGTGACCGGATCCACTTGGGCGGCGCTGACCGGCCGCGTTGTTGCGGGGTCGAATATGGTTGCGGCCGGGAAGGTCCGTCCCAAAAGATCGCTTTTGGTTCCGCTCACCCCAGCGAGCACGTCGCGGTAGTCGGTAAAACCGCTATTCCGCTGGAGGTCGGTCGGAACGGTCGGGTTACGAAGCGCGCCCTGGCGGATTCGCCGGCCGTCATAATCTCCAAAAATGAAGGTCTTGTTCTTAATAACCGGCCCGCCGGCTGAAGCGCCAAACTGATTTTGCCGCAGCGCGCCCTTGCTGATTTTGCTTCGGTCTACAAAGTAGAGATCAGCGGCATCCAGCTTGTCGTTGCGCAAGAATTCCCAAGCGCTTCCATGCAGCTGGTTGGTACCCGATTTGATCGAAGCATTCAGGACCGCCCCTCCGGCACGGCCAAATTCCGCGCTGAAGTTGCTGGTTTGTACTTTGAACTCTTGAATGGCATCCGGCGGTGGAAGATTCACATACGCTGCGCCATTCAAGTAATCCACGGTGTCGTTGTTGTTGTCGATTCCGTCGAGAATGTAGTTGTTGTGGACGGTGGTCAAACCGTTGGCCACAAAACTCCCGGACTGGTCCAGTCCGCGCGTGGCGCTGAGGCTGGTGACCCCGGGGCCGAGCTGTGCGAGAAACGTATAGTTACGGCCGTTTAGCGGCAGATTGTTAATTTGAGCGCTGGTCGCCAAATTGGCAACCGAGGCATCCTGGGTCTGGAGCAGCGGCGCTACCGCAGTGACCTCCACGCTTTGCGATACCGATCCGGGCACCAGGATGAAATCCGCCTTAACCTGCTGCTGAACCTCCACTTGGATGTGGCGCTGGGTCGCTTTCTGAAACCCCTGGAGTTCTACGGCCAGGGTGTAGGTGCCGATCTTGACGGGCACAAACGAATAATTGCCGTCGTCGGAAGTAATGGTTTCCGTCACAAGCGAGGTGTCTTCATTGGTGAGCGTCACCTTGGCGCCGGAAACGACAGCTCCGCTGCGATCTTTCACCGTGCCGCGAATTCCGCCACTATCAACCTGCGCCGAGGCCGGCAGAGAAACACCAAGGTAAAAAGCAAGGGCCGCAAAGGTTGCCATCACCCGGAACGGCATCGTGTGTATTTCCATGGGGCAACTCCTTTTGGCCTCGCGGCTTGCGAGCATCGATCGGCTTGTTGAGAAAACCATCAGCATGGATGTGCGCCCCCGGTTGGACCCCAAAATAGTCCAGCGCACCACTCGATTTGGCGGCCCGTGCAGGTGCACGCTCGCCGTGCGCGTGCACGTTATCGCTGCCGAACGATGGTTGTCAAGGAAAAAATGATCGGTGGCATTCAAATGTTGGGGCCTTCGGGCGGGAAGCGGAACTCTATTCGGATCGTCGTGCGAAACCGAGATACCCTTTGGCGACCGCTGGGGCATGACTTTGAGATCCTCTCAAATTTGCTTTTCGGTATTGGGTTAGTATAGAAAAACGCTGACACCAAGTCGCACAGGGAAAACACCGACGGGAGGTGGTGCTCTGTCTGATCGCGGGTCCAAGACGACATCCAAGACCACTTCCACGCAAGTTGGAGTTCAGGAGGTTGCCGATTTCCTGGGCATCTCGCGCGGGACCGTGGATCGAGCTCTGCATGACCGACCGGGGGTGAACGCGGTAACCAAGCGCAGGGTGATCCGAGCGGCCCAAAAGCTAGGATACCGTCCGAACTTGGCAGCCCGCTATTTGTCTTCTCGAAAGCGCATCACCATTGGCGTAGCGATTCCGCATGAAGTTGCTTATTTCTATGATGAGGTCCGAGAAGGGATCTTTGAAGCCGCCAGCGTGTTTGAACCCCTGGGTGTCAAAATCCTGCATCGCCCTTACAAACGCTTCGGCCAGCACGAAATTGAGGCGTTTCGCGACATTCTGCAAGAAGAGATCAGCGGGCTAGTGATTTCTCCGGCCTACCCGAACCGGCTTCTGCCATACATCGAGGAGGCTACGCGCCGGGATATTCCGGTAGTGTGCGTAGCCACGGACGCGCCGGGAACGAAAAGGCTCACATCGATTTCCGTGAACCCCTTGGTTAGCGGAGGTCTGGCAGGAGAATTAATGGGATATTTTCTCCGCGACAACGCGGAGGTGATTGTCTTCATTGGCATGCATGCTACGGTGGACCACGAGCGGAAACTTACGAGTTTTCGTTCCAGTTTTCGCTCTTTTTGTCCCAAAGGGGAGATCGCTGCGATCGTCGAAACCCATGATGAAGCCACCGAAGCCTACCTTAAGTCGCGAAAAGTTCTCGAACAGCACGGCTCCGTCAAAGGGATTTACGTGGCCACGGCCAACTCCATGCCGGTGATCAGGGCCCTCGAGGAACTCGGGCTGGCACGGAAAATCAAGGTTATTAGCACGGATTTGTTCCCGGCCATGTTCCCGCATATCCGCTCCAGCACCATCGCCGCCACCATCCACCAGCGTGCCCGGGAGCAAGGAGCGGTGGCGCTCCAGTCGATTGTGCGATTCCTGACGGAGAAAGTGCAGCCGGCGGCGCAAATTTCGATCAACCCGGCGATCGTGATGCGCAGCAACCTAGATTTGTTTATTCCGCAGGACACCTCCGCCGCAGGCGACCTGGTCCCATAACCTGTGGGAGGCATATTCACCCCTCCGTTCGATGAAGAAGAAAAACAGCCGGAACGGCCCGAAGCCATAGCTTCAGCGGTCTTGCTCGGCGAGCGTCAAGGCCAATTGATAGAACTCCCGGCGGGCATCGGGAGAAAGGCCGACAGTTTTCCCAGAGTTTCCTGAAACCGGTGCGGCATCGAGGGTTTGTCGAATTCTATCCACGTCAATCGAACCATGCGGGAAGATCTGGCTATAGCGCTCGAGAACCTCACGCGCTTCACTAATCCTGCCCGCCTCGTAGTAGAAAATCCCTAAAGCCGTGAAAGTACTTTCACGCGAGGGCGCCAGCTCGATCGCTTTCTTCAGGTAAGATTCGCCGCGACTAGCGTCGCCTTTGAGAATGGACACCACGCCGAGACCCCAATAGAGCATCCCGGAATCGGGCACACGCGCCAAACCCTGCTCGAAAGTCGTATAGGCACGGGCAGGATTGTCAGCACGCAACTCGGCGAGTGCCAAAGAAAAGTAATACTGGTCATTGTCGGGACTATTCTCGATCGCCTGGCCGAGAACGCGTATGGCGTCTCTACTACGGCCCATGCGGGCGTAGATGTCTCCGAGCAGCGCCAGATAGGAATCGTCTTTCTGAGCCTCAGGCGAGGCTTGCTGCAAGGACTGGAGCGCTTGGGCCTCCTCATGATTCTGAAACTGGGCGTTGGCGAGGTTGTATCGCGCCTCATCCGAAGCGGGGTTGGCCCGGACGGCATCCTCGAAATGGTGAATCGCCGCGGGATAGAGGCGGAATTCGGCGAGCAGCACGCCTTCTCCGAGCAGAGTGCGAAAATCCCCGCCACTCTGCCGATCGAGTCGATCGATGACCTCGAGGGCGTCATGGACCCGATTGAGTTTGAGATATGCCTCGGCAAGAAGGTAGAGACTGCGAGGGTTCTCGGGATGCGTTCTTACCTCCGCCTCAACCTCATGAAGGTCGGCATCCTTTTGTTGTTCCGGGGAGAGGTTCCCCCGCCGGTTCAAGTAGGCAAAGAAATTCTGGAGTGGATAAGGTCCGGGCTGGGGGTTCTTGGACAAGGTGACAAAAACTTTCATGTCCCGCTCTGACGCTTCCGCCTGGTGAAGATTTCGCTCGGCGATCGCTAACTTGTAGTAGGCCTCGGCCGGCTTATCATTCACCTCCGCCGAGCGGCGCAAAAAGGGGATGGACTCAGCGTATTTCTTCTCTTCCATCTTGAGCCCCCCCATCTCAAAGAGGGCATCGGCATAATTTGCGTCTAAGCGCAGGGCCCGAGCGAAATACTGCTCGGCTCGAAGGTAGTCTCCCTGGCGCTTGGCGATAAAACCTAAATTAAAGAGAATCGGGGGACTATGGGCATCGGCTTTTAGGCCCTGATAGAGATACTGCTTGGCTTCCTCAAACCTGCCAAGATGGCGGTAGTAAAGACCCATAAAAGCGTACGATCGTGCCGATGGATCGAGCCCGAGGAGCGACTTGAATTCCTCGAAAGCCTCGGGCACTTTGCCGACCGTGAAGTAGCTTTCCCCCAGCGCGGCGTGCAGGTCGGCGCGCCGCGGATCTATTTTTATGGCTTCAGAGAGCAGCGGAATGGCATCTTCGTAGAACGATTGCTTCATGCTCAGGCGGGCCATAAGCAGGAGAATGTCCGTATTTTTCGGGGCCAGCTTCTGGGCTCGCACCAGAAGTTCGAGAGCTTCTATGTCTCTCCGCTGGTCACTCACGGAAAGGGCAAGAAGATAAAGGGTGTCGGCAGAGTCTGGCTGCAGGTGGAGCGCCTGCTCTAAGACCGGCTGCGCCTTAGCAGGTTCATTATGGCGCAAGTAAGTTTGACCAAGATCGTGAAGGATTTCGAAGGTATGAGGCTCGAGGGCATCCGCCAATTCAAACTCATGGATTGCCGGGCCGTACTTTTGCTCGGAAGCAAGTAGGACACCAAGAGAGAAATGGACTTTTACGTCTTTGGGGTTTCGCATCGAGAGCCTTTGCGCAGTCGCGAGTCCCCGTGACGTGCTCCCGGCCCTCAGGAAAGCCTTGGCGAGATTGAGCAGGGTGCTCGGGTCAGGCGGCTGGACCAGTTCCAGAGCCTGGATAGCCTGTTTCGGTTTATGTGCCTCGAGTAGGATGAGCCCGAGGTTGTAATTCGCCGTGCGGTTTCTAGGTTCCCAGCGCAACGTCTGCCGGAAGGTCTGCTCCGCCAAATCCAATTTCTGCTCGGCGGCGTAGCTGGTGGCCAGATTGTTTAGCGTCTTCACGGAGCGGGGGTCGAATTCCAAAGCTTTCTGGAAGGTTTGGACGGATTCCCTATACCGCTGCTCGTGGTGATAGATCAGCCCCAGAAGGTTCAAAGCATCCACATTGTGAGGAGAGCGGGCCAGGCTCCGTTCAACGGCAGTTAGCGCTTCATCGAGCGACCCTTGACGGAACAGATTATTCGCTTGCTCAAAATCAGAGGTCGCGTCTTGGGTAGTCAAGGAAGGAGAAGTGGCAGGAACTTCCGGCGCGTGCGGGCGCGCGATCTCGAGGCTCATAACCAGCCAGGTGCTCATCATGATTCGGAGAAGAGGTCTCATCCGCGCACCAGGGAGCTGGCCTAGTCGTATTCCTTGGAACCGCGCCCGGGCAGTGATTCAGCTGAATCCCGAGAATTCCGCATTTTGGCCAGCACCTCAGAAATGGTAGCACGGGGTAGGAAGGAGTAAGTAGAGGTGCTCCCCGGCAAGAAAACCGCAACGCGCCGGAACGTCTCACCCACCTGACCTTCCCCGGTAATACTCTTGTCTCTTGACAGGGGCCGACCTATTGTGTATTAATCCGCATCGTGCACGCACACGATGAAGGTTCGTTGTGAACTCCCGGAGAGAGTTTATTGCCCGTGGCTGCCAACTGGCGGCGGTTGCCTCCCTTCCGGTCTCCGCCTTGGCCGCGCTTCCTGCGGTTGCTGAAGCCGATGCTTGCAGTGCCCGTATGTCGCTGACGGGTGTCTGGCAGTTCCGATTGGATCCGGACCGAACTGGCGAAACGAAACTCTGGCACAAATCGACGTCAGGTCCCGATTGGTCGGCCGTGGAGGTTCCGCACACCTGGCAGATTCAAAGAGATTCGGCCGATTATTTTGGCACCGCGTGGTACCACCGGGCTTTCCAGGTGCCTCGGGAATGGAAGGACAGGAACCTCCGCGTTGAATTTGAAGCGGTATACCACTCTGCTACCGTGTGGGTGAACGGGCAGGAGGCCGGCCAACATCTTCGCAAGGGGTACACCGCGTTCACACTGGATATCACCCCTTACCTCGAATTCGGCGCTTCGAATTCCATGGTTGTACGTGTGGACAACTCCTTCGACCAGGCCATGTTGCCGCGCGGCCGATCTTTCGATTGGACGCCGGACGGAGGAATTTACAGGCCCGTTAGTTTGTTGGTTTCTCCCAAAGTCTTTCTCGAGCGCGTGGATGTGGACGCAGTACCGGATATTGCTGCAGGAACGGCTGTGGTTTCCGTTTCGGTCTTTTTGCAGAATTCGGGCAGCCGGCCATGGGCCGGGTCCATCGGGTTTCGGATTACCGACGAGCAAACCGGCCTCTCCGTCTTGGAAAGAAAAACCGCGGACTCTATCCACCTGGCGCCGAGCGAGAAAAAGAGCTGGACTTTGCCGGCTTCGACACTACGCGACGCAAAATTATGGCACTTCGACCATCCCCATCTTTACCGGCTGCGGGTGGTGCTCACTGAGCGTGACCAGGATTTTCACGCGCTAGAGTCGACTTTCGGCGTACGCAGTATCGAGATCAAGGACGCGGGCTTCTATCTAAACGGCATGCGCGTATGGCTCGCGGGTGTCGAGCGCATGGCCGGGAGCAACCCAGAATTCGGCATGGCCGAACCGGCCGGGTGGCTGACCCACGACCACGACGATCTAAAACAATTGAATTGTGTGTTTACGCGCGTTCATTGGCAACAGGACCGGCGCGTTCTCGAATACTGCGACCGCCACGGCATTCTGATTCAGACGGAAGTGCCCACCTGGGGTCCGGACACTTTCCATGGCATGGGAAATGCGCCAGCAGCGGAAATCATGCAGAACGGTATTGAACAACTAAGGGAAATGATCGCGCGCGACCGCAATCATCCCTGCATTTTTTCCTGGGGACTTTGTAATGAGATTAATGGTCAGAACCCGCCCGCGTACGAATTCGCTAAGGGCATGCTCGAAGAAGCAAAAAAACTGGATCCCCGGCGGCTATGTTCCTACGCTTCGAACTCCTTGCAAAGTAACGCTTCAAAAGACGTCTCCGGACTCATGGATTTTGTGGAATGGAACGAATACTACGAAAGTTGGTATAAAGGCACTCCCGACAATCTTCGCAGCAATGTGGAACAGATCCACGAGGCATTTCCCGGCAAGCCCATCGTAATATCTGAATATGGCTATTGCGCCTGCACGCCGGAACGGCCCGAGGGAGATGCCCGGCGCATCGAAGTTTTGCGCGAACACAACCGCGTCTTTCGCGAGAAGGAATATGTCGGCGGACTGATTTTCTTCTGCTACAACGATTACCGCACGCACATCGGAGACAAGGGCGCTGGCGTCATGAAGCAGCGCGTACATGGCGTTGTGGACCTCTACGGAACTCGAAAGCCATCGTGGACAGTGCTGCGATATGAGTCCAGCCCAATCGAATCGCTTGCCGTAGAAGGGTCTGGAAAGGAGTTCACCATCCGCGTCCGCACTCGAAAGACCGCCCCTGCGTACACGCTCGATGGTTACAAGTTGCAGGCGGTCCTCTATGGCTATTCGGAAATTCCCCTGGAACGTTACGAGGCGCCGCTCCCTCGCCTCGCTCCGGGCGACGAAGCAAAAGTCTCGATCCAGTGTAAGGAAAAGGAGCCGGTGCGCGTGGTATTCGATGTTCAGCGTCCCACGGGATTTTCGGCTTTCACGAAGATATGGACGCCTTAAGAGCGCCCGCAAGATCTTAGAAAATTAGATACGGAACTAGTCCAGGGGCTCGGGGGCAGCATCACCGTCCAGAATTTTGGATAAACAAGCACGGGAGATTGCCGAGTGAAAGATACTTCCCCAACTGAACGGGTACGCGCTTGGGAAGAGACCGTAACAATCCAAACATACCCCGCGCCCGCTCCGGATCGCAATCCCATGTTTCTGGACAAGCGCGTTTACCAGGGCAGCAGCGGAAAAGTGTACCCGAACCCTTTTAC
>Ga0137415_10007261_pt1 | contig 10978 bp, 2 predicted proteins | sample CZODoug3_1_1_16f_FD_183082 | JGI IMG/M metagenome (GOLD analysis project Ga0137415, IMG submission 183082) | Vadose zone soil fungal communities from Angelo Coast Range Reserve, California, USA - CZODoug3_1_1_16fungal (Hybrid Assembly) | ecosystem: Environmental > Terrestrial > Soil > Vadose...
TCCAGCTGGCACCGCTACTGTCACTGGTAACTACCAAGGTGACACTGTTCACCTGACAAGCAGTGGAACTAGCGGCAGTATCAGCGTGACTCTGCGAACTACTCAGACGATTGTTGTCTGCAGTCCTTCCAGTCCTCTAGTCGGCCAGGCTACGACATGCACTGCTTCAGTGAAGGATACCAATGGCGCTGGAGCTTCTGCTCCAACCGGATCAGTAACGTTCAGCGTCAATCCGAGCACCGGTGGTAGCTTCACACCGCCCAACCCATGCAGTTTGACTGCTGTTAACGCCACGACCTCTAGCTGCTCTATTACCTATACTCCGTCTGCAGCGGGTGCTCAGACCATTACAGGCGCTTACAGTGGTAGCACTATTCACGCAGTGAGCCAGGGATCATTCGGACTGGGTGGAGGCACCAAACCGGTTGTGACAATCACAACCCTTGCGCCGAATCCGGGGGTTATCGGACAGACTGTAACTGTGACCTTCACGACTACCAACTCTCCAACGAGTGTTACTGTCAGTTGGGGTGACGGTACGGCCATTGACTCTCTACCCGGCACTGCTACGACCGACACTCACACCTACGCTGTCTCAGGAACCGCATTCGTGGTGAACGTGACGGCAACCAACAGCGCCGGAGCAGGTTTCGCGACCCAAAACGAGGCTATCAACAAGCGCACAACATCGACTGCAGTCTCGTGTCCAGCTAGTGTCGTGATTGCCCAATCCATATCGTGCAGCGTGACCGTTACTGACACTAACGGTATTGGTGCAACCACTCCATCTGGAACTGTGAACTTCGTCTATACTGCAGGTCTTACAGGTCCCGCAACATGCACTCTAACCGCTGCCGGAACATGCTCTATCACTGTCACCGGAGCTGCTCCAGCTGGCACCGCTACTGTCACAGGCAACTACCAGGGTGACACCACTCACTTGACCAGCTCCGGCACAAGTGCTAACGTCACAGTCAGCCTACGATCTACTTCGACTGCAGTCTCATGCCCGGCCAGCGTTGTGATAGCTCAATCGATCTCATGTACAGTGACTGTTACTGACACTTCGGGTGCGGGCGCGACCACTCCATCCGGCACTGTGAACCTAGTTTACACCGCTGGTCTCACTGGTCCGGCAACGTGCACTCTTACTGCTGCTGGAACATGCTCGATCACCGTCACAGGCGCTGCCCCTGCAGGCACTGCGACTGTCACAGGCAACTACCAAGGTGACTCTGTTCACGCGACAAGCAGTGGTACTAGTGGTAATGTCACTGTCAGTCTACGATCCACTTCCACCGCTGTATCATGCCCTGCAAGCGTTGTAATTGCCCAGTCGATATCATGCACCGTTACCGTCACTGATACTGCGGGTACAGGCGCGACCACCCCATCGGGCACGGTCAACTTGGTTTACACTGCGGGCTTGACTGGTCCAGCCAGCTGCACTCTAACCGCTGCGGGCACATGCTCTATTACCGTCACTGGTGCCGCTCCTGCCGGTACGGCTACTGTCACCGGCAACTATGCTGGAGACACCGTTCACGCAACGAGTTCCGGTACTAGTGGTAATGTCTCGGTGAATAAGCGGACCACTTCTACAGCTGTCTCGTGTCCCGCGAGCGTTGTCATTGCCCAGAGCATCTCGTGCACCGTTACTGTTACTGACACCAACGGTGTTGGAGCAACTACACCGTCAGGCACGGTCAATCTAGTCTACACAGCAGGCCTTACTGGTCCCGCAACATGCACTCTAACCGCTGCCGGAACATGCTCTATCACTGTCACAGGTGCTGCTCCAGCTGGCACCGCTACTGTCACTGGTAACTACCAAGGTGACACTGTTCACCTGACAAGCAGTGGAACTAGCGGCAATGTTACCGTCAGTCTGCGGTCTACTTCGACTACTGTTGTCTGCAGTCCTGCGAGTCCGATCGTTGGCCAAGCCACATCGTGCACTGCCTCCGTCAAGGATACCAACGGTGCTGGTGCATCCACTCCCGCTGGGTCGGTCACGTTCAGTGTCGTTCCGAGCACTGGTGGTAGCTTCACGCCTCCCAACCCATGCACCCTTGTGACAGTGAACTCTACAACCTCGAGATGCTCCGTAACCTACACCCCGTCAGCCTCAGGTGCTCAGACCATTACCGGAGTCTATGCTGCCAACGACTCGGTTCACAGTACCAGCCAGGGAACATTCTCCCTAGGTGGTGTTCAGCCTCCTGTCGTTACCATAACGTCTCTTACGCCCAACCCGGGCGTTATCGGCCAACCTGTAACCGTGACCTTCACAGCGACCAACTCGCCCACAAGTGTCACCGTAAAGTGGGGTGACGGCACCGCAGTCGACAATCTACCGGGAACCGCTACAACGGACACTCACACCTACGCGTCATCTGGGATCTTCACAGTCAACGTCACGGCAACTAACAGTGCCGGAACCGGGTTTGTTACCCAGTCGGAGACTGTAAACAAACGGACTACTTCGACCACTGTCGTCTGCACTCCTGCCTTGGTTGCGATTGGTACGCCTTCGACTTGTGTTGCTACTGTTGCTGATACTAACGGTGCTACTGGTGCTACGACTCCTGCTGGCTCCGTGAGCTTTACTTCGACTGGTGGTGCTGGTACTTTCAGTACGCCTGCGAGCTGCACATTGATCGGAGGAAGTTGCTCCGTGACCTTCACGCCTGGTTCTACTACTCTCTCCACCATCACTGGTGCGTATACTCCGAGCGACACGGTTCATGCCGCGAGCACTAGTACGGGTGCCCAGAACGGTTCGGTGACTGGAACTCCACGGACAACCTCGACCTCGATCAGTTGCAATACTCCGATTACAGTTACGCAGTCCACGACGTGCACAGCGACAGTAACTGATACCTCACCCGGAACGGTCATCACGCCAACAGGTACTGTGACTTTCTCGACCAACTCTACAGGCGCCTTCACGCCTTCCAACAGTTGCATGCTATCCGCCACTGGCACGGCGGGAATCGCCTCTTGCTCTGTGACCTACACGCCGGGCGTAGTAGGCGGTCACACGATAACAGGAACTTACGGCGGCGACTCCACTCACACAGGTAGCTCCAACACGGCAGGTGTAGCAGTCGCTCCTATTGGCACGACAACGGCCGTCACATGCAACCCAGCCACTGTCACTGTGAACCAGGCTACAACGTGCACTGCCACAGTCACAGACAATACAACTACTTCCACACCTACAGGCTCCGTTAGCTTCTCGAGCAGTGGAACAGGCACATTCAGCCCTGCTGCTGCAAGTTGCACCCTATCAGGAAGTGGAGCTTCAGCAAGTTGCCTTGTGACCTACACGCCTACTGTCTTCGGAACTGGTAGCCACGCGATTCTCGGCACATACAGTGGCGATTCGACCCACACTGGCAGTCAAAACACCTTTAACCTCAGCGTTACAGACTTCACTATCACACCCACCGCGCCGATCACCTTACCCACCTGCAATACTGGCTCTACTTGCAGCACAACTATCGCGGTCATGAGCCTGAACGGCTTCACTGGCACCATCCAGTTGACAGCCAATCCATCGCTAGGGCTTTCCACATCCTTCGGTAACGCCGCCCTAATGCTGGGACCAGGCGGTGTCAACAGCACGCAACTGTTCCTCAGCGCGTCTGTTGACGGAACCTACACTGTTACGGTCACGGGCACGAGTGGTCCATTGTCTCATACGACAGCCACAATAACCATCATGTTCCGCACGGTTACGGTAGACTTCACATTGACCGCCAACCCAACGAACATAACCTTCACAGCTGGTGGCCAGGGCACATCGACGATCACTGTGACCCCGTCGGGCGGGTTCACAGGCACCGTGACCATCACACCTCAAGCATCATCCGCGAACATTACTGCGGTGATCACAGGTAGCCCTGTCTCAGGAGGATCTGGAAGCGCCACTCTAACAGTAACTGGCAGCATCGTTGGAGACTACTTCGTCAACGTCACCGGGACCAGCGGGTCTCTGCACCACAGCATCATCGTCCCTGTTCACGTGACCACAGGTGCCAAAGAGCCAGTCTTCATCCAGTTCAACTTCAAGCACCGGCTATCGCTCTCAAAGAGTGGCGGGTTGCAGGCGTTCAAGTTCGGAATCAACAACCCGAACAACGCCACAACCCTCTTTGCTCAGGTTGAGATCAACGGGACTGACGGCTCCGGCGTCGCCGGGTTCACGTTGACGTCGGCGGTCTTCACCCTCGCCCCGAGCCAGAGCGTGCTCAACCAGGTGTTGAGCCAGCAGTTTGGTCTGCAGAACTTGGGTGAGGCTTGGACCGTCACCATGGTCATTCACTGGGGCACAACTCCGACATCGCTGACCCAGACAAGTACATCGAGCACTGGTGGCGTTCCCACCAGCGGATCCTTCACCATCGTCGCGTAGGACTGTGGAAGAGGAAACCACCCTCTCCTCCCCATTTTTTTCGGGATTCTCTCTTTCTTGTAACTTGACAAGGGCTGTCTGCAGGAGTAGATGTAATGCTGGAGAGGTAGTCGTCTGTCTACGTCATGCTCATGATTTCCAAAATGTTATATCCCCATCTACGTCAGCTACCGATAGGTCAGTATCTGGTTACAATAGGAATCTCCAGGTATCCGTGACCATACGGTGGGAGATGTAAAGATGTGAAAGCTAAGCCCTTCCTGCTGTCCGCGCTTCTTCTCCTATCGCTAGTTGGACTGTTTTTTGAGCAGCGCATACAACCTGTACGTGCCATGCCTGGCTGGTCCAGCCCCATCGCTGTGGAGCAGCATCTGGGCATCGATATTCTACCAAGCACTGTTCAAGCGTTGAACGGAACCATGTGGCTGGCCTGGGAGACCAACAGATACCGTGGAGATTCCTTCTACGACATCGCTGTCAAGACCGGCTCGCTAGGCACCAACGGTGTAGGCTGGACATCGCCAGTGAGGTTCACAACGAACTCGGGCTATAACGCAGGCCCTGCTTTGGTACAACTAGCCAATGGGACGATCATGCTCTTCTGGTCGTACAAGGCCGGGTCCAGCTACAACATCTACTATTCAATGTTCAATGGTGCGTCTTGGTCTAGTGGCACTCAGGCAACGTCTACCACCCTGAACGATACTCTTGCTTCGGTCGCCGTCGGGCGTGACGGGACCCTGTGGTTGGTCTGGACTAGAGTGAACGCCACTTGTCAGACATGTTCAACAGACCAGCAACTATACTACAAGACGTTGAAGGGCAACGCTTGGTCTTCTGAAGTGAGGTTGACTTCTGACTCCAACCAGAACTTCGGCCCCTCGGTGTCTGTCGGGAAGGATAACGTGGTAAGAGTCGTATGGTCCAAGGGACAGGCATCGCAGAACAACTATCAAGTCTACTACAAGACGTTCGACGGAACAGTGTGGAGTTCAGAGACACAGGCAGTCACTTCTTCTACCGCAGATATCCACCCATCTTTGGCGCAGGACCGTAATGGCACTATTTGGATCGTTTGGGCCCGCCAGGTAGTTCTCACCGCGACAACTTTCTACTATGTTTTGTTCAGCAAGTACTCCGTCAACAATGGGGTTTCCTGGTCCGCGGAGACTCAGATGACGAACACTGCCACGACTGTCGACAGCAAGATGCCTGACATCGTTCAGTCATCTAACGACAAGTCTCTATGGATCTTCTACATTACCAACCCGGCGGCTGATGATGACATCTGGGCGCTACGGTCCAGTGCTATCACGCCAGTACATGACGTGTCAATGCTGATGTTCAGCCCGATCTACAGCCCGCTTAATGTTCTCCAGTACAGTGGTGGATTCAAGACGATCGGCCAGAGTCCGTTCTTGACCCTGAACGTTACAATCGGCGACCCTGGAGACTATACCGAGATAGTTCAGGTGACTCTTACCATATTCAACACTACGAACTACGTTTTGCACCAGATGGCCGCTGTGGTCAGCCCTGGAGGGATGACCAATCTCCTGTTCAAGTGGAACACTACGGGAGTTAGGCCGGCGATGTACGGGTTCATCGCGGCCATTAGCCCCGTCCCGGGAGAATCTCTAGGAAACAGCGGAGATGACTCGGTTTCAGGTAAGAATGTTTTTCGTGTCCTGCCCATCGGAGATATCGACCAGGACGGCTGGGTCTCGGTCGTTGACGCTGGAATATTCTTCTACAATTTCAATTTTGGTTGCGGCACCCCGTCTCGGTATAACGCGCTAGCGGACCCCGACAATGATTGTATGATTGGAATAATTGATGTGGGTATGGTCGAGATCAACTTTGGTATAGTGTCCTAGCGATCCCATCGGCCATCGCTCATTGTATGGCGGGTTGGCGTAAGACACTCACTCTATTTTTCGCCAGAAAGATATTGATGGGATTCCAGAGAAGCCTATCTCAATCCTCAGCGTATCACAGGTATATTCGGACCGACCAGCTGGCCAAACAGTCTTATAGCCGAGACGAGAAAATGTCTTGCTAGGTAATCTATTATTTGAAGAAATGGACGATCGTTCTATTCCTACCTCTTCTCATCATCGGAATAATTGTTGCCTCGGTAGTCTTGACGCCTGTTAGAGCTGCCGGGGACTTTACAGTAACCTCCGGGACACCTTCTCTCACGCTTACGGAAGCATCTGCTGCGCCCCCGGTTACCATTACGGTGGCCTCCACGGGAGGCTTCGTTGGTGATGTATCACTGACGCTCATAGTAACTCCGAAGGGGCTCGCCTGCTCCATTAGTACTACTCGAGTTACATTGACTTCTGGTGGTACCGCACCTGCGACCCTGAGTTGTCAAGGAAATTCAGCCGGTAGCTATACGGCGACAGTAACCGGAAATACAACCGTTTTGCAGCACTCTGCTGCCACCGCGTATACCGTGACCACTCCCCATTATCAGATCGTTGTCAACCCGCTGCAGCCGAATGGTACTGCGGGCCAGACGAATACTCAGGCCGTCGTATCGGTTTCCGCTATGAACGGCTTCACCGGAACGGTAGCCCTGAGTGCAGTAGGACAATTGTCCTGCAGTTTTACCCCTGGCGCTGTTAGCCTTGCTACCAGCCCTCAAATGTCGACAATGATCTGTGGTGGCCCGAACCCTGGCAGATTCGTAGAGACCGTCAACGGCACTAGCACATTGAATGGGTTTGTGATCTTCCACTTCGGCCAGGCAACGTTTGGTCTGCACGGTCTGGTTTGTCTGGCTGATCCAATTCAAGTGGCAAACGCCGCGACAGCATGTCCCACATCGTTGACCCCGCCGATCGTTCCGATCATTCCGACCTTCAACGCTCCGAGTCTCTCAGAGGTATCTACGCAGACTCCCGGCGGCCAATTGCAACTGAGGGTTGCTGTCAACGTCAACGCCTCAGACGGGCTGAACGGTTTCGACGTAATACTGGTGGCTGATCACACGAAGCTTCAGCCCTTCGACGCTGATCTCACCGGCAGCCTCTTACCTGCGTCAGCGAACATTCTGGTGAAGTGCATCGGTGGACTAGTCAAAGCCGGCCCTATCTGTGCGCCTCAGGATAACTTGGACACGATTCATCTCTCAGCTGCAGCGAGCAATTTCCTCACTAGTGCTCCCACCCGGGGCCTGCTCTTCACAGCCGTCTACAATATTGTCGGAGACTCTGTCACCCCGATTCCTATCTCATTCCAGACTGGGTGTGGCACTGTTATTCTTCCGACTAGTGTTCCTCCTCTCTGCGTCATTTTAGAGAATGGTGGTGGTGCATCAGTTCCTGAGAGTGCTCAGGCGGTGTCCGCCAATGAAGTAACTGGTCCGGGGACTATTCCCTGGGTTGCATTGCAGCCCTCGACCGGAGCCCTCACTACCCTCAATGTGATTGCAGGCGCCGGAACGACGGCTTCCCTCAACATCGCCGCGAACGTTGGTAACTTGTTCAGCTGCAGCCTGCTCACGTGCATCGATCTCTCACCGCTTACTCCTCGTGTCGGCGGCAATCCAATTCCTGGGCTTACTTGTGCAGTAACTCCGGGTGCGGTTGCTGAATCAGCGACAGCAGGGACGGGAGTGGCGACGTTGTCCTGTGGCACTTCGATTAGTACTCCACCTGGAAGCTATGTTGTGTTCGTGGTTAGCGCGAGTGATACGTCTACTACCCCGACCGCTGGGACAACTTATCTCGGCTCCGTGACAAGCTTCACACTCAACGTCGGCGATTTCAAGCTCACTACGGTCACCCAGCCCCTGTATATTCCTAAGGCCGCCACGGGCACTAGTACGGCCACTGACCAGATCACCGTCTCCAACTTGGGAACCTTCCCGCTACCTGTCGGAGTGACGCCCGTTGCGCTAACAGGATTCACGCTAACCATGAACACGTCGAGTATTGTTCTTCCACCTGGGAAGAGTCACAACTTGACCCTAACAGCGGTAGCAGCGGCAACAACCGGCATAGGAAGCTTCACCGCAACCATCCGGGGAGTGGGACTGGGGTCTCTCCGCACCACTACCGTTAACATAATCGTGGCGCATCCCACCACTGTTTCGGTTTCTTGCGCTCCCTCTAGCGTTGTCAATAACACCGCAACATCATGTGGTATTACCGTGACCGACACCTTCACCACTCCGTCGACTCCGACTGGAACTGTGAGTTGGTTCTCCAACTCAACCGGTACCTTCGCTCCCAGTACGTGCCTCCTGACTGGAACTGGCGCGAGTGCGACGTGTTCTGTAAATTACAATCCAAAAAAAGTAGCTGTCCATATCATTACAGGGATCTATCCGGGAGACTCGACGCATGTGAGTGGAAGTTCGACAGCCCAGGTGACATCGACAGCTCCTGTTTCTTTCGATTTCACTCTAGGTACTCCTTCACCTAGCAGCTTGACGGTAACCCAGGGTTCCACTAGCCCGACTTCTTCGATACTCGCTACTCTGGGCACCGGTACGACAACGCCTGTCACCTTTACTGTCACATCAGTCCTTCCGACTGGAGTGACTGCGACATTTTCGAACAGTCCGTGCAGTCCAACATGCACGGTCATGGTCTCGTTCTCGGCCACGGCAACTGCGACTCTTGGGACAGTATCTGTGACTATCACTGGTTCCGGTGGAGGAGCAACTCACGCGGCGACACTAATGCTGACTGTGCAGGCACCTATCACAACTCCCACTGTCGTTGTCAATGCTCCAACACCTAACCCGGCTAATACTGGCGCGACAGTCACTGTAACCTTCACAGTCACCAGCTCGGCCACAGTTACGGGACTCACTGTTAACTGGGGTGATGGCACGATCAACACTCTAGCAGTCACTGCAACATCTGACACTCATGCCTACGCGAACACGGGTACTGCAAAATCGCAGGTTTTCACAATAACTGTAACCGCGACGAACAGCGCTGGACCCGGCTCCGGCACGACGACCGAGACTGTGAATGACAGGCCCCCGGTCGTAGCTGCTACTGTCTCGCCGAACCCCGTAAACACTGGAGTACTCGTAACAGTTACTATCGCAACGTCTGACCCTGATGGAACAGTCTCATCAATCTCCGTGAACTGGGGTGATGGAACTGCGGTCGATACTCTCGCAGGCACGGCCACCAGCGATACTCACACCTATGCCTCCGCAGGCTCGCTCACCATCACAGTGACAGCAACGGACAACAGCGGTTCAGCAGGTGCCGCGTCTATAACAGAGACCGTCAACGATAAGCCTCCCGCGGCTATTGTGACAGGCGTCTCGCCCAATCCAGCGAATACGGGACAATTAGTTACAGTAACATTCAGCGCTTCTGATGTGGATGGAACTCTATCAGCTGTAACCGTTAACTGGGGCGACGGGACTGCCGTGCACAACCTACCTGGAACGGCAACCTCGGACAATCACGCTTATACGACCGCTGGAAACTTCACCATTACCGTTACTGTCACGGACAATTCAGGCTCTACGTCTCAGGCTACTGGGACGGTAAGTGTCAAGCCTGTCCCGACTCTGTATGCGCTCTCGACCACGTCTGACGGTAAGGTCTTCAAGACCTTCCTGAACGGGACGATGGTCCTTGTTGGCCAGCCTGTCACGACTCAGCTTCGATCGGTCAGCTGGAAACCCGACGGCTCGTATGCGTTGATCTCTGGAGACGCTGCTGTTCTGCTAAAATTTGACGGAACAACATTGACGACTGTACCGACTGGGATCTCCACCACTTTCAACTTCTGGTCGGTGTCTTGGAAGCCAGACGGCTCTTATGCTCTAATCGGTGGAACTCAGGGCCTTCTGGTAAAGTACAACGGCGTCTCCGTAACGACGATAGCTGATCCTAACACGTTGACTCTCTTTGCGGTCGGTTGGAATCCGAGTGGGACATACGCGTTGCTCGTGGGTAAGAGTGGGACCGCGCTGACCTTTGACGGTACAACTGTTCGATCCCTGTCGAGCGGGACGACCGTTGACCTGGACGCGGTAGGCTGGAACCCGAACGGACAGTACGCGCTTATCGGCGGCGTGAACGGGACGGTTCTCAGATTTGACGGAACAGCGATCTCAACCGTCAACGTTGGAGGCATCGCTGGGACGAACGAGGTAAAGTCGATCGCTTTCAACCCGCAAGGCAGTCTGGCCTTGCTGGTCGGCGACAATGGAATGGTCCTAAGCTACAACGGCTCAACCTTAACGAAACTTGTATCGCCAGTCTTCAACTGGCTCTACGCCGTAACTTGGGGACCGAACGGCACCGCGTACATCGAAGGGAACAGTGGCTGCCTGATGACCTACTCGAACGGAGCTTTGACAAAGGTTGCAGGTGTTCCTTCGACCTCCTTCAGAGCAATGGCCTGGAAGCCACGATAGACAGCCTGAACGGGCAGGCTACGAAAAACCCGATATTTTTCTGGAAAATCTTGGTGTTTGGAGAACCTATTATCTCTCCAAAAATTATCGCAGCAGCGATTATCTATGCTTGTTTTGGCGGTTCTTCTGCTTTCTTTCTTCGTCGGAACGGA
>Ga0137415_10007262_pt1 | contig 10977 bp, 10 predicted proteins | sample CZODoug3_1_1_16f_FD_183082 | JGI IMG/M metagenome (GOLD analysis project Ga0137415, IMG submission 183082) | Vadose zone soil fungal communities from Angelo Coast Range Reserve, California, USA - CZODoug3_1_1_16fungal (Hybrid Assembly) | ecosystem: Environmental > Terrestrial > Soil > Vadose...
GCGCTGACACCGCGGGAGTTTGCGCTCCTCGTCTACTTCCTTCGTCATCCGCGACAGGTCCTCACACGCGATGCCATCCTGCAGGCGGTGTGGGAGTACGAGCTGGTAGACGATACAAAGGTGGTGGATGTGTACATCGGCTATCTGCGTCAAAAACTAGGCTCACCGCAGCTGATTCAGACGGTCCGCGGGGTCGGGTATGCCTTGAAGGGATAGCCGTGTACATTCGCACGCGGCTTGCGGTCCTCGTGATCCTGCTAGTGGGCGCCACATTGGCCTTGGTGGGAACGGCAACGTATAAGCTGTTCCGGCACGGCCTGCTCACCGAGATCGAACGGGACGTGGCGCGGCGGGCCACGACCTTCGCCGCCAGCCGTCCACAACCACCTTATCCCCTCGACGTGTTTGCGGCACCTGATGTATTCCTGCAGGTGGTCGACGCCGGAGGAACACCCGTGGCCGGCTCGGGGAACCTCGGCGGACGCGTGCTGCCCCTGGATGACCGGATGCGGGCAGGCGAAGTCGTGGAGTCCCGCGTGGGTGGACGCCCGCTGTTTCTCACGGCGGCACTGCTCCCCGACGGCACCTACATCATCGTCGCTCGCTCACCGGTCACCATCTATGGCGCGCTGCGCCAGCTGCGGGGTCTCCTCTACACCATCATCGGCGTCGCGCTGGTGGTAGCCGGCGTGCTGAGCTGGATCGTGGCCCGCGCGGCGCTCCGCCCAGTGGAGCGAGTGGCGGCGGCGGCGGAAGCCGTTAAGCGCGGCCGGGATCTGCGCCAGCGCGTGACGTATGCAGGCCCCCCTGATGAGCTGGGCCGGCTGGCCGGGACGTTCAACGCCATGCTGGCGGAGCTGGACGCGGCTTACCGGCAGCTGGACGAGTCCAACCAGCGGCTGCGCCAATTCCTGGCTGACTGCGCGCATGAGCTGCGGACGCCGCTGACGCTTATCACCGGGAGCCTCGACCTGCTGGCGCGGATGGGAGAGACCGATCCGGCCTTTGCGGCGAAGGCCTTGGCAAACATCCGCGAGGAAGCGGACCGCATGGCGCGGATGATCACACAGTTGCTGCTCCTTGGCCGGGCCGATGCCGGAGCGCAGATCGCGCGGAAGCCGGTGCGCCTGACGGATACGATCGTCGACGTCTGCCGGCAGGGCCAAGCAATGGCCGAAGGGATTCGCTTCGTCAACGGCGTGGGTGACACCATCATCGGGGTGATGGTCGATGGCCATCCCGACTATCTCAAACAACTGCTATTGATTCTTGTCGACAATGCCTGCAAATACACCCAGCCGCCGGGCGAGGTGCGGATTGAAGCCGCGATGGAGGACGGCCGGGTGCGACTGTCGGTATTCGACACAGGCACGGGCATCGATCCCGGTGACCTGCCACGGATCTTCGACCGCTTCTACCGGGGGAAGAATGCCACCGGCACTACCGGCACCGGGCTTGGACTGGCCATCGCCCGCTGGGTCGCCGAACAGCATGGCGGCACCATCGAGGTCGAAAGCGCGCCGGGCCGCGGCTCGCGGTTTTCCGTTCTGCTCCCCATAGCGGCCCGGGGAGAGCCCGCCGCCTGACCCGCCCTTACCAAACTCTTACCGGTTTCACCCTGCGTTTCTTACCCTCGCGCACTACAATCGGAGGTGAGGTGACTTGGCGATGAAACCATGCAGAACAATATGCAGGCGCCTTTCAATCACATGATAAACTATGGAATTCCATTCCTTCGAATTGCGTTTGGGCTTTGGTTCTTGTATCACGAGGCTTACGAGAAAATTCACGCATGGACTCCAGAAACACTGACGAAACTTTTCAAGATGTGGGCAGAGAATCCGCAGGGCTATGGGTTTTATAAGTCCTTCCTCTTAAACTTCGCGCTTCCGAACGCGTCATTTTTTACGCATTTAGTGACATCGTGGGAATTTGTGCTGGGAATCTGTCTCGTTTTGGGTCTCGGAATCAGAATTGTTGCGCCGCTGCAAATCTTTGCAAACATTAACTACATTCTAGGGAAAACCTATGCCTCGGGAGGCGCTAACCTTGATCGCCTTACCATTATCATTTTAGCAACGCTTTTTCTCGTTAGCGCCGGCCGCGAATACGGCCTGGATGGCTGGTTGCGGAAAAGACTCCCGAAGCTAAAGTGGCTGTAGAGAGGCGTCGCGGATTTTGTCCGCTAAAGACTTCGCGTGCGTGGGTAGCGTTTGGTGCCGGGAGGGGGATTTGAACCCCCACGGGAACCCCATACGCCCCTCAAGCGTACGCGTCTGCCAATTCCGCCATCCCGGCACGATGTAAGCGCGATTTATTATAGGGCGATTCAAGCAAGAGGGGCAACCCGAGATCGAAGAAGACCTTCGACGAATCTCCTACTGGCGGAAGAATGCTAGATACGAAGACGTCAAGACGAGGAGGACTGCAGTTACCGCCGTGACACGCGTGAAGAACGTCTCGCGCGGCCGCGGACCGTGAAACAACCGGGCACTACCTCCAATCGCCCCCAAGCCCTCGCCCTTGGGTCCTTGGAGCAAAATCACACCGATCACAAAGAACGCAAGCACAAAATGCAAGACAAGGACTGCCGTGTTCACACCACACCTCCGTCAAAAAGACCCAGGCCAACTAGATCTGAGGCCAAGTCGCCCTTCATGGTACCACGGGTATCCTGAATCGTGAAGTAAATCAGGCGAGCGTCCGGTGGGCGAACCCGCTAATGATGGCGAGGAATTTGCGCGCATCGAGACTGGCGCCGCCGACAAGCGCGCCATCAATCTCCGGTTGCTGACTGAACTCGGCTACATTGTCGGCGGTGACGCTGCCGCCATACAGGATGCGCGTGTGCGCGGACGCGGCGTTGTCGCGTGTGGCCAGGATCGAGCGAATGAAGCCGATGATGCGGTTGGCTTCCATACCAGTTGCGGCGCGACCAGTCCCGATAGCCCACACGGGTTCATAAGCTAGCACGAGGTGGCCTAGGAGCTCTGCAGACAGACCTGCAGTCGCAGCCTCGACCTGTCGCGTGATGACGCGCTCGGTCTGGCGGGCATCGCGCTCGTCTACCCGCTCGCCCACACAAACGATCGGCGTAAGAGTGTGCGAGAATGCGGCCCGAGTCTTTCGGGCCACGTTCTCGTCTGTGTCCCCGAAGTGTTGCCGGCGTTCTGAGTGGCCCACAATGACGTACCGGCATCCCAAGTCAGCGAGCATCACCGGGGAAACCTCCCCCGTAAACGCGCCCGCAGCCTCCCAGAACACGTCCTGGGCGCCGAGCCCCACAGCAGACCTCTCCAAGATCCTCGACACATCCGCGAGACCCGTAAAGGGCGGGCACACTGCCACTTCTACACCTGCCGGCAGCGCGCTGCGGGTGATTGCCGCGACGAGAGCCCGAGCTTCCGCCACAGTCGTGTTCATTTTCCAGTTGCCGACAACGAGCGGAATGCGGGCCATGGTCACCGATCCAGCAGGGCCGCGACACCCGGGAGGTCCTTGCCCTCAAGAAACTCCAAGGACGCCCCCCCGCCAGTCGAGATGTGGGTCATGCGGTCCGCGAGTCCCATCTGCTGGACGGCTGCGGCAGAATCGCCCCCACCGACAATAGTCACAGCTTTCGACTTTGCCATCGCTTCGGCAACCGCCCGGGTCCCCGCGCTGAAGGGCGGGAATTCAAACACGCCCATCGGCCCGTTCCACATCACTGTCCCCGCGCCGGCAACCACCGCAGCGTACGCCGCAGAGGTCTGGGGTCCAATATCCATCCCCATCCACCCCGCGGGAATGGCTTGGGCGGGGACGATGCGCGCAGTGGCGTCCTCTGCGAAGCGGTCGGCGACAACCACGTCATCGGGTAGCCGGAAGCTGACGCGGCGTTTCGACGCGTCTTCGAGTAGCGACCGCGCCAAGTCCAGCTTGTCCTCTTCCGTCAGCGACTTTCCCACCGACGCCCCCGTCGCGCGCAGAAATGTGTAGCTCATCGCCCCCCCGATCAACAGCGCGTCGGCCTTGGTCAAGAGATTGCGGATCACCCCGATTTTATCGGATACTTTCTTACCACCGAGGATGGCGACAAACGGCCGCCGCGGGTCTTCCAGTGCCCGGGACAGGTACATCAATTCTTTTTCCATTAAGAGCCCCGCCACCGCAGGCAGGAAGCGCGTGACGCCAACCGTCGAGGCGTGCGCACGATGGGCTGTGCCGAAAGCGTCGTTGACGTACACATCAGCTAAGGATGCCAGGGCACGGGCAAACGCGGGGTCGTTCGCTTCCTCCTCCGGATGGAACCGCAGGTTCTCCAGCAGCACGACGTCGCCATCATGCATCTGCCCGACAGCGCGTTGGACGTCCGGACCCACACAGTCGGCTAACTTGGCCACCCGGACGCCCAGCAACTCGCTCAGCCGCCGCCCCACCGGATCCAGACGCAGGCTCTCGACGACCTTGCCATCGGGGCGACCAAGGTGGGAGGCCAAGATCACGCGGGCGCCCCGGCGGCGCAATTCCGTAATCGTGGGAAGAGATTCGCGGATCCGGCGGTCGTCCGTGATGCGCCCGTTATCGAGGGGGACGTTGAAGTCGACGCGGACGAGCACACGTTTCCCCGTGACCTCTACATCGCGAATTGTCTGCTTGTTCATGGGGGCGCGGCCATCGGTGGCCGCGGGGAGCTTGGGGACGGCCAGACCCGGCGTCGGGCGCCTAGAGTCCGCGTCGCGCCATGTAGTCCACCAAGTCGGCGACCCGGCACGCGTAACCCCACTCGTTGTCGTACCACGTCATGACTTTTACCATCCACTCACCGACCACGGTCGTGAGCAGCGCGTCCACCGTGCCGGAGTACGGGCTCCCCTTATAGTCCATCGAGACGAGCTCCTCCTCGCTGTACCCCAGGTACCCCTTCATGGTCTCTTCGCTGTAGCGTTTGTAGGCGGCGTTGATCTCCTGCGCGGTGGCCTTCCGATCGAGCTCACAGACCAAGTCGACGATGGAGACCGTCGCGGTCGGCACCCGAAGAGAAATCCCATGCATCTTCCCCTGCAACTCCGGGAGCACGAGGAAGATGGCTTTGGCAGCCCCCGTCACCGCGGGAATGATGTTGATCGCCGCCGCCCGCGCCTCGCGCAGGTTCTCCCCCACCACGTCGAGGATCCGCTGCGTATTCGTGTAGGAATGCACGGTCGTCATAAAGCCCCGTTTGATCCCGAACTCTTTGCTCAACACCTTCGCCGCCACGGCAAGCGCATTGGTCGTACACGATCCGTTGCTGACGATCGTGTGCTTTTGGGGATCATACAGCTCGTGGTTAACGGCCATGTTCACCGTGATGTCCTCGCCCTTGGCCGGGGCACTGATGACAACTTTCTTCGCGCCTCCGGTCAAGTGGCCGCGGGCCTTATCTGCGGCCGTGAAGCGGCCTGTGGACTCCACGACCAAGTCCACACCCGCTTCCTTCCAGGGAATTGCAGCTGGCTCGCGCCCCGAGAACACCTTCATTGTCCAGTCGTTGACCCGCAACTCGCTGTCGCGCGTTTCAACCCGCCCGGGAAACGCCCCGTAGTTGGAGTCGTGCCGAAACAGGTGCGCGTTCGTCTGCAGGTCGGCGACATCGTTGATCGCCACGACCTGCACGCGATCGGGATGACGTTCCAGCATGGCACGCAGCGACTGGCGCCCGATGCGCCCAAACCCATTGATCCCGACCCGGATACTCATCTGAATCCTCCTGTCTGTGACTTCCGACGCACTAGCGGCAATCTGTGCAAACCGTGGGTGCGCCTCCAGGATCGAAGGTGACACCACCCGATGGCGACTACTTCACTCCGTACACGACAATTCTGCAGATGGGACCCTGCCAGGCGGGTAGCTGTCTGTGCTCGCGAACTATCGTTGTCTGGGACCATGATGGCGCCATCCATCATAGAGGACGGCGGTCAGTTTTGAGTATAGGGGGTTTGCCGGAGGCAAAACAGGGTCAGCGGGCGCGCGCTTCCAGCTTCGCTTTGATGCGCTTGAGCCGGAACACATCTTCGCGCGCTCGCTGTTCCAACACGGCGGCGATGAACCGGATTTCCCCAGTGATGCGCGGGATGACAACCTGCTCTAAGGCGTTCACGCGGCGGGTGGTTTTCTTGATTTCCTCCCCGATCTTCTTCAGCTTGATCTCGGTCGCAGCGACCTCGAGAATCGCCCTCAGGACCTCTTCAAAGTTGGAGGCGCTTTCCACCGTCCGCACACTCGTCGTCGTGGGATTGTGCCCCCGCTCCAACAGGGCGCGGCGCACTTCCTTCACAGAGACTTCGGGGATCTTGGTCCCCCAGACGTTGCGGAGTGTGATGTCGACGAGCACCTCGCGCCGGTCGGCCATGGCGGCCGCCTCCAGCGCCTCGCGGCCTTCCCACGCGGTGGCCAGAGCCAGGAGGACATAGGCCTCCTCGCAGGCCTTCGTCAGCCGCTCCCGGGCGGCCAGCGACTGGCGGACGATGTTGAAGAAATCTGCCACCAACGCGTCGCGCTTGCGCTTGAGGAGGTCGACGCCTTGAATGGCAACCTTGGCCTGCTGCTTGCGCTGCAGCAGGTTCATCCGAGTCGGGCTTACAGCTTCAGGCACGTGCTCCTCCGCGTAACATCACAGCGTCCCCCAGGACAGCGAGTCTCTGTCCTGCCCGCCGCTCCTAGACGCGCGTCTTTTCCTTCCAGACGTCTTCCATCAGGTCGCCGAAGTAGTATTTATCGATATGATCCTGCTTCACACGTTTGAGTTCGCTCTTCGGGAAAGTAGACAGCAATCGCCACGCGAGGGTCAGGGTCTCCTCAATCGTGCGCTCGGTTTCCCCCTGATTGAGGAACCGTTTCTCAAACTCATCGGAGAACCGCAAATACAGACGATCCCGGTCTGTGAGCGCCTCCTCACCGATGATCGCCACGAGTTTGCGCAGGTCCACGCCATTGGCGTAAGCCGAATACAGCTGGTCGCGCAGGGCGCTGTGGTCTTCGCGCGTACGCCCTTTCCCGATGCCGTCGTTCATCAGGCGCGACAGGCTGCGCAACGGCGTAATCGGAGGATAAATGCCTAACCGGTGCAACTCGCGGCTGAGGAGGATCTGTCCTTCCGTGATGTACCCCGTCAGGTCCGCAATGGGGTGGGTGATGTCGTCATCGGGCATCGTCAGGATGGGCAGTTGCGTGATCGATCCTTTGCGCCCGTGGATTCGGCCCGCGCGCTCGTAGATCGTGGCCAGGTCGGTGTACATGTAGCCCGGGTAGCCGCGGCGGCCGGGGATTTCCTCGCGCGCGGCGCCAATTTCCCGCAGCGATTCGCAATACGCCGACAGATCCGTGAGGATCACCAACACCTGCATGTCGAGTTCGAACGCCAGATACTCGGCCGCCGTCAACGCCACGCGCGGGGTGATCAAGCGTTCAATCGCGGGGTCATCGGCGAGATTCAAGAAGACCACCGAGCGGGCCAAGGCGCCGGTGGATTCGAATTGGTCGATGAAAAACGCCGCCTCCCGCTGGGTGATGCCCATCGCCGCGAACACAACCGAAAACTGCTCCTCGCTGCCGAGCACCTTGGCTTGGCGGGCGATCTGTGCGGCGATCTGGTTGTGGGGCAGACCCGCACCGCTGAAGATCGGCAGCTTCTGGCCCCGCACCAGTGTGTTGAGGCCGTCGATGGCCGAAATTCCGGTCTGGATGAATTCCTGCGGCCGATGGCGTGCCACGGGGTTGATGGGGGCGCCAATGATGGGGATCCGCTTCTCGGGAATGATGGGGGGCAGATCGTCAATCGGCTCGCCCAGCCCACTGAACCGCCGGCCGATCATCTCCCGGGAGACCCCCAGCCGCGCCACTTCTTCACGCAAACTGATTGAGGTCTTCGCAAGGTCCAACCCGGTCGTTTCCTCAAACACCTGGATAACCGCGTTTTTCTCGGAGATCTCGATCACCTGGCCCCCTCGCACGGAGTCGTCGGGTAAGTGAATGTTGACGATCGCCCCGATGGCCAGATCCTTGGCGCCCTCCACAAAGAGCAAGGGCCCCGAAATATACGTGATCGATTGGTACCGCTTCGTCGTCAGATCCATGGTGCGATAGCTCCTCTCACTGTGTCCTCCCCCGCAAGTAGAGCTGGACCGTTCACATCTGAGCTAGCCCGCAGCGGCGGGCTGGGCCGCCGGCGCGGCGAAGGCCGACGGGAGTTGCTCCAGCCAGCGCTTCATATAAGCGTCGAACTGATCCTTAGGCACGTCTTTCATGCGGGCGATCTCCTCGATCGCCTTGAGGTTAAGAATGTCGTCCAGCAGCATCCCGCGTTTGAGGGCCGCCAGAGCCTGGTCGTAGAAGGCGAGGATGGCGGTCAGAATCCCGTAGGACTTGAGGAGCGGGCTGTGCGCGTCGTCCGTGTACGCATTCTGCTGCAAGAAGTCCTCGCGCAGCATCTTGCCCGCCTCGATGATCATCCGCTGATCGTCCTGCAGGGCATCCGGGCCGACCAGCTGCACGATCTCCTGGAGTTCGGCCTCCCGCTGCAACAGCGCGCCGGCCCGATCACGCTTCTCTTCGAAGTCGGCCGGCATGTTCTCTTTGTACCAGACCCGGAACAGCTGAGTGTAGAGGCTGTAGGACCGCAGCCAGTTGATCGCCGGAAAGTGCCGGCGGCTGGCGAGTTTGTCGTCCAGGGCCCAGAACGTCCCCGTAATTCGCAGCGTTGCCTGCGTCACGGGCTCGGACAGGTCACCGCCCGGAGGAGAGACGGCCCCGATCACGGTAATCGACCCACGCCGTTCGGGCTGGCCCAAGCAAACGACCCGACCCGCGCGCTCGTAGAACGCCGCCAAGCGACTGCTGAGATAGGAGGGATAGCCCTCCTCGGCCGGCATTTCTTCCAGGCGGGAGGAAATCTCGCGCATCGCCTCGGCCCAGCGGCTGGTGGAGTCGGCCATCACGGCCACTTTCACCCCCTGGTCGCGCCAGTACTCGGCCAGCGTAATCCCGGTGTACACCGACGCTTCGCGCGCTGCCACAGGCATGTTGCTCGTGTTCGCGATGATGACCGTGCGCTCCATCAACGGCCGACCGGTGCGCGGGTCTTCGAGCTCGGGAAACTCATCCAAGACGTGCGTCATTTCATTGCCGCGTTCGCCGCAGCCGACGTAGATGATCACGTCGGCATCCCCCCACTTCGCCAGGGTCTGCTGCGTGATCGTCTTGCCGGATCCAAAGGGACCGGGAATCGCCGCCGTCCCTCCCATCGCCACGGGGAAGAGAACGTCCAGCACGCGCTGGCCAGTGATGAACGGCTCGGTGGGATCCATCCGCTGCTGGACTGGCCGCGCCGCCCGCACCGGCCATCGCTGCATCATCGTCAACGTGGTCCCGTCCGTCAGCCGACACACCGGATCGACCACGGTGAACTCCCCGCGCTTTATTTCTGCGACGGTGCCTCCCTTGCTGGTCGGCGGGACCAGGATCGCATGTTTAAACCCGAACTCTTGCACCCACCCAATCGCATCGCCGGGCTTGACGGAAGCGCCCGATTTGACCGTCGGCTCGAAGGCCCACTTCTTCTGCCGGTCTAGCGCCTCGACGACCGCGCCGCGGGCGATGAAGTCGCCTTTCTGCTTGCGCACCGCTACCAGCGGTCGGAGGATGCCGTCGAAAATCCCGGTCAGCAATCCCGGACCCAACTCCACGGTCAGAGGGTTGCCGGTGCTCTCGACCGGCTCTCCGAGATGCAGACCGGATGTATCCTCATACACCTGCACGAACGCACTGTTGCCATCTAGCCGGATGATCTCGCCCAGCAGACCTTCCTGGCCAACCCGGACGATGTCATACATCCGCGCTCCGAGCATGCCGTGGGCGATCACGGCCGGCCCGGCAATTTTGATAATCGAACCTCGAATAGCCACGGTGATCTCTCCTTAGCGCAACTTGACGTAGAACCCGATGTGTTCTTTGACGAGCCTCGCGATATAGTCCTCACCGCTCTCCAGGTGCTCCTGCGGGGCGGGGAACGGAATGATGATGGGAAGATCCCGGTCGCGCATCAGGCGGGAGACCTCGTCCTCCGTCCCCTTGAGCAAGCTCTCGTTCACGGCCACCAGCCCGTAATCCGCGGCAACCAACGCGCGCAGATGGGGCAGCGCTGCCTGCGGGTCAGAAGCTTCCCGCACTTCCACGCCCGCGAGCCGAAACCCGGTCGCGGTCTCCGCATCCGTGATCACAACCATCTTATACAACGGCCATTTCCTTCCTCACCCGATCCCGGGGAATGCCGAGGGCCTTGGCGCGGACGATCAGCCGCAGATTGACCACTTCCCGGTATTTCATGGCCAGATACGCGATCACCACATCGATCCCCAGCGGATCCTTGAGGTACAGGTCCACCTGAGCCCGCAGCAAGGCGAGATCGATCTCGCGTTCAAAAGCCGCCGGATCGTCGACGGAGGCGCGCACCGAAAAGCCGAGCACGCGGACCAGACGGAGTCCCTGCTCGACGGTGGCCCGATCGGCCACCAGCAAGAAGACGTGTTCACTCAACCGGCCACCCGGAATAAAGAACTTGAGCTTCTCGTCCTTGGACAACGCGTCCACCTGCTGCAGCTTCACGGCCGTCCGGACGTTCGTGGCGTCGAGTTGGTCTTGCAACAAATTCCGCACGACTTGTTCATCGTGGCCCCGTCCCCGCGCGACGCGCAGACCGTAGGTCGCGTAAAAGCGGTCCATCCTGAGTTCCAGGGCCAACAGATCGTTGGATTTCTCATAGGCTGCCAGGCCTTCCGCCAGTGGCGCGGCGAGAGGGTGATCCAAACCGCCGAGGGCCCCCACCACCCCGGCCACGTCAGGCTGGGAGGCGACCTCTTTGAGGGCGGCATCGTGGAGACGACCCACCGGGATCAAATTCGAGAGGATGTCCTGGGTGTTGCGGCCCACGTGCTTGGCCCGCAGGATGATCTGGACATTCAT
>Ga0137415_10007263_pt1 | contig 10977 bp, 10 predicted proteins | sample CZODoug3_1_1_16f_FD_183082 | JGI IMG/M metagenome (GOLD analysis project Ga0137415, IMG submission 183082) | Vadose zone soil fungal communities from Angelo Coast Range Reserve, California, USA - CZODoug3_1_1_16fungal (Hybrid Assembly) | ecosystem: Environmental > Terrestrial > Soil > Vadose...
GGCTCTCTCCCGGCGCCAGGCCGACGCGAGCCTTGATGTGCTCCGCCAAGTATTCCGCGTCGCGGGCCACCCCGGAAAACCGACCTGAGCCCCAGGTGTAGAGCCAGGGCAGTCCGAGAAAATACACGCCCGGAACTGGCGTCACTCCGCGCACGTGGGCAGGCTGGCCGCGCCCGTTGAAAACAGGCAAGTCGATCCAGCTGTAGTCGGTGCGAAAACCGATGCACCAGACAATGGAGGTGATGCCAGCCACACGGTAGTCGAGCTCGGCCCGTTCCTGCGGTGGGATCCAGACCGGGCGATAGCGCGGCTCCTCCGGCGCCGAGACTTCGTGTTTGCGGATGAAGCCGTCGATGCTGGTCTTGATGCTTTCCGAGACCTGATCGGCCTGGTCGAGGCACTGCATGAGATCGTCGTCGAGCCCGAGCTTGTTCCCGCTCACGTCAAGCAAGCGGCCATAGAGCTCCATGCCTTCCAGCGCGCGCCGGCGCAGATCGATGTCGCGGCCGCCGTCGCGGCCGGTGACGTAGTGATTGGTCTTGTCGCGCACGCCCTCGCGCAGCGGATGCTCGTGGACCGGAATGTCGTAGTACCCCATCAGGTGCAGCCATTCGACCACGTCCTTGCCGCGATAGCGCCGCGCCACCCGCGGCGCATCGCCGACGCACAGATGGACCTTGCGGCCGGCGAGATGCAGATCCTCCGCGATCTGGCAGCCGGATTGTCCGCTGCCCACCACCAGCACTGCCCCGGCGGGAAGCATGTCAGGATTGCGGTAGGCCGAGGACTGAATCTGCACGATGTCGCCTGGGAGCCGTTCGGCGCAGCGCGGGATGACGGGAATTTGATAACCGCCGGCCGCGATGACCACCTGATCCGCAACGTGAACACCATCCGTCGCCTCTAGCGTGAATCCGTGCAGCGCATCGCTCCGCACATTGCGCACCGTGATCCCTTCTCGCAGCGGAGGATTGAACGAGGCAATGAAGTCGTCGAGATACCTGACGATCTCATCTCGCAGCATGAAGCCGTGCGGGTCCGGACCCTGATATGGAAATCCCGGCAACTGGCATTGCCAGTTCGGCGTCACCAGACAGAACGTGTCCCAGCGCTCGGCTCGCCATGCCTGCCCGGCACGCGCTTTTTCCAGCACCACATGATCGATACCGCTGCTCGCGAGATACCAGCTGATTGATAGACCGGCCTGGCCGCCGCCGACCACGGCAACGGAATGGCGCGCGACGGGAGTGGGTTGTGCCATGATTGCGACTCCTCGTCCTACTCTTCGAAGGCGTCGACAGTCACACGCGCATCGGCGTCATCGCCAAATGCCATCGCGGCGGACTCGATTCGGGCAAGCTGAGTGATGGCCTGGGAGCAGGCGAAGCCGTACTTTGCCCGCACCCTTTCATTCGCGATATTGAGCGCGGCCCGGCTGCGCGCGAGAAAGTCCTCGAGCGGATAGCTCTCTCCGACCGAGAAGAAGTCCTTTATCACCAGCGAAGGCGAGTAACAGGTCTCCGTTGTGCCGTCCGGCCACCGAATGAAGAAGCGCATCTCAGGCATGAACCGCCTCCCTCAGCCTGTCGTAGATCGCAAGGTGGGCTTGCGCGGTTGTCCGCCAGTCGTGCCGTCTGGCGACGACGAGCCCGCGAGCAACAAGACGTTCGCGGCAATGAGCATCGAGCGAGGCGGACATGGCCCCGGCGATGGCAGTCGGATTGAACGGATCGCACCACATCACGCCGTCATCGCCGAGATATTCGGTAAAGGGTGCGACCCGCGACGTCACCACTGGCACGCCACTCGCCATCGCTTCGAGCACGACGAGGCCGAAGCCCTCTTTCGTCGAGGGAAAGACCAGAGTCGTGGCGGCGCGGTAGAGCGCGGGCATCAGCTCCTGCGGCCAGGGACCGGTGCGGATCACGGCGTCGTCTGGCAGGCCGCTGTGGGCAAGAGCGGCGGAAAAGCGCTCCTGATAGGCGCCATGGTCCAACAGCGAGGCGCCTCCCGCGATCACTAGACGGCACGCAGGGCGGCGCGCATGGACGGCCTGAAATGCTTCAAGCAGCCGGATCGTGTTCTTGCGCTCTTCGACTCCGCCGACCGCGAGAAACACCGGCGTCCCGTGCGACAGGCCAAGCCGAGCGCGCAGCGCCGCATCCGTTGCGTCGGGCGTTGGCGAAAAGCGCTCCATATCAACGCCATTGCCGACGTGATGCGCATCGCGACCGAGCTCGCGCGCAAGCCATTGCCGCCACACGCGGCTGACCACGAAGAGGCCATCGGCCGCCGTGATCGAGCGCAACTGCAAGGCCGAGAGACGATCGTCATCGAACGTGTCGACATGGTGTACGGTGCGGGCAAAGCCTTGGATGAGGCCGCGCTCCTTGAGCGTTGCCAACGCATTCCCCGAGATCCCATCCTGAGCGTGCCAGATGTCGAATTGCCGGTTCCGGGCAGATTTGAAATGGCCGACATAGTCGGCGATACGGGACTCGACCATCGCAAAGACGCCTCGACCGGCGGATGAGGCAGCAACGCACGCCATCCGGCAGGACGCGTCGCGGAAAAAGCCCGCGCCCGTCGCATCCGGCGCGTACACGGTCGGCTCATGACCGAGACGGCCAAGTGCCTCGCCGAGTTCGAGCGCATGCACCACGCCACCGCGCGGGTTGGTCGAGTGCGTCAGAATCGCGATGCGCAGCGGTTTAGTCATGCGAACGCCCCGACCTGGTGGCAGCCGATCAGCGGTTCGCGGGTAAAATCCCAGATCATCTCGGTGGTGATGCCATCGCTTAGGAGTACCCGGCGATCCGGCGTGACTTGCCCAATATCGGCCGCCGCTATGCCGCGCGCCGTGAAGCGCGCCAGCACGGCCGGCACATTCGCGGGCGGAACCGACAAGAGATATCCGTAGCTTGGAAACGTCTGCAGCCAGCGCTCAAGCGCAACGCCCTCAGGTTTCGGCACACGCGTCACATCGATCGTCGCCCCGACGCCGGAACATTCGGCAAGCATCATCGCCGTGCCGATGAGGCCGCCTTGCGAGATATCCTTGGCGGCCTCCGCCAGACCGGATTCGGAAATCGCCGGCAGCAGGTCGAGGTCGGCGCGCAGCCGCGCGGATGGAGCCTCGGTTGCGGCCTCCCAGTTCGAGAACGGCTCGCGATAGCGGCCGCGCAGATCGATTGCGGCAACCAGGCGATCGGCGGGACGCGCGTCGAAAGAGGTCAGGAGGCGTTGCGCGCGGCCGAGGATCGCGACCGACAATTGCCCGCGGTCGGTGCGCGCATTGGTGTGTCCTCCGACGACGGGAACGCCGAAAGCCTCCGACGCCGCGCGCATGCCGGCCAGCACTGGCGCAGCATCGGCGTCGCTCGCAGCCCAGACCGCGTCGACCACCGCGATCGGCCGGCCGCCCATCGCCGCAACGTCGGACACGTTCACCATGACGCCGCACCATCCGGCGAACCAGGGATCGCCTGCGACGAACTCGTTCATGAAGCCTTCGATCGCGAGCAGCAGGAAGCCGTCGCCATCCGGAATGGCGGCGCAGTCGTCGCCGACCGGAACGACGGACGACATTGACACACCGAGCCTCGCGGCCACCGCAGCGATGTCGCGCTTCGCCGTAAAGCCACGGCTCGCGCGCAGCGCCGCAGCAAGCTCAGCAAGCGCGATGGAGCCGAGCATCAGGCGGCCTTTTTCGGCAGTGATAGAATTCCGGTCTCGGCATCGGCGATCGGCGGATAATGCGCAAGATTGGCCTGCATGAAGTGGTGCGGCCGGCCGTGAATCTTGAGCTCGTTTATTGTGTCCCAGTGCAAGCGGCGGAACAGGATTGCGTTCTGACTCTGCACATGCGCGAAGAAGCGCTGGCAACCCATGGCATGCGCCGACGACACGGCAAGGCGGATCAGGGCGGACCCGAGTGCGCCAATTCGGCGGTAGTCCGAAGCCACCGCGAGCCGCGACCCCCACCAGACTCCTGGCTCGGCCTGATGGATTCGAACCGTGCCGACAACCTCCTGCGAGACGACGCCGAACGACGAGATTGCAACGATCGGAATCGCCACCTCATCGATCGAGTCGCGGTCGTCGCCTGAAAAGATGCCCTGCTCGGCGCAGAACACCTGGCGCCGCAATGCGGCGGCCTCACGCCGCTCCCAGGCGTCGGTCGCGAACTTGACGCGATATTCCGACGGCAGGAACACCGGGAATGGATCGAAGATCATGCGACAGCCTCCCGCTCATAGGTCGATAGCGCCGAGCAGGCACCGCATTTGCCGCAGCCCGCCTTGATGTCGCTCGACTTCAGCCCGCCCGCGAGCAGCATCGACGCCAGCGGAGCCAGGATTGCGTGCATGAATGACGGCGATGGACCCGGATGACTTTCAAGCGGCGTGCCCGAGATCGGTACAAACGGAACGACAAACGGGTAGACGCCAAGCGCTATCAGCTTCTCACACGTCGCGAGGATCGCCTCCTTACTGTCCCCGAGCCCGGCCAGAATGTAGGTCGACACCTGGCCGCGACCGAACACCGGCGCGGCCGCCGCGAAGGCCTCGAAGTAGCGATCGAGCGACACCTGCGCTTTACCCGGCATTATCCGGGACCGCACGTCTGGCGTCACCGCTTCGAGATGCATACCGAGCGCATCGACGCCGGCATCCTTCATGCGCGCGAACCAGTGGTCCTCGTCCGGCGGCTCACACTGCCCCTGGATCGGCAGATCAACGGCTGCCTTCACGGCAGCCGCACTCTCGGCGAGGATGGCTGCGCCGCGGTCGCGGCCGGGTGGCGTGCCGGTCGTCATAACCATGTGCTTCACGCCATCGAGCTCAACGGCAGCCTTCGCGACCTCGGCGAGTTGCGCGGGCGTCTTGCGCTCGATGGTTCGGCCGGCTGCGAGCGACTGCCCGATGGCGCAGAACTGACACGTTTTGGTTCGGCTCTGAAAGCGGATGCAGCTCTGCAACACAGTGGTCGCGAGCACGTCGCGACTGTGCAGCAGCGCGATCTTCCAATAGGGAATGCCGTCCGCCGTCATCCGATCGTAGAAACGCGGGCGCGTTGGAAAGCTCACATCCCCGAGCGAGATGCCGTCGCGGCTGATGCGGCTGCGACCCAAAGCATCAGGCTGCTCGACCACATATGGGCTCTCGAACGCCGGTGCCGTGTGCACCGGCACCATGACGGTCATGCCGTCGATGGTCATCGCCTTGTGGTCCGACGGCCCTGCGCCGCCGCGGCGGCTTTCGTGGCCGGCCCGCGGATCAACCAGCCTGACCCCGTGCGACTGCAACTCGTTGATCAGTTGCTCGGTCGGCATGGCCTTCGGCATCGTCGGCTTCATGTGACCCACTCCCATTCAATGGCGCATGAAACGGGTTCGGTTGCGGTTCCGCCTCGGTCTCCATTGGGCGCGCCGGACGGTTGTCGAGGACGAGCTTGAGAAGCTCGGGACGGGCATAGTGGCCGACCGAATCCATCATCCGCTTGCGCTTGACGATCAGTCCCATATCGAGATCGGCCGTGAGAATTCCCTCGCCCTGGGTGAGCGGCGGTACCACGTGGGCACCTTCCGGTGACACGATGGCCGTCATGCAGCCTCCGCGCAGAGCTTTGCGGAGCTTCTCCTCCGGCGAAATCTTCGCGATCTGTTCCTCGGTGAGCCATCCGGTTGCGTTCACGACGAAGCAGCCGCTTTCAAGCGCGTGGTGACGAATCGTCACCTCGATCTGGTCGGCGAATATCGGACCAACCATCGAACCTGGAAACTGCGCGACATGGATTTCCTCGTGCTGTGCCATGAGGGCATAGCGGGCAAGCGGGTTGTAATGCTCCCAGCAGGCAAGCGCCCCGATACGCCCGACGGCGGTGTTCACAACCATGAGACCCGAGCCGTCGCCCTGCCCCCAGATCATTCGCTCATGAAAAGTCGGAGTGATCTTCCTGCGCTTGAGCAGCAGCCTGCCGTCCGCGTCGAAGACGAGTTGCGTGTTGTAGAGCGATCCGTGGTCGCGTTCGTTGACGCCGAGCACGACCACGATGTTGCGTCGTTTTGCGACGGCTGCGACGGCCTCGGTCACCGGTCCAGGAACGACCACCGCGTTCTCATAAAGGCGGATGTGCTCGGCACCGGTGACGACCGGAGGATGGACAAAGGAAAAATAGGGGTACCAGGGAACGAAAGTCTCCGGAAAGACAACGAGACGGGCGCCTTTGTCCGCGGCCTCCGAAAGCGCGGCGAGAACTTTCGACACTGTTCCGCCGGGTGTATCGAGATCGGGCGCAATCTGCACCGCCGCAACCCGAACCAATGCTTTCTCCGTCATGTCGTTCTCCTCCGCGGCAAGCTGTGCCGACGAACGACGTCACACCGTCCAGGTGTGAATCATGAAGGCGTCGTCGCGCCGATGCAGGAGAATGAGATCGAGAACGTCGAGCGGGCTGATCGGGCGAATACCGGGGATCAACGAAGGCTCGCCGTGACCGTAGAGCATTTGCAGCGCGAAGCGACAGGCATAGATCTCGCCACCCTCGGTCATGAACTTGTCGAGCTGATTGTTGAAGTTCTGCGCGCCTGGGAATGGCTCGTCTCCCAGCTTCGGAAATCCGCGCTGAACGCCGAGCGTCACACCCGGCCCATAAAGCAGAACCGTGGTCTTGAAGCCTTTGCGCTGCAGGCGCAGCGCCTGAAGAATATTCACCAACCCGATAGAGCCCTCGAACGCAACAGTGTGGAACGTCACCAGCGCCTTCTCTCCCGGCTTTGCCTTGACGTCCTCGAACACCTTCTCCTCATAGTCGACCAGGTAGTCGCCCTTTTTGTGGGCAGGCATCGTCACGGCAGGCATGGTGTACTCCTTGCTAACGGTTGCCGGTGCCCGTGCGGGTCGGCGGCATGACTATGCGGTGCAAGGCATGTGCCACACGCTCTGTGCACATCCATTCATCAACTCCAGTCAATTCCACGCAAGTTTGCATTCAATTCGTGCCTTCGCCTGATGCAGCCGATGTTCTGCTCGAAACCGGACAGCCAAATTTAGGCAGCAGGCTGCTGGTTTCGGATGCAAGCTCACGCCTTGGTGGTTTCGTGCCCAATTCTTGCATGGAGGAGAAAACAACAACGGACCGCACCCGGGTGCGCGACCGTGCAGCACGATGCAGTCAATTTGCGATCTGCCGATTGACTAATCCGCCTTGGAGTTTGCTCGACTATGAGCGAATGGACCCCAGACCTTTCAAGGCTCAACAAGCCTCGCTATCTCGCGATCGCGGATGCAATCGCGAACGACATCCAAAGCGGTCGCCTTTCCCCGTCCGATCGATTGCCGCCGCAACGCAAGCTCGCCCGTCGCCTCGACATCGATTACACGACAGTCGCGCGTGGCTATGTGGAGGCAAAGAAACGCGGTCTCATCGAATCGCGGGTCGGACAAGGCACGTTTGTGCGCGCGTCCGCCACGCGGCGGCGTGGCCCAATGGCCAGCCATCCGGAGATCGTCGATCTCTCGATGAATCTGCCGCCCGAGCCGGACGACCCGGAACTTCTCGATCGCATGCAGGACGGACTGGAGGCGGTCGGTCGGGATCTTGTCTCGCTCTTGCGGTATCAGGGTTTTGGTGGCGTGCAGGCCGACAAGGATGCGGCCGCGAGCTGGCTCAGCCACCGCGCCATGGTTCCGCTCCAGGATCGCCTGTTCATTGCGCCCGGTGCACATCCCGCGCTTCTCGGCATCCTGGGAATTCTGGCAAAGGCAGGTGATGTCGTTTTCTCCGAATCGCTCACCTATCCCGGCACCCGCTCGATCACTGCGCAACTTGGCTTGCGGCTGGTCGGCTTGCCAATGGACGACGAAGGCGTGGATGCGGATGCCTTCGCCGATGCCTGCAAGCGGCTGACGCCGCGCGCGCTTTATCTCAATCCAACGCTGCTCAATCCCACGACCCATACGATCTCCGAGCCGCGGCGGATCGCCATCGTTGCGGTCGCGCGTCGGTTCGGCGTTCCAATCATCGAGGACGACCCTTACGGCTTTCTGCCGACCAGCGCGCCTCCGCCGTTTGCTGCGCTTGCGCCTGACATCACCTGGCATGTGGCAGGTCTCGCCAAGTGCCTCGGCGCCGGATTGCGCATCGCTTACGTTGTCGCACCGGATATTCGCTCAGGCTGGCTGTTCGCCTCGTCGGTGCGAACCGCGACGGTGATGGCGTCTCCGATCACAATCGCGCTTGCGACCCGTTGGATTACAGACGGCACGGCCGATGCCCTATTGGCCGCCGTCCGTCAGGAATCGATCGAGCGTCAGCGGCTGGTGACCGCGACCTTGCCGGCGGGCACCTACCGTTCGGATCCCGTCGGCTTCCACCTTTGGGTATCGCTGCCGGACTCCTGGACCCGCTCCGCCTTTGTTGGTCATATGCGGTCGACCGGCGTCGGCGTCGTCGCGAGCGATGCCTTCGCGACCGAAGGGACTCCGCCGGAAGCCGTGCGGGTCTGTCTGGGCGGCCCCGCCAGCCGGTTCGCCGTGCGAGGGGCGCTCGAGTTCATGGCGCATGCCTTGACCGAATCCTCGACGCTGGCGTCCACGTTCCTTTGATGAGTTGTATCATGCGTCCTCGGTACTCCAACCGACGAGGCAGCAACAGGAGCTTGTGCATGAGTCGACCGCCGCTTCCCCCGTTCACCATCGAGACTGCCGCCCAGAAGGCGCGCATGGCCGAGGATGCCTGGAACACCCGCGAACCCGCACGCGTCGCGCTCGCCTATACGGTCGACAGCCGGTGGCGCAATCGCGCCGAGTTTCTGCATGGCCGCGAGGCCATCGAAGCGTTCCTGACGCGCAAGTGGAGCCGCGAGCTCGACTATCGTCTGATCAAGGAAGTCTGGGCCTTTCGCGAAAACCGCATTGCGGTGCGATTTGCCTATGAATGGCACGACGACAGCGGGCACTGGTTTCGCAGCTATGGAAACGAGAACTGGGAGTTTGACGAGCACGGATTGATGCGGCTGCGGATCGCCAGCATCAACGATCTTCCGATCAAGGAGAGCGAGCGCAAATATAACTGGCCGCTCGGCCGCCGCCCCGACGATCATCCGTCATTGAGCGATCTCGGCCTATGAGGAAGACGGCCTGGACTGAGGCCGCCCCTTTGGCCGGCCGCATAAAAGGCTTTGCACCGGCGGCAGGATCCTATGCGGGTGAGTAGAGGACCGGCGCGGCGCGCGTGAAGCTGCGGCGGCCACGTTTGAAGCCCAGAAGTGGATGGGCAACTTCCGCGATTGCCATGGCCGCATCGCTACAGTCGAGGACGATCAGATCGGCCGGGTTGCCAGCCGCAACGCCGTAGTCGCGCAGGTTCATCAGTTTGGCAGGTTGCGTGGTGACCAGGTCAAGGCATGCCGCGAGTTCGTGCGTGGCACCGACCTGCGCAATATTGGCGTATAGATTTGCCATCCGGACGAGCGAACAATCGCCGAAGGGTGTGAATGGGTTGAGCACATTGTTGGTGGCGAACGCGCAGATCACGCCATATTCGGCAAGCTTGTGGGCCGGGGTGACGCCGCGCGGGACATTGTGGTCGCAGTCACGACCCATCAGGAACAGGTCGGTCGCCGGCAGCACCGTGACCGCAACGCCAGCGTCGGCGAGCCGACGTGCTATCTCTGCAAATTGGTCAGGCGGCAATGCCGACAGTTTGGTCACATGCCCGACCGCGACTCTGCCGCCATACTGGAAGGCATCCGTCTGCCGGCAGACTTCCATCAGGTCCATCCGCGCTGGCTCAAGATCAAAATCGAGATGGAAGTCGATGTCGACATCAAAGCGACGTGCGATCGCAAAGATGCGCGCGATCTGTCCATGCGGATCGCTATCGGTATAGGGGCAACCGCCGATCAAATTGGCGCCGGCCTCACAGGCTGCAATCAGCAGGTCCTCGGTGCCGGGGTCATTAAGCAGCCCTTCCTGTGGGAACACACAGATCTCCAGGTCGATCGCCCAGGCATAGTCGCGCTTGAGCCGTCGAATGGCTGCGAAGCTGCGCAGCTCAATTCGCGGATCGACCTCGACATGGGTCCGCATATGCGTGGTGCCCTGCACGATGGCCTTCTCGATGGTGCGCCGGCCGCGCTCGTACACATCGTCTTCGGTAAAGGCGCGCTTGGCGGCGGCGACCTGCGCGATCGCCTCTTGCAGCGTGCCCTTCTCCGGGTGGCAGCGATCGAGAATGCAGGACTTGTCCAGATGGATGTGGGTCTCGACGAACCCTGCCGTCACCAGCCGGCCACCGACATCTTCGGCAGGCGCATCGGTCGCTATCCGTCCGACTTCGGCGATGGTGCCGCCGGCGATGCCGATATCGAACGTCGCCGAGCCACGTCCGTGGATACGGGCATTGCGCAAGACAAGATCGAGCGGCATGGTCTATCGCGATTTGGCTACTGAGCGGCCTCTGCACGGCCGAGATAGGCGGCTTCGAGCGCCGGATCATGGGCCAAGGCGTTCGCGGTGTCATCTCGCACGATGCGCCCAGACTCCAGCACATAGCCCCGGTCGGCGACGGTGAGCGCCAGCGCAGCCATCTGATCGACCAGCAGGATGGTGACGCCCTCATCCCGTAGTTCTGCAAGCACGTCGAACAGCTCGTTGATCATGGCTGGTGCCAGTCCGAGCGAAGGCTCATCGAGCAGCAGGATCCGCGGCTTCGCCATCAAGCCGCGGGCGATGGCGAGCATCTGCTGCTCGCCGCCGGACAAGAGTCCCGCTTGGATGGAAAGCCGCTCGCGCAGCCGTGGAAATCGCACGAGCAGCGCTGCAAGCTCCGCCTCGCGATTGACCTTTCGTCTGGTGTGGGCGCCCAGCATGATGTTGTCGAGGACGCTCAGTTCCGGAAACACTTGGCGGCTCTCGGGCACGAGCGCGACGCCGCTTGCCGCGATCTTGTGGGCGGCCATTTGTCCGACTG
>Ga0137415_10007264_pt1 | contig 10976 bp, 8 predicted proteins | sample CZODoug3_1_1_16f_FD_183082 | JGI IMG/M metagenome (GOLD analysis project Ga0137415, IMG submission 183082) | Vadose zone soil fungal communities from Angelo Coast Range Reserve, California, USA - CZODoug3_1_1_16fungal (Hybrid Assembly) | ecosystem: Environmental > Terrestrial > Soil > Vadose...
TTGTCCGACGTGCAGGACGGCCCGTCGGCGAATCTGGGTGACTGGGAGGGAATCGGCAATCCGCAGGCCCCGGCCGGATTGGGCGGCAAGGTGTGGCTCAACTGGGATTCCACGCACCTGTACGTCACCGCCCAGATCAGCGATCCCAACTTCTCCGAGCCGGCCACCGGCGGCAACATCTGGCAGGGCGACAGCCTGCAGCTGGCGGCCACCTCCGGGGTGCCCGGATCCTCGGCCACCGTCAGCACCGCGTCCATCAACGGGCACTACGAATACGGGGCCGCCCTCACCCCGGACGGTGCCCAGGCGTACCGGTGGACCGCTCCGACCGGGCAGGCCACCGGGCCGGTCACCGACGCCGCGGTGCACGTCACTCGCGACGATGCCACCAACACGACGTTGTACGAGCTGGCCCTGCCCTGGACCGACCTCACCTCGGTGCAGCCGAGCACAGGCAACGTCTTCAGCATCTCGGCGCTGCTCAACGACACCGACAACGGGACCCGATTGGGCTTCTTGCAGTGGGGCGGCGGCATCGGCTCCAGCAAGGACGTCGTCCACCTCAACATGGCCCAACTGATGCCCTAACCACCACCAACCCTCCGAGCGGTTACACCGGGCCGGCCTGGCTGTACACGGCGCCATCAGCCACACACCAGCCGGCCGGCCCCGGTGACCACCGCGCGCCAATGCCTAGCGTTCTCGCAGTGCGTCGCTCAGTGGCGATACGAACGTGCGCGGTATTGGCCATTCGTTAAGTGGCTGACTTGGTTTTAGGAGGTGTGGCGTTCGAGGTCAAGTCGGTCGACGGGTCGGTGAGGGTTGAGCTAAGCGGTAGATGTCGTTCTCTGAGACATGTTTGGTGCGTCTGTCGAGTTCCGGGCTTGGATGCCAGTCGGAGCCGTCGGTAGTTGGGCCGTGTTTGACGGTGTGGGTTACAGAGTCGCCGGCCATATACATGTTGTGGGGAACATGTGCTCGCGTGGTAAGGATTTCGCCCGGCATGAGTAGGTACCAGGTGAGCGAGTCGTTCTGAAGTTCGACGATGGCTACCCATCCGCTTTGGACGATGTAGGTTTCCACGACGTACTTGTGGTAATGACTGTTCTGCCATGCGCCGGTCCCGGGTGCGACCGTGCGGACGTAGCCACTCCCATCGTCAGCGACGAGCCGAAATCGGTATTCGCCGTTATCCATTCGTTGATGATTGACGTGTACGCCTAGCTGCTCCGCGAACTGTGGCGTAAGTGGCTGTGAAGGGCTCATCGTAGGTCGCTATCGGTTTGATGGTGGCTAGGTGCGGATCTTACCTGAAGGGCGCTGCCGGGCTTGTTTGAGTCCGCGGTTGACCGCGATGGATAGCCGTATGGCCCGACCGGCGCGGTGGGCGACGCGGTAAACGGCAGCGACGATGAGTGGAAGCACGCCGAGCAGTTCGAAAACGGCGTTGCTCTCAGACGATGGAACCACGACGATGATAACCACGAGGGCGATCGCGACCGCGAGAGCGGCTGATACCTCGACACCGACGGAGCGGACGACCCATCTCAGGAGACGAAAAGGTTCGAAGTAGGGAAGCGGGATCGAGTTCTCCCAGGTTCGATCGAAGTAGGCCATGAGTAGTCGCGAGAGGCTGCTGTCGCCGTCTAGCCGTAGGCATTCCCCGTAGTTGGCGCGTGCCTGTGCGTAGGGCCAAGTCGTCGCTATGACTCGCTTCGGGGTTGCTGACGCGCTGCCCGCGCCGCTAAGAATCGCTCCCCGAAAGTACGCCTCGGACTCGATGTCGCCGTAGACCCGTATCTGTACCCGGTTCCTTTGTCGGCCGCGTGGTGCTCGCGTCGATGCCCGGAAGCTATGTATTCCCTCGGCGAGCGACATTTGCAGGGACGTGATATCCGCACCCTCAGTCAGTCCGTCGATTTCTGTTGGGCCTAGACACAGAATACGTAATGTGAGATTTTCCTTGTCTTCCAGCCAGTCGGTGATGCTCCGTGAGCCGATGACGGTTCTCAAGTGATAAGTCGATATGCGAATCACATCGTTACGGCTTGCGTCTGCGATCAAGCGATAAGTCTCGAATCCTCCGACCGCCTGCAGTCCCGTACCTAGATCGGCGAGTAGCGCGCGTCGGGCCGTTTCGGCGCCCTGTGTAGCCCGCCGGATGTCCATCAGTCGGTCCTGTGCCTGGGGTACCTGGGCCCCGAAGTCCGATCGCACCCGGAGGACCGGCACGCCCTCGTCGGGCCGGCCAGCGGCAGGGATGGCGGTGTCGAGAGCGACCTCAAGAAAGCCAAGCGCAACCAACCATCGTGCAACCAGACCGATGTCCCGATCCCGAAGACCGCCCAACCACGGTGCAGCAGTGAGCCGCTGCGCGATCAGAGCACCAGCATCCACCAAAGCGTCCTCGGAATCGCCATCGGGTGCCTCATCCAAACTCTCAAGCTGTGGAGGAATCGTCCACGCGCGCCGGACCACGCTGCCATGCATACGAGATTCAACGGCTGGCTCCAGCCCGGTGAACTCAAGGAAGCGGTACTTCAAGAAATACGCGACAACATCGCGGGCATCCTCACCCTGCCGCGCGGTCACTGCAAGCGCCTCGAGCTCCGCAGCAACTCCTGGGACAGCATGACGATCGGCACCCCGAAGCAGCTGGGTCGACAACCTGCCAGACAGCAGCGCCGCTCGCGTCGCGACGCTCTGCATCTGAGAGGACAACGCCCGGGCAGCACCGCCAGACGACGCCAAGCCACGCAGGTCACCAACCAGCGTCAGCCGCCAGTCCTCAAGACCGTCCACAACCGCGGCCGCGAGCTGCTCCAGAACCGGCTCAGGCTTGACACTCATGCTTCCCCCTGGGAGACGACGCCGATGGTTCGAAATGCTCGTCCACCACCGCGCCCCACGCCAACCCATGAGGGCGGGGCTCGTGCCTCAGTTCACGGCCGGAGGAGTCAGCTGTTGGTGGCGACGCCTTCGTACATGTAGCCGAAGGACTTGGGGCCTTTGGCGTAGTAGTTATCGATACGAGTGAGCGTGAGTCCAGAGCCGGTCACCAGGTCCTGGATGGGTCGGTTGAGGTGGCAGCCGCCGGCGACGCGGCGCTGTAGCGGGGTGAGCCGGTCTTGCCAGCGCGCGACGGCGGAGTCGGGGGAGCGGCCGTGTTCGACGAAATGGAAGCTGCCGCCCGGGCGCAGCACTCGACGGATCTCCTCCAGGGCGCGCTCGACTTCGGGGATCGTGCACAGCGTCCAGGTGGTGAGCACGTGGTCGACACTGGCCGACTCCAGCGGCAGTGTCTGCCCGTCCAGGCCGATGTAGTCGACCGGAACGGGGCTGGCGGCGACTCGGTTGGCGGCCAGCTTGCGTCCGAGGGTGGCCGGGTCGACGGCCAGGACTCGGGCGACGGTCGGCGGATAGTGCGGGACGTTGAGCCCGGAGCCGAAGCCGACTTCGAGCACCTCGCCGTCCAGGCCAGCGGCGACGCGAGCGCGGATCTCGGTGAGCTCGCGCCGGCGCATCACCCGGTCGGTGAGGCGAGGCAGGATCCGTTCGTCATAGAACCCCATCGCGCCAGTATGAACCGGCGCGCTTTCATACCGGCGTCTCGTCGTTGTGCTGTTCGGTTGTTGGCGGGCTCTCGTCAGTCCGAGTCCGCGCCTGGGAGGTAGGCACCCGGAACCTGCGATGGAGTGTAGATCTTCGCGTCACCCGGGTAGGGCGCCTTCCATTCGTGGGTCTGATACCACGTGTACCGGTTCATCTGCTGCGGGTTGGCGTAGTCGGGGATCGCTCCGTTGCCGGTGGTGTGCTGCTGGGCGAGCCAGGTCTGCCAGGCAGCGGCGGTTGCCTTCTCCTCGGCGGGCACCGCCGCCGTCTGGGCCTGCGCCTTGTTCAGCGCCGTCGCCGCGGCGCCCGTGCGGCCCAGGGTGTCGAGACCACAGGACGGCGGGGTAGCGACACCCTCGGTCAGCGGCACCTGGTTCGGCACCGCGGTGAACGGCGTGTAGTTGGCCTTCTTGGTGAACGCGCCGTACATCGGCGTCGCCGCCGCGAGCTTCTCGTTCAGCGGCTGGGCGCCGAGGATCTGCTCGATGGTGCGAACCATGGTGATCTGCGAGTAGTAGGTGCTGTCGACTGCGGAGTGCTGGGCCCAGGGGCTGATGATCTGGACAGGCGCCCGGTGGCCGTCGACGTGGTCGGCGCCGTCCTGGCTGTCGTCCTCGACCACGAAGATCGCGGAATCCTTCCAGTACTTGCTGTGCGAGATTGTGTCGACGATCTTGCCCACCGCGAGGTCACCGTCGGCGACCTGCGCTTCGGGGTCCGCCGTACCGCCGGTGTGGTCGCTGGAGAGCCACATCATGTTGAGGTTGGCGGGGCCGTTCTTCTCGAAGTCCTGCTTCCAGATCTGGTAGCGGTAGATGTCGGGGATCGAGGTGTCGAACGGCGGGGACTGCGGGTCGGCGATGTCGTTCAGCGACGGGATCACCGAGCCGTAGTTTCCCTTCAGACCGGGGGTGGTCAGCTGGCCCGGGTCACCGCCGTTGTCGACGCTCTTGGCCGCGCAGTAGTACTGCTGCCAGGTCGAACCGGCCGGCTTGCCCTCGGTGTACTCGAACTCACCGTAGTTGCGGGCGGTGTTGCCGGCGGACTCGGCGGCCGTCCACAGGAAGCCCGAACGCTGGTGGCCCAGCACGTCCTCCTCGGTGTCGTAGCTGCGCTGGTACTCGCCCGCGGACGACTCGGTGTACTCGGGGTTGTCGCCCTGCATCAGCCAGTTGTGGCCCTCGGCGGAGTTCGTGCCGACGTCGTAGGTGTTGTCGTAGAGACCGAACTGCGTGGCCAGCGCGTGCTGGTTCGGCGTGACCTTCGCTCCGAACTGCGCCAGGCTGGTGTCGCCGTTGCCCCCAGCCATGTCGCCGTACACCTGGTCGTAGGTGCGGTTCTCCTTGACCAGCAGGAAGACGTGCTTGATCGTCGACGGGTCACCGATGCGCGTCGGCACCGGCACGGCCTTGGCGTTGCGGCCGTTGGCGTTCTGCACGTCGTGCTTGCCCCAGCCGTTCTGGGCGAAGACGGTGTCGGTGTACTTGGCGATTTTCTTGTCGCTGGGAAGGGTGAAGCGGGTCAGCGAGGCGGTGGTGCTGTGCGTGCCGTGGCCGACCGCGACCACGGTGCCCGGACCCTTGTTGAACGAAAGGTCAGGCCCGCGCGCGTCGATGCCGCGGGTGTTGGTGACGACGATCTGGTTGCCGACGGTGGCCACGTCGGCCGGGTAGTAGTCCGTCGGCAGCAGGCCGATGTCGTTCACCGGCTGCTGTGGGGCGCCGTGATACTGGTAGACGGCGACGGCGTTCGCGCGGCCGAGGGTGACCAGCAGGTGGCCGTCGTGCGTCATGGCGATGCCGGTGGGCGCGTACCCGACGTTCGACGACGGCCACGGCCTGGTCTCGATCGTCTGCACGACTGCGCCCCCAGCGTCCTTGGAAGTGTCGATGACCGAGACGGTGTCGCTATTCGTGTTGGCGACGAACAAGGCGTTGTTCTTGACGTACATCGCGGTCGGGTGCAGGCCGACAGCGATGGATCCGACCGCCCCAGCTGCGTTCGCGGTGTCGATGACGCTGACGGTTCCGGTCGTCGACGTGCCGAGGTACCCGTTGGCGGGCACCTGGGTGCCGTAAGAACCCATGGTCGTGTCGCCGGCCTGGGCCTGGCGGCCACCCTCGTTGCTCACGTAGAGCCTGTTGCCCACGAAGGCGAGCTCACGCGGGGCGATGCCGACGTTCCACGTCTGCTTGACCGCACCGGTGGTGGGGTCAAGCGCTACCACGGTGTTCTGCCCGTTGATCGCGGCGTACAGGGTGGACCCGTCGGGCGAGTACTTGGTCTGGCCCACCAGGGCGGAGTGGCCGTTCACCGCCGGGATCGAGACGGCGGTCGGCGTACCCAGGGTGCCGTCGGGGTTGACCGCGAACCGCGTCAGACCGTTCTGCTCCGGAAGCCAGAGTGACGTGCCGTCCGGAGAGTAGGTCGGACCAACCTGGCCGACGCTGCTATTGGTCAGCCGCTGGTTGACCCCGGATGCGGTGCCGACCGTCCAGATGAGTTTGTAGTTCGACAGGTCGAAGATCTGCAGGACCACCGACTTGTCGGCGCTGGTGGCGGCGAGGAATCGCCCGTCCGGGCTGACCGAGGAACCCATGAACTTGCCGAACTGGGTGAGCAGGCGGTCGCCGATCGGCTTGATGATCTGGTCGTCGGAGACCTGGATCCCGTTGGGGTACTGGGTGCCGACCTGATTGTGGCCGAACACGTGCGTGGTGCCGAAAGCCGTTCCCGCGCCGGCGATGAGGACAGCTGCGGTCCCGGCTAGGACGGTGCGGAGGCGGCGGCCGGACCAGTCCGGGAGCCCGAGCCGGACTCTCGAGACCTCTCGGCGTTGTCGCGTGACGTGCATGCCTGTCCCTTCGGATGATCAGAGGAGCTCGACGTTGCCGTCGAACTGCCAGAGGGGGTTCGCTGCGTCCCCGGTCGGGGTCCGCACCGGGAAGTAGCCGTTGACTTCCTTCGGCCCGTCGCCGTCGGCGACGTAGCGGCCGTTCGGGGTGATGTCGAGCTGGTAGATCGCCGTCCCGGTAGCCGCGACATCGGGCAGATGCCAGGTGACGACGCAGCGCCAGTCGTTGCCGGGTCCCTCGGACGCGACGAGGCCGCCGCCCTTGTTGCACGAAGCGGTGGCCCGAAGCTGCGCCTCGGTGACGTCGGGCCGGTGCAGTTGCTGGGCTTGCAGACGGTAGAGGTGGGCGAACGCGGTGGCGAGCGACCGCTGGACCTTGCCCTGCTCGATCCCCGAGCCGGTCGCTCCCGTCGCCGGGGCGAGGACGGCCACGGTGAGGGCGACCAGCCCGACCAGGGGCAGCAGGCCGGCGGTGATCGCCCGGCGGCCCGAGGTGTCCTGCGTCGTGTTGGTGAAGTCGCGCCGCACGAACAGCGCGTAGGCGAGCCCGGTCGCGGTGCCGGCCCACACCAGGCTGACCACGATGCCGATCAGCAGCGGGCCGAGCTGGGTCGGGCTGTCGAACAATCCGTTCCAGGCGATGAACGCGTAGCTGGGCAGCGCGAGACGCACCGCCACCGGCATCGGCAGCAGCTGGGCCAGCTGCATGGCCAGCGCGACGACGGCGGGCAGCAACAGGCCCATCGGTGACCGCCCGAGAATGACCGACCCCAGCAGGCCGATCGCGGCCAGAGCCAAGGTCGGGGCGAGCACGCAAAGCCACGCGAGCAGCACCTTGCCGGCGGCGTCAGCCGGCGCCAACATGTGCCCGTCGAGGCCGACCAGCGGCCGGTTGCCGACTGCGATGACCCCGCTGAGCACGCTGGAACCGGTCAGCCCGACCATCATCAACAACAGGACCGTGACGCTGGCCAGCGCCTTCGCCACGAAGATCCGGCGTGGGGAACGGACCGCGACCAGCAGGTGGCGCCAGGTGCCGAGCCGGTCCTCAGACGCGAACACGTCGCCGGCGACGATCGAGGTCAGCAGCGGCAGCGCCCAGGTGCCCGAGAAGCCGAGTACGACGAGCGGGCCGGCCCAACCGGTGGCCTGCATCCAGCGGCCGAAGAGGGTGTCGACGGGCAGCGAGCTCTGCTGGCTGACCCCGGCGACGAAGATCGCCGGCACGACCCAGCAGGCGAGCACGAGCAGCCGGATCCGCCATTGCGAGAGCAGCTTGATCAACTCGAAGCGGTACCCGCGTGCCACCGAGACCCGGCGGGCGGGCGGAGCGACGGCTACGTCGAGATCGGCAGTGGCCGCGGTCATCGGCTGGACTCCTGCTGCTCGGTGAGGGCGAGGAACGCGGCCTCGAGCGGCGAGACGACGGGGGCCAGTTCGCGCAGCGCGATGCCGCCGCGCGCGAGCCCCGCCACCAGCTCGTCGAGGGCGGGCAGCAGCGCCTGCACGGCGAGCATCCCGGTGTCCTGCGCCGCCCGGCCGTCGTCGACGACGCGGATCCCGGCCGTTTCCGTGGCCAGTCGCCGGGCAGCCTGCGGGTCGGAGGTGACCAGCCGGTAGTCGAGTTCGCGGTTCTCGGCGGCCAGCTTGGCCAGCGGGCCGGAGAAGACGACTCGTCCGTTCGCGAGGATGGTGACCTCGGAGCACAGTGCCTCGACGTCGTCCATCCGGTGGCTGGAGAGCATGACGGTGGTTCCGCCGGTCGCGAGCCGGTGGAGGACGCCGTGCACGTGCCTTTTGCCGGCGGGGTCGAGGCCGTTGGACGGTTCGTCGAGCACCAGCAGCCGAGGCTCGGTCAGCAGGGCGGCGGCCAGCCCGAGCCGCTGGCGCATGCCGAGGGAGAAGCCCCGGACCCGGTCGTCGGCGACATCGGTGAGTCCAACTTCGTGAAGCGCCTCGCCGATCCGCGCGGCGCCCGCGTCGAGATCGCGCAGGGCCGCCAGTGCGGCCAGATTCTGCCGGGCCGTCAGCGAGGGGTACAGGCCCGGGCCGTCGACGAATCCGGCGACGCCGTCGGGAACGGCGAGCACCCGCCCGACCGGCGTCCGCAGAATCTCGAGGCTTCCGCTGTCAGCGACCGCCAAACCCAGCAACAGGCCGAGCAGCGTCGTCTTTCCCGCACCGTTCGGACCGACCAAGCCGTGGATCTGCCCGACCGCGACGTCCAGATCCACGCCGTCGAGGGCGACGACCTCCCCGAACGATTTGGTGATTCCCCGAGCCCGGATTGCGAGAGGTGTGTCCATGGTCCCTTCTTCGCATCGGCATTGAGGAACCTAAGGAGGGCAACCGACGCAGAAGCCGACATTCGTTTAACGGACGGCAAACGAGAGACGCCTACTTCGTCGGTAGTAGCCGCGTCGGGCTGCTGATCACCGTCGTCCGAGGGCTAGCAATCACCGCGATCATGATCGTCGAACGGCGGCCCCGATGCCGCTCGGCCGGAGGTGGACGACGTCGGACACCGGCAGCCGCGCAGCACGAACTGTTCACCCCGAGTTCGCCGTCAACCGGCCGGCGCCCGGAACAGCTCTCATGCGCGCGGCCAGCTGCGGTCGCTGGATCGCGCGGCCGAGTAGGTTCAGCTGCCCACGGTGGAGCGCCGGGGGGCGGGTTGGCGTGAACTCGATCGCCGCAAGTGACGGATAACAGGTGGAAGGACAGCGGCGGAGGGGATTTGACGGTGACGATGGTGAGTTCGCAGAGCGGGATCGAGGGTGACGCCGCGCTCATTGAGCGGTCGGTCGTCGAGCCCGAAGCCTTCGGTGCCTTGTTCGATCGCCATGGCCCACGAATTCATCGCTACCTGTCCGGGCGACTTGGGCGTGATGCCGCGGACGACTTGCTCGCCGAGACGTTCATCGCGGCGTTTCGGCGGCGCAGCTGGTATGACCGGTCGCGGCCTGACGCACGGCCCTGGCTCTACGGCATCGCCGCGAATTTGATCGCCCAGCATCGGCGGGAGGAGGTTCGTCGTTGGCGGCTGCAGGCGGCCCTCCCGGTCGACGCTCCTGCTCCGGGCCACGCCCAGGACGTCGCGGACCGGGTCAGCGCTCAGGCCGTCCGGGCCCAGCTGGCCGACGCCCTTGCCGCGCTGGCGGGCCGGGACCGAGACGTCCTGCTGCTCGCAGCCTGGGCAGACCTCTCCTACGAGGAGATCGCCGCCGCGCTGAGCATCCCGGTCGGCACGGTGCGATCGCGACTGTTCCGGGCCCGCCGGCTCATCCGGGAATCCCTCGCCGGGCTCAACCCCGGCACCACGTTCGACACCGGGCTAGAGGAGTTGTTGGGCAATGGATGAGATGACCATGCTGCGCGAGCTACAGGCAGCCGAGCCGACCCCCGCTGAGCTCGCCGCGGTGCGGCAGGCCGTCATGCACGCCGTGCATGCCTCGCCATCCGGCCAGTCCGGGCTAGCCGGTCGCATCACCGCCACCACCTGGCTTCGCCGACGCGGCCGCGGGCTCGCCCTGGCCGGGCTACTGGTCGCTGCCGCCATCCTCGCAGCCGTCGTTGTCCTGCCCGGTGGTCATCACCGTCGCGCCGGCGCACCGGCCGTGCCCCTGCCCAGCGACCGTCACAGCGGCGTCGGCGCACCGGCTCAGATCGTTGATGCGATCACCGTGCTGCGCCAAGCTGCCGCCGTAGCTCACACGATGCCCGACGTCGCTCCGCGGCCCGACCAGTTCCTCTACGTCAAGGAGGGCAGCTACGAAGCGTGGCTGTCCATGGACGGCACCCACGACGGTGCAATCACCGGCAGCGACGGCAAGCTGGTCGCGTCGCCCGGCTGCCGCAACGGCGTGCAGCTGATCCCGGACGGGCGAACGCTGCCGTGCACCCCCGATCCGGCCTACGTCGCGGACGCGCCGACCAGTACGCCGGCCATGGTCGCCTACCTGAACCGTCGCTTCGGGAAAGCCGGGGTCAACGGCATCGGCAAGGGGATCATGAACCTGCTCGAGTTCTACTACCTGCGCCCCACCGCCCGGGCCGCGCTCTTCAATGCCGCCACCCAGATCCCCGGACTGCACCTGACGGCCACCGCGGCCGGTCCCAACGCGGTCGGCATCACCTGGCAGACCTGTCCAACCGGCAACTGCGGCAGCAACATGCTGATCTTCAGTAGCACGACGCACGCCTACCTCGGTGTTCAGACCACAGGCATCAACGGCGAACCCGGCAGCAGCGGAACCCGCGAGAGCGGCGTCGTCGACCACGTCGGAGACCGGCCGTAACAAGACGAGCGTCGGTGTGCAGAACTGCCGCGAGCGTTTCGTGATCTTTCCCGGGGTTGCTGGGAACACAGGTGGTTTCACGGATTCATTCCCCAGGCTGGGTCGGTAGCGTGCATTGCACCGGATGTCTGGATGTGGTCGACCTTGTCTGGACGCGGCGACGGTGCATCAGCTGGAGGCAGGCCATGGAGGACTCAGGCTGGCACGTCCGG
>Ga0137415_10007265_pt1 | contig 10975 bp, 11 predicted proteins | sample CZODoug3_1_1_16f_FD_183082 | JGI IMG/M metagenome (GOLD analysis project Ga0137415, IMG submission 183082) | Vadose zone soil fungal communities from Angelo Coast Range Reserve, California, USA - CZODoug3_1_1_16fungal (Hybrid Assembly) | ecosystem: Environmental > Terrestrial > Soil > Vadose...
CCGGCTATACGTCCAAGTGACCGCCGGTGTCTGAGGGTAAGCCTCAAGACACTGGCATAGTTTCCGAATATGCGAACACCGCTGCGCTACTCTTCGAGCAAAATGGGGTCGCCGGTCCGCACCTCACCGGGCGCGAGTACCGTCGCGTAAATTCCCGCGCATTTCCCGTGCTTCTGAACGACGCATTTCAGAATTTCTGGGCTTGACTCGCCGGTGGCCGGGTCGAGAGAGATCATCACGCAGCGCTGATCAACTTCTGTGATCGCGATTTTCGCTGTGTCCCCAATGCGAAGAGTTCGGCCGACCCATTTCAATTCGTCGAAAGCCTCGGCTTCGGTCAAATCGACGAGCACATTAGGACGAAACCGCCACGAATCTTCCTTCGTTCCACTCTCATGTGCGATACGCGCGACCGTCTGCTGGCTGATGAGAGAAACTGGCGCGACATCATACGAGCCACGGTAGTCGCGCAGTAGAAAGAGCGACCTTCCCGATCGGGCCTCGAGCACCTTGCGGAGTTCGTCGCTCCCAACGGCCCAATTCTCGCCGTGAGGCGTCGCCACCGTCACGAACGCCTCTGGCGAACCCGCCCTTTCGACCGACGTTCGGTAATAGAGTAGTTCCGGCAGCTCGCGCGCGGTGAGCCACGGAAATGAGCTGTGCGAGGCCGCTTGAACGAACGCGTAGCGCCGGTCCTCGTCGAATCCCTGAAGAGTCAGAGCAGCGGAAAGCAGCGCCTCACCCTGCATGGATTTGACGGGATACCGCGCAAGTTGGCGAATCACGCCTACAGATTGCATGTAATTTCTCCTAGACGGGACAAGTGCCCCCTACAGTAATTGCCCAGGTGCGCGGCTTAGACATCTTCTAGTTGAGCTTCGGTCATCCCGAAATAGTGGCCTAGTTCGTGGATTACGGTCAGTCGGATTTCCTTTCGGATTTCTTCTTCGTTGGAGCAGACGGCCTCGATGTTCATCTGATAAAGCACGATGCGGTCGGGGCCCGCAGGTAAGTCAAACACGCTTTTCTTAGTTGTTGGCACGCCTTCGAAGACACCGAGCACTAAATTCTCAGCGTTGTCCGAGTCTATGATCCCTGTATTTCGCGAGCCTCTGCGTGGCAGCTGCCCGGGAGGCACGTTCTCGACTAGAACCGCGACGTTGTGAATCCGCTTGCGAAACCTCGTAGGCAGCGCGGCCAGCGCCTCCTCCACCAGTGCGACGAACTTTTCTCGCTCCATCCTTACGTTCCTCGGCCTCGGACGGCCGGGCCGAATCCGTCAGTGTTCATATTAGCTGTTAGCTGGCTCAGTTGTCCGGTAATCCGACTGACTAATCGGGACTTAGCACGGCGGAACTTCCCAGAACAGACTTCTAAGGAGCTAGTGAGTCGGAAGGGCGGTTGATAGGTAGTTGAGCGAATAAAAGCACGCTACCCGTCATCTACGAAGTCCGCGCCGAAAAATCAGGATTCAAGACTGAATCGTTGTGATTTTCAAGCACTTTCCCCCTCCAATTGTGCTCGTCATCGAAGTTTATTCCGGTGGCATTACCGGACATCGGCCCCTCACGGTCCGGAAACGGGGTTCGAGACCATCAGCTTCTGAATGAATGACCAATACTGAACGCGGCGCAGGAGGCCGCCAGTATGGGACGTCGGAAAAAGACAAGAAACGCTCACGGGCGAAAACAATACTTCGTTTGCCTGACTTGGAACAGTCGAAGAATGCAGTTCTGAACTCGCTCGCGGCGGCGAGTTCGCAAGAATCGTACGCGCATGCCATCGATGAATTCATCGGTTGGTACTGTTCCGAGCCGCGCTTGGCCTTCAACCGTAGTGTTGTCCTTCGTTATCGATTCTTTCTCGAACAGAAGAACCTGGCACCTTCGACAATCAACGTGCGCTTAGCGGCTGTGAGACGACTCGCATTCGAGGCAGCTGATACAGGCCTCCTGAGTCCCGAATTGGCAGCCGGAATCGGCCGCGTTAAAGGTGCAAAACGCTTAGGAGTTCGGATTGGAAACTGGCTGACTGTCGAACAGTCCAGAACCTTACTCGCAGAACCCCAGGAAAATAATCTGCGAGGTAAACGGGATCGGGCGATTCTTGCGTTGCTCATTGGATGCGGCCTGCGACACGCTGAATTGGTAAGACTCGGACTAGAAGATTTTCAGCTCCGCGAGGAGCACTGGGTTGTGGTTCGCCAAAATTCAAAATGTGTTTGAAATGAATAGCATGCAGAGTGCTCTGTAACATTGTTACGCGGCCCGTATTCAAGGCCTTGCGGAGTTTTGGCGAACGACAGTAGGGACGGCTGCGTGGATCGGCCATGGACTTGGGTTCCTCTCGCTGTGTGCAGGAGGGGCTTGACGGAGGCAAGAAAAATGGCGAGAATATGGCGAGATTAATGACGAGATTGTGACGAGAAATAGTGCGGTTGTGGCGAGATTGATGGCTAGAATATGGCGAGAAAATACATCCACGAACTCATTGGTTGGCCTGGATTTACCTGGGATGCAAAGACTCTTGCCCCATTGCTCTCCGGAGTCCGATTATGCCAAGGCTTGTTGCTCGGCAAAATGCGGAGCTATGGCTTTGCCTCACAGTGGACCGCAACACTAAAGGTGCTTACGGAAGAAACGATCAAATCCAGCGCGATCGAAGGGGTAGTGTTGGATCCAGAGAATGTTCGCTCGTCCCTCGCCCGCAGACTGGGACTGGAGGTTGGAGGACTCAAGGTCCACAAGGATCGAAACGTCGATGGCGTCGTCGAGATGATGTTGGACGCGACGCAGAAATTCAAGGAGCCGCTGACAAAGGAACGCCTATTCGACTGGCATGCGGATCTGTTTCCCGGAGTCCGTAGGACTGGCGATAAATTTCGAGTAGGCGCCTGGCGGGATGACAGCCAGGGTCCGATGCAAGTTGTGTCAGGGCCAATCGGCCGCCACAAGATTCACTATGTTGCACCTACGGCTGCCCGAGTCGAGAGCGAGATGGGAAAATTTCTCAGGTGGTTGGACGGCAACGAGCAGGAAGATCCGCTCGTGAAGGCCGCCATCGCACACCTATGGTTCGTGACGATCCATCCTTTTGAAGACGGCAACGGGAGAATTGGAAGAGCAATCGCGGAGATGTGCTTAGCCAGATCGGACGACAGCGCTCAACGTTTCTACAGCATGTCGTCGCAAATTCTTGAAGAACGAAAAGGCTATTACGACGTTCTTGAGAAAACACAGGCTGGATCGTTGGACATCACGGAATGGTTAACTTGGTTTCTTGGGTGTCTGGATCGAGCCATCGAACAATCGAGCCGAATCTCAGACAGTGCTCTGGAAAAGGAATTGTTCTGGCAGGACTTGAAGAAAAAGAACCTCTCTCTGAATGACCGGCAGAAGAAAGTACTAAATAAACTGTTCAGTGGATTCGAGGGAAAGCTAACCAGAGACAAGTGGATGAAGATAACGAAAGCTTCTTCGCGAACTGCTCTTCGAGATATCGAAGAGCTGATCGCCGCAGGTGTCATTGAACAAGAAGAGGCGGGAGGAAGAAGCACTTCCTACAGGCTACGCAGGACTGAAAAAATCAGAGGGCAGGATTAGTAGATTCTCGGAGCATTCGGTTTTAAGCCCGACTGTTGGGGTCTGCTTCGCCAAAATTCTATGCGCACCGAAACTAGCGCGATTCCCTCCCCCGACGGCTGTCCTATCCGGTTATCCCTTGACCCCCGAGCGCCAAGAATCTCCCCAGGGGGACCCCGCCCGGTGTACCTATATATATTAAGGATGGAGGAACCCGAACGTCTCGCGATGCAGGTTGGTTCGGATTAGGCAGCCCGATCGTACCGGTGGTGCAGCCCTCCCAGTCGCACATGAGAAAGGACGCGACCTGAGGCTATGGTGCGAATTCTGCCGTCTGGCGTTCCCTTTCCGAGTCCGAGATGCGTACGGTCCTCGTGGTAGTAACGAATATACTCAGAGAGCAGACGTTTCAGGTGGCGTTGGTCAACTGCGATGATGTGATCCAGGAGATCACGCCGGCAACTCCCTACCCAACGCTCTGCGACTCCATTCTGCCAAGGACTCTCGAACGAGGTGCGGACAGGACTCACGCCCAGGGATCGAACCGCTGCGGGGACTTCCAGTCCATACTTGGCATCACGATCAAAGATGACGAACCTCGGAGCGGATCCAAATGGAAATGCTTCTCGCAACTGCTGGACGATCCACGAGCTTGTCGGATGCTTTGTAACATTGAAGTGCAGGATGCGCCGACGATCGTGACTGATGACGAAAAAGCAATAGAGCACGCTGAAGGTGATCGTCGGAACACTGAAGAAGTCCATCGCGGCAATCGCTTCCCGGTGATTACGTAGAAAGGTAAGCCAGCGCTTGACTGGCTCCGGATCTCGAGGTGCCCGTTTCAGCCAACGAGAGATGGTTCGCTCAGAGAGATCAAAACCGAGCATGAGAAGCTCGCCATGGATGCGGGGCGCTCCCCACGTTGGGTTCTCAAGAACCATCCGGAAAATCAATTCCCGAACTTCCTTCGATGTCTGTCGTCTCCCTGCGGGCCTCCTGACCTTGGAGATCAGCTTCCAGTACAAACGGAATCCGCCCCTGTGCCAACGCACCACGGTTTCCGGCGTGACCGCAATGAGGGATCGTTGCCATTCGGACCAGAATCGACGAATGGCGACCCAGAAGAACTTGTCGAGCAGGTCTAGTCTTGGCCGCGGATGTCGACGTTTCAGGAGGGCGAGTTGTTGACGTAGCGCGAGATTCTCGAGTAAGAGGCTCCGACGCGCGCGCAAGAGGCGAACCAGTGTTCCGAAGCACAGGCCGATGAATCGAAACATGGCTAGGAGTTATAACAGAACAGTGCCGGGAGGGCGGTTAAGTCATTGATTTCAAAGTCGGACAGAGTTTTGGCGAACCACAGGGCGGCTCCTACGAGGCTGGTTCTCTCAGGATATTTTTGACAGCCCGGTTCGGTCGATCAACACGTACGTAAGTCGTTGAGAAGCAAAGACGGGCTAGTATTTTATCCGGCTCATAACCCGACGATCCTCTAGTTTCGACTTATGTCCGCGCTGAACTCTATGGATGAAGATAAGCCAGATTGTCAAAGCGCAGTGCCTCACCGCTGGTAAAGTCGAAGCTGACCCGGGAACTTGGATCACGCCACCCGGTCCTTAAGCGGCGAAGCTCTTTGGGTTTGATCGTGAAGGAAGTCTCGCGGATTTCCGGCGAACTGATGGTAACCGTCGAATCGGTGTCTCCATCGTTGTAGACATCGATTCCGGAAAAAATGAGTGGCACGGTGAAGTGAAAATCGGACCGTCTGATCTTTGGATCGGCCAAGACAAGCGTGAAAGTGGCGAACTTCCCATGCGGCGTGCCGATCTGCCAATCGCCCTTACCCCAATCGATCATGCCGGAAGGATATTGGCCGATCAGAGACGTTCCTGCCGCAAGATGGGGATCGTCGAAGGTGACGTAGGATGGAGGGACGCGATCGCTTTTTCCTTGAATGTCGACGTCCCTGGAAGTGATATGGCGGATGGAAAGGACGTGGGTCTTATCGTCAAAAATGTAGCCTTGCTGAGCAAGATCCTTGCGGCGGCTGATGGGCTTGCCGCCCACCGTCAAGGAGTCCGGAACGAAATTCAGACGCAACACGTCCGTGGATTCATTATCGAAAGTCGAATAGGTGATCGATCCCCGGCCATACGCGATCTTCGTAACGGCGGAGAGTGAACCCAGTAGATGGGACTCATCGGCAGGCGCCCATTCGGGGATCGCCCAGAAGGCATCCATCATTCTGCGAGGCCCATCGGAAAATTCATCCGTGAACCACCACTGAGTGCTGAAAGGAGCGTGGGCCGATGCGGAAAGGCCCTGAAAATAAGTGACCCAGTTGTAGGTACGGTAGGCCGCTTCCTTGTAGGCCGCGTCTCCCGTCTTTGCGTAATACAGCGCTTCGACGGCAGCAAGTCTTGAACTGTGGCTATCGCAACACTGGTTCGGGAGATTGCAGCAAAAATCCTTGAGACTGCTCCCCTGTTCCGTGGTGACGGTAGCGCCGTGAACGACATATTTGGGCCATCTCGGGGTGGTCTTTACCCACTCAACCAGCTTGCGCGAATGCTCGCGCCACTCGGGGTCTTTTTCCGGGTGAAGAAGTACATAGCGCGCGAATTCCAACGGAATAACCTGGTTCATGTTTTCCATGCTGGCCTTCACGTCCTCGAAATAGCCCACCCACACGTTGTTCTGCATCGGGTACTTCATCAGCCAAGCCCAAGCGCCTTCACGGACTTGTTTGTAGGAAGCGGTGTCGCCCTGGTCCAGGCGGATCAGCTCGTCCAGCAGCATGATGGGCTCGACGACATTTGCGGAATACGGGAACATTCCCGTTCCGCCGTCGATGCGGCCATCCCGGGCGAAACAGCGGTAAGGCCAGGGAGAATTGCGTTCATCGCCAACCTTGTAATTCTTTGCGAGCGCCTCGGCACAGCGAATCGCGGCGCGCAGATACTTGGTGTTGCCGGTCATCTCATACAGTCGCAAATACGCGTAGCCGTCTTCTCCGACGACGTGAGGTTCCACGAAGTCTTCACCGTGGTCGCTCCACCCGGTGTAACGGCGGCTGCCGGGATTGGCGGACGGGTAGGGTACCTCGGCCCACGCGTAACCTTCCGGAGTTAGACCGTTTTCGAGTTCGTAGTCCACGAAATTCTGAAGGAATTCCAGCGTGTGCGGGTCGCCTGTGTAGGGATAGAGGCGCTCGACAAAGCCTTGCATCATGGCGCGCAAATAGCCAGTGGAATTGGCCCAGTGCGATTCCGGAAACAGTTCAAAGGTGGTGCGGTCAAAATCAAAGCAGCAGAAATAGTAAGGGAGCCGCTGACGATTGTACTGGTCCCACACAATCGTCCATTGCGAAAGAAAATATGCGGAGTAGGAGTAGCCGGTGTCGTCCGGCATAGGAAATGGCAAGAGCTTCCTCTGAGCATCCAGAGCAACGGGGCGCCCTGCGATCAAGGATTCGTTCAAGGTGGTGGTAACCGGAAGTGTGTCCTGTCCAGTAACCACACTGACGCACAAAAAGAATGCGACGAAGAATCGCGCGAACTTAGTAGCTTGTGTCATAGCGCACCACCAGAATGGTTGAGATCAGAACAATCGCTGCTCCAACAAGGGCCGCCTGGCTTAGCCGCTCGCCGAGCAGAGAAGCAGCCAGCAGAACTCCGAAGACGGGAACCAGATAGAGGGAGGTGGAAGCGGTAGTCACGTCAAGGTGCTGCAGCGCCTTGAAGAAAAGAAGCATCGAGGCGCCATACATGAAGAACGCCAGGAAGAGGAAAGCCACAATACTCTTGGCGTCGAAGGCCAACAAGCTGCGCGGATGGAACGGCTCGACCCAAATGAGCAGGGGGATGCTGAAAATTGACGCGGTGATGTAGCTAAAAATCAGAATTTCTATTTCTTGAAACTTCCGCATCAGTCCCTTGCAATAGACATTGTAGAAGGAAGATCCGAAGCACCCACCAAAGATCAGCAGATTCCCGGTGAGGAATTTCATCGAGCCAAAAGATGCTTGCCGAATATCTCCAATAGAGAGAAACGCAACGCCGACTAGTCCGATCGCCAGGGACGCGGTCCGCAACAGCGTCAGCCGTTCCTTCAAAATGAAGGAAGCCAAAACCGCGCTGATTACGGGGATCAGCAGATTCAGAATCGCACCGTTCGACGCCAAAGACTTGCTGATTCCCCACGTCATTCCCAACTGGGCGAGGACTTGCCCGCCAACGCCTGCGATGATGAAGCGGATCCAATCTTTTCCCGAGGGACTGGCCGCGTCCGGATTCCTCCGCCGCATCCGGATTAGCAGCGGAACAAACAGCAGTGTCGTTATGTAGAACGGCAAAAAAGTTATGGCAATAGGGCCCAGATGCGGGTCCAGCACCTTCACGGCAATACCCTGCCCCGACCAGATCAGCGAAGCTAGAGCGAGAAGAACGAAATACCAGACGGTTTGGCGTTTGACAGAGTGCTGGACGGCAGCGGTACTCATGCGTTCTCCCGCAGCACGCGAATTCCGAAACGATCGGCTCCGATGGAACTTCCCTCAAAGACATAGGGCTTGAACGAATGTAATCGCGAATATTTGGCGACAACTTTCTGAAACGCATCGGCTCCAGCGGGCGAACCGAGCACCGCGACGGTACCTCCCGCGCCTCCGCCGGTAATCTTCGCCCCGAAGAGCAAATCCTCGCCCTGGTGTTGCCGAACGAGTTCGATCAATTGGTCGGTTGCCTCACAACCCAGTCCACATTCGGTGTAGGACCAATGCGATTGCAACATCAGTTCGCCCATTTGGCGGAAGGCCGCTAGCGAAGGCTGCTGCATGCTTCCGCGTGCAAGTTCGATGAACAATTCGATGCGTTGATTTTCTTCGACGGCGTAGCGTGCGCAAGCGCGCACGCGATAAGTCACTTCCGATCGGACGATGGTGAAAGGATCCGGATGAATCCTGCCCAGAGAAAGAATCTCCGCACCGGACAGGGTTTCCGGCAAGCGTTGCTCGTACTTCGATCGGAACGTCGAAGGAGCTACGTTCGAGAGAAACCCGTTCCACCTCGGATCGGAATAGCGAGGAATTCGCCCGCCTTCCTCTTTGTGGATGGGCAGGTTCTCCCACTCGCAGATCATCCGGTAACCAATGAACGCGGCGGCCCGAGCGGCTTCGTATTCGATGCCGGTTACGGCGTGCCGCACACCGGAGTCGATGGCCCAACATCGAACTCCCTCGGGCAACTTCACTAGCGAGCGGGGCAAACAGGACTGGCAAAGAAGCGGCAGCACGTGGCCTTCGTCACCCAAGACGGAGGCGGCCTGATCCATGATGCCGCAGGCCGAATCGGCTATGACATTTTCGACCCACTGGCAGGCTTCGGCGAGTTCGATGCCGCAGAGGTTGATTCCATAACTGGCGGCGGCCGCCTTCATCACCGCAACTTCCACGGCGGCCGAGGAACTCACTCCTTTATTGCAAGGCACCTCGGATTCGATGTAGACAGACGCACCGGAGTTCGCCTGCCCAGGGTAGCGCTGTTGCAACAGGTAGAATGCGCCCAGGACATAGGACGTCCAGCGTACCTCGGCGCTCGCGTTGACAAGACGCTTTACCGCTTCTTCGTTCGAGAGGCTCGCTAATTCAAACTCAACATGATCCAGCCATCCCTCTTCCTTCATCTGGGGATTCCAAAAAACGATCTTTCCATCATTCCGCCGTTGCACCGCAGCCCAGGTTGCTTCCCGAATCGTGATCTCGAAAACCAGGCCACCCGTATAGTCCACATTGCCGCCCATCAGGTCGAGCCGGCCCGGAGCCCGGCTGATGTAAATGGGAGAACTGGAGGAAAAGAATTGGCCCTGTCCCTTGATTTTCGAAACGGAGTATTCGAAAGCGCTCACGACACTTCCCGAATGCTATCGATGACATACTGAACCACGTCGTCGGTCATTCTCGGATGAATGGGGATACTCACGTATCTTTCGAACAGCTTCTCGGCAACGGGGCATTCTCCCTCCTGATGCCCCAGGTCTCGGTACACGGTGGTCAGATGGATGGGCATATAGTGCGACCACGCCTTGATGCGCTTTAGCGTATAGAGGTCCCACATGAAGTCTTCCTTGGTTCGCGAAAACGTATCTTCGAGCAGCACGGCATACGCGTGGAACACATGCTTATTTTCCGGAGCGACGAAAGGGAGCGCCAAACCTTTAATTCCGCGCAATCCTTTCGAATATTTGTTCGCAATTTCCATTCGCCGTGCGTTCAACGAATCCAGCTTGCGGAGTTGCACCGAACCAACCGCCGCCTGCGCATCCGTCATGCGGTAGTTGAACCCAATGCCATCGAAATCGGTGTACCAATATCTCTTCCCCATTGGACGAACGGATACATCAAGCGGCAAATACTTGCCTTTCGGGTCGTAGGTGCGGCAGCACAGAGAGCGGTACGAGAGCATCCGTTCGTAAAGAGACTTGTCGCTGGTCGTGACCATGCCTCCCTCGCCCAGCGTGACCATGTTTTTCTGCTGATGAAAACTGAACACTGCCAAGTCGCCCAACGATCCGGCTTTCCGTCCTTTGTATTCCGCGCCGGCGGCATGCGCCGCGTCCTCCACAACGCGGATCTTGCGGGGACGTGCCAACTCGTTCAGGGCGTCCATATCGCTGCATTGTCCATAGAGATGCACCGGCAGAATCGCCTTCGTGCGCGGAGTGATCTTTTTCTCGACGGAAGCCGGGTCCAGGTTCAAAGTGCTTGCATCCACGTCCGCAAAAACAACTTTTGCTCCAAGAACGGCGGCTGCGTTCGCGGTAGCGATCCAACTGATGGGAGTCGTGATCACTTCATCGCCCGGCTCCACGCCGGCAGCAATCATTGAGAGGTGCAAACCCGTAGTCCCGGAAGTCACCGCCAGCCCATACGTTGTTCCACAGTACTTCGCAAAGCCTTCTTCGAAACGTTTAACCCACGGCCCGCACGAAGGAGCATTCGCGCGCAGGACTTCCATCAACGCGTCTTGCTCTTCCTTTCCATAGCAGGAACCGTGGCCGTACTCCAACTCGTGTATCGCCTGTGGCAGCGTCATGAAAAGCACCTTTCGATCACCTGATCACTCGTTTGAACTCCCAAGTTCCAAACCTTGCGAATCTTGTCCGTAAGCAAGAAATGATCCTCGCCGCGCGGCGCGCGTCCTGGCACGGTTGCGTTCAGCGGACGGACGAGGTCGCTCGAAAAGCCCGCGCGTGCTGCCAGGCGCTTTCCCAGCTCAAATCTTGAAATGCTGTCCGTCGCCCCCACATGATAAAGGCCGCTGACCTGATCGTTTGCGAGCATGCCGATCATGATTTTGCTCAGAGAATCTGCGTCGACCGGGTTTCGGGTCTCGCGGGTT
>Ga0137415_10007266_pt1 | contig 10975 bp, 5 predicted proteins | sample CZODoug3_1_1_16f_FD_183082 | JGI IMG/M metagenome (GOLD analysis project Ga0137415, IMG submission 183082) | Vadose zone soil fungal communities from Angelo Coast Range Reserve, California, USA - CZODoug3_1_1_16fungal (Hybrid Assembly) | ecosystem: Environmental > Terrestrial > Soil > Vadose...
ATCCTAATGCCTTCGACTACCGCTTCGCCACCAAGCTGCTCGGCGGCCAGGTCCAGCTCGGCATCGTGCGCAGCGGCCGCGAGAGCCGGCTCGCGGTGGCGCTGGAGAGCGCGCCCGAGAACCCGCGCAACGAAGTGATAATTCAGGCGCGTTCGCCCTTCCTGGGCGCCAAGGTGGCCAATCTGTCGCCCGCGCTCGCCGAGGAATTGCGCCTCGACAGCGCCGCCGAGGGCGTCGCGGTGCTCGAGGTGGCCGACGGCTCGGTGGCGCAGAGCATCGGCTTCCAGAAGGGCGACGTGGTGCTCACCGTCAACAACGAGCCCATTGCCAAGACCGCCGACCTGCAACGGGTGGCCGCCCAGCCGACCCGGCTGTGGCGCGTCACCATCCTGCGTGGCGGCCAGAAGCTTTCCGTCGTGTTCGGAGGATGACCTGATGGCGCGCGGGTGACCGGCGCGGCGTCGCCGCGCGCGGCCCCCTGGGCTCGATCGCTTGCGCTCGGCGGCGCCAGGCCCCACTTTGCGGGCATGGCCAAAAGGTCCGCCCAAAGCCCCAACCTGTTCGCCGCCGCCGGTCTCGAGCGCGACGCGCCGCGTCCGCTCGCCGACAAGCTGCGCCCCGAAAAGCTCGCCGACGTGGTCGGCCAGGACCATTTGCTCGGGCCGGACGGCGCGCTGACGCGCATGCTGGAGACGCGCTCGCTCGGCTCGCTCGTCTTCTGGGGGCCGCCCGGCACCGGCAAGACCACCGTGGCGCGGCTCCTGGCCGACGCGACCGACCTGCATTTCGAGCAATTGTCGGCGGTGTTCTCCGGCGTCGCCGATCTCAAAAAGGCCTTCGACGCGGCGCGCGCGCGGCGCGAGACCGGCAAGGGCACGCTGTTGTTCGTGGACGAGGTGCATCGCTTCAACCGCGCCCAGCAGGATTCCTTCCTGCCGGTGATGGAGGACGGCACCGTCGTGCTGGTCGGCGCCACCACCGAGAATCCGTCCTTCGAGCTCAATGCCGCGCTGCTGTCGCGCGCGCGCGTGCTGGTGTTCCGGTCACTCGACGGCGCCGCGGTGGAAAAGCTGCTGGCGCGCGCCGAGGCGATCGAGAACAAGCCGCTGCCGCTCGACCCCGACGCGCGCGCCGCGCTGGTCCGCATGGCGGACGGCGACGGCCGCGCCGCGCTCACGCTCGCCGAGGAGATCTGGCGGGCGGCGCGCGCCGACGAGGTGTTCGGCGCCGCCAAGCTCGCCGAGATCGTGCAGCGGCGCGCCCCGATCTACGACAAGGCGCAGGACGGCCATTACAACCTGATCTCCGCCTTGCACAAGTCGGTGCGCGGCTCCGATCCCGACGCGGCGCTCTATTATCTGTGCCGCATGCTGGACGCGGGCGAGGATCCGCTCTTTCTGGCGCGCCGCATCGTGCGCATGGCGGTCGAGGATATCGGGCTGGCCGATCCGCAGGCGCTCGTCGTCGCCAATGCGGCGAAGGACGCCTATGATTTTCTCGGCAGCCCCGAGGGCGAGCTCGCGATCGCGCAGGCCGTCATTTACGTGGCGACCGCGCCCAAATCGAACGCCGCCTATGTGGCCTATGGGGCGGCCCGGCGGGTCGCCAAGGAGGCGGGTTCGCTGCTGCCGCCCAAGCATATCCTCAATGCGCCGACCCGGCTGATGCAGCAGGAAGGTTACGGCGCGAGCTACGCCTACGACCACGACGCGCCCGACGCGTTTTCGGGCCAGGACTATTTCCCGGAGGCGCTCGGCCGGCAGAAATTCTACGATCCGCCCGAGCGCGGCTTCGAGCGCGAGATCAAGAAGCGGCTGGATTATTGGGCGAAGCTGCGGCAGGAGCGGGGGTCGGGATAAGGACAGGACGCGCCCTGACGCTTGCCGGCCGGCCAAGTGTGATCGTGGGGATCGCCCCACACAGCACGTTGACGCGGCGCCTTGGCTCACGGTCAACACGACCGCAAGCTTGACCGCGCGTTCCTATTATGTTCTCATCGCGCGAGTCGGGGTCAGCACGGCTTTTCCGCAAACAAAGAGAGCTCGGGGGCGGTCAATGAGGATGGTTGCCGAGTATCTGGAGCAGGCCCATCTTTTCGAACGCTTGGCTGCGTCTGAGGCCGATCCGAAAAACAAGGCGCAATTGGAAGGCCAGGCCCAGGCTTACTACAAGCTTGCGCAAAAGCGCGCCCGTAACCTCGGCCGGCCGATGCCGGAGGGTCCGCCGCAATCGAGATGAGCGACCGCCGGTCGGGCGCGGGCCGCGATTGTGAAAGTGCATCCAAGAATTTTCGCATGAGCCCGCACCAGCGCATCGTCATCTGGCGCTGTTCTGTTTTGCAGAAATCACCGGCGCTTTCGGCAGGCGCGCCCGACGGGCAAAGTCGCCTTTGGGTGCGGGCGAGGTTAATGGGGGCGCTTCTGCCAGCAGAAGTATCGTGCAGCCTGCCGGTACAATCGGTATCCTGGCGACGCGCCGCCGTCGAAGCTGACGCGGACCATCACGGAGCAGAATTCCCTTGAAACGCAAAGGCGGACCACGGCAGCCCGGCGGCGGACGACAGACCGCCGGACCGCGCCGGCATGCGCGTCACCAGAAGCCCGATGACCGTGGCCGTCCGGAGCTGCGCGGCGGGCCGCGCAAGCCGGCGCATCGCGGCGCGCGCCCCCACAGGGGGGACGGGGGGCCGGCGCGCGATCGATCGGCCATGGGGCGCACGAAAGGCCCGTCGTTGCGGGACCGGCCGCCGCGGCCGCCAATGGAGCCCGAGGCGCGCGAAGCCGCGCCCGATCATTCGGCGCTCGCCGCCGCCACCTCGGTGCAGACCGTCGCGGTGTCGCCGGACGAGACCGGCATGCGGGTCGACCGCTTCCTGGAAGCGCGCTTTCCGGGCTTAAGCTTCTCCCACATCCAGCGCGTCATCCGCAAAGGCGAGCTGCGGGTGAACGGCAAGCGGGTCGACGGCAAGGACCGGTCGCAGGCCGGGCAGGCGGTGCGCATTCCGCCGCTCAAGCTCGACCGGCCCAAGCCGCTGTCGGAAGACGCCGCGGCCGACGAAAAGACCCGCGCCTTCCTGCGCTCCATCACGTTGCACGAGGATGACGACGTGCTGGTCCTCAACAAGCCGATGGGGCTCGCGGTCCAGGGCGGCTCCGGCACCACGCGCCATCTCGACGGCATGCTGGAGGTGCTGCGCGACAAGGCCGGCCAGCGGCCGCGCCTGGTGCACCGGCTCGACAAGGACACCGCCGGCTGCCTGCTGGTGGCGAAGACGCGCTTCGCCGCCGCCGCGCTGGCGAAGACGTTTCGCAGCCGCTCGGCGCGCAAGATCTATTGGGCGCTGGTCGCCGGCGTGCCGCGGCCGCGCCAGGGCCGCATCTCGACCTTCCTGGCCAAGGAGGAGCGCGAGGACGAGAGCTTCATGCGCATCGCCCAGCACGGCGAGGAGGGCGCGAGCCACGCCGTCACCTTCTACGCCGTGGTCGAGACCGCCGGCCCGAAGCTCGCCTGGCTGTCGCTCAAGCCGGTGACCGGGCGCACCCATCAGCTGCGCGCCCACATGGTCCATATCGGCCATCCGATCGTGGGCGACCCGAAATATTTCGACATCGAGAATTGGGAGCTGCCCGGCGGCCTGCAGAACAAGCTGCATCTCCTGGCGCGCCGCATCGCAGTGCCGCATCCGCGCGGCGGCGTGATCGACGTCACGGCACCGCTGCCGCCCCACATGCTGCAGACCTGGAACCTGCTCGGCTTCGACGCCAAGCGCTACGATCCGATCCTCGACGCGCCCGAGGAGTAGGGCGCGGGCCCCTCGCGGCATCCGGCGCGAGGAGGCATAAACCCGCCCCATCGCTGTCGCATTCTGCATCCTTCGTCTTTGGCGCCGCGCCATTTACGACTTGTTGTGCATTTCCGCCTACGCTGATGGCGCCCCTAATTAACTTTTTGATAATCGCGGTGCTTTTCGCATGCTGACCGTTTATGACTGCATCGCGAACGCACACGACCTGCGGCTCGTCGGCTTGGCCGCCGTCATATGCGCGCTCGCATCTTTTACGGCTATCAGCCTTCTCCATCACGTGCATGGTTCGACCGGCCAGATGCGCCTTGTCTGGCTCGCTGTTTCGGCGACGTCGACCGGATTTGGCATTTGGGCCACGCATTTCATCGCCATGCTGGCGTTTTCGCCGGGACTTCCCACCGCCTACAATATCGTCTTGACCGTTCTCTCGCTGATTTGCGCGATCCTGCTGACGGGAGCCGGTTTGGCGGTCGCCGTGATCTCGAAATGGAGGGCGGCCGCCTGGCTGGGCGGGGCCGTCGTCGGCGGCGGCATCGCCGCAATGCATTACACCGGCATGGCGGCGTTCGAGATCCAGGGGCGGATCGTCTGGGACCCGGTCTTGGTAGCGGCGTCGATCGCGTTGGGCGGGCTGATCGGGGCGGTCTCGTTGCCGGTCGGGCTGCGCAGCGACGCCTTGAAATGGAAAATCCTGGGCGCCTTGCTCTTGACCCTTGCGATCTGCAGTCATCATTTCACCGCGATGGGCGCGGCCTCGATTGTTCCTGATCCGAGAGTCGAATTCTCCGCGACCGCGCTGCCGTCGGGGTGGCTCGCGATTGCGGTGGCGCTTGCAAGCTCGATCATCATTCTTCTTTCCCTTGCCGGGGTGGCCCTGGAGATGCGGGATCGGCGGCGGGGGGAGCTCGAGTTCGATCGGATGCAGGGCCTCGCCAACGCCGCCTTCGAGGGACTGCTCGTTTGCGAAGGTGACTCGATCGTTACCGTCAACAACAGCTTTGCGCGCCTCGTCGGATCGCCGGCGGAACGCGTGACCGGTGTAAAGCTGGAGCAATATATTCCCGACGAAGGCACGCGCCTGAAGCTTTTCGAGCGGCCGAACGAGCCCATCGAGGGCGATTTGCTTCATGCCGACGGCAGCAGGCGGCCCGTCGAGTTGCTGCTGCGCACGGTCGATTATGGCGGCAAACCGCGCCACGCCATTGCGGTTCGCGACCTGCAGGCGCGCAAGCAGGCCGAACAGCATATCCGCTTCCTGGCGCATTACGATTCCCTCACCGGTATTCCCAATCGCAGCACCTTCAACAGGCAGTTGGATCAGGAAATCGCATCGGCCTTGGAAAAGGGACGAGGGCTCGCCGTCATGTGCCTCGATCTCGACCGGTTCAAGGACGTCAACGACTTGTTTGGACACGCAGCGGGTGACGCCGCGCTCAAGGGTGTTGCGAAGCGAATCACGGGCGTGCTGCGCGACGGCCAGATGCTGGCCAGGCTGAGCGGCGACGAGTTCGCCATCATTGTGCCGGAGCTGTCGAACCCGGAGGCGGCCGGGCGCGTCGCCGAGAACATCCTTGAGGTTCTCCAGGCCCCGAGCGATGACCCGGAAGCCGACTCCCCGATCTCCACGAGCATTGGGATTGCCATATGTCCGAACGACGCGACGGAGCGGCAGGCGCTTCTCTCCCACGCCGATACCGCGCTCTACCGCGCCAAGAATGAAGGACGTGGGACCTATCGATTCTTCGAAGCTTCGATGGGCGCCGCCGTGCGGGATCGCCGCCTTCTGGAGCACGACCTCCGCAATGCCATCTCCCGAGGCCAATTGCATCTCGTCTACCAGCCGCAGAAAGACATCACCGACGGCACGATCGTCGGCTTCGAGGCTTTGCTGCGCTGGAATCATCCGACGCGAGGAAATGTTCCGCCGGGCGAATTCATTCCGGTTGCGGAGGAGAGCGGTATCATCCCTCAGATCGGAGAGTGGGTGCTTCGGACGGCGTGCAGCGAAGCGGCGACTTGGCCCCAGCCATTGATCGTCGCGGTCAACGTGTCAGCCGTGCAAATCCACAACGCAAACTTCGCGCATCTGGTCCATGAGATTCTTTTCGAGACCGGTCTTGCTCCCGGGCGGCTGGAGCTGGAGATCACCGAGACGGCGCTCGTGCGCGACTTGAACAGGGCGCTGGCGACGCTTCGGCGGATCAAGATCCTGGGCGTCCGTATCGCCATGGATGACTTCGGTACGGGCTACTCGTCGTTGTCGAACCTGCGGGCCTTTCCCTTCGACAAGATCAAGATCGACGGTTCCTTCATCAAATCGGTCAATGTCAACGATCAGGCGGCCGCCATCGTACGCTCGGTGCTGGGACTTGGCCGGGCGCTGCGCCTTCCGGTCCTGGCGGAGGGCGTGGAGACAGCGGCCGAGCTCGCGTTTCTCGAAAGCGAACGTTGCGATCAGGTTCAAGGCTACCTGCTGGGAAGGCCGGGGGAGATCTCGGGCTTCCGACAACTGACCCATGGGGACGATGTCGCCCCCGATGTACCCAGGGCGCCGCTCGTCCCCAAAGCATCGGTTGTGTAGGGCGCCCTGCGCAAAACCGGCGTCGGGCGATGTTTTCACTGCGATTTGGGCATTTAGCGGCCTATTCGCGTGGAATTTTCGTCGGGTCAGCGCCGGCCCCGCCACCATCAATCGCCCGGCCTTCAAGGTTTCTCAACTCCGTCCTGTTAACCCTCAGGTTGGAAACGAGAACCGATGCCACCCGATGCCGGACCGCAGGCGACATCTCAAATTCCGTGGCCTCATCGCCATTGCGGCCGCGCTGATCGCATTGGCCGTATTGGCGACCGCGCTCGCCATCGTAAGCCTGCACGCCGACGCGATGCGGGACGCGGAGCGCGACGCGGGCAATATCGCAAGCGTGCTCGCCGAGCAGACGGCGGGTTCCGTGCGTATCATCGACCTGACGCTGAGCGAGCTGCAGGACCGGATCGCCACGGCGGGAGCCGCGACGCCCAAGGAATTTGGCGCCGCTTTCGGCGGCCGGGACGTGTTTCGCATCCTGCAGGACATGTTGTCCCGTCTGTCGCAAGTCGACGTCATCACGCTCGTCGACGCCGAGGGCCGGATCATCAACAATTCGCGCGCCTTTCCGTCGCCCGCGGTCAATTTGTTCGATCGCGATTATTTTCAGGATGCCATGCGCGGCGGACGCACGAGCATTTTCGTCGGTGCGCCGCTGACCAATCGCGTCAGTGGCGTGCCCGGTCTCGTGTTCAGCCGGCGTCTTGAAAGCCCGACCGGCACTTTCCTCGGAGCCGCCCTGATCGGTGTCGACCTCAAATATTTCCAGCAGGTCTATGAATCGATCACCGCGCTCGCCGACCAGTCGTTCCTTTTCCTGCGGCGCGACGGCATCGTGCTGGTCCGCCATCCCGATCCCCACCCGCGGACCGGCGAGCGCATGCCGGCAGAATCGCCCTGGTACGGCATGGTTGCGAACGGCGGCGGGTATTTTCGCACGCCCGGGGTCTTCGACGGGATCCCACGCGTGGTCGCGGTTCGCCCGCTCGCCGATTATCCGCTGGTCGTGAACGTCGCGATGTCGGAGGCCGCCGCGCTCGCGCAATGGCGGCGGCGTGCGACCATCATCGGCGGCGGCGCCGCGCTCACCTTGCTCGGCTTCGCGTTTCTGCTGCGGGCATTCCTCACGCAGTTCCGCGCCCTCAGTGCCTCGGAGAAAAGCGTGACCGAGCGCGAGGCCCGGCTCAGCGAGAAGTCCGGCGAGCTCGCCCGCGCGAACATGCATTTTGACGCGGCCCTCAACAACATGTCGCAGGGCCTCTGCCTGTTCGACGCCTCGGCGCGCATCGTCGTGTGCAATCAGCAATATCTGCAGATGTACGGTCTTTCCCCGGCGGTGGTGCAGCCCGGCTGCGCCTTGCACGACCTCATCACGCACCGCAAGGAGGTCGGCTATTTCACCGGCGACGTCGACCATTACTGCGATCGGATCGTGGAGAATGTCGCCCTTGGCGAGCCCTTCTCGTCGATCGTCGAGGCGAGCGACGGCCGCATCGTTCATGTCTTGAATCGGCCCATCGCGACCGGGGGCTGGGTCGCGACCCACGAGGACATCACCGAACGCGCGCGCAACGAGGCGCGCATCGCCCATATGGCGCGCCACGACTCGTTGACCGATCTCGCCAACCGCGTGCTTTTCATCGAGAAGATGAACGATGCCCTGGCCCGTCTCGCCGCCGACGGCACCGAATTCTGCGTCTTCGTCTTCGACCTCGATATGTTCAAGGCGGTGAATGATTCGCTCGGGCATCCGATCGGCGACCTGCTGCTTGTCGCGGTCGCACATCGCCTCGCCCATCTGATCGGGAAGCCCCATACGATCGGACGCCTCGGCGGGGACGAATTCGCGATCCTCCAGGTGGCGAAGCACGGCGCGCGCGCCGAGGCGGCCGAGCTCGCGGGCCGGGTGATCGAGACGGTCGGCGCGCCCTACGAGATCGAGGGCCATCCGGTGGTGATCGGGATCAGCCTGGGGATTGCGCTGGCGCCGGCCGACGGAACGGAATCGAGCCTGCTGCTCAAGAATGCCGACCTTGCGCTTTATCGGGCGAAATCGAACGGCCGCAATTGTTTCCGCTTCTACGAAGGCGAGATGGATGCCGCGATGCGGGTGCGCCGGTCGCTCCAGATCGATCTGCGCAATGCGTTGCCGCGCGGCGAATTCGAATTGCATTATCAGACCATCGCCGATGCCGCGACCGGAACGCCCTGCGGCGCCGAGGCGCTGGTGCGCTGGCGCCACCCCGGGCGCGGACTCGTCGGCCCGGATGAGTTCATTCCGCTGGCCGAGGACATCGGGCTGATCGATGCGCTCGGCGAGTGGATATTGCGGGCGGCATGCGCCGAGGCCGCGACCTGGCCGGACCGCGTCACGATCGCGGTCAATCTGTCGGCGGTGCAATTTCGCAAAGGCAATCTGGCGCAGGTCGTCACCGGCGCGCTTGCGGCTTCGGGGCTGCCGGCTCGCCGGCTCGAGCTCGAGGTCACCGAATCCGTGCTGCTGCAGAAGAGCGAGGCCAACCTGGCGATGCTGCACGCGATCAGGAAACTCGGGGTCTCGATCGTGCTCGACGATTTCGGCACCGGCTACTCGTCGCTGAGCTATCTGCGGATATTCCCCTTCGACAAGATCAAGATCGACCGCTCCTTCGTGCGCGAGCTCACCAGCAGCGCCGACTCCGCCGCGATCGTGAGCGCCATCGCCGGGCTGGCGCGCTCGCTCGACATGGTGACCACGGCGGAGGGCGTGGAGACCGAGGAGCAGCTCGCCCTCGTGCGCTTGGCGGGCTGCAACCAGGTGCAGGGTTTCCTGTTCGGACGACCGGGCCCGGCCGCGCAGCTCGATTGGAGGTCGGCCAACCGGGCGGCCATGCCGCTGCGCGCGTGAGCCGCGCCGGGGTCGCTGCCGGCCGCGTTTCCGCGGACCGCCATCCCGCTAAAGGAGCATTATCCTTACTCCGGTAGCTTCCGGTTGTTGTCCTTAGGGGATGGAAATGCTGCGATCTCTCTTGTGGCGCCGCGCCGGCCGAGAGGGCCGCGCCGGACGCTTTCATCTCGGGCTCAAGACCCAGATTGCGGCGCTCGGCCTCGGCGGCGTCGCCGTCATCGGCGTCATTTATTTCATCGGATTGCGATTCCAGGGCGAGGCCCAGCGCACGGCCGATTCCTCGGCTCGCCTCGAATCGCTGATGGCCAACGTTACCGAGGGATTCCTCGAGGCGCGCCAGCTCGCCGCCGAGTTCCTGCAGAAGCGCGACGAGAAACTCATCGCGCGGCACCAGGCAGTTCTTACGCGGCTTGCCGAATATCTGGACGCCGTGGAAGGGCTGATCGCGCCGTTGGGGTCCGACGATCCGCTCAAGCGGGCGGAGGCGTTGCGGTCGGGAATCAACATGTATGCGACGCGTTTCAACAACGTGGTGTCGGCCCAGCGCCTGATCGGCCTGAACGAGAACCAGGGCCTGCAGGGCAAGCTGCGCGACGCCGTCCATACGGTGGAAAAGCGCCTGGCGGAATTCGACCAGCCGCGGCTCGCGGTGCTCATGCTGATGATGCGGCGGCATGAGAAGGATTTCATGCTGCGAGGCGAGGAGAAATACGGCGAGGAGCTCAAGAAGCGCGTCAACGAGTTCGAGCCCGCGCTCGCCAAGACCGAACTGCCGCCGGCCCTCAAGGTCGAGATCAAGGGGCTGATCGACACCTATCAGTCGAGCTTCCTCGCCTTCATGGTCGGGCAGAGCTCGCTCAACGAGGAGGCCGAGGATCTCGCGGCGATCTACAGTCGCATCCGTCCGGTCCTGCTGGAGGTCCGCACGGCCGCCGACGAGCGCTACAACGCGGCGCAGGAGACATCCACGGTGTTGCGACAGAACATGTTGTGGGTGATCGCGCTGACGACGCTCGCGATCGGCGTGCTGGCGATCTTCAGCGGCCGGCGCATCGCGCGGCCGATGGCCATGATGGCGGGAGCCATGCGCCGCCTCGCCGACGGCGATCTCGACGTCGAGCTGCCGCGCATGGAGCGGCGCGACGAGATCGGGACCATGATGCGCGCCTTCGTGGTGTTCCACGGCAAGATGGTGGAGAACCGCGACATGGCGTCGGAGCAGAGCGATCAGCGTGCGCGCATGGAGGCGGAACGCAGGGCCCTGCTGGTGCAGATCGCCGATCAGCTCGAAGCGGAGGTGGGACGCGCGGTCGAGATCGTGGTCGCGGGCGCGAACGAGGTGCACGAGAGCGCGGACGAGGTGAGCAAGATCGTGCGCGCGACGCGCACGCGGGCCGACGCGGTCGCCTCGGCGTCCGGACAGGCATCGACCAACGTCCAGACGGTCGCGGCGGCGACCGAGGAGATGGCGGCGTCCTTGACCGAGATATCGACGCAGGTACAGCGCTACACCGAGATGGCGGGACGTGCCGCGCGGGACACCGAACGCACCGACGATATCTTCCGTTCGCTCGCCGCGTCGACCCAGGAGATCGGTGCGGTCGTGGTCCTGATCACCGGTATCGCCAACCAGACCAATCTCCTGGCCCTCAACGCCACGATCGAGGCAGCGCGGGCCGGCGAAGCCGGGCGGGGCTTC
>Ga0137415_10007269_pt1 | contig 10972 bp, 12 predicted proteins | sample CZODoug3_1_1_16f_FD_183082 | JGI IMG/M metagenome (GOLD analysis project Ga0137415, IMG submission 183082) | Vadose zone soil fungal communities from Angelo Coast Range Reserve, California, USA - CZODoug3_1_1_16fungal (Hybrid Assembly) | ecosystem: Environmental > Terrestrial > Soil > Vadose...
CGTTGTTACCTAAGGCAAGAGCCGGATGCGGGAAACCCGCTCGTCCGGATCCGTGGAGGGGGTCATGAGCAATCGTGGTCCCTACTCCGACTTTTTCCTTTCAGTTCTTTTCAAGCGCATCAGCTTTTGTAAGCCGCCGTCGTTCGTGCGACATAAGGCTCGTTACAACGGTTCCGGATGGTCTTTCGGTCGGCCGATCCCATAGCTGCGACCTCCTGATCTCATGTATTGTCTTTTCATTCGCCTGTAAAGAAGCATCGAGTAGAACCCGCCTCAGAGCTTCGAGTCACCGTCGACCGGGATACTCGCTCCCACGCCATTGTTTCGACGTCGATACTTCTACGGGCGTCCCATGATGTGCACATGCGCGTAGGGTGATCCGGCGAACATGATGTAGGCTCCCGTCGGCTTGTGCGTTGTCGGTAGTCCCGTGGTTTTCGGATCAAAGGGCCACATGATCATCCAATGTGGCCCAATCGCGATGGGTTTGCTTGTAGTGTCGAACGGACGGAGTCGCTTCGCTGGGTAGCCCCTGCGAGCACGTAGGTTATGCCCGGGATGGTATTGGTCGGCTTGGGCTTGTGTTCAGCGAAATCCCTCGACCATTGCATAGACGCTTCGTCTGCGCACTGGGCAGGCTGTGCAACCGCTGTGGGATCGCCCGGCATGCAGGTAAATCCGTTGGTTCCGGCGCGCAGGACCGTCATTTTACCTTGACCATCCATTTCCACTACGATCGCAGCCTTGGCGACCTCTGGCGGCGCCGCAGAAAGCGCACGGGCTATTTTAGTCTGCGTAGACTCGTTGGAATTGGAGGTTGACGACTGGGGCGTCTGCATCTGTGCTGCTGCTCTCGAGCCAACTCCAGCGACCACTATTGCGACAAACATTGCTGCAAGGACACCAGAACTTACTTTCGGATACAACATAAGAACCTCCTCGCTTCGATTGAAGCGGTGCTCATTCTGGGTTAATGCAACTGGTGTGCCAACGTAATTCATTGAATCTGCGCAGCTCTACGGTGCAGGAAATTGCCGAGCTTTCAGAAATCCTGACGGTTCAGAAAAATGCAAGGGCACGAGTCAGTTCTTCCGCAGAAGCGACTCAATAGGGAGGAAGGTCCGAGGATTCCATGGTGACGATGTTTATCTTCTGTGTCGAAATAACCGAGGTCTAACGGTTCAAACGTGGACGGCGAGAACGGGGCAGGGTCCCAATTGCAGCACCCGATAGGTTGTCGAACCAAATACCGCAAGATCCAAGGCCCCACGACCACGCACTGCCATAGTCACCATGTCGATTTGTGCTTCCAGGGCGAGTTGAATGATTTGCTCATATGGTTTTCCGATGCGCACTGCTGTTTTAATCTTGAGGGTCTTGCGGGCCTCAGATGGAATCAGTCTATCGAGTTGCTCCTTCGTTCTCGCTATGGCCTCTTCCTTCTTAGCCGGAGTTGAAACCTCATCCAACACGTGCAGCAGGGTGAGCTCCGCGTCGTACTCCGCCGTCGCAGAGATCGCATAGTTCAAAGCCCGCTCTGAATTCTCGGAGAAATCCGTACAGAAAAGAATTCGGCTCAAGTGGCGGGGGCGGTGCCGCTCTTCATCTGCAGCCATAGAGTCGTGTGACTGCTTACCTACCGCTAGCACTGGGCACGGAGCCCTGCGCATCACCCGGTCGGTCACCGACCCCAGCATCAAGCGGTCAAACCCTCGCCGGCCGTGCGTTCCCATGACGATCACGTCCGCTTTCTCCGCTTGCGCAAACGATAGAATCGAATCCGGGGCTATTCCCTGCTGCACCACGAGTTCCGGCTGAATTTTATCGTGGGTATGGTTCTTCACGAATTCTTCCAGTTGCTCCTTGCCACCCTCGCGAAGCGCCTGGCTGAACCTCTCATAGTCTCCCAGGGTGGCGGCATACTCGGCGTAAGGATATCGCCATAGCTCTACGACATGCTGCGCCACCAACTTGGCCCGATAGTGCTCGGCCAGCGATAGCGCATGTTGATACGCCCTTACCGAGAACTCTGAGAAATCAATGGGGCAAAGGATGAGTTTGATTTCCAGCATGCTTCCTCTTTAAGCCATCGATTTTGATCCCCGCGCCGCCGCGATTACTCGTCGACTCTCCCCGCGATTTGCGATCCGCTTTTAACCCTTCACATTGCGTCCGCTCGCCTCGATTGAAGCATCGCTCATCGTTGGTGAATGCAACTGGTGTGCCAACGCAATTCACTGAATCGGCGTGATGTTACCGCGCAAGAAATTGCCGAGCTTTCAGAAATCCTGACGGTTCAGGAAAACAAAGGAGGAGCCCTCGTTGCCAATCGCTTGTGCAGATGCCACGGACTAGAGGGGAGGCGTGGCAGAGGCCGTATGTATTTGAATGTGCACGCTCCTCCTCTAACTCACTCAATAAACCGAAGCTCGCACGAAAATTGTTTTCGGCTCACGCGCGGTCTCCGGGTGCACTTACCGAACGGTGCGAAAACATTGGCGATGTCTTCCTCTTCCCTTCTTTGGCAGTCACAGGATGGAAGTCTGCTTGCTCCCTCTTTCGGCGAGCACTCCAGGTCAGTACTGGAACCAATGGACGACAAGGTGCTTGGAAGACCGGGGAATGTTATGGCACATGTGATTGAGTTTTACATCCCAGCGCGGTTTAAACCGAAAGTGAAGTGGGAGCCTCAGGAGGAACGCGGGAAGGTTATTGCGTTCCCGTCTGACCTGAAAAAGTCTGCTTAGATATCTTATGCGGGTATGCGATTGAAGAGGTACAGACGTTGTGCGTATGGAACGCGAAACAGGTGACGCAGCACGTTCCCCCTAAGCCGCACCTTGCCTCGGAGGGCGCACTTTGAATCGACGCTTGTCTATGCCGAGGCTCGCGATCTTTGACGCAAGCGTTTGGTGGGGAATTCCGAGCTTTGCGGCCGCGCCATGCAGCCCTGAAACTCGACCCTGGCATTCTGCCAATGCGGCCTCGATTGCTTTTCGTTCGCGCTCGGCGAACTCTTTCCTGTCGTCGGCGAGGACGCCGGCACCAGAAACCTGTCGCCCCGACACTTGGTTCGATTTTCGCGGCAGCCAGGTCTCGTCGACTGAGAACGTTTCTCCTTCGCACAAGATCACCGCACGCTCTACTACATTCTGTAGTTCGCGGATGTTCCCTGGCCAATCGTAGGCTTGAAACAGATCCAGCGTCTTCTTCTTTATATGGCTGATTTTCTTCCCGGCTCTCTTGGCGTACCGTTCGACCAGATATTCCACCAGCAGCGGAATGTCATCCTTCCTCTCGCGCAGGGATGGTACATGTATGGGGAAGACGTGGAGCCGATAAAAAAGATCTTGGCGGAATGTACCCGCGTCCACAGCGGCTTCCAAGTCGCGATTCGTTGCGGCAAGCACTCGCACGTCGATGGAAATCGGTTGGCTGCTTCCGACCCGCTCGAATTCTCGTTCCTGGAGCACTCGCAGTAGAGCAATCTGCACCTCGGGCGAGAGTTCGCCGATCTCGTCCAGAAAAATCGTTCCACCATCGGCGGATTCGAACCGGCCGGCGCGTCTTTGAGTCGCCCCCGTAAAGGCGCCTTTCTCGTGACCAAACAGTTCGGAAGCAATCAACGAGGGTGGAATCGCCGCACAATTAACTCGGATGAATGCCCTCGCTGAGCGCTTAGACCGCTTGTGGATGGCACTGGCAATCAATTCCTTTCCCGTTCCGGTCTCACCCGAAATCAGCACCGTGGAATCGGTTGGGGCCACTTTGCTGATTTCCGAAAGCACCCTGCGCAGCGCCTCCGACGATCCAACGATTGCTTCGTACATCGAAAAACGGTCGATCTCTTCGCGCAGAGCGATGTTTTCATTGCGCGTTCTCTCTTCGGCTCGCTTGCGATCCTCGATATCGGTCGCCGTCGCGTACCAACGAATGACGTTTCCCCCTTCGTCTCGCAGCGGGTTGTATTGGACTAGGAGCCAACGATACTGACCATCCCTGCGGCGCACTCGTCGTTCGTACTCGAATGGGACCCCTCGCGAGAGCGCCGCAGCGCGTTCGTCGCGCAATCTCTCGGAATCCTCCGGATGAAAAACCTCACGAAAGCTTTTCGACCTCACTTCTTCTTTCGTCAGGCCGGTGTACTCCTGTATTGCCTGATTGCCGTATAGAAATTCTCCGTCGGCCCCAATAGCGACGATGAGCTGAGGTATTGCATCGATGATTGTTCGAAGTTCAGCTTCGGACTTCTTGATCTCTTCGAATGCCATCGTCAGTGCTGATCGCGATCGTTCGCGCTCGATGGCAATTCCGGCAATCCGACTGGCGTAATCGATTAACTGAATGTCGTCCGTCCCCGGACGCCGAACTTCGCGGTAGTACATGCAAAAGGTGCCCAGCACTTTGCCATCCTGCGACATGATGGGGGTCGACCAGGCGGTCCGCAGCCCACTCTGCAGAACAACGCTTCTGAAGTTGGCCCAATTCGGATGAGAAAGGATGTCAGAGACGAAGACTGGCTGCCGAAGGTAAGCGGCTGCGCCGCACGATCCCACATTAGGACCAATGCAGACTCCGTCAGTCGCTGCCCGGTACGCTTCGGGCAGGTCTGCGGCGACGCCGTATCGCAGGTGCAACCCGTCCTCGTCTAGCAGGAAAATCGAGCACAACATTCCCTCACTGTGGGCTTCGATTACGCGGGCAAGACTCGTCAGAACTTCGTTCAGTGATGCGCCGATGAGCATCATCTTCAGCGCATCCAGTACCGCCTCGCTGGGCAGGGTTTGCGCGGGGGCTGGGGATCTTGCAAGGGCTTGTAGGTCAGGTAACGTTTTGGCATTTGCCATAAACCGGCCGCCTACCCATTGATGCCAGCAGTATCGCACAAACGCGCCGCTAAGCTGTGTGGGATTATCGTCCTGATGCCTTCTGGCCGCGAAGCACCATGCAAGTGGAAGCCGCTCTCGCGACCACTCGGTTCTGCTCGTCGGTTATGTTGCATTCTACGTAGCCAATCGTGCGGCCCCGCTGCACTACGGTTCCTTCCGCCTTGAGTTCTGCCTGCCAAACAGGACGAAAGAAATTGATCTTCAGTTCTACCGTGGTGAAAGATTCCTCCGGTGTGAGGGTGCTTGCAAATGCCATCCCCATTGCGGCGTCAGCAATGTCGCAAAGAATCCCGCCGTGCAATGTCCCCATGGGATTTGCGTGTTGTGGTCCGGCCGCCAACACGACCGTGGCCCGTCCGTCAGCAATTTCTTTTGCCTCAAATCCGATCAGACGCCCGACGGGCACGTCGTTCGCCTTCGCCCGCTCTCTGAAATCCGGCTTCAACGGAACTTTTTGAGTACTCATGACTTGACCGCTCCGGCTTCCGATTTCCGCGCACGCACCTTGGTTTCGAGGTAATCCTCCAGATGACGGCAGGCAAGATCGAGAGGGTCGTCCCTCCGCTGCAGACGACTCACCACCGAGCTGCCTTCGAGAGTGCTGGCAATCAGCGTAGCCAATTCCCCGGAGTCGACATCGTGCCGGACCTCGCCCCGTCCTTGCCCCTCCTCCACAATCGACCGCAGACGATCAAGCCACGAACTGAGAGCATGCCGAGCTTTCGCTCGCAACTGAGGATTGCTATGGTCGGAATCGATGGCCGTGTTCAGCAGCGGACACCCGCCTGGAACCAGCCCAACCCGCCGGTCCCGAAAGTTCCGCACGACTTGTATCAGGCGATCAACCGTATTTGGGATCTCCTGAGTCCCCTCGAAGCGCGTATCCATTGCGAGTTTCCAGGCGTGATCGAACGCGTCTCTCGCGAGCTCTTGTTTGCTGTCAAAGTGCCGGTAGATTCCGCCTTTTCCTAGCCCTGTCGCTCGCATGAGATCGGAGAGAGCGGTACCGCTATATCCCTTTTGATTGAAGATCGGTGCTGCTTTACGAATGATTTCCTGCCGGGTCTGTTCGCCTTTGCGCACGTCGTGCTCCTGGTAAGGTGAAGTCAGCGACCGCACCACACGGACCATTGGGTGAGACCGATCGGTCCCGCGTCGCACTAAATGCGACCGGGGAGAGACTCGCCTATCTCTCCCCGATGGACGCCAGATAACTAAATATACTTTACGAGGGCGTTTGAAATCCTACGACGGGGTCGATCGCACTGAAACTGAGGTCATCGAACGTCAGTGGCCACCAATTTGCTGCTGGTCATAGTGACGCTCCATCACTACGCTGGGCCCCTTCCATTTCCGGAAGGTGCGCCACTTCAAAGTACAGGTTTTACCGGACGCCCCGACCAGTTCGAGCCTCCATGAGGAATTCGTCTCGTCTGCAGCATCCCCGGGAATAGGGCTCTCTCGAATAGCTACCGACAGACCACCGACTTCTGCCATTACGTGAAGTGGGAACAGGAAATTGAGGAGAAGTGATCGCACCCTCGCTTTTCCACGAATCGTTTCTTCTGGGGTTTCGCTGCTTACCTCGACATCATCGGCATAGAATTCGTCGAAGATCCCAAGGTATTCTTCGAAGCTTCTGCTGATCTCGGCCTGGACGATTGCCGCATTTAGGCTGCGTTCTGCCGTCTGGGAGCGTGTGAATGGATCCGGAAGAAGGTGATCGGGTGAAAGGAAGCTGTGTTGATCGCTCATTGAAATCCCTCGAAGTGCAGTCACGCCAACTGCCCGCACTACGCGACGCAAGAATCCTGGATGTTTGTCACTCGCTCCGCACGTGAAAGTTAACCGTGACTGTGGTTTCGACTTCTACCGGTTGCCCATTCAGAAGAAATGGCTTGTAGCGCCATTGCTTGACCGCCTCGATCGCGGCGGGCGCCAGCAGCGGGTGCCCACTAACAACTTGCAGGTTTTGAACGTTCCCGCCTTTGTCAATAAGCGCCGTCATTACTACAACACCTTGAATGCGCGCCTGCTTTGCCAAGGGCGGATAAGCGGGCTCAACCCGGTAGATGAGCAGGCCTTTGGTCACACCCTGTGAAACGCGCACCCGTTGTACAGCGGGCGCCGGCTGAGACAACCTGGGGACAGCTGCAAGGCTCGAACTGGAACTGATGATTCCGCCGATCACACCGCCCATCTGACCTCCCGGGATCCCCCCAGGCACGCCACCAACCACCCCACCTGTTATCGCGACCGGTGGTGGTGCTTCGTCTTCCTTAATCATCTGGACTCTTGACGGGATTCTGCTTGGAGTGCGCAGCCGCCCGTTCGCGATATTGCTGGTTACCTTCACCACTTTCGCCGCGGATGGGGTGGACGCCGCTGGTGGCGGAGGAGGTGGCGGAGGAGGCGGGGCTTCCAGAAGAGTGAGTAATTGTTGCTTGGGCAGCACATCGGTGAACCACAACGGAAGCAAAAGCAGAAGACCGATCAGAAACAATTGCAAAACAAACGACAGAAGAGTCGACCACGTTCTTCTCTTTCGCTGTGCGACACTGGAATCCAGCAGGCTGACCTCGAACAGAACTTGGTCAGGGGCCGCGGAAGCAAGAGGCCCCATTGTCGCCGGGCGCGAATGCTCCTGTACTGCCGTCTCCACTCTTTTTTCATCTTCAACAACTGCGTGCGTATTCATGTGCCCCTTCCATCTCAGGCAATGCGAAGCTCGACATAGGGAGGCGAGCAAGAGCGGCCTGACTCCGCTTGTAGGTTTGGAACGGGACCTCTGCGGTCCGTTGCAGTGGTGGTGAAATGAGTGCGGGTTGTGACATCGACCTTCTCCGTCCGTGCATTGTTCGGGCGAACTATTCAAAGCTTCCGGTTACACCTTGGAAGCCGTTCAGGGCTTGCTTCCACAGCCACTTCATCACGCGAGCCGCGCTGTAGCAGTAAGCGACGTTGTACCCCAGTGTCGAAAAACAATTCGGCTCGCAGCCCTTTTTCATATCCGAGAGCTGCTGGACATCGAACTTCTGATTGCCGACGGTGCCCCAGTCGTAGGTTGCGTTGTACATGGGAAAGCACGGAGCGAGTGTCCCGTTGGTTCGAATAATCAGCCAGTTCTGTCCGGCGCGACACCCCCAGTGCTCGCCGCCACCGCGCATGAACCCTTTCATGTTCTGCAGACGGGGAACCGAATCAACCATCTTCCACCCCTGACGTTGCTTGTCGATGAGCCAGTCGAGCAGTTCGTCCACCACAGGAAAGTCCTGCTGTCGGATGTAGGTGTCGTTTTCGTGGAGATGTTTGAAATGTCCCTGCTCCATCATCGGAGCTTCGTTGATGTGGAAGGTGATGGAGATCCCGTTGTCGTGCGCGATAGTGGCGAGCTCTTTCACGTCATCAATGTTAGTGCGGCAGATGTTGGTGTTGAAAAACACGGTATAGCCGTAGCGGTATTGTCGCCGCACGAGATAGTCAAAGTTCTTGCGCACGTGCTCAAAAGCTTTCGGGAGTCCGGGCTTTTCCTTAATTGTATCCACGGCGAAGTTGACCGTAGCGATGCCAGCGTCGGCGAGACGATCGGTAACTTCCGGACGCAGGAGCCGGGCGTTCGTCGCCAGGTACACCCAGAAGTCCTTCTTCGCGGCGTAGTAGATTACTTTGTGAACGAAGTCCGGGCGGATGAGCGGCTCGCCGCCAGTTGGAGCGAGCACGCGGCACGGAGTCGAATACAGCCAGTCGATGGCGTGCCGCGCTGTGTCCTCAGTCATGCCTTTGACCCGATTGTCGTACGACCAGCAGTAATGACAGTCCAGATTGCATTTCCATTCGGTAAAGAGGTAGGCGATGATCGGCTGAAACTCGCCTGGGAGCACACGTGACTTGAGATACGGAAGCATCCAGCCCCGCATGGTCTTCATGACCTTGGACGCAGGCCAGTGCCGCTTGCCAGTCTCAAGGACCTGATCGTGCGCCGCAATATCAGCGGCATCGAGTTCGTGCATAAGAGCGGGTTGTTGCGGAAAGACTGGCGAGGGCAGAGCGAGTGAAGTTCGGGGCTCGTGCTCCACCCTCGCCACGGGGGAGGGATCGGGGGGCCTTTGCAAAAGATTGTGGAGAGGCACATCTAGCCGAAACGGCTGCGTTGGCAGAGTTGGTAGAGATTGAACCGGTTGCGAGGTTGAACTTGCCATAGACTCTCCTGTGCGCAGTGGAAGCGCTGCATCTCTGTTGCCAAATTCAGACGGGTTCGGCACGGGTGCGCAGCAGCAATTTCTTCATGCCACAGAGTGGGAAGTCCTGAGCGAGAATGATCTCTCGCCGAACTCCTGTGTCGATGGTCACTTTCCCGCGATCCTCAAGCGTCTGATCTCGTTCCACCCCAGCGCAGAGTGCACTGCGCCTGCCAAAGACGCGTTCCAATCGAGGGCACAACAACTGATTGAAGAGAGAAGAGTCTCAGCTTTGTGAGACTGCGATCCGTTGAGGAGTGTCGGAACTGTCGGAACTGTCGACATTTTTCTCGACAAGTGACGAGCACGTAGACATTCCAGTCACCATTTGTCTTTCGTCTTTGGTTTTTCCTGAGACCTCTCGTTGATTCAGTCAATTAGAGATTCATCGCGTTTCCTGCAGATCGGGTGTTCTGGCCCTGCATTTGCACTTGCCACGGACAAAAGGAAACGGTTTTTTGTATGCCTGAGTTCAAGTTGCGTAGACCACGGGCGGCCTTCGGGCGCAACCACTACCTGAGCGTGTTGTTGACTCTTGTCGTGAGCGCTTCCGCATCTGGCGCACGCCCGCAGGCGACACAGGAGAACCCACCGCAAACCGCGATGGGGACCATCCGGGGCGTGGTGACGGCAATCCAGCAACAGGAACAAAGCCCGCTTGAGGGTATTCAGGTTGAACTGAAAGGGGGCGGTGGGGATTCGCAACCTGCTGTTGTGACCACCACGGATTCCGAGGGTCGTTACGAATTCACGCAGTTGCCCCAAGACAAGTATACCGTCCGTGTGAACCAGCAAGGGTTCAAGCCGTTTACTCAATCCATTTTGCTGGGCGCGAATGAGACGTCAGTCCTCGACGTCGCTGTCACGCTCGACACCATCGTGGAAAAAGTCGAAGTGAAGGAACAACCCGCGCCGCTTTCATCGGAAAGCTCCTCTCCAGCTTCAACCGTCAACAACGCACAGCTGGAGACGTTGCCACTGGCACAACAGAAGTTCCGGGAGGCGCTCCCCCTCGTTCCGGGCGTGATTCGCGGCCTGGATGGAAAACTGACGGTCAGAGGCACGTCCGAAAATCAAGGAATGCTGGAGGTGGATTCTGCGAAGACGGTTGATCCCGTCACCGGGTCCTTCTCAATCCCCGTACCGATCGACGCTATTCAGGCGGTCACCGTTGACAAGACGCCCTTCAGCGCCGAGAACGGAGGTTTTTCCGGAGGGCTGACAAGAATCGAGACCGTCCCGCCGCCCAGCGATTGGTTCTACAAAATCAAGGACTTCAACGTGAGCCTACGGGGAAAGAATGGCCACTTCGTAGGCGTATCACAAGCGACGCCTCGGGTTTCTTTCGGGGGGCCCATCAGCGGTGGCAAAGTGAACTTTTCTGAAGTGTTCGAGTATGACGTCAGAAGAGATCCGGTGCGTGGCCTGGCATGGCCCAACAACGAAATCAAGGCCCAAGGTTTCAATTCCTTTACTCGCATTCAGGCCATTCTCTCGCCTCAGCACGTGTTAAGCGCGGACATCAATATCTTTCCAATGCGCACGCAGTTCGCCAATATCTCGGCGCTGGTGCCGCAGCCCGCGTCCTCGGATTACAACCAGAAAGGCATTTCGGCAGGCATCTCGGACCTTCATAGTTTCCACTCGGGCGCATTGCTTAAGATTGCTTTCCGCTACACACGGTTTGATAGCAACGCCCATGGTCAGGGATCGGCGGATATGCTGATCAATCCCCAGGGCTGGGCCGGGAATTTTTTTGACTCCTGGACCAGGGCTGCCAGTCAATTCGAAGCCTATCCAACATTTCAGCTTGCGCCCAAAAAGTGGCTTGGCCGACATGAGTTG
>Ga0137415_10007270_pt1 | contig 10972 bp, 9 predicted proteins | sample CZODoug3_1_1_16f_FD_183082 | JGI IMG/M metagenome (GOLD analysis project Ga0137415, IMG submission 183082) | Vadose zone soil fungal communities from Angelo Coast Range Reserve, California, USA - CZODoug3_1_1_16fungal (Hybrid Assembly) | ecosystem: Environmental > Terrestrial > Soil > Vadose...
ATCGAGGCGACGGTGCCCAACCGCGACATCGGTTTTGTCGCCGCCGGCCAGGATGCCGAGATCAAGGTCGACACCTTCAGTTTCACCCGCTACGGCATCCTCCACGGCAAGGTGCTGAGCGTGTCGCAAGACGCCATCGCCCGCGACAAACCGCCGGACAGGCCGAACGACAAGTCGAAGGGGACGGAGAGCGGCACCAGCGAGCCGCAGGGCCAGGAGCTGGGCTACGCCGCGCGCGTATCGCTCGATCGCACCCGGATGCAGATCGGCGACAATCTGGTCAATCTCTCGCCGGGCATGGCCGTCACGGTCGAGATCAAGACGGGATCGCGCACGGTGATGAGCTACCTGCTGTCGCCGCTGCTCAGGTACAAGCAGGACAGCCTGCGCGAGAGATAGGGGCGCATTTATCCACCTCCCCCGTATGACGGGAGAGGTATATGATTTGATTCACGCTATCGAAATTCGCACTAATCAAAAAAGGAACTGGTGGACAGCCTCGAGCGCCGTCGCGATCGCCGAGCGTCCGACGATCAGCAGGAATATCGTCCAGACGAGGGTGATCAGGCTGAACAGCCAGCCGAGCAGCGCCATCGCGCCGTCGTCCTCGATCAGGGCGAGGCAGAAGAACAGGATCGCCAAGGCGGGAAACAGATTGTCGAACGGGACGGGCAGGGCCAGCAACAGCACGTTGAGCGCCCAGGCGATTTGCAGCAATCGCCGCGCCACGCCGCTCACCAGCCATTCGTGGCGCGCGTGGACGGCATTTTCGAGACGCGCGATATGGCGCCGCCCGCGGCCGAGGAAATCCTGCAGCTTGCCGCGCCGCAGGCCGCGCCGGCCGATCATTTTCGGCAGCGATGGCGCGGGCCGGCCGGAGAATAATTGAAACAGCAGCAACAGCATCGGCACGCCCGTTATGGTCGACAGCCACGGAATGCCGGTCGGCAGGCAGTTGGGCAGGTCGAGCAGCAGGATCGCGAAGGCGTAGGAACGGCCTTGCAGGCCGCCGAGGAAGTCGTCGAGCGTCAGCACGGACTCGCGGGCGCCGCCGAACAGCCTGTCGAGCGTCTCGAGGAGGGCGAAATTGTCCTTCATCCCCCGGCCCGCGCCAGCAGGCGGCGCGCCAGCACGAAATGCGGCCGGTCGAGCATCTTGCCGTCGAGCGTCAGCACGCCCGCATTCGGATTGCTCTCGAAGGTGGCGACGACCCGCTTTGCCCAATCGATCTCCTGCGCGGTGGGCGTGAACACCTCGTGGATCACCGCCACCTGGTCGGGATGGATGGCGATCTTGCCGCCATAGCCCATGCGCTTGGCGTCGTTGGCCTCGGCGCGCAGGCCGTCGACGTTCTTGATGTCGGGGTAGACCGTGTCGTAGGCGGTGACGCCGGCGGCGACGGCGGCCATAAGGTTGATTGTGCGGGCGAGCTTGAAGGTATCGTCGTAGACGCCGGGCGCCGGCCCCTTGGCGAGGGCGCCGAGATCGGCCATCAGATCCTCGCCGCCCCATGAATGGCCCATCAGCCGGACATGCCTGGCGGGCGACGCCGAGAGCGCCAGCACTGCCGCGGCGCTCTCGGTGGCGATGGTGAGGATGCGCGTGGAGTCGATCTCGATCCCCTCGCGCGCCTCGAAGGCGTCGAGCCACAGGGCCAGCCGGTCGAGGTCGGTCTGGCCGACGCATTTGGGGAAGACGATGCCGTCGGGCTTGCCCTGCATGACGACCGCGAGATCGCCCAAGGTCAGGCCGGTGTCGAGGGCATTGACCCGCACATAGAGCTTGGGGCCGCTGCGGTTCGCCGATTTCAGGTAAGCCAGCACCATCTCGCGAGCGATCTTCTTGCGGTCGGCTGCGACCGAGTCCTCGAGATCGAGGATCAGGCCGTCCGGGCCGGAGGAGGGACCCTTGGCGAGCTTGCGCTCGGAATCGCCGGGCACGAACAGGAAGGAGCGCATCGGCTCAACCTTTCGGACGTTTGCGCATCAGCGCCTGGCGCTTGCATTCGGCCACGACCTCGCCGCGTTGGTTGGTGGCGGTGTGGTTGAATTCGATGATGCCCGCGTCGGCCCGCGACTTGCTTTCGCGCGCACTGAGCACCGTGGTGCGGACCTTCAGCGTGTCGCCATGGAACACCGGCTTGGGGAAGCGCACGTCGGTCATGCCGAGATTGGCGACGGTGGTGCCGAGCGTGGTGTCGTTCACCGTGATGCCGATCATCAGGCCGAGCGTGAACAGGCTGTTGACGATGCGCTGGCCAAACTCGGTCTTGGACGCAAATTCCTCGTCGAGATGCAGCGGTTGCACGTTCATTGTGAGCGAGCTGAACAGCACGTTGTCCATCTCGGTCACGGTGCGTGTCCAGGCATGATCGAACACGCGGCCCACCGTCAATTCCTCGAAATACTGGCCTGCCATCTTCCTCCCCGCGAACCGTCCCTTACTAGCACGGATGGACGCCGGCCGACCGGCCATCGTATCTATGTCGCCACAGAACGAAACACCGCGGGAGCGAACGATGCGCGCGATGATGAGCGAGGCGCCGGGCGGGCCGGAGAGCCTCAAGCTGATGGAACTGCCGTCCAAGCCGGTCGGCAGGGGCCAGGTGCGGATCGCCGTGAAGGCGGCGGGCGTGAACTTCCCCGACACGCTGATCATCGCCGACAAGTACCAGTTCAAGCCGCCGCGCCCGTTCGCGCCGGGCCACGAGGTGGCAGGCGACATCACGGAAGTCGGCGAGGGCGTCACTGCCTACAAGAACGGCGATCGCGTCATCGCCTCGGTCGGCCATGGCGGCTACGCCACCGAGGTGGTGGCCGACCAGTCAGCGTTGCTGCCGATGCCCAAGAACATGAGCTACGAGGATGGCGCCGCCTTCACCATGACCTACGGCACGTCGCATTACGCGCTGAAACAGCGCAGCAGCTACAAGCCCGGCGAAACGCTTTTGGTGACCGGCGCGTCGGGCGGCGTCGGACTGACCGCGGTCGAGCTTGGCGCGCTGATGGGCTTGAAGGTGATCGCCGCCGTCGGCTCGGACGAGAAGATGGAGGTCTGCCGCAAGTACGGCGCCACCATGTTCGTGAACTACTCCAACGAGAAGATGCGCGACAAAGTGAAGGAGCTGACCCAAGGCAACGGCGCCGACATCATCTATGACGCCGTGGGCGGCGACGCCTTCGATGAGTCGATCCGCTGCATCGCCTGGTACGGCCGCCTGCTGGTCGTGGGTTTCGCCGCCGGCCGCATTCCGTCGCTGCCGGCCAATTTGGCGCTGCTCAAGAGCTGTGACGTGCGCGGTGTCTTCTATGGCGCCTGGCGGGCGCGCGAGCCCGTCGAGGCGCGTCAGAATTTCGACGAGCTGCTCGCCTGGTATGGCGAGGGCAAGCTCAAGCCGCACATCTCCATGCGCTTTCCCCTGGAAAAGGGTGCCGAGGCGATGAACGCGCTGCTTTCGCGCAAGGCGACCGGCAAGGTCGTCTTGACGATGGTGTGAGGCGGCGATGGGTAGGCTTTCCGGCAAGATCGCGATCGTCACGGGCGCCGCCTCCGGCATAGGCGCGGCCTCGGCCAAGCTGTTCGCCGACGAGGGCGCACAGGTGCTGGCGGTTGATCGACCGGAATCGGAGATCAACACCGTCCACGCCAGCAGCAACGCCATCGCACCGTTCACCGCCGATATCACCGGCGATGACGCGCCGAAGAAGATCGTGGCCGCCGCGCTGGAGAAATTCGGCGCCCTAGACATCCTGTTCAACAATGCGGGCGTCAGCGGCCGCGCCTTCGTCGAGGAGATGACCGACGAATTCTGGGACCGTGTGAACGCAGTGAACGTCCGCGGCATGTTCCGGTTGTGCCGCGAGGCCATCCCGGCGCTCAAGGCGCGTGCCAAGGAGAAGGGGCGCGCCCGCATCGTCAACACGGCGTCGGTCATGGCCTTCGATACCGACTTCGGCCTTGCCGCCTACTGCGCCTCGAAAGCTGGCGTCGGCGGCCTGACACGCACCTTGGCGCTGGAGCTCGGCAAGTTCGGCATCACCGCCAACTACGTCTGCCCCGGCGCGATCTATACCGGCATGACTCGCACCAACTTCGACAATCCCGAAATCCGCGCGGTGTGGGAGAAGAAGGCGGCGCTGCGTCGTCTCGGCCAGCCGATCGATATCGCCCGTGGCGCCCTGTTGCTGGCGTCCGACGAGGCCGACTTCATCACCGGCCACGAGCTGGTGGTTGATGGCGGCCTGACGCTCAGGACCTAGAGCCCCATATGGCGAACATCCATTCCTTCGCCGCGAGCTACGGCGAGGCGCGCGACAAGTTCTTGTCAGCCGCCCGAGTGGCCGGCGCGACGCTCGATCGCTACGACAATCTCACCAAGGGGCCCAAGGGCGAGGCGCTGTCGACCGACGTGGCGCGTTTGGGGGCCGATGACGCCGGCAAGATCGTCGTCACGATCTCGAGCACACATGGTGTCGAGGGTTATTGCGGGTCGGGCTTCCAGGTCGATTGGCTGGCCAGCATCGGCGCTTCGGGCCTGCCCAAGGGCACAGCGGCGCTGTTTATCCATGCCATCAACCCCTACGGCTTCGCTTGGACGCGGCGGGTGACGGAAGAGGGCAATGACCTCAACCGCAACTATGTCGATCACAGCAGGCCCTACCCGGTGAACGAAGGCTATCTCGAGATCGCCGATGCGCTGGTTCCGGCCGACTTCAGCGACGCCGGCGTCAAGGCCGCCGATGCCACGCTCGCGGCCTATCGCAAGAAAGTGGGCGACATCGCCTATTTCCGCGCCCTGTCCGGCGGCCAGTACAGCCATCCCGACGGCATGTTCTTCGGCGGTGGCGGGCCGTCCTGGTCCAACCGAACCCTGCACGCCATCGTCGACAAGTATCTGAAGGGCCGCAGCGACGTTGCCGTGATCGACTTCCATACCGGCCTCGGACCTTATGGCTACGGCGAGCCGATCACGCACTATGACATCGACACGCCGGCGTCGCGCCGCGTGCGCGCCTTCTGGGGCGAGTCGGTGACGGAGTCCAAGCGCGGCCAGACAGCGTCGCAGGCGCGCGACGGTCTTGGCCATTACGGCCTCAACCGCGTCCTTAAGGAACCCGAGACGCGCCTCACGATGTGCACTCTGGAGTTCGGGACCTTCGATCGCGAGAGCGGACAGAAGGCGTTCCGCGCCGACCACTGGCTGCACAAGTACGGCGATCCGCTGGGCAAGGAAGCGGGCCCGGTGCGCGCGGCGATGCGCCGGCAGTTCTACCCCGATACCGACGACTGGAAGGAAGCCGTGCTGTTCCGCGGCCACCAGATCGTCCGCCAAGCCATCGCCGGCGTGCAGCGCGCTCCTCTTTAGCTCTCGCTGGCCCGCTCATGGTCTTCCGGACCGCGCGCATCCTGCGCGCTCATGATTCTGAGCGCGCAGGATGCGCGCGGTCCCAAAGAGCATGACCATGATCCTGAGCGGGGCCCTCGGATGCGCTCTGCGCAGGCTCCGGCTTGCGGTCCGGCAAGAATCGGGTTTTGGGGACAACCAGCAAAAACCCGTTCGGCCAACCGACGATCCTGCTACAAAGCCTCATGCGTTCTCTGGCGGCACTACTGGCCTTCGCGGTCGTGACGGCGCTCAATCTTTTGTGGTGGTGGTGGCCGAATCGACCGGTCGAGATCGCCGGCTGGACCAGCGCGCCGCTGCAGAGCGTGTCGTTCGCGCCCTACCGGCCGGGCCAGAGCCCGCTAACGCGCACCTTTCCGACAGCCGACCAGATCGACCAGGACCTCAAGCGCCTGCAGGGCAAGGTGCGGGCGGTGCGCACCTATTCGACGGGCGAGAACCTGGAGGCGGTGCCGCAGCGCGCCGGCAAGTACGGCCTCAAGGTCTGGCACGGCGCCTGGCTGAACGACAACGACAAGGAAAACCTCGAGCAGGTGAACCTGCTGATCGATCACGCCAACAAATATCCCGACACCATCGAGCGGGTGATCGTCGGCAACGAGGTGCTGCTGCGCAAGGACCTGACGGCCAACCAGCTGCGCGCCTACATCCGCCTGGTGAAGAGCCGGGTCAAGCAGCCGGTGACCTACGCCGATGTTTGGGAGTTCTGGCTGCGCAACCCCTCGCTGGCCGACGAGGTCGATTTCATCACCATACATCTGTTGCCGTACTGGGAGGACGAGCCGATCGGGCTGGAACGCCGCGAGGCCGACGGGCAGCTCCGCATCGAGAAGCACCTGCTCGATATCTACCGTAAGGTGCAGGAGCGCTTTCCCGGCAAAAAGATCGTGATCGGCGAAAGCGGCTGGCCGAGCGACGGGCGCATGCGCTCCGACGCGCGGCCGGGCCGGGTCGAGCAGGTGAAGTACTTCTCGATCTTCCGCACCGTCGCCGAGCGCGAGAAGTTCGACTACAACTTCGTCGAAGCCTTCGACCAGTATTGGAAGGCGCGCCAGGAGGGCACGGTCGGCGCCGCCTGGGGCCTGCTCGACGCCTATCGCAACGACAAGTTCGAGCTCGGCAAGCCGGTGGTGGCGGAGCCGCACTGGCGCATGCTGTTCGCCTTGTCGACCATATTGTCGAGCCTGCTGTTGATCGCCTTCTTCAGCTGGCGCCGGCGCACGCTCGCCAAGCCGATCGCGATCTTCGCCGTGTTCAGCCAGCTGGTGGCGACTTGCTACGTGCAGTCGGTCTGGCTCGACCTGTCGCGCACGTTTTACTTCGAGCGCATGCTGGGGGTGGCGTTCTGGGCGCTCCTGCTCGGCGCCTTCAGCTACGCGCTGTTGCGCGGCATCTCCGACAGTCTGACCGGCCGCATGGCCGATCCTTCGCTCTATGGCGCACGCGTGCGCGAGGCCTGGCGAGCCTGGCGCGAGCTGCCGCGCTTTCGCGTTCTGCAGCGGGCCGATCTCTTGCTGCAGATGCTCTATCTCGCGCTGACGGTGCTCTGCATCTTCTACCTCGTGGTCATCACCATCGATTGGTACGACGGCGTCATTCGTTTCAGCGACACTTTCTTCCGCCAGATCGCCATCGACGGCCGCTATCGCGACTTCCCGATCTGGAGCTTCGCCCTGCCGAGTGTCGTGCTGATGGCGTGGAAGGTGCTGACCGTGCTGCGCAAGGAGAAGGTGTCGCGGCCCGAGCGGCTGATGCGGGCGCTCTCGTTTGGCCGCATGTTGGGTTACGACGGCAGCAAGGGCTTTGTGCGTATGGACCGCTCCTACAGTCGCCTCATGCCGGTCTTGCCGGAGGTCGCGCTGTCGGCACTGCTCATCCTGTGGGCCGTCGCCCTGCTGATCACCGAGGGCGCGATCAAGCTCTATGACGGGGGCGCCGGCGGATTCGTGGCGGCCGATGGTGGCCGCTGGGTAATCAGGACACTTTTCTGGAACACCCAGGCCGACTGGTTTGCGTTCCTTGCCGTGCTGATGGCGGTGCCCTACCTCGCGACCATCTACGTGTCGATCCGCGAACCCCTGGCAGAACCGCCGCCGGACTCCTATACCAGCAAGTGGTAGCTAGAGGTCGAGGCAGCCTCATGCTGAGGAGGCCGCAAAGCGGCCGTCTCGAAGCATGGGCCACAAAACGGTCGGTTGCCCACCCTTCGAGACGCGGCCTGCGGCCGCTCCTCAGGGTGAGGTCGGAGTGACGTAACCGGAGTGGAGCGATGGAAATCAAGGGCGAGTACAAGATCGCGGCGCCGCGCGACAAGGTGTTTGCGGCGTTGAATGACCAGGCGGTGCTGCAAGCCTGTATTCCAGGCTGCGAATCGCTCGAGAAGCTGTCGGACACCGAAATGACGGCCAAGGTGCGGCTGCGCATCGGGCCGGTGAGCGCGTCCTTCAGCGGCAAGGTGACTCTGTCGGACATAGACCCGCCCAACGGCTACAAGATCAGCGGTGAGGGGCAGGGCGGCGTCGCCGGATTCGCGAAGGGCGGCGCGGTCGTAAAGCTCACGGAGGAGGGCACTGACACCGTGTTGACTTACGACGTCGACGCGCAAGTTGGCGGCAAGATCGCACAAGTCGGAGCGCGCCTCATTACCGGCACGGCAAAGAAGCTGGCCGATCAATTTTTCGGCAAGTTCGCCGAGAGCGTCGGCGCGCCGCCGCCGGTGACCGCGCCGGAGGCGGCCTGAATGCCGCCGGACGGTCCTCGGGCTGCTGCGGCGCAGCGAGGCTACCGGCACTGGACGATCATCGGCATCGGGGCGGCCGTGCTGATCATCGTGTTTTTGGCCAGCCGTTAGGGGGTATTCAAGCTCTTCCGGACCGCGAGCCTCCTATCGCGGAGTAACCTCCGCGACCCTCGCTCTTGAATCACGAGCGGGCTGGAAGCCCGCGGTCCGGAAGACCATGAGCGGCGGCCACTGCAGCGTTATCCGTAATCTGTAATTCGCTTGACCGGCCTATGAACCGCTTGCGAGAGTCCGGCCAACGCCCGGCAGGCGCGCTTTTGCCGCGCTGCGAACCAACAATGTGAGGGAGAAGAGGAATGACCATTTCCGTCGCCATGACCGTCAACGGCAAGTCCGTTTCCGGCAAGGTCGAGGCCCGCACATTGCTGGTCCAATTTCTGCGCGAGCACCTCGGCATGACCGGCACCCATGTCGGCTGCGATACCAGCCAGTGCGGCGCCTGTGTCGTGCATGTCGACGGCAAGTCGGTGAAGTCCTGCACCATGCTCGCGGTCCAGGTCGAGGGCGCCAAGGTGCTGACGATCGAAGGCCTCGCCGCCAGCCCCGACAAACTCCATCCCATGCAGGAGGCGTTCCGCGAGAACCATGCGCTGCAGTGCGGGTTCTGCACGCCGGGCATGGTGATGAGCGCCATCGACATGGTGAAGCGCTATAACTACCAGCTCGATGAGGCCACGGTGCGCCGCGAGCTCGAGGGCAACCTCTGCCGTTGCACCGGCTACCACAACATCGTGAAGGCAATTCTGGCCGCCGCGCCAGCCATGAAGACAGCAGGGGTGTAACGCCATGACCGCCGCCACCGGAATCGGTGCCCGGGTCAAGCGGAAGGAAGACCAGCGCTTCCTGACCGGGACGGGCCGCTATGTCGATGATCTGCCGCTCGCTCGAGCGACCTATGCGTACTTCCTGCGTTCGCCGCATGCCCATGCGAAGATCAAGAGCATCGACACCGCGGCAGCCAAGAAGATGCCGGGCGTGGTCGAGATCTTCACCGGCAAGGACATCGCCGACGCCAAGGTCGGCGGCCTGATCTGCGGCTGGGTGGTCAAGGACAAGCACGGCCAGCCGCACAAGGCGCCGCCACATCCTGTGATGGCCGCCGACACCGTCCGCTATGTCGGCGACACCGTGGCGATGGTGGTGGCCAACAGCCACGACGAAGCCAAGGACGCGGCCGAAGCGATCAAGGTCGACTACGACGAGAAGCCGGCCAACGTGGATCTCGCCAAGGCGCTCACCAAGAGCGCGCCCGAGGTCCATGCCGAGGCGCCAGGCAACTTGATCTACGACTGGGAGATCGGCGTAAAGGCCGACGTCGACGCCGCTTTCGCCAAGGCGGCCCACGTCACCAAGATCGATATCGTCAATAACCGCCTGATCCCCAACGCCATGGAGCCGCGCGCTGCGGCGGCGGAGTACGACAAGGGCACGGGCAACCACACACTCTGGTCGACAAGCCAGAACCCGCACGTGCTGCGCCTCATCCTGTCGGCCTTCGTGCTGGGCATTCCCGAGCACAAGCTGCGCGTGGTGGCGCCCGACGTGGGTGGCGGCTTCGGCAGCAAGATCTTCTGCTACAACGAAGAGACCATGCTGACCTGGGCGTCGTCCCGCGTGGAGCGGCCGATCAAGTGGACCGCCGAGCGCGCCGAATCGTTCATGACCGACTGTCACGGCCGCGATCATGTCACCCACGCCGAACTTGCCCTCGACAAGGACGGCAAGTTCCTGGCGCTCAAGGTCGACACGATCGCCAACATGGGCGCCTATCTCTCGACCTTCTCGACAGCGGTGCCGACGTACCTGTACGCGACGCTGCTGGCCGGCCAGTACACGACGCCGCTGATCTACGCCAACGTGAAGGCGGCGCTCACGCACACCGCACCGGTCGACGCCTATCGCGGCGCCGGTCGACCCGAGGCGACCTATGTCGTCGAGAGCATCGTCAGCAAGGCGGCCAAGGAAATGAAGATCGATCCGGCCGAGCTGCGCCGGAAGAACTTCATTCCGTCGACGGCGTTCCCGTACCAGACGCCGGTGGCGCTGCAGTACGATTCGGGCAATTACCCGCCGATCATCGACGAGGCGATCAAGATCGCCGACTACAAGGGCTTCGAGGCCCGCCGCGCCGAAGCGAAGTCGCGCGGCAAGCTGCGTGGCATCGGCTTCTCGTCCTATATCGAGGCCTGCGGGCTGGCGCCGTCGCAGGTGATCGGCCAGCTGGGCGGCGGTGTCGGCCAGTGGGAGTCGGCCCAGATCAAGTTCAACCCGACGGGCAACGTCCAGGTCATCACCGGGTCGCACAGCCACGGCCAGGGTCACGAAACGACCTTCGCGCAGCTGGTGTCCGACAAGTTGGGCGTCCCGCTCGAGAACATCGAGGTCGTGCACGGCGACACCTCGACGACGCCGTTCGGCATGGGGACCTACGGCTCGCGGTCGCTGGCCGTGGGCGGTTCGGCGATCATGAAGGCGAGCGACAAGATCATCGCCAAGGGCAAGAAGATCGCGGCCCATCTCATGGAGGCGTCGGTCGCCGACGTCGTGTTCGAGAACGGCGTCTTCAAGGTGGCCGGCACCGACAAGAACGTGCCGCTGGGGCAGGCGGTGTTCGCGGCTTACGTGCCGCACAACTATCCGCTGGCCGAAGTCGAACCCGGCATGGACGAGAACGCCTTCTACGATCCGGCGAACTTCGTCTATCCCGCCGGCACGCAGATCTGCGAGGTCGAGATCGACCCCGACACCGGCGAAGTCGAGATCGTGAA
>Ga0137415_10007272_pt1 | contig 10972 bp, 10 predicted proteins | sample CZODoug3_1_1_16f_FD_183082 | JGI IMG/M metagenome (GOLD analysis project Ga0137415, IMG submission 183082) | Vadose zone soil fungal communities from Angelo Coast Range Reserve, California, USA - CZODoug3_1_1_16fungal (Hybrid Assembly) | ecosystem: Environmental > Terrestrial > Soil > Vadose...
CTGCCTTTCCGGGTGATTCCACGGCGCCTCCTGGAGTGCGAGTAGCCGTGTATCCTTTGGACCATGCGATCGAGCGAGGTGCAATGATGGCGATCAACTATCAGCGCTTCATCGTGCGAGATCCGGCGGTCTGCGGCGGCGATCCGATCATCCGTGGCAGTCGGGTCACGGTCCGGACCGTGCTCGCAAGCCTCGCCGAGGGTCTCAGTGTCGAGGAAATCGTTGCTGAATTTCCAACGCTGAATGAGGCGGGCGTGCGCGCGGTCATCGCGTTCGCTGCAGTCTCGGCCGAAGAGGATCTTCCGCTCCCGGCTACGCCTTCAGTTGCGTGAAGATCAAGGTCGACGAGAACCTTCCGAGCCGTCTCGTCGTCGGGCTGAGAGGGCTCGGTCACGATGTGGAGACAGTTGCGGCGGAGGGCTTGGCGGGACGCCCCGACCAGGAGGTCTGGCTGGCCGCAGGGCGCGAGGAGCGTTTCCTTATAACGCAGGACCTCGACTTCTCCGATAGCCGTCGATACCGGCCCGGTACACACCCCGGTTTGCTCCTCGTGCGCCTTCGGGAGCCGGGCGCAGTGGCGCTTGCGACAAAAGTGATGGGCGCCCTGAAGACGACGCCGATCGAGTCGCTTGCTGGCTGCTTTGCGGTCCTGACTGACAGCAAGCTGCGAATCAAGCGGCGATGAGTTCCGTTCGGTCAGTGCATAAAATCCGCTGCATCATTTACTTCCGAAAGCGACCATGCGCGAAGCGCGCGTTCTTGGATGCGATCGAGGACTGAGTGGTCTCGGACCCATGACGAACGACGAATCGCGTGAGGTACCTTCCGATCGGTGCGAAGGGTGCGGACAGGTCACGCCCAACTACGACATCGTGCATTACGGCTCCATCGACAGCGGATATCGAGACCTATGCGGCCGCTGCGTGAATGCGGACATCGCACGGCGGTGCGGCGTGCAGGACTTCGAGCATGTCAGCCTCGCACCAGTGGCGATGGCCGACCGCAGCGGCACGATGCACGAATTCCACTTCCGGACGAGCTTGTTCGGGGACATCGTCTCGATCGAGGCTTTCGAGCTGAAATCGGGCCACCCCGCCGGCTACCAGTTCCAGATCGTCGGCGACCCCGAGGATGAGCGGTTCGCATTGATGGCCAGACTGATCGAGAGGATGCGGCGGTCACTCTCGGTCTCGTATCTGTCGGACGACGGAGACGGGCTTCAAATAGCCGATCGAACGGTTTGTGGGCGGATCGACTGCGACCTCGACCAGCCGCTACGCACGCCCCAAGTCGTGATCGATGGTCGCGAAATATCCTGGGAGGACTTCGGCCGCATGCTTATGACTTTCGAGGGCTGGCAGTTCAAGCTGCAAGTCTTCGACCGCAGCGAGGAGCCTTGATGCGAAACCCAGGTACGTTCCGTGCTCGCGGTCTGGCAGCAGCCTTGACCCGATGCGAAAGACGAAAACGAAAAGATCGGTGACCAAGGCAGCCGGCCGATCGCCGCGCCACGCTGCCGCGGACGCCGATCCGCACGACCGCCAAGGAAGCGGTGGCGATCCTGGCGCGCGAGAGTTCACAGAGGCATCATCATGTATGGTGCGTGCTCGATGCGCTCGTCGCGCGGGTTCCGGAATGGGCCGAAATGATCCGCCGCGAGTCCGAGCGGCAAAGCGCGCCGTGAACGTTATGGCGGCACGCCGCGGGTAGCTCCGACCGATCGGTACAATTCGAGCGGCGCTCGAATGCGCTGCTCAGAGAAGACTTCAGGTGGGGCGCAAGGCGCCACCGCGCGCGCCAACAGGGAGGGACGCAGCGAGGCATGAAGCAGCAATCCCTGTTCGACGGCGACGATCGCCGCGGGGTCGACCGAGCCGTCGTACCGCTGGGCCTAGTTGGCAGCGCCGCGAGCCTGTCCAAGGCTCAGAAGAAGTTCAACCGGCTGATCGCCGACCTCGAAGCGGCCCGGCAGGAGTTGGCGCGGTGGAACGGCTACCTGCCGACCTACGGGCAGCGCGTGCACACCGAGATCGAGCCGATGCAGGCCCGCCTGCGTCAGGCGCGCATCGCCATGGTGGAGTTGCTGGACCAGACCATGCGAGGCGGCAGGCTGACCAGGGCGCAGCGTGCCAAGGTGCGGGACATTCTCTCGAGCATGCTGTCGGGCCTGCTGGAGGAAGGTCACGAGCCGGCGTTGGAGAGGCTGCACGACAAGTACTGCGACGTGCGCTACGAGGAGGGGCAGCGTCAGGAGGCGGAAATGCTGCGGGAGCTGGCCAGCGATTTCCTCGGGGTCGAGGTGGATGACGACGAGATCTCGTCGCCCGAGGAGATGGCGCGGGCCATCGAACAGAAGATGCGTCCGCCTGCGGGCGAGGCGGAGCCTGCGCCACGCGCGCAGCGCAAGAAAAGCGCTCAGGCCGCGGCGCGCGAGGCCTTGCGGCAGCATGCCGAGCAGGGTGCGAGCCGGTCGGTGCGGGAGATCTACCGCAAGCTCGTCAGCGAACTGCACCCCGACCGGGAAATGGATCCGGTGGAGCGCGCGCGCAAGACGCAGCTGATCCAAAAGGTCAACCAGGCATATGAAGGAAAGGATCTGCTCGCGCTGCTCGAATTGCAGTTGGCCATCGAGCAGATCGATCCTTCGGCGCTTGCCAACATGGCCGAGGAGCGGCTACAGCACTACAACCTGGTCCTGGAAGAGCAACTGAAGCGGCTGCAGCAGGAGGTATCCGAATTGGCCATGCCGTTCGTGATGATGCTCGCCGACGCGGCGCCGCGGAAGGCAACGCCCGAGGTCGTGCAGCGGGCCATCGACGAGGATCTGCAAGCGATGCGACTGGACCTGCAACACCTGCAGTCGGACCTGGAGCGCTTCCGCGACATCCGGCAGCTCAAGGCGAGTTTGAGGGACTATCGGAGCCAAGGCCTCGACGAAGAGGATCTTGATGCCCTGGCTATGCTGCTTTTCAAGGGGCGTCGAAGCCGCCGGCGGTAGCGCGGTGAATATTGGCCGATGCGGATGGTTCGCGACTGGCCTCAGATCAAGTGAGCCTGACCTCGCCATCATGCGGCGGCGCGAGCAGCGGCGCGGGCTTGACAGGAGTCCGTCTCCGCCACCGCCCCAGTATTCATGCGGTTCTCCAAGTAAGCAGGTACTGCTTCCCCCGAGTTCGAAGCAAGCGTGGTTTGGCAGAGGATTTGATTTGGCCCCGAGCGTACGCCGTGGCCGCGGATTTCAGTCGGCTATGGAGCACGTACCCGACATTGAGCGGACGCGCTCGATAGCGGGCGTCTTTTGGCGAGGCCGACCCGTTCCGGTCCGACTGCCCGTCGCAGACCTGCCCCAACGACTCGCGTCCGGCGATGACTTGCTGCGGACCGGGACCTCCGGGATGCCGCCGGTAGCTCGTGCGCTCTGCCGGCTACCGCATTCGTTGCATTCGGAGACGCCGACAAGAAGGCTCAGCGTACTTATGCGGTCAAGCCGGAAGGGGTAGCGTTTCATCGGGATCCGATAGTCGATCCCGATTGAAAAATGGAATTCAGAACAGGGAGGACCAAATGAGCGAGCGGACGTGCTGGCGGTATTTGATGTTCATGCTCCTGGGCGCAGGCCTGCTGTTGTCGTTCGCACCGGCAGCCTTTGCTCAAACGGCGTCGGCGATACATCAGCAAGCCCTCAAGTGCAGCGAGCGGCAAGGGATCCTCTGCGCGGAGCAGGCCGATATCCCGGGCTACGAGTACGTCGGTCACGACGAGCCGTCGCTGCTCTTCTACTCGGAGACGGCGGGCTCCGGCAGCACGAACATCTGGCGCTTGCACCTGCCGAAGGACCCGCCGACGCTGCCTCGGCAGGACGGGCACGGCGGCACCTGGAACTTCCAGCTTCATCCTGCCTTCTGGTTCGGCATGGCGATGTGCGATTCGCAGTCCTTCCCCAACTACACCCACGTGTGCCGGCCCGACACGGACGACAACATCTTCGACAGCGCCGATCCGAGCAGCCCGCGCTACATTGCCAAGCATCCGGGCTCCGCTTTCACAGAGTTGCAGTTTTACCCGCCGGCCTGGCTCTTCGGCAACAGCGCCACGCAATGGACGGCCGCTCTGAACATTTTCAGCCTTTCGCAAGCTGCTCCGTCTAACATCGGGCAGCCGAACAACAGCGCGTGCGGGGGCGCGATCGAATACGACAACTTCGCGTATATCCAGACCGATGGCGTGCCCACCGGCCCGCCGAGCCCACTGCTGGCCAACGGCAACACGTTCACCGTGAACAACAACACGTTGTTCCTGAATCCCGGCGACGAGTTGTTGGTTATCGAGCGGGATACGGAGGAAGGGCTCAGGATTACGATACGCGATCTGACGACCGGCCAGTCGGGATTCATGGTCGCGAGCGCGGCGAACGGGTTCGCACAGATCCTGTTCGATCCGAACGGAACCAATTGCGATCCGGCGACCCACAACCTGCCCTATGACTTTCATCCGATGTATGCGACCTCGAGCGAACACACGCGGGTTCCGTGGGCCGCGCACTCCTACAACATCGTGTTTTCCGATGAGATCGGCCACTTCGAATACTGCGGCGCGGTCGACGCGGAGGGGGGCAACTGCCTGACGACATCGAAGAAGGACCCCCCTGGATTGGACGATGCGTTCTGCTTCGATGCGGCTTTCGCAGCGGCGTTCGGGCTCGTCCCGATCGGAGGGTGCATCGACGCCGATGCGGAGTTCGACGGCGTGCCGTACCGCCGTGCGACCTGGCCGGGCACGTTCGAAGATGAGCGACTCGAGGCGAAGTTGCATGCGGAGCCGGTGATGTTTTCGAGCCCGCTGTTTCTGGCTTCCGAAGACCACGCGTCAAACTACGATCGGGTGGCGTTCGAAGCGGATCTGCCGCGCATCGAAACGAACACGGTCCCGCCGTGCCAGCGGTTCATATCCAATCCGGGCGATCCCAGTCCCGGCTCCGGCTGCGTCAATCCGCCCGTCGGCGCAGCCTTTTACCCGATTTACACGACGCGGCAAACAGCGCTGGGCTGCCGCTGGCAGCTCGGGGGCACTCACCTGCCCGGCACCGAACAGACGTTCGGCGGCAACTCCGCCGAAGAGTACGGACCGCTGCTGGAGCTGGCATATCCCGGCGCCAATAACCAGCCGAGCCTGCGCTACAACGATGTTCGTCGCGTGCTGTCTTCCAATCCTTGCCCAGCCGCCGAAACGTTCGACGGGGATTGAGAAGGGGATGAGTCGGTGAATCCGGCGAGGGCGGCGCAAGCCGCTCTCGGCGGTACTCCGCTGTTATCCGCAAAAACTCGATCACGCTGCGCCATCCAGCAGGGCGTATTCGTGATGCAGTCCACCCAGCACGGACTTGACGCTCACCCTATCTTTCTGCTCCGTCGCTTGGACCCGATCTCGTCTCGGTCCAGCAGGCAATCAATGAAGGCGCGGAGCGCAGGTTGAGGATGGTGCCGATTCGAATAGTAGAGATAGAGGCCGGGACTCGTCAGTGACCAGTCATCTAGAACGCACTTCAGCTGGCCGCGCTCGATCGCCCCGTTCACGCGATCGTCGTCGTAGGCGTAGAGAATGCCAAGCCCCTGCAAGGCTGCGTCGACGACGACATCTTGGTGATTCGAGATCAACGGCCCTTCCACAGCCATCTCCAGCTTCTTGCCCTTCTTCTGGAACTCCCAGCGATAGATCCGGCCACTTCCGGGGAATCGCCAGTTAATGCAGGCATGGCGGCGCAGATCCGCAGGCGTGCTCGGCACGCCGCGCCGTTCAAGATAGTCGGGCGATGCGACGGCGAGCATCTTCACGTCCGAGGTGAGGCGGACGGCAATCATGTCCTTCTCGAGTCGCTCGCCAACGCGAATGCCGGCGTCGAACCGTCCTGCAACGATGTCGCTCAGGCCATCGTCGATCACGATGTCGAGCACCACGTCCGGGTGCGCCCGGTGAAACCGGCCGAGCCGAGGCGAAATGATCTTCTTCGCCGCCATGCTCAGCGTATTGATGCGCAGCGTTCCCGCCGTCCGGCCCGTAGCAGCGACCGCCTCGGCGACCGCAGCATCCATCTCCAGAATCATTGGTGCGATGCGCTCGTGGAGGCGGGATCCCGCTGCCGTCGGTGCCACGCTGCGTGTTGTTCGATTGAGCAGCCGCACGCCGAGCCGGGCTTCGAGCTGGCGGATGGTCTGACTAAGGGCCGATGGGGATAGCCCGAGGTGATCGGCGGCGCGCGCGAAGCTTGCCCTCTCGAGTACGGCCGCAAAGGCCTTCAACTCGGCAAACTCCGCCCCGCGCATTATGCATTAATTGCCAAATAGCCTAGAAAGATTATAAGTGATTCTCTAATTTGTCGGGAAGCGTCATTGTGCCGTCACCGCAAGAAACACGGAGACTGCGATGACCAAGTTGGATCTTCCCGAACCGATCGCCGCCTATTTCGACGCCGACAAGCGCGACGGCGAAGTCGTGGCGCGCTGCTTCACAAACCAGGCCGTCGTCAAGGACGAGGGACAAACTCACTCCGGTCACACAGCCATCAAGGCATGGAAAACTGCGGCGTCCGCCAAATACTCGTACACCAGCGAGCCATTCGCAGTGGAGCAGAGGGACGGCCGGTACATCGTCAGGAGCCGGCTGACCGGCAATTTCCCTGGAAGCCCGGTCGACTTCCGGTTCGTCTTCAACCTCGAGCGGGGGAAGATCGCGTCGCTGGAGATCACACCATGAGCTTCGATCTCGATCTCGCCAACCGCCGCGCTCTGGTCACGGGTGGAACGAAGGGAATCGGAGCCGCCGTCGTTGAGACTCTCTGCGGCGCCGGAGCACAGGTCGTGGCCACCTCGCGCTCCGTGCCCGACCAGCCGGCTCAAGGCGTACGCTATCTCGCCGCAGATCTTTCGACTGCCGAAGGCGCCAGCGCGGTCGCCCACTCGGTGCTGAAGCAGCTCGGTGGCATTGACATCCTCGTCAACGTGTTTGGTGGCTCCAGCGCACCGGGCGGCGGATTCGCAGCGCTCGACGACACGGAGTGGTCGAAGGAGCTGAACCAGAACCTGATGTCGTCCGTCCGTCTCGATCGCGCCCTGCTCCCATCGATGATTGAGCAGAACTGCGGCGTCATCATCCATGTGACGTCGATTCAGCGCGTTCTGCCATTGCCCGAGTCGACGATCGCTTACGCTGCCGCCAAGGCGGCACTGTCGACCTACAGCAAGGCCCTCTCGAAGGAGGTGACGCCCAAGGGAGTTCGCGTCATCCGAGTTTCACCCGGTTGGGTTGAAACCGAGGCGGCGGTTGGGCTGGCGCAGCGCCTCGCCGCCCAGGCCGGTACCGACTACGAGGGAGGCAAGAAGATCATCATGAACGCACTTGGCGGTATTCCGCTGGGCCGCCCTGCCAAGCCGAAGGAAGTGGCGGACCTCATCGCCTTTTTGGTTTCGCCGCGTGCAGCTTCAATTACGGGCACTGAGTACGTGATCGATGGAGGTACTGTTCCGACAGTCTGAGATGTCGATGTCCGCCTTCGATAAAAGAGCGTCTCGCCATCGCGTTACCGCTTGTGGCCCAGGCTGTGCGACTGGAGATCCTGCCTGACCGTCGTGCGCCCGCAAACCGTGATTCGCTGGCATCGGGCTGGTTGGCGGCTGTTCTGGCGGCTCAAGTCCAGACCAGGACGCCCGATGATTCCGGCCGACCTTCGAGGTTTGATTCGGCGCATGGCTTCGGAGAATCCGACTTGGGGCCAAGAACGGATCGGTATTCTCGCCGGGCCGACCAGATCAATCACCGTGCCCGACCAGCGACGCTGTGGTGCGCGCGAAATAGACTTCAGAGTTCAGGCAGTCCGTTGTGCTGTCGCCGGCGACGAGGTCCACGCACCGCGTGTAGACGACATTCAGCCGGCCGGCCCGGTCGAACGTCACCTCGAAGAAGTCCCCGAACGCGAAGTCGCCCGCGGGCGCGACCTCGACGGGATCCACCAGCGCGTAAGTGACCGGGTAGCCGAATCGCGGCGAAGCGCCCGCGAAGACGTGCCAAGTGCCGGTGGTGGTCGGATGCGTGAAATAGCCGACGCCGATCGTCTTCCCGTCGTCGGCGATGCCCATCCAACTGTATCGGATGATTCCGGAGTTCGGTGGGGTCACGTCCTGCATCGTCCAGGTCTGGCCATGGTCGATCGAGTGATAGAGCTTCAGACGAGTGGCCTGCTTGTATCGGTCGTCCGAATTGGTCGGCGTCACGAGGCTGGGGTTGTGCCCGGTGACCGGATCGGCCCACAGTGCGTACAGGTCGCCGCCGGCGGCGACAGTAAGAGACGGCCACGTGATGTCGCCGTTCGTGTTCGAACCTGACGGCAGGTCGCTGTTGTACCGGTCCACCTCGTAACGCTTCCACGTGTAGCCGTTATCCGCGGAGACGTACGACCAGAGCGTTCCGACCGTGAAGCCGGGGTCGCCCGGATTCGCGCCCGTCACCCCGTTCGTTCCCGCGTCGTTGTCGCAGAACATGTACAGGTGCTGCGAACCCGCCGTGTGGTCGGCCGCCGGCCGGCACCAGCCGCTGTCGGGCAGCGTGCAGCCTTGGGGGTTGAACGTCGTCCCCGCATCGGTCGACATGTAGATCGTGTAGCGGCCCGGCCCGCATCCCTGTCCGGCGGTGCCGAGCGGGTAGGTCACCTTGTCCCCCTCGTTGTCTGCGAACATCACGATGTTGTCTCCGTGGGCGGTGACCCACGGGCGGTCATCGACCGCTTGGAAGCTCGGCAGGATCGGCAGCGTGTGCTCGAACTGGACGTTGGCCTTTCCCGGACCGGCCGCGGTCCACCGCGTCACCGAGTCCTCCTTGACTTTGGTGTCGACGAAGTAGACATGCAATGCATCATCGAGCGCAATGTCGCCCTCGTCGCCGATGTCGAGCTGGTCGAGCGCGACCGGCGTCAGGCCCGGCAGGTCGGAGAAGTTCACGCCGTCCGAGGAAATCCACAGCCAGGACGCCGCTCGTACGCCGGCCGGGGCGCTGGGATCGAGCGCCACCGCGTCGCAATGATTCTGCTTGTGCGCGGTGACGAAGATGTTGCCAAAGCCGTCGATCGCGATACCTGGCTCGTAGCCGCCGCACGACTGGAAAGTCGGCAGTCGCACCGGTGTGCCGAACGTGATCGGCGCGGGTCCCGCGCCGTACGCAAGTGCCGGAGCCAACGCGCACGACATCAGCAGCGCAACAAGGGGCAACCCGGTTTGTCTGCGTCTGCAAAGAGAATGGCACATGATGTTTTCCTCCCGTGTCAGAGTCCGAGCCCCGCGCCCAGCGTGTAGATCACAGAGGTCGTCTGGGTTTCGGTCGTCCCGTCGGGCAGCGTTGCGGTGATTGAGACCGGATAGACGTTGCCCACCGCCAGCGCCAGTCCCGACGGCAAACTGCCCGCTGTCCCGGACACCGTCTCGCCGGGAAGCAACGGCAGTCCCGAGCTCCAGGTGAGGGCGACGGGCATCCCCGCGACTTGAATTGCGAGCGAGGAGATCGCGACGTCCGCGGTGTTCGCGATCTGCATCTTGAACTGCGGCGAAGGATTGCCTGAATTACCGACGTTGGTCTGCTCGAAGTCCCCTTGATTGACTACGAAGTGGTGGTCATGCTGCGGCCCGACGCCCGTGCCTCCGGTCTGGACCGCGATATCGGTGTGCGAGCATTCGGAGGTGTTGCTGTTAGTCGGCATACAGGTGGTCGATCCCTGGGTCCTGGCCGGCTCGGCCGCGGTGCCCAGGTATTGATCGGAGGTGTAGATGATCGCGGCCAATCCGGTGGTGGGGCTTGCCGCGACGCCGAAATCGTCCAGTAGGTCTCGATTGCCGGTACAGGTCACGCCTGACTCGCACACACCGCCGTAGTGAATGACTCCCGAAGCCTGGACGGTCGTGAAGCTGCTGCCCGGAGTGGTCGCCTGAAGATTCTGCGCGAAGTAGACGTTCCACGCCGCCGTCATCGGATAGTTGTCGGGAATCGTCGTGCCGTCGTAGAACGAGGTGCCGTACCAGACGACGTCCAGCGCGCCCGCCCTTCCGGCAGAGGCCCAGGGGAAGATCGCCGTATTCGAGGGGGGCTTGTTGATCTGGATCGGAGCCGACCACGTCTGGCCGAAGTTGGTCGAGAAGCTGTAGAAGAGGTTGTGATTGTCGTTGAACAAGGTGTAGACGTTTCCTCCGCGGTCCACTGCCACGTTGACGAACTGGTGCCCGTAGGCGACCGTCGGGTCGGGATTGTTGTAGACGATGTGATCGGTGAACGTCTTGCCGCCGTCGATCGAGACGCCGATCCAGACCGTGTGCTGACTGCAGTTCGCGCACGCCAATTCGGCGGCGTTTGCGATCGAGCTCCAGACCTGGTAGATGATGTGATTCCCGGGATCGATCGCGAGGTTTCCAATCTGGTTTTGCAGCGCGGCGTTGAACAGGTCCGCGGCGTCGAACGCGCTGGCGTGCTGGGTGAAGGTCAGGCCCGCGTCGTAGCTGCAGTCGACCACGATATCGTCAGTCGCCGGCTGCGCGTGATACGAGATGCAGACCTTGCTGGCGCCGTCGGCGACGATCCATTCCCTGTCATCGACCGGAATGCTGGCGCCGATCGGATTGATCGACCAGGTCGCTCCGCCGTCCCTGCTGGTGCTGACGTAGATCTCGGCCAGCGGAGGCTTGCTCTGCAAACTGGCGACATAAATGTTGTAGAAGCCGTTCGCGTTCTTCCGAGGCGCGACGGCGATGTCGGTATCGCCGCCTGCCGGCGAGATTCCGGCTTGACCGGCTGAAACGCTGTTGGGCAAGGGAAGGGTCGTGAAATGAGCTCCCGCGTCGGTCGACTTCCACGCGAAGGTGCCGCCGCACAGCCCGCCGATCACGCAGAACACGTTCTCCGAGGACCCGTAGAAATTGCCGGCCGGGTCGGCGCGAATCGC
>Ga0137415_10007273_pt1 | contig 10971 bp, 10 predicted proteins | sample CZODoug3_1_1_16f_FD_183082 | JGI IMG/M metagenome (GOLD analysis project Ga0137415, IMG submission 183082) | Vadose zone soil fungal communities from Angelo Coast Range Reserve, California, USA - CZODoug3_1_1_16fungal (Hybrid Assembly) | ecosystem: Environmental > Terrestrial > Soil > Vadose...
GCGGGGACCGCGACCGCCAGGCCGAGCGCGGTCATGATCAGCGCTTCGCCCACCGGGCCCGCCACCTTGTCGATCGATGCCTGCCCGGCAATGCCGATCGCCGTGAGCGCATGGTAGATCCCCCACACGGTGCCGAACAATCCGACGAACGGCGCGGTCGAGCCCACGGTGGCGAGAAACGCCAGGCCCCTCTGCAGGCGGTTGGCCACCACGTCCATCGCCCGCTGCACGGTCATGGAGACCCAGGTATTCATGTCGAGCCGCTGGCCCGGCATGTTGCCGTGATGCTCGGCCGCGTACGCGCCTTTCTCGGCGATGAAGCGGAATGGGCTGTCCTCGCGCAGGACGACGACGGCGTCCTTCACCGATTTGGCCTTCCAGAACTTCTCGTCGGCTTCCCTCGCATCCTTCATGACGCGCGCCTGCTCGATCAGCTTGACCACGCCGATGTACCAGGAGCCGATCGACATGATGACGAGGATGATCAACGTCCCCCTGGCGACGAAATCGCCCTGCTTCCACAGCGCCTCGATGCCGTAGGGGTTCTCGATGACTTCCGTCGCCGGCGCCGCAATAGGCGGTGGCGCCGGTCTTACCACCTCGATCACCGTAGGCGCCGGCTTGACCTCCGCCGCGGGCGGCGGCGCGCCTTGCGGCGCCTGCGCCATCGCAACGATAGACAGTGCGGCGAGCACAGCCACGAGCAGGATCCTCACGTCCAACCATCGGTTCTTCATATTGCTCCTAGACAAGTCACTCCAATTTCCAGTCGTACTGGATGCGCGCCCATGCGCGCTCGGGCCTGCCGTCCACGGTAGCCGGCGTGAACTTGCATATTCCAAGCCCGGCTCTTGCGGCTTCATCGAGGCGCCGGTGGCCGGAAGAGCGCTCGACCTTGCTCTCCAGCACCCTGCCGTCGACGTCGATGAGGAAGGTCAACGTCACCAGGCCGGTTTCGTTGGCGCGTACCGAGGCGGCTGGGTACGCAGGCTTCGGGCAGCCTCTCGAGTCCACCACAGCAGGAGTCCTCACCGGCGCCGGCACCCCCGGCGGCGGGACCGCCACCGAGGGCGGCGTCGGCACCACGGCGGTGATGGTGGGCGGTAGCTGCACCGGCACCTGGATCTGCACTTCCGGCGGAGGAATGAACGGCGGCGGCGGCGTGGCCAGCTTGGGCGGAGGCGGTGGCGGCGGCGGCTGCTCGGGCGGCGGCCGCTTGACCTCCTCGATGATCTTGGTCTCGAGCGGCGCGCGAACCACTTCGACGATCTTGCGCGCCAGGCCGTGGATCAGGGCATAGATCAGGAGCACGTGGAAGATCCCCACGGCGGCCATCGCGATCAGCCGCTTGCTGGAGGATTGGGGTTGCGCATAACTCATCGTTCAGCAATGCAGAGGGGCCGCATGATAAAGCAAAGGGGCTGTTACACAGCCCCTTTGCCCCGAACCACTCTCCAGGTTGGACTCTACATGAACTTGTAGGTTGCACTCAGGAGGAAGGTGCGGCCGCGCGGGTCAGCGTAGCCCGGATCGTAGCCCCCCTGGAAGTAGTTGTTGCCGCCAGCATTGCTATAGGGCGGCCTCTGGTTGAAAAGGTTCCTGATGCCGAGGGTCAGCCTCAGTTGCTCTTTCATCAGCCCCGTGTACGAAGCGTAGAGATGAAAGAGCTGATATTCGCCTACTACCTGATGGGCTTGCGTGAAGCCAGGGCTACTCGGGTCCTCCTGGGCCCCCGGCATGTCCCTATAGTGGCTTTGGTACTGCTGCGCGAACGTAACGTTCCACGGCGCGAGCTTCCAGTCGAGGTATAGGTAATGACGCCACCTCGGAACCACGCCGCCGTTTCCGTTGGTGATCGGGGAGACCATGCCATTGATGCTGGTGAACGTGCCATCCGGATTCTGAACGACGTACTTGGTGATGTATGTGCCATTCAACCCGATCGTAAACGCGCCGGCTGCCGTCGGGATGCGGTAACGACCGTCGATGTCGAGCCCGCGGACCTTGGTCTCGCCAAAATTGATATTGGTTTGGTCAATGCTTGTGATCGGACCAGGACAGCCGGGGCAGTTTGCGGTGGGCGCCCCGCGCGTGACCAGGAAGCCAAACTTGGCCGGATCCGCAAGAATGGCCGCCGGCGTGACCCCGAAAATAATCGTATTCTTAAGATCGACCTCCCAATAGTCGAGCGCCACAGACGCATTGTTTATCGGCTCGAACACAATACCGAGCGTGCGGTTGGTGGAAATTTCCGGCTTGAGCGAAGTATTGCCGCCGAGCTTGATCGGGAACTGGGTGTCGCAGTCAGTCCCGCTGGGGGTGGTCGTCGGACAGCGCGTCGGATCACTCAAGCCGGGGGCGGTCACTCCGATCGTCTGCGGCTGGTAGAGCTCCGTGAGGCTCGGGGCGCGGAACCCCTTGCCAATCGAACCGCGCAGGAGCACCTGCCGCGCCGGCTGCCACCGGACACCGAGTTTGGGCGAGGTCTTATCGCCGACGCCTTCATAGTGGTCGTACCGCGCCGCAGCTGTCAGCTCCACCGTGCGAACGACCGGAGCGACGAGCTCGCCGAACGCTGCCCCGACATTCCGCGTCTTATCAACTGAAAGGAAATTCCCTCCATACCCCGAGATGTCGCCGCTCTGAATTGTCGCGGAGGGATCGACCTTAAATCCCTCCTTGCGTCCTTCCGTACCCAACGCGAGCGCCAGCGGTCCACCGGGTAACTGCGTCAAATCATGCGTGACCTTCGCGGACAGGCTGTCGATCGTTGACTTTGTTTTGTACGCATCGCCCGTGAAATTGGTGGCCTTAATCGCCGCCACGGTAGCCGGCGGGGTGTTGTTGCCGAAGAAGTCGACGTTACTAGTACCACTATCATTATTCAGGATCGGCAAAATTTTCGATAAGGCCGGATATCCGCCATTGACGCGCTCTCTCAGAGTGGTTTCGATGTGTAGAAACCCCGCGTCATAGTCCCATGCGCGCCACGTTCCTTTGACACCCAGGACGGCACGAGCCTGCTCCGAGATATTGGTGATGTCCCGATCCCCGGTGATAAACGACCTATAACGGACCAGCAGATCGGGACTGCCGGCGAACCCCTGAGACGCGACGTAAGCAGTCGGGTAGTTGGGATTGCTTGATTTCAGAACGATCGCCGAAGTTCCACCGAAAGTACTATAGGGCGGAGTGTTGAACAGCGGATGGTTCGACGGCAGTGCGAATATGTCCGATATCGGCACTGGCTGAATAACGGTTTGCTGCTCTTTGTGCGAGAAGGAGAATTGACCGTAGGCCTCCATCTCTTTAGTGAGCGCGAAACGCAAGTTACCAAAAAAGCTCTGCTGCTCCGTCTTTGGGAGCAGCGACACATAGGGCCCGGGGTCGAAGCGACAGCTTGCCGAAGTAGGGGTTCTGGCAAATCCTGGTGCGCAGTTCGCCGGCGCATTCGGATTGCCTACGGCACCGCCGCCCGTGGCGCCGGCAGCGTCCGGGAACACGATATTCGCCGGGAACGTGTTGCTGGAGGATGTATCGTTCCTGTACTGCCGAAAGACTCCGCTTCTCGCGAAGTCTCGCTGACGGCCAAACAGCGCATCCTCTTTTCTGATGTCAAAGACCAGCGTGACGTTGTAGCGATTCTCCGCTAGGCTGCCCCAGCCGATCAGAGCATTGATTCCGCCGCCCTGCGCACCCGACTGCTGGGGAATGGAGACGAACGCGGTTGCTTCTCCTCCTTTGTAGTCCTTGCGCAGGATGAAGTTGATGACGCCGCCGATCGCGTCGCTGCCATAAATAGCCGAAGCGCCGTCTTTCAGCACCTCCACACGCTCGATCGCTGCCACAGGGATGTGATTGATGTCGACCGTGGTGCTATCGGTGATGGTCCCGCCGCCAGCCGTTCGTTTGCCATCGATCAGGACCAGAGTTCTCTGAGAACCTAGCCCGCGCAGCGAAACGCCCGACACCCCGCCGGAGGTCGCGCCCGAGGCCGTCGCGACGACGCTGTTGCTGTTGCCCTGCAATGCCACCCCGACAGCCTGCAGGAACTGCTCGACGTTCTGGGCACCGGTCTTTTCGATCTCCTCCCGGCTGATGATCTGGACCGGAAGCGCGGTTTCGGCATCAATCCGCTTAAGGGCCGAGCCGGTGATTTCGACTCGTTCGACCGGCTGCTGTGCCAGTGCTGGCGAAGCGGCAAGAACGAAACCAAATGCCGTGCCAACTGCTATCGATAGCGAAGTCGCAACTACGCCACGCGCATTCGTCCTCTTCATTTCTCCTCTCCCCGAGAATGCAGGCGTCGCGCCGATAGGTTATTTCGGCTGCTGACGCCGCTGGCTATTGATGAGCTACACGATTTATTCCGTTTGATTACGAACTATTTCAAAGAGGGCGAAGTATGCCCACAGCAGACTGGCGATTGCAATATCCAAATCGCGCATTTAGCGGCTGCAAGCTCGTGGTGCACTGCACTAAAATTGCACCCCTTCGTGGGGCATACAATAAAATCCGTCTCCGTCCTCTGGATTCAGGAGGCAGTCATGATCAGCCGGAAACCCATCATCTTCCTGGCTCCGCTGGCCTTGGCCGCGGCGTGCTCCACCACAGGGACCTACGATGAGCCCTATGCGCTGGTCGAGCCCGGTATGAGAAGCGCCGTGCGGAAGGAGATGCCGGTGAGCATCAACGCCGTGGATGGCCAAACGACGCTCAACGCCCGTTACTACCCCACCCCCCTGACGCCCGGCAAGCATGTCATCGACGTTTACTTCAGTACCGACTCGGTAGTCGGGTCGGCCGATAAGCACCATAAGACGATCAACCTAGATGCCGCCCCTTGCACTCGGTACAGAATCGTAGCGCGGTACCAGAGTCTGACGCACGTCGAGTGGGAGCCGGTAATCTATCCCGAGCCGATTGGCGAGTGCCTGGCCAAGTTTCCGCAGAAGACCGCGCAGAACTAACCCGCGCAATAGCGCGGAACTTACTGGGAGGTCTGCGAGCGGATGTGCTCGAGCTTCGCGGCGTACAGATCGCGGTCGCTACGCGTGGAGCTGCTTTCCATCGCAAGACCCAGGTGCTTGCGCGCCTCATCGAGGTTTCCCAGCTTCAGGTTGGCGGCGCCGAGCCAGAACTGGAATTCATGGTAGTAGGGGTCGCGATCGACCTCTCTGGCGAACAAATCCCTGGCGGTCTTGAAGTCGCCCAGCCGCATGGCCACGAGGCCGCGATCGAAGAAGTGGAATGCCGGGTAGGGTTCGAGCTCTGCCAGCCTGCGGTATAAAACGCCCGATTCCGCGAGGCGCCCCTGCCTTTCGAGCGCCAGCGCCAGATTGGAGAGGGCTTGCGCGTTCCTCGGCTCGCGCTCGAGGACATGGCCGAGAATCCGCTCGGCCTGCGGCCAGTTACCGTGACGCAGGTAGATGACGCCGAGGGTGTTGTAGGCGCTCAGGAAGGCAGGATCCTGCCCGATCGCCGTGCGTCCCCACCAGTAGGCGTCGTTCAACTGTCCGCGCGCGAGCGCCTCGGCGGCCCGGTTGTTCATGTACATTGCGAGGATCGTCTGCTCCGGGATGACCCAGGTACGCAGCCCGCGCAGCTCTTGTGCGGGTAGAAAGTCGATCGTCAGCAACTCGCCTGTGGCATACGCGGCTCGCGCGCCGAGCCACTTGCCGCCGAGCGTGAGGTTGACATGCCCGCTCAGAAAATACATGCCTCCAACGCGGCTCCAGCTCGGCTCGACGAACGCGCTGTGGTACTCGACCGACAACCCCAGCGCTTTTGCGAACGCCGCGGTCATGATGACCAGCGATAAGCAGTTGCCGGATCTTGCTTCGAATGCCTGCGACGCGTTTCGGGTAATCGTGGCATCGTAGTCGAGCCTGAGCTGGTTCTGGCTGTAGAGCGCATCGATCAGCCCCTTGTGCAAGCCCTTGTTCAGCAAGGGGCCGGCCATCTCGGTTTCGAGGTAGCGCTTCATCTCATCGCTCAGCGCGAACACATCGTCGGCGCGAATGCGCTCGGAGGGAGCGGCGAATAGGTGGTCGCTGAACAGTTGCGCGGGCGGCTGCTCAACCGGCGTGTGGGCACACGCGGCGAGCAGCATGCACAACGCTAGTACCGCCGAATACTTCACAGGGCAAATAATGCGCGCCGCCGTATCAGCCGTAAAGCAGCTCCTCCGGGTTGTGGTGCAGCATGAGAATCCTTGGAGATCACGTGTTGGGGATGGGTAAAGAAATTCTGTTGACACTGAGCGTGGGGAAGGCGGGTTTTCCGTCGGACAGTAGGGCGGGATTTGACCTAATTCGCATGCATGAATTCCAAGCATGCGAAATCCCCCTGTTGTGGTGCTCGGGTTCGGCGCTTTGGTCCGCGGCGGCGCCCGAGCCGCGCGATGCGCCCGTACATGTGAACGTCCCGCATTACCGGCTCGCGCCGCTATTGCGCGCATCCGGGTACATGCGGCTGTTAGATTTCGACCCACGTTACTTCTCCGCGCTTGGCTATGGGTAAGACTTCAAGCAGCTTAGGAATGAGCGGCCGCAGATCGACCAGGCGGTTAGTGGGAGCGCCGAGTATTACGACGGCGATGGAGAAACTGGGTAGGCGTTGCTGAAAGGAGAGATTGCGGTCGACCGTCACAAGGGCGTCAAAGTTCTTCTGGGCTAGTGCCAAGAGATCGCCATTCTTAGCCGATGCCCATCCTGCATCTGGAACGGTTACAACCTCGTGTCCCGTAATTTCCCGAGCGAGGCGTCGGTCAACGCACTCGTCGAGTAATATCCTCACGCGCCGGAAGCCACCACTCGAGTTTTGGCTTCCTCCAGGAAGGCAATGACCTGTTCCCGCTTTACTGTCGGGAACCCTCTGAGAAAGTCGTCAATCGACTCACCACCTTCCAAATAGTCGATTAACGTCTGGATAGGAACCCGTGTTCCCGCGAATACTGGCGTTCCGCCTAGTATGTCCGGCGATCGGTTGACGATAGCTTTGCCCATAGGCCAATAGATTACGCTCGTTGCACGCTCAGCGCCAAAGTCGAAATCTAACAGACGGAACGTCATACAATGCCTGCATGACGGAACTGGAACTGAAGCTCTCGCTGCCCGATCAGCTCGCAACCCAGGCAAAGGCCGCAGGACTGCTCACCTCGGAGGCGATTGAGCGCCTCGTGCGCGAGGCGATCCGCAAAGCCGCCGCGCAGCGCCTGATCGAATACGGCAGGCGCCTGCGCGAGCCCGGGGGGCCCGACATCAGCGAATCGGAACTAAAAGCAGTGCGCGCCGAGCTTCGCGAAGCCCGTGCGCGCCTTCCTTGACACTAACGTCGTCGCCTCCGGCTTGCTTTGGACGGCACGCCCGAGCGTTTGATCGAGGCGGCGTGCGACCGCAGCTACTCGCGCGTCAGCGGCAACAGTCGAACTCGATGACGGCCGGGCTCGATCGTGACTAACGCGCCCTGCGCGAGATCCTTCTCGACTTGCAGCAAGGCGCGCGCAACATGTTCCAGCATCGCTTCGGGAACGACGTTCTCCGTTCTCAACTGCACCACGCTCGGATTGCGTCCTTTGGACGCCGCGAGAATGGCGCCGAAGTCCAGGTCATGCGTAAACAGAGCATGGTCATGCGCCGCGCACCAGGAAAGGACCTCCTCGTCCGACGCGGTCGCTGCCCGACTTGTGACCAGTGGATCGACTCGAAACCCCGCGACCGAAACTCCGCCGCCCACCGAGGCGACAGGTTCATGTCCACGAGGACCTTCATTCGCCGCTGAGCGTCAGCTCCCTATCCTCGGCGCGCCAAGCGGCATAGCGCAGCGCCTGCAGCACATCCTCGCGCTCCAAGTACGGATAGTCCGCAAGCACTTCCTCGATCGTGCGTCCGGCGCCAATCAACCCGACGACCATGCCGACGGTCACGCGCATACCGCGAATGGTCGGCTTGCCGCCCATGATCCTCGGGTCATGTGTAATGCGGTCGAATTCGGTCACGAGGCGCTCTCGGTTATCTATCGATTGCGGCTCGATTCTACTCCGACTCGATGCCGACCTCGCCGCGCTCTACGGGGTTAGCACCAAGCGCTTCAACGAGCAGGTGCGCCGCAACGCCGCGCGTTTCCCGGAGGACTTCATGTTCCGGCTGTCGGCCGAAGAATGGGATTCTCTAAGGTCGCGATTTGCGACCTTAAAGACCGGCCGCGGCCAGCACCGCAAGTTGTCCGCAATCGTCTTATTCGGCGCGGATGTTGTTTTCCCGGACGACCTTTCCCCAGCGCGCCATCTCGGCCGCGATCCACTTCTGCGTTTCCTCGGGGCTCGCGGCAACGACGTCCATGCCGAGGGTCTCGGTGAGGATCTTCCGCACGTCCGGGAGATTCAATGCCTTGTTCAATTCGAGAACGAATCTGTCGATGATCGGCCGCGGCGTGCCGGCGGGCGCGAGGATGCCCCACCACGCGTGCGCCGAGAGCTTGATGCCCTGCTCGGTAAGGGTGGGCACATCGGGCATGGTATGCGAGCGCTTGTCGCCGGTGAGCACCAGCGCGCGCAGCTTGCCGTTGCGCACGTGTTGCGCTTGCGCCGCGGTCGACGCCATGGAGAGCTCGACCTGCCCGCCCATCGCGTCGGTCGAGAGCGGCCCTCCGCCTTTATAGGGGATCGCCACCAGGTGGATTCCGGCCGCCTGGTTGAGGAGAATCGTCGTGAGGTGCGCAATGGAGCCGTTGCCGACATTGCCGATCGTCACCGTGTCGGGCTTCGCCTTCGCGGCCGCGACCACGTCGGCGAAGCTTTTGTAGGGCTTTCCCGGCGCGGTGGTGATCGCCATCGGCGCCGTGCCGACCAGCATCACCGGCGCGAAATCCTTTGCCGGGTCGAAGGGCAGCTTCGGATTGAGCGCCTGGTGCACCGCATGCGTATCGAAGACGAACACGAACGTGTAGCCGTCGGGCGCGCTCTTCGCGACGTAGTCCGTGCCGATGATGCCGGAAGCGCCGGTGCGGTTCTCGACGATGAACTGCTGCTTCAGCGATTCGGCGAGCTTCGCCGCGAGAATGCGCGCCAGCGGGTCGACCGAGCCGCCGGGCGGATACGGCGAGACGAACTTGACGAGCCGCGCCGGCCAGTCCTGCGCGAAAACCGGGAATGAAAGAAGCAAGAGAAAAACCAGCCTAAAAAGCCACATTCCTCGCTCCTTTCAGCTTGAGCATCTCGCGCGCGTCGTTCGGCGAAGCGACGGCGAAGCCGAGCTCCTCGAGGATCCGCCTCGCCTTCGAGACCTGGGCAGCATTCGATTCGGCGAGCTGCCCGCGGCCGAGCCACAGGCTGTCCTCGAGGCCGACGCGCACGTTGCCGCCCATCACCGCCGACATCGCGGCGATGAACATCTGGTTGCGGCCGGCGCCCAGCACCGACCAATAGTAAGCGTCGCCGAACAACCGGTCGGCAGTTCGCCTCATGTGCAGCACGTCCTCGGGATGCGGGCCGATGCCGCCGCGGATGCCGAACACCGACTGGATGAACAGCGGCGGCTTGAGCAGCCGCCGCTCGAGGAAATGCGCCGCGGTGTAGAGATGGCCGATGTCGTAGCACTCGATCTCGAAGCGCGTGTCGTTGTCGGCGCAGGACTGCAGGATGTAGGCGATGTCCTTGAAGCTGTTCTTGAAGATGCGCTCGTCGCTGCCCGCGAGGTAGGGCTTTTCCCAGTCGTGCTTGAACTCCTTGTAGCGGCCGAGCATCTCGTACAGGCCGAAGTTCATCGAGCCCATGTTGAGCGACGCCACCTCGGGCTTCAGGCGCAGCGCCGGCTGCAGCCGCTCCTCGATGCTCATGGTCGGCGCGCCGCCGGTGGTCAGGTTGACGACCACGTCCGAGGCGGCCTTGATCTTCGGCAGGAACTGCTTGAACAGCGCGGGATCCTGCGTCGGGCTGCCGTCCTTCGGATTGCGCGCGTGCAGGTGCACGATCGCCGCGCCGGCCTGCGCCGCGCCGATCGCGGCGGCGGCGATCTCGTCGGGCGTCACCGGGAGATACGGCGACATGCTCGGCGTGTGGATCGAGCCGGTCACCGCGCAGGTGATGATGACTTTGCCTTGCGCCGCCGCCATAAATGGGGTCTGTCCCTGATTTCTAGACCAGGTAGCGCGCCCCGCCGCAGACCGAGAGCGCCTGGCCGGAGATGTGCCTGCCGGCCTCGCTGGCGAGGAACAGCGCCATGTTCGCGATGTCCTGCGCCGTGACCGTGGTATGCATGCTCACGCCTTCCAGCAGCCGCCGGCGCACTTCTTCCTTGTCCACGCCGAGGCCCTTTGCCTTCGCCTCGATCACGCGCTCGATGCGCTCGCCCTCCACCACGCCGGGCTGGATGCAGTTGACGCGCACCTTTTCGGGGCCGGCCTCGGCGGCCAGGCTCTGCGTGAAGCCGACCACCGCCCATTTTGCCGCCGAATAGGGGGTGCGCATCGGGAAGGCGAGCCGCCCGGCGGCCGACGACAGGTTGATGATGCTGCCGCCGCCCGCCGCCTTGATCATCGGCATCGCCTTGCGCGTGCAATAGAACATGCCGTTCAGGTCCACCGCGATGCAGCGGTCCCAGTCCTCGGGGCGGATGTCCTCGACCCTGGCGGTCGGTCCGGCTATGCCGGCGTTGTTCACCAGCACGTCGAGGCCGCCAAGATTGCGCTCGACGTCGCTGAACAGCCGGTCGACGTCGGCCAGCTTCGCCACGTCGGCGACGGTGTACGGGAGGTTGCCTTGCTTGAGAGCTTTTTCATCCACATCACAGACATGGACGCGGGCGCCATGGTCGACAAAGGTGCGGGCAATGACCCGGCCGATGCCTGCGCCGCCCGCCGTGACCAGCACACGCAGCCCGTTGGCGGATGTTTCCATGGCGATGGATAATACACGCAACAATAATCGCGCATGCCCATCCACGTCTCGATCGAGCAGGAGGAACTCCGCGG
>Ga0137415_10007274_pt1 | contig 10970 bp, 6 predicted proteins | sample CZODoug3_1_1_16f_FD_183082 | JGI IMG/M metagenome (GOLD analysis project Ga0137415, IMG submission 183082) | Vadose zone soil fungal communities from Angelo Coast Range Reserve, California, USA - CZODoug3_1_1_16fungal (Hybrid Assembly) | ecosystem: Environmental > Terrestrial > Soil > Vadose...
ACCTGTTCGAGTTCCTCGGCGCGCTGGTGCACAAGAAGATCGACGAGGACGCCACCCGAGGGCGATTCGCCGAGGTGTTTGCCGACGGTTTGGGCTCGCGCGGGGAGTTCTTCGACCGCCCCGCCACGGTGGCCGGGCCCGCGCTCGAGGAGTACGTGCGCGCCCTGGTCGAGCCGCTTTGGGAGATCTTCGGGGATGAGGTCGTCGCGGGCTTCCACCGGGGCTTCGCCGACTCGGCCTGGCTCACCGACCTGTGGCACCGCGACCTGTCCGCGCAGGTCACCTGGGCGGATCGGATCGAGGAGTACCAGGAGAAGGCCGAGAAGATCGACCAGGTGATCACCAACGAGAACATCGTGGTGGACCTTGACACCTTCGTGGAGACCGAGGAGGAGACCTCCACCACGCACGTGCACAACGAACACCGGCTGGTGATGATCGAGGTCGGCCAGATGCACTTCTGGAACAACGTGACCCACAAGATCCAGCTCAACCAGGGCGACAAGCTGTTGATCCCGACCTCTCGGCTGCACGGCTCGACGGTGCTGTCCGGTTCGTGCACCTACCACCAACCGATCATTCCGGACGAGATGCTCCAGCAGTTCAGTTGATCACCCATCGCGGCCCGCACGAGGAGTGAGAGTGCCTACTGGCAGAGGTTCAGCCGGCCAGCACCCGATCGCGGACTGGACGATCGGCGGGGTCCCGGACTGGGGCCCGGCGTGCCTGGACGACCTGGTCGAGGCCCTGCTGTCGACCGAGTCGCCGTTCCCGTGCACCTTCGCGGTGGCGGCGGCGAAGAAGCGCACGCTGCGATTCGGCTTCGTGGACGACCTGGACGACCCGTCCACCTGGGGGTCGCTGAACGCCGTGATCAGCGGCTACCTGGACACCTACCGGTCGCTGTCCAAGGACACCTCGCTGGTGGTGTTCTTCCGCCCACAGCGCCAGGTCCGCTCCCTGGAGCACTACCACGCCAAGTTCTGGGCGGTGCTGCAACACCTGCACGACCACGATCCCGAGCGGTGGCCGGCCGCCGTCCCGGAGGACCCTGACCACCCGATGTGGGAGTTCAGCTACGGCGGCACGTCCATCTTCGTGGTCTGCAACACGCCGGCGCACACCCGGCGGCGCAGCCGGTACTCCCCGGGGTTCGTGATCACCTTCCAGCCGCGCTGGGTGTTCGAGGGCCTGGAGCCGGACTCCGCCCGGGGGATCGCGGCCCGCCGGGTGATCCGCAAGCGGCTGCGCGCCTTCGACGGCACCGAGCCGGCGGCGGCGCTGGGCAACTACGGGGACGCGGACAACCGGGAATGGCGGCAGTACTTCTTGCCGGACAAGAACACCGACGCGGAGCTGAGGTGTCCGTTCCACGCCGGCCGGCGACCGGCGCCGGTCGCCGCGGCGGCGCCTGTGCCGGCACCGCTACACCGGCCCGGGTCGGGACCCGCGGAGCGGCGCCGGGCCCTGCACCGGCGGATGCTCGTCGAGGCCGGACTGGCCGGCCGGCGCGGCGGCCCGCCGGCGAGCGCCCCGCGCGGGCCCCGGGACAAGCCGTCGCACTCGCCGGCGGCGGCCTACCGGGTGTGGCTGACCCACCGATGAGGGTGGAGCTCACAGTGCACGAACCGGATCACCACCAGTCCCAGGCCGACGACCCCACGGGGGAGTCGGCGCGGGTCGCGACAGCGCTTTCGGAGCAGCCCGGGGTGGACCGGGCGGTCGTCATGCCGGGCCGAACCCGCGACGGTGCCGTCACCCTGACCGCATACGTGGTCCCGGCCGGAGCGAGCCCGCCCGGCGTCCTGGCCGGCGAGGACACCCGCGAGCAGGTGGCGGCTTGGCGCGACGTCTACGAGTCGCTGTACTCGCGGCCCGGCGAGACGGCCCCTCAGGACGACTTCGTGGGCTGGAACAGCTCGTTCGGCGACGGCGCGATCCCGGCCGACGAGATGCGCGCATGGCAGGAGGCGGCGCTCGCGGTGATCCGCGAGCAGGCGCCGGAGCGGGTACTCGAGATCGGTGTCGGCTCGGGTCTGCTACTCGCCCCGCTGGCCCCGGAAGTGAAGTCCTACTGGGCCACCGACTTCTCCCCGGCGACCGTCGAACGGCTGCGCGGGCACACGGAGGCGGCCGGGTGGGAGCACGTGCGGCTGCGTTGCCAGCCGGCCGACGACGTGTCGGGGCTGCCCGGCGGGCGTTTCGACACCGTGGTGCTGAACTCGGTGGTGCAGTACTTCCCGAATGCCGGCTACCTCATCGGCGTGCTGGAGAAGGTCTTCGACCTCCTGGTACCGGCCGGCCGGATCGTGCTCGGCGACGTGCGCCACCTGGGCCTGCTCCGCACGCTGCACACCGCCGCGGTGCTGCACCAACAGCGCGCCGCCGGTGCCGCGGTGGATCTCGCCGCACTGAACACCCGGATCGATCGCGCGATGATCATGGACAAGGAGCTCCTGGTGGCTCCGGAGTTCTTCGCGAACTGGGCGGGTGCGCGGCCGGACTGCGCCGGTGCCGACATCCGGCTGAAGCGGGGCACCGCGCGCAACGAGCTCACCCGCTTCCGCTACGAGGTCGTGCTGCACAAGGTGCCGGCGGCCGCCACCTCGGCGGCGGACGTCGACACCCTCGCCTGGGACGGTGACCTGGACGCGCTCGGCGACCGGGTGCGGGCGGAATGCGCCATCGGGCGCCGGTTGCGGGTCACCGGCATCCCGAACGCGCGGATCGCCGACGACGTGGCGGCGATGTGGGATCTCGCCGAGGGCGGGTCCGGCCGGATCAACCCCGCCACCGGCGCGGTGGACCCGGAGGCGCTGCACCGGTGGGCCGCCGACCGGGGCGCCCGCGTGCTGTCGACCTGGTCGGCGGCTTCGCTGGACTCCTTCGACTCCGTCTTCGCGCCCCGCGCCGGGACGGCGCTCGTGCCCGCGCGGTGGCCCGAGCGAGCCGGTTGGCCGGTCCGCGGCCTGATCAGCGACCCCGTCGGGGCGCGCCACACCCGCAAGCAGGTCACCGGGCTGCACCGGGCCCTCGCCGGTCGGCTGACCGATGTGGCGGCGCCCGTGCGGATCGTGCTGCTGGACGAGCTCCCGCTGACCGCCGGCGGCGAGGTGGAGTGGCGGGCCCTGCCCACGCCGGACCACCTCGTCGCCTCCGGCCTGGTGCGCCTGGTCTAGCCCGCGGTCAGGCCTTCGCGGCCGCCGCCGACAGCTTCGGCACCACCTGGCTCAGTGCCCAGCGCAGGCTCAGCGTGGACGGGAAGGCGATGCCCACCGCGGTGGTGTAGTCCAGCGGCACGTAGGCGCCCCGCTTGATCGCGCCCAGGCCCTGGAACACCGGGTTCTTCGCCAACCCGGCCGACTCCTCGGACGAGGCGGCGGCCAATATCACATCGGCGTCCAGCACGCCGAGGTTCTCCAGGCTCAGCTGCGCCCGGCCCGGGATGCTCGCCGTGGGCAGCGACAGCACCTTCGGCGACAGGCGCATGCCCAGCCCGGCGAGCAGCTGCGCGGACACGTCGGTGTCCGTGTTCACCGTGTACACCCCCGCCGGGTTCGGTGCCACGATGTAGCTGAACGTCTTGCCGGCGAGCTCGGGATGGGCGTTGCGCTGCGCGGCGATCCACCCCTGGGTGTCGTCGGTGAGCTTCTTCCCCTCGGTCGCCACCCCGAGCGCGGTGGCCGCGTTGGCCAGGGCCTGCTGCCACGAGTCGGTGTTCGGCGCGTTCACGTAGGTGACCACCGGCGCGATCTGGGACAACTGCTGATAGCTCTGGTCCAGGTTGTAGTCCTTGGTCGCCAGGATCAGGTCCGGCGCGAGCCCCGCCACCTGCTCGATCGGGTCGTTGCCCAGGGTGGAGAACAGCACCGGCTTGGCCTCCCCGAGGGCCGACGCCGTCCAGGGCTCGAGGCCGCTGGCCGCGTTGTTGGACTTCGCGATGCCCACCGGCGTGACGCCCAGCGCCAGCGCGAGGTCGGCGTCGGTCCAGCTCATCGCCACCACCCGCACCGGCTTCCGGGCCACCGTGGTGGTGCCGAACTTGCCGGTCACCGACGCCGGGAACGCGCCGGCCGAGCCACCCGCCGAGCGCTGGTCGGCCGGTGTGCCACCGCCGCAGGCGGCCAGCGTGGCGAGCAGCGCCACGGAGGCGAGCACGCGGGACGACCGGTGTCCGGCGGGTCCGAGCCAACGCGATATCAGGGTGAACTCCTCCGCTGAACGCTACCGGGCGCCGATCAAACCCAGTTTCCACTGTAGGTGAGGATAACCTAATAAGCCGGTCAGCCTGAGGTGAGCCGCCAGCCGCGTGCGCGTTCCCGCTCGGACCACATCCGGGCGTACCGGCCGCCCTCGGCGAGCAGCTCCGCGTGCCGGCCGTGCTCGACCACCCGCCCGCCGTCCAGCACCGCGATCTGGTCCGCGCCGGCAATCGTGGCCAGCCGGTGGGCGATCACCAGCAGCGTCCGCCCTTGGCCGAGCTCGACCAGCGCCTCGTGCACCGCCGCCTCGTTCTCCGCGTCCAGGGCGGAGGTGGCCTCGTCCAGCAGCACGATCGGCGCGTCCTTCACCAGCGCCCTGGCGATCGCCACCCGCTGGCGCTCTCCGCCGGACAGCAGCCGGCCGCCCTCGCCCACCCGGGTGGCCCAGCCGTCCGGCAACCGCGCGGCGATGGTGTCCACCCTGGCCCGCCGCGCCGCCTCCCGCACCTGCCCGTCGCTGGCCCGGGGGGAGCCGATCCGGATGTTCTCCTCGATGCTGCCGTCGAACAGGTAGACGTCCTGGAACACCACCGACACCGCCCGCTCCAGGTCGGCCGAGGCGAGCTCCCGCACATCCACGCCGCCGATCCGCACGCTGCCGGCCGACACGTCGAAGAACCGGGCCACCAGCTTGGTCACCGTGGTCTTGCCCGCGCCGGACGGGCCGACCAGCGCGGTCGTGCTGCCCGCCGGGATCCACAGGTCCACGCCGTCCAGCACGGGGCCCTCATCGCCGGGACCGCCGTAGTCGAACCGCACGCCGGCCAGCTCGATGGACGGCGCGCCGATCGACCGGGGGTTGGCCGGCTCGGGCAGTGGCCGGGCGGACAGCACCGCGGCGATCCGAGCCATGGCCGCCCGACAGGTGCGCAGCGAGGTGGCCGCGCCGGCCACCACCGCGAACGGCCGCAGGAAGTGCACCCCGAGCACCAGCAGCGCGATCACCCTCGGCGCGGCCACCGAGCCGCCGGTGGCCAGCAACAGCCCGACGGAGAGCACGGCGGTGAACGCCAGCTGGATGGCCAGCTGGCCCAGTTGCTCGCCGGGCAGGGCGCCGACCACCTCGCGGCGCGCCGCGCGGTACTGGGCGGTCAGCGCCTCGTCGAGCAGCCGCCGCCCGCCGACCGAGCGGCCGTTGGCGCGCAGCACCGGCTGCGCACCGGCGAACTCCACCAGCCGGGCGCTGGCCTCGGCCACGGCTTGGTCGTGCTCGGCCTCGGCCCGGTCGGTCAGCCGGCGGGCGGCGCCGAACACCGCGAGCACCACCGGCACGGTGACCAGCACGGACAGTGCCATCCGCCAGTCGAACCAGCACAGGAACACGAAGATGGTGGCCGGGGTGAGCACCGAGGCGATCAGCGTCTGCGCCAGGTTCACCGCCCGCACCGTCACGTCGACCCCCCGGCCCAGCAACCGCTCCACCTCGGCCGCCCGACCGCCCCCGAACCAGCCCAGCGGCAGCCGCACCAGATGCGCGCCGACCGCGTCGTAGAGTTCCCGGCGCCACGCCGAGGCCAGCCGCAAGGCGCCCATGCTCATGTCGTAGTGGGCGAACCAGCCGATCGCCACGCACCCGGCCAACGGCACCAACCAGCGGGCCGCGTCGGCGGTGCGCCCGGCCAGCAACGCGGACAGCAGCGGGACCAGCAGCCCGAACGCGGCCCCCTCGCTCAGCGCGGAGCAGGCGGTGGCCAGCAGGTAGCGGCGCGGCAACCCGGCCGCGGCGCCGCCGACCAGCCCGCCGACCAGCCCGCCGGTGGCGCGCGCGAGTGGCCCGATCATCGCCCCTCCCGGTACCGCGTGTGCCACAACCGGGCGTACGGCCCACCCGCCGCGAGCAGTTCGGGGTGCCGGCCGCGCTCGGTGATCCGGCCCTCGTCCAGCACCAGGATCTGGTCCGCCTCGACCACGGTGTGCAGCCGGTGCGCGATCACCAGCAGGGTGCGTCCGACGGCCAGCTCGGCCAGCGCGTCCTGCACGGCGGCCTCGGACTCCGGGTCGGCGAACGCGGTGGCCTCATCCATGACCAGGATCGGGGTGTCGGCGAGCAGCGTGCGGGCGATGCTGACCCGCTGCGCCTCCCCACCGGAGAGCCGGGCGTCCTCGCCGACCACCGATCGGTAGCCGCGGGGCAGCGCCAGGATCCGCCGGTGGATCGCGGCGGCCTTGGCGGCGGCGTAGATGGCCTCGTCGGGGGCGTCCGGGTCGGCCAGCGCGATGTTGTCCCGCACCGACCGGCGCAGCAGCACCACGTCCTGGAACAGGAACCCGACGTGCCGGTACAGCTCGTCGCGGTCCAGCTCCCGCAGGTCCACCCCGCCCAACCGGATCGCGCCACCGGTCACGTCATAGAACCGGGCGAGCAACAGCCCGAGGGTGGACTTGCCGGCCCCGGACGGCCCCACCACCGCGGTCACCGTGCCGGGCGCCAGCACGGCGTCCAGCCCGCGCAGCACCTCGCGCTCGGGGGAGTAGCCGAACCGCACGCCGTCCAGTTCCACCGCCATTGGGGTGTCCGGGAGGCTGACCGGCCGAGCGGGGGTCGACTCGGCCGGCTCGCGCAGCAGCGCGGTGACCCGCCCGGCGGCGGCGCGGGCCGTCCGGCGCAGGTCATGAGCCGAGTAGAGGGGGGTGAGCAGCTCGAACAGGCCCAGCCCGAGCAGCGCGAAGGCGACCAGGCTGACCGGTTGGGACCAGCCGAGCGCGACGAAACCGGTACCGGTTCCGGTCACCAACAGCAGGATCGTGGCCGGCGCGACGGTGGCCCTGGTCAGGCCGCGCTGGCGGATGAACAGCCGCTGGGCCTCGTCGTGCACGTCGGCGTAGGCGATGGCGGCGGCCCGGAACCGATCCGGGGCCCTGGCCTGGCCGAACGCCTTGAGCACGGCGATCCCGGCGACCAGCTCGATCGCCGAGGAGGACAGCTCGGCACTGGCCGAGGCGATCCGGCGGACCGGTTCGGCGGCGCGGCGGGCCAGCCGCATGCGCACCGCCTGCGCGGCGGCGACGGAGGTCAGCGTGACCAGGGCCAGCCGCCAGTCCACCCAGAGCAGGTAGCCGGCGATCACCGAGGGCCCGGTGACGGCGGCGGCCAGGTCGCTCCGGGCGTGCGCCACCGCGTGGTGCAGCGCGGCGACGTCGTCCTGCACGGTGGTCTTGACCTTGGCCGACACGCCGCCGGCGAACCAGTGCAACGGGAGCACCGCGAGGTGGTCGGCCAGCCGCTGGCGCAGCCCGACCGCCAGCTCGACGTCGGCCAGGTGGCTGACCGCGCCGGCCAGCGAGTCCAGCGCCAGCCGCGCGGCGAACAGGCCGACCGCCCACCAGGCGATGGGCCACAGGCCGTCCCGCTGGCCGGCCAGCAGCAGGCGGCCGATCTCAACCACGGCGATCATGGGTGCCACCGACAGCGCGGTGGCCAGCGCACTGGCCACCGCGCCGGCGGTCACCATGGCCCGCACCGGGCGCTGCAGTTCGGCCAGCGCATCGTCGCTCCGGGCCGCCTCGGGCCCCCCTCGCCACCGCCGCCATCGCACCGCTGTCGCTCCCCCCACGCGGCCGGTCCCGGGTCGACGCCATCCGGGATCGCCGAACCGTTCCGGGTGTGTCGTTCCCCGTCTTGCACATCTAACTTAGGTAAGCCTAGGTTTAGCTAGGTTGGGTGAATTCGTCCGCCCACAAGACTGGCGTGCGGTGTGAGAGGGAAGAGGAACGCGGCTGTGGACAACCCGTTCGATGACCCGGAAGGCGTGTTCTACGCACTGGTGAATGACGAGGGCCAGTACTCACTGTGGCCGACCTTCGCCGCGGTGCCGCCCGGTTGGACCATCACCCACGGACCGGAGACACGGGAGTCCTGCCTGGCGCACGTGGCGGAGAACTGGCAGGACATGCGCCCGCGCAGCCTGGCCGGGCGGATGGACGCGGCGGCCGGCGACAGGTGACCCCGGCCGTGACGCGCGCGCCGTCGCGCATCTCCGACGTCCTGCCGCTGTCCCCGCTGCAGTCCGGGCTGTTCTTCCACTCCACCTCGGGCGGGGCCGACGTCTACCGGGTGCAGCTGGAGTTGGAGATCGAGGGGCTGTTGGACGCCGCGCTGCTGCGCCGTTGCGCCGACGTGCTGCTGGACCGGCATGCGGCGCTGCGCACCGCGTTTCTCGCCGAGGAGACCGACGACCCGGTCGGCGTGGTGCTCGAGGGCCTGGGCATGCCGTGGCGGGACGTCGACCTGTCCGGGCTGGCCGAGCCCGAGCGCCAGGCGGAGCTGCGCGCGCTGACGGTCGGGGAGCGGACCCGCCCGTTCCCACTGGACAAGCCGCCGCTGCTGCGGATGCTGCTGGTCAGGCTGGGCGCGCTGGCGTTCCGGCTGGTGATCACCAACCACCACATCGTGCTGGACGGCTGGTCGATGCCGGTGCTGCTGCGGGAGTTGTTGACCCTGTACGGCGCCGGCGCCGAGCCGACCGCGCTGACCCCGGCCCGCCCGTTCCGCGACTACCTGGCCTGGCTCGCCGCCCAGGACCCGGAGAGCGCCCGGGAGCGGTGGCGGACCGCGCTGGCCGAGCTGCCCGGCCCGAGTCTGCTCGCCGAGGCGGGCGCTTCGCCGGGCCTGCCGGAGCGGCACCCGGTCCCGCTGGATGAGCGGCTCGCCGCCGGGCTGGTGGCACTGGCCAGGGCCCGCGGCGTGACCGTCAACACCGTGCTGCAGGTGCTCTGGGGGATCCTGCTGAGCACCGTCACCGGGCGGTGGGACGTGGTGTTCGGCACCACCGTCACCGGCCGCCCGGCCGACCTGCGCGGCGCGGACGCCATGGTCGGGCTGTTCATCAACACCGTCCCGGTCCGGGTCCGGCTGGACCCGGCGGAGACGGTGGGCGCGCTGCTCGAACGGGTGCAGCGCGAGCAGGCCGCGCTGCTCGACACCCACTACCTCGGCCTCGCGCAGGTGCAGCGGGACACCGGGTTCGCGCCGCTGTTCGACACGCTGATGGTCTTCGAAAGCTACCCGACCAGCGGGTTGTCCGACCTGATGGCCCGGATCGGGCTGTCCGTGCGTCCGGCGGCGGCTCGGGACGCCACGCACTACCCGCTGGTCCTGGTCGCGGTCCCTGGCGACCCGCTGTCGGTGACGCTGAAGTACCAGCCCTCGGCGCTGGCCGAGGGTCGGGTGGAGGAGCTCGCCGGGCGGCTCGTCGAGCTGGCCGGCAGGGTGGTGGCCGACCCGGATCGACCGGTGGCGGCGCTGCCCACGCTCACCGGCGCCGAGGCCCACCGGCTCGCCGGCTGGAACGACACCGCCGCGCCGGTCATCGATGCCAACCTGGTCGACCTCGTCGAGCGGTGGGTGGCGGCGACGCCGGACGCGATCGCGGTGCGCTGGGACGGCGGCGGCGAGGTGAGCGGCGGGGGCGAGCTGAGCGACGGCGAGCTGACTTACGGCGGCGAGCTGAGCGGCGGCGGCGGCGAGCTGAGCTACCGCGAGCTGGACGCGCGGGCCAACCGGGTGGCGCACCGGCTGCGCGCGCTGGGCGTGGACCGGGAGGCCCGGGTCGGCCTGGCGCTGCCCCGGTCACCAGAGCTCGTGGTGGCCATGCTCGCGGTGCTCAAGGCCGGTGGCGCGTTCGTGCCCCTGGAACCGGACTGGCCGCCGCGGCGGCTGCGCTCGGTCGCCCAGGACGCCGGCGTGGTGGCGGTGTGCGTGTCCGGCTCGGCGGAGTTCGCGCTGGACGTCCCGGTGGTGCCGGTGGACCTGGGCGAGTCGGGCTCGGACGCCCCGGTGCCCCGCTCGTTGGACGGCGAGCAGGTCGCCTACGTGATCTACACCTCCGGCTCGACGGGGGTGCCCAAGGGCGCGATGATCCGGCACCGGTCCATCGCCAACCGGCTGGTCTGGCAGGCCGCGCTGGTCGATTTCGGGCCGGGGGACGCCGCGCTGTTCAAGGCCCCGCTGGCGTTCGACATCTCGATCAACGAGATCTTCCTGCCGCTGACCACCGGCGCCGCCCTGGTGGTGGCCGCGCCCGGGGTGGAACGCGATGTGGAGACGCTGTTCGGGCTGATCACCCGGTACCGGGTGAGCTTCTGCTACCTGGTGTCCTCCATGCTCGCCGAGCTGCTCGAGCTGCCCGGGTTCGCCGGAGCCACCGAGGCCGGAGCCACCGAGGCCGGAGCCGCACCGCGGCACGTCTGGTGCGGGGGAGAGCTGCTCACCCCGGAGCTGTCCGCCCGGTTCCGCGACTCGGTGGACGCCACGATGTACCACGGCTACGGCCCGGCGGAGGCCACCGTCGGCGTGACGCACGAGGTGTACCCGCCCGGGCAGGGCCGGGAGGGCGCCACCATCGGCCGGCCCAACCCGAACACCCGGATCCAGGTGCTCGACGAATTCCTCCGGCAGACCCCGCCCGGGGTGGTCGGCGAGCTGTACATCGGCGGGCTGCTGCTCGGCCGGGGCTATGTGTCTGACCCGGCCCGGACCGCCGAACGGTTCGTCGCGGACCCGTTCGGCCCGACCGGCGAGCGGCTCTACCGCACCGGCGACCTGGCCGCCTGGCTGCCCGACGGTCGGCTGCGCTTCGCCGGGCGGGCGGACAACCAGGTGAAGATCCGCGGCATGCGGGTGGAACTGGAGGAGATCGAGTCGGTGCTCGCCGCCCACCCGGACGTCACCCAGGCGGCGGTGCTCGCACCGCCCGGCCCGGGCGGCAG
>Ga0137415_10007275_pt1 | contig 10969 bp, 10 predicted proteins | sample CZODoug3_1_1_16f_FD_183082 | JGI IMG/M metagenome (GOLD analysis project Ga0137415, IMG submission 183082) | Vadose zone soil fungal communities from Angelo Coast Range Reserve, California, USA - CZODoug3_1_1_16fungal (Hybrid Assembly) | ecosystem: Environmental > Terrestrial > Soil > Vadose...
ATGATCAGCAGCATTTACTAGGAGGAATAAATTGCGACAATCGCTGAATATTTGCATTATGACCATATTGGCTGCGTGCGCTTTAACGGTTCTGGCGCAGGAAAAGCTACCACTAAAGTTAATCGCTACAACCCCGATGCCGGGTTTCACAGGAGACTTCGACCATTTCGGGCTAGATCTCAAAGGCAATCGACTATTTCTGGCGGCCGAGGACCACAAAACGGTCGAGGTTTTTGACCTCCGAACAGGAACGCGGATTCACAGTATTGAAGGCTTCGGGCACCCCCTCACGATGGCTTATCTGCCCGAGTCAGATCGCCTTATTGTCACGAATGGCGACACCGATGACCTTGCACTAGTGGATTGTAAGAGCTACAAGATCATTAATACACTCAAGCTGGGTAAAGGCGTGGACCACAGCGCCTACAATCCCGTAAACAAATATTTTTATGTGGAGAACGGCGGCGGACCAGGCGCGAAAACACACGCGCTCGCTATCATTGACACCAGATCTTTTAAGATAGTTGGTGAGATTCCCGGACTACCAGGAGACTCTAACGAGGGAATGGTCATCGACCGCGCCGGCAAAAAACTGTACGTGAACCTCACGGGCTCAGATGAGGTTGGAGTCATCGATCTCGACAAACGCCAGATCATTGCCAGGTGGCCGCTGCCGGACGCTCACGTCGCCCATGCGATAGCTTTAGACGAACCCAATCACCGGCTGTTTACCGCTACACGTAAGCCGGCACAGTTTATCGTCTTCAATACTGACACCGGGAAGGTCGTAGCTTCTCTCCCTTGCGTGGGCGTCAACAGCGATATGTCGATTGACGTTGCGCGTAAGCGAATTTATATAACTGGCAGCGATACAGCTTCTGTTTTTGAACAGCGCGATGCGGACCATTACGAGCACATCGCCGAAGTGCCCACGGCGTACCGCGCCAAATCGTCAATTTTTGTGCCTGAGCTGAAACGGCTGTACGTCGCTGATTCGGGCAAGGGAAAACCGGATGCGAAATTAGCTTTGCAAATTTTCGAAGTTCAATGACCGAGCACCATGACAGGATTCAGAATCTGCTCGACAAGAACCCAACTGCTTCGCGGCAGGAACTCGCTCCGCAGATTCACGCCATCAGCGCCGACACGCACCGGCAGATTCATGCTCTGCTTACCGACCACCAGAAAGAATTGGAAAAGGCGACGCAGCAACACGAGCACGATGGTGGAGAAAACAGGCGGCCTGCGGCAGCGTCGCCGGACCCATCTTCTTCCCGCTAAGTCGCAACGCAATTAATTATTAGCTTGGCAACTCAGCGCTGGTCGCGGGAACTGGTGTGGCCGGCCGGACTGAAAGTTCGACGACTGTCATTAGAGGGAGATGCAGCTCGACAATTAGACCGCCCGATGGGGAATTTTCCGCCTTCACTCGGCCGCCGTGCAGCCTGACAGCTCGCTCCGTAATCGCCAGGCCGAGACCCACTCCCCCTGCGGAGCGTTCCCGTGCGTCGTCAATTCGGTAGAAGGGTTGGAAAATCTGCTCAAGCGATTCCTGCGGAACGCCTCTGCCATGATCGCGAACTCGGATGACGGCACCCTCCCCGAACGAATCACATACGCGTTCGAGTCTCAGCTCGACCTCGGTTCCTTCGGCCGTATAATTTACAGCATTGCGAACGATGTTCTCGACCGCACTGCGAAGCAACTCCTCGCTTCCCTCGACCGAGCACGAGTCCAGTCGTGCCACCCGGACCAGACGATTGCGGTTCCGCGCCTCGAAGTCAGCATCCTGCGCGACTTCACGTAGTAAGAGATCGAGTTTCACCGGGCTCGGTTTCATGAGCTCTGCGCCCGTTTCGAACCGGGCTAGTTTGAGGAGATTCCCGATGAGTTGATTCAAGCGTTCCACTTCACGTTCCATGCGGTTGAGGGCATGGTTGCATTCGGGATTCGCATGTCTCCGGGCGATGCCAAGTGCCACACTTATGCGAGTCAGCGGCGAACGCAGTTCATGCGAGATGTCGCCGATAAGCCGGCGCTGGGCGGATATCAACGATTCGATCCGTTCCGCCATGTCATCAAAATCGCGGCCGAGGTCCGCGATCTCATCGCGTTGCATAATGGAAGGCTTTCCCACGCGAGCGGCAAGATTTCCGTTAGCCAACTGCCGCGCTGCTTCACTGAGCTTTCTGACGGGTGCCGTTATTTGGCGCGCTAGCCACAGGCAAACAATCCCCGCGACCAGAAAGACAGCCGCGATGCGGAGAACCTGGCCTGCGGGTTTGGCTTGCAAAAAATCGGCGATTGGATGAGCACGAGTTTGCAGGAGGAGGACATAACGCTTTCCACTGGGCCCGGCGGCACTCTGCGCCAGCACTCTACCTTCGCTTGTCCGCGCGATTTGCGTTTCGCCCGAATCCCTGGCGCGCCGCGCAATTTCGTTTACCAGGGAATCCACAACGCGCCCTGAGAGTTCACGATCTTCAGTAAAGAAATACACCGACGCATACGGACGAGGAGGATACTTGAGGTATGCGGACAAGGCGGGTGGGCCTTGCCGTTCGTAGATATCCGCAAGATTCGCGGCGAAAGACGGAGACAGTGCGCGGTCTCTCTCGTCCTCGCGCGCCTCTACAAATACGGTCTGCGTTTTGAAAATAGTGAAGATCAAGGTTGCGCCGACCAACACCATGGCCACCCAGAACCACAGGAAAACTTTTGCGAAAAGGCTTCGCACTGCGAACCTCACCTGACCTTTAGCTTGCCGGGCATGGCATAGACATATCCCACACTTCGGATAGCTTTGATGCGTTCCGTACCATCACGGGTTGAACCAAGCTTCCTTCGCAGATTGCTGACGTGCACATCAATACTTCTGTCGAACGGCGCGAGCTCCCGCCCCAGAACCTTCGTGACCATTTCTTCGCGGGCGATCACCTGGCCGGGAGCCTTGAGAAATAGCGCCAACAGGTCGAACTCCATTGAGGTCAATTCGACAGTGCGATTCCTGCAACGAACTGTGCGTGTCCCACTATCCAACTCGACATCTCCCAACACAAGACGCTCATGCCTTGGCAGAAAGGTCTCGCTTGGCGCAGAGTAGCGGCGCAGTACAGCCTGAATGCGTGCCAGGAGCTCTCGCGGATTGAAAGGTTTCGGAACGTAATCGTCAGCGCCGCTTTCGAGTCCAAGGATGCGATCCACGTCATCCCCTTTTGCCGTGAGCATGATTACAGGAATACCTGACTGAGCGCGGATCCTTCGCAGCGCTTCAAACCCTTTTAAGCTGGGAAGCATGACGTCGAGAATCAGCAAAGAAAATTTTCCCGAGAGACACCGGTCCAGGCCTTGCTTCCCGTCGTGAACCGACTCCACATGGAATCCCTCCGGTTCCAGATATTCCGAGAGAAGTTCGCAGAGCTCAACGTCATCGTCCACGACGAGGATTTTCTGAAGCAATGACTCTTCCATTTTCGAGACCTGCATCAGGGAATTTTGCAATTTTGATCCTTGGCGCCTACTGCATGGCAGCTGCTTCATGTTAGCTCGCGAGTTCCATTTTGTGTGTAAAGAAATGTCAAGCAGCCGCACGGCGGCTTAACAAGACTTCACTCTTCTTTCACCATTCTTGACTGGCACCTGCTCCGCACTCCTGTATGGTCGGCGTTAGTGGTGACTCTCGATGAAAGCACTCATCGCGGCGCCGCAAATACTGAATCCGAGGAGGATGGAATGATAACAGCAAGGAAATTGGGACTGCTTTTCTGCATGGCAATTCTGGCCGTGACATTTAGCTCGCCTGCCAAGGCAGATGAGTTCGACAAGCTGACGGTCTTCACTTTCAGCGCACCAGTTGAGCTGCCTGGCGGCGTTGTTCTCTCGCCCGGGAGTTACGTATTCAAACTCCTGGATGATGCGGGTGATCGCAACGTTGTTGAGATTCTCGACCAGGAACAAACCCAAGTCTACGCGACCATACTTACCGTTCCCGCCGAACGCCCTCGCCCGGCTGACAAGTCTACAGTTGAATTTTATCAATCTGCGGCCGGCGCTCCAAATGCGCTCAAGACGTGGTTCTACCCAGGCGATAGCTATGGACAAGAATTCGTCTACCCGAGAGCCCGAACGGCTGAACTGGCCAAGATTGCAAAACAACCCGTAAGCGTCGGCTCTTCCAATTGACTTCATCACAGGCGCAGCCCTGATGGCAGCTGGTGCGCGCCGTGCGCTGGGATACCAAGCGATCGCAGGGTGCGGGCTCTACTTGGAGCCCGCCAGAATTTTGATCCAGGCGCACGACCGCAGCCTGCTCAGACCGTGACTGGAAGTTTCGGGAATTACGAGATTACAGCGAAGAAGGAGCGAGAGTTTATGAGCAACAAAATGCTAAGACTCATGGGACGCACGATCTGCCTGACTGTATTTTGCCTAAGCTGGACTCATTTGGCCGTGGCCGCAGGGCGAACGAACATCACGGGAACATGGGAGCTGGATCATCTTCAAGGTGATAAGCCTGACCAAAACGCGCGGCAAAGTGCCGACAGCCATGCTGGGCTGACTGATTCCGTCGCTGATCAAGTCGCTGAACAAAATGATCAACCGGGTGAACAGCGCGAAACGGTAACAGGAATGCCGAACGACCGAATACTGCTCATGGTGGCCGGAATTTCGAGCCCTCCTGAAAAGCTTACGGTCGCGCTGAACGACTCAGCTATCACACTAAGTGACGGAAAAGGCGCCAGCCTGTCACTGCACACCGACGGGCGCGCCGAAACATTTCGAGACGGCATTCAGATAATTACGCGATGGGTGAACGACACACTCATCATCGCAACGGTAGGTCCGCAGGCGAACGTCAAGACGACTTTTGCCCGTGACGGCCGCGAGCTGTGTGTTGTGAGCGAGGCGGATTTCCCCGGTGTAGAGCCTGTCGTTACGCGTTACGTATACGATTACGATTCTGCGGATGCGATCCCCTCATCTGTTTTCTGGCAACTGCACCCGCCCGTTTATCACAGAGACCCGCAACAGTTTCAAAAAGCGCTTGAGGCTTCCTACGTTCTGCTTGCTCAGATCAACAGGGAGATTGCCAGGGCGTCGATTCCCGGTGGAGACATTGCGGATTCGCTCCACGCCTTCCCGAGCGATCAGCCGGCGCCGCCTGGCCCCATCAGACGGTCCTCATTCAATAATATTGCCAAGCGTGCCCCAAACTACGGAACGAATCCGCTACGCGCTTTCGATTCAGACTTAAGGGCGCTCACCGATCAGGTATCTCCTGCTGTCGTACAGATTCTGGTCGACAGGTACGGCACGGGCGAATCCGAGGATTCAGGTCAGGCAGCACTCATTACAAAGGAGAAGTCGGTGGCCTCCGGCGTGATCCTCGATCCTTCCGGATACATTATTACGAATGCCCACGCCATTAAGGGAGCCTGGCGAATCCGGGTGGTCCTGACGAGACCGGAGGAAGATTCTGATGTGCCGTCGCCGCCTGCAACGGAAGAATCGGTGCTTCCCGCGACTATCGTGGGCGGCACCAATTACTTCGATCTCGCGTTGCTGAAGATCGATGCGAGCAATCTGCCTACTTTATCATTTGCCGATTTTCGGGAGGTTGGGCAAGGGCAAATCGTCGTGGCGGTCGGGAGCCCGTTAGGGCTCAATAATTCCGTCACCATGGGCGTCATCAGTTCGGTTGCTCGCCAGGCTGACCCGAACTCACCATTGGTTTACGTGCAGACGGACGCGCCGATCAATCCGGGAAACAGTGGCGGAGCCCTCGTCGATGTGAATGGGCGTCTGGTAGGCATCAACACTTCAATTTTTACCCATAGCGGCGGGAGCGAAGGAGTAGGTTTTGCGCTTCCTGCAACCACGGTGAAGAGGGTGTACGAAAATCTTCGCACAAAAGGTTATGTCGGCCGCCGAAGTATTGGCGTGGGAATCCAACCGATTACCCCAGTGTTGGCAAAGGGCTTGAAGCTTCGGTCCACGAACGGACTGGTCGTTTGCGATGTCCTGCCAGACACATCCGCGGAACAGTCAGGCCTGAAGATTGGGGACGTTGTGGTCGAGGCAGATTCCCGTCGAATCACCACCGCTCCCGAATTTGACGGCAGTATCTATGGCCATGATCTCAGTAAACCGATGAGCCTCGCGGTGATGCGCGGAAGCACTCGATTGATGCTTCAGGTGAAAATCGTTGAAGAGCAAGACTGGATGCATTCAACGATCGGAGCGGTGGATCCTGCGGAGAATTCGATTCGGCAACTAGGGGTAATTGCGGCCACGCTCCCTCCCAATGTAGCCGGCGGTACCGGGGGCGCGCGATTCGGATCTGGCGTAATTGTTTTTGGGCGCACTTCAAATCCAGCGGGGCTGGACCTGTCACCAGGCGACATCATTCACTCCGTAAATGGTCAGACCGTCGGTAACGTCAAAGCGCTGCGTGAGCTAGTCGCGCAATTCAAGCCAGGCGATCCAGTGGTTCTTTTGATCGAGCGGCAAGGCGGACTCGGCTTCGTCAGCTTCGAAATGGACTGAGTTCACAGTCCGGAAATGCGGGGGGCAAACATGCGATCTCAATATGGAGAGACGACCACTGAAGTAGCTGTACAGCTGGTGGCTCTGGATGTGCTCCTGGTCGATCAGAATTCAAATGATCTGATGTACTACGCTGAACTCTTCGAGACATTGGGCTTCAGGGTCTTCCGGTACGAGTCTTACGCGGCAGCCATCAATTCCATCTTGCTGGGCGGCACGTTCGATCTAGCGGTTGTCGATCAGGGCTCCCCGGCGTTTGAAGGGCGGGTGGTGCTGCGATATCTGCGGCCATTCACGCCCGTCGTGGTATTGACGCGCAGTTTCCGCGTCGACTGTTGCCGCGAGGCTATGGGACTCGGTGCCGCTGAGTACCTGGAGAAACCCATATCTCTTGCGCAGATCAGCCGCGCGTTGCGCGACTGCTTGTGAATCGTCGCCAACCGCGGCGAGGAAATGTGTATTTTGCTACAATCGGTAATATTACTAAACAGGAATAGTGTCGGCGGCCCGATTCCTGCCGAATTCGCGCTGGGCCCCGACCTCTCGACGAGCAGATGACAAACAGCGTACAGCTGATCGAGGCTCTCGGCGGCGGTTCAGACACAACTCAGCTTCCATCAGAAAAGATGGTAGCTGCAAAAAAAGTGTAGGCGCCAATTGAGCTTCGCGCTGTCTGACCCGGCCAAAGCTGCTCCGCTATTGTGTCGTGAATGTTTTTATCGAGCTGATCACTCCGTCGCTTGTGCCATCCGCGTTCATTGAGTCCACTTTATAGTAATAGGTCGTTCGCGGCTTAAGGTCCGCCATGCGCACGCGGAAAACCGTATATCGATGGGTCTGATTTAACCTGATGTGCGATTTCGCCGTCTGCCCCAGGTTGCGATCCGTGCCGTAGTGCACAACCCCAAAGTGCTCGGGTGAGCCTCCAGGGTTGTTGCTCGTCCACGTGATAATCGTGAAAGAGTCGTTAGCCGATTCGATTGCTGGTCCCTGGGTGATCCGGACCCGCGCGGCTTTCTTGGCGGGAGGAACAAACTGACCGGAGGCCGGAATTGAGAAGAGCAGGCTGCCGCCCAAAACCGCGATCGCAAACTTCAGAAGCACTCTATTCATATGCGCACCCCAAAAGAGATTTATTCTATGAAAGTCCGAGCAAAACGAACGCCACGCCTGTCTACCGCTAACCGCGATGTTTCGCTCCGGCTCGTCCGCTCGCATTTGAGTCTTTGCGAGACGGACGAGCCAGAGAGAGGTTTCATTGTTTATTAGGAATTCGCTATTAGACCGTGGTTTGGATCACGGAATTGGCGAACTCGGGAGAGGTGCGACGCCGCAGATGGCCGTAGCGCACGGTGGCAGAGGCGGAGTCGGGATAAGCGTCTCATTGCCTTGTGTCGCGGCCGTACCACCCGTCATGCAAACACCTGTAAAGGCATTGATGTTGGGATAGGGTCTTGTGAAGCCGTCCGTGAGCGTTTGGAGGAAGGTAACGATCTGGTTCTCCTCCGTATCGGTCAAGCCAAGCTTACCAATCGTCATGTCAAGCGTATTGGGATTCGGCACTTCGGGCGTAGGCCAGCAAGTTACTTTTTCAATTGTTCCCGCCTTGCAGTGCCCTGAGGTTACGGGTTGAGCCCAAACATCCCGCGTGTTATAGAAGTGGACCAGCTGTTTCAAGCTTTTGATATAGCCGTTGTGAAAGAACTGCTTCTGGAAGTACGGCCCGGGGGCCTCGGTGGTAGGACACTGTGACGGTGTCATTGCCACGTTGCGCGCTGATGATGTCTGCATTTTGCCATCCGAACTTGGCGCAAATTGTGTCCAATCGTCATTCGGGCTTGCCCAAGAGCCGGGACCGCTTCGGAGGAAGGTTCCTAGTCCCAAATCTCTGAAGCCAAAGCCAAAGGGATTCGCGGTGAAGCCGAAGAAATCCGGCGTGTTCTGATAAAAGATAGCATCCCTGGGATTCAGGGGTAAGCCGAGATTAGCCGAGCCGAAGCAGGTGAACACCGGCCGCGTGTCTGCTGCGGCACCTGTGTCTTCACTATTCGGCGCCATGCCTTCTGGAGGCGGAGGCGTTGGCGCAGTGGACCTGCCGTCCAGATGGCAGGAGTTGCAGTTCGCTTTGCCGCGGAACAGGTTGTAACCCGCCATTTCGTCTGAAGTCATCGTGTACTTGCCCTCCAGAAAGGCGTCAAATTTCGACGAAAAAGCGCTGACATCCGGTGAGGTTTCGTATTGATCAATCGATTGTCCCCAGTGATCGTAGACGTGGTTTGCTATGGCGCGGTCCGCGGGAGACAGCTTAATCGGCATGGTGTCCGTTCCGAACACCGATGCCCCTCCCGGGGTTTCGCAGATTTCCTCGGTGTTGTGCGGGAACTTGATTGTGTCTATGTCATCGCCCCACACTTCGATAAAGAACCGCTTATACAGGGCACTCTGAAGCCGGAACGCGATGCAAGCCGTATCCGGCAACATGTGTTCTTGTGTGTCGACCGGAGGGCCCTGTGCCTGATTGGCATCCGGACTCCCTAGCAAGTAGCCGGTCGCTCGCGAATCCCAGAAGGCTCCGCCAAAAAAGGCTTGCTGGGTTTCGTTGAAATTGAGAACAGGGAAACTGGGTGAATAGGGGTACCTCTGCGCGTTCCGCTTGCCGGCCCGAAACTGAAAGGACCCGGGATACCCGATCATGGTCAGATTGACGGATGGGATCGGCCCGCTATAGCCGGCGTACGGCATGTGGCAGAAAGCGCAAGCCCTATCCTTGAAAGGCGAGATATTCCTGTCGAAATTCATGGCCTCACCCAGTAAGACGTTTAACCTTTGTCCGGTGTGGGCCAATATTGGCGGTTGACCTGTGAGCGTCGGAGATGGCAATGTCTGCAACTGCACCAGGGTCTCGCCTTCGATAAGGTCGATTTCGCGCAGAACCCGGGCTATCTCGGAATTCAGATCGCCGGGGAGAATCCCAGCTGGGTATGGGTTGTAAAACGGTGGTGGTGTGTCGCGGTCCCCTTTTCCTCCCTCTTTTTGCGCTGAGATGATGGATTGGGAGGTAAGCAAAATTGCGACGACCGTGAAGGAAACCGTAATGAAAGCTGCTAGTCTTCTTCGTTTCATGAGCCCGTCCTTTCGTGATTGATCGTTCGGGCTGGGTCAGTGCATGCCACGCCGGATAGAAACACAACGCTCCGTTCAAGGCACCCGCTGGATATAGATGGTTCGCCGAAGAAACGGAGTCAAAAATTTTTGTGTTTAGGCTACAGAGGAGAACTTATACCGGAACCAGCACAAGGAACTCGCCCGCAGCCATTGCGGACAGATTCAAAACTCCTCTCCTTGAGCCGCACCCTTTGCGGCTGGCGGCCCAACGTAAATAGTGGCGTCAATCGGGAGAATTATGTATTCAGGGAACTTTCGAGTATTCCGGGATCATCTGGACCGGCGGATGCGCATGCTTTGCAATCCGCAGTCGCGAAATCTCAAAGCTCAAAGATTGATAAGTGATCCCACTGGCTACGGTATCGTGAACTTGTTTACTGGACTGGTCACTCCATCACTCGTGCCATTGGCCTCCTCCGACTCAACGGTGTAGTAGTAGGTCGTCGCCGGCTTAAGCCCTTGGATGCGCACGCGGAAAATTGTAGAGGGATGGCTCTGGTTTAGTCTGATGGGAGATTTCGCAGTCTGGCTCAGGTTATTGGGATCGGTACCATAATGCACGATGCCGAAATGGTCGGGCGAACCCCCAGGGTTGTTGGTGGTCCACCGGATAATGGTCAAATACTCCTTAGCCAATTCGGGTTCCGGACCTTGGGTGATCCGCACGCGCGCGGCTTTCTTGGCAGGAGGAACAAACTGAGCTAAGGTCGGACTTGGGAATATCTGGCTACCGCTCAATACGATGATCGTCAGCGTGAGAAGTACTCTGTTCACATTCATGTTCACACCTCTAAGAGAATTGCTCAAGATGACTCAAAGCGAAAAAACCGAGGTCAACCGCCATTCGATCTCTGGCTCTGGCTCCGGCTCGTCCGCTCGCATTCGAGGTTCTGCGAGACGGACGAGCCAGAGGAGAGATGCCATTGGTTTATGTTTAGGGCTTTCGCCGTTTAGTGTCCTCCGCTCACGGAATTGGCGTAGTCGGGAGAGGTGCAACGCCGCAGACAGCTGATGCGCATGGCGGCAGAGTTGGAGTCGGAATAAGGGTGTTGTTACCTTGCGTCGCGGCCGTACCACCGGTCATGCACTTACCTGTAAAGGTATTGATGTCGGGGTAGGTACTCACGCTGGGGTTGGAAGGGTCGAAGCCGTCATTCAGTGCCTGCATGATGATCACGAGCTGGTTCTCTTCCTGATCCGTTAGGCCGAGATTACCGACCGTCATGTCGATGTTGTTCGGGACCTCGGGCATCGGCCA